>OAVY01000308.1_pt1 | contig 7585 bp, 10 predicted proteins | sample 1476481 | NCBI WGS metagenome assembly OAVY01 (sample SAMEA2580116, study PRJEB22360) | human gut metagenome | biome: human gut; feature: human-associated habitat; material: faeces | place: Denmark | collected 2008/2010 | reverse complement strand
CAGCTATTTTATTTGTTTTGGCTAGCCGTCATGGTAAATGTATTCGCCTACTACATTTGCAAGTGGTTAGACGCTTTTCTAGCCCTTTTATTTAGCAACTAGCCCAACGCTCTAACATTAGCGTAATAATGGGGTTATAGGACAAAAATTAGTACAACCCTGTAGTAATTTAAAATCCCCTTGATCAGTACCAAGATACTCATCAAAGGGATTATATTAATTATGAAAAAGACAAATAGCCCTTCGTTATCCTAGGATTGCTATTAAATTCAAGTCACATCTTAGGCTTTAAATATAACACCATTATGCTCTAGTTGTTCCACTGTTTTTTTACCAATGCCCGGTAGCATCAATACTTCTTGTTTAGTAATTGTTTTAAAATCATCTACTGTGTATAGGCCGGCTTGTGAAAGTGTAATTTGTGCACCGAACCGTATATTGTCATATACCGGATTTCCACGCAAAGCCCCACCTTTAGCAACCTCTACGGGGCTCATATGAGCGGACTCGCGTTTTCCCATATAACTATCATTAGAGTACCGTTTTATAACAGTTCGACCGGTAACACGTTCATACGCATCATATAGAGTCTGCCATAATGGACTTTCAAAATCCACTAATTGAGTTGGTAAAAATGAGATAGCAGTATATAAGCTTATTAATTCTCGTGGGTCAGAATCTATATTGCTCACTTGGTCTACCATATACATAATAGCCTCTAAATGATCTTCTACAAAATCGTTCCAGCGCGTTGCATCTTGTAATAACCAATCAATATCTTCATATTCATCAACAAGATCTGCTAATACATCATGGGCTATCTTACTTTCACCACACTGCAAAGCCAATAGAATATACAGCATATGCATAGGCAACATGATATCCGGAGCCTGATTAAATGCATTTTGTATATCATCGCAACATGCAAGATATCGCTGATATACCTTGCGGCCGCGATCCCAGTTGGCAGCTCCACAACAAGCAACCATCATATACACAAGAAATCCCGAATGATCTTGCTTGTCTCCGTGAAAAACTGGCGTAAAGCAGGCAATCGCATCATTATACATATTATATTCTAAATATATCATCCCCATGTCGATGAGGCAACGCATATAAGGACGCGTCTCTATTATATTCCAATCTATTTTCTTTGGTTTTTTCAACGATTCTACTAGCTGTTTCAACTGATAAATTTGAAAGCTTGGATGTAACTCAAGGGCTATGAGTTCTCGTTTAGCATCTACTTCATCTGGACATAATGCAAGGATTTCATTGTATAACTTCCTTGATTTCTCATTCGTATCAGCCTCTTCTGCAGCCTCATATAAATCACGTAATTTCATTTCTATCGTATTATTAAAATCACCACGATTATATTGAGTCATAAATGCTTCTAACAAATCCTCAATAGATTTGAAATCAGATTCATGTTCGGATACAAATTGTTTCTGTAAACGTAATAATAACTCACTATAAAAGTTAAACATAGAGTATCTCCTTATACATATGAACGTAAAAATACTACTCATATGTAATATAGCACGAGGGAATATATTAATTCTAGAGGTAATACCTCGACCTATTAATATCTCATCTGAAAATGGGGGTTATAGGACAAAACGTGTTGGTACTTTAATCCCAATCATTGAAAGATAATTTGTCATAGTTATGCAAATCACCCCAAGAAATGGCATCCCCCCAAGTTGGAATTATGCCTTGAAGTTGGGCTCTTTCATTCATAGAACTATATATTTTAGAAATACTTGCATCAGTTGGCATTACCTTAAGTATTTCTTTTGCAGAAAGCGGTCTTGGTGAGTGTAAATAACACCACCAAAAGACCGCTTTTATACGTTTTTCTACAGACATTCCTCGATGGTAACGCAATAAACGTCTGAGTTGTGCGTTTACTCCGCCTTCAATAGGGTTATTAGTCTTCGGACATTCTTTATCCAACACCAATGTTTCATCTAAATATCGAAACATTGTCTCTGTATTAATACCACTAGAGAGTTATAGGCTTTTAGTAATCGTTCATGCGTAGCTCTTAAATTATCATTACTATCACGTGTCATTTCATTTAGAAACTCTTTAAAAGTCACCCTCCAATTAAATAATCGTTGAATCCATATTTTTGCATCTTCCTGTGTTTTTACGTTATATAAATCGCTTGCTAAATCTTTTAACATAATGCCTGCTAATGTCTTAGGCCGCCTAGTAGTGTAACGATGTACTTGCCATACGGCATGAACAATACAACGTTGAAGCTTGGCGGTACGCCAAACTTTTTTTAATGCTTTTCTAAGACCAGGTCCACCATCAGAAACGACCACAATGGGGGTCGCTATTCGCTGCATAAGAGCTTGCCATGAGCGAGACTGTTCTGACCTACATAAATACCACCCTAATACATATTCACCATCATAACAGATCAAAATACAAGCTTTTTTAGCTAAGTAAATACCATCAACGAATACCACATCTCTCGAGGTTTCAATTTTGGGCGGCATAGGCCATATTTGCCAGAAATCAGCTATCTGTCTACGAAATGTACGGCCCTGCCCAGGCATGTCCTGTTATGTTTCTTTACTAAATAACCAATTTAGAAATCGATGAAAACATTTAGTAGTATTATCAATAGTTTGTGTAAAGGTGATGTTACACTGCTTACAATGCCATCGTTGTGATCCAGCTTTAGTTTTCCCATATTTTTGACAAGAAAATCCACAATTTATACATCTTACCAGCATGATTATTCCCTCCACTTAGAACACGATTTTCTAAGAAGATATAACCTTATTGAAGCCAGTAAAATCAAGGATTTTGGGACTTTTTACCAACACATTTTGTCCACCCTCTAAGTTTATCAAAAGAACTTAAAATAGCGATGGAGCCAGTAATTTACTGACTCCATCGCCTATAAAACCAACACGTTTTGTCCTATAACCCCATTCTCGTTAGTAACTAGCACAATAAAAATAGCAGGGCTGCCACCCTGCTATTTTTTCGTTCATATGAGACTATGTCACATATTGACATCCCTTGTCATATATAGAATAACACTTCACTATAGTGTAGTCAATAAATCCTCTACGCAATCACTCTTAAAAGCTTATCCACTCTAAATTCTCAAAATTATTTAAAATTCGTTTATCCATTTTTACCACTTGATTGGAAAACTCTATTCGATTATTAACAAAAGAAATATCTGTATACCAGTCCTTTAAACTAGCATACACTTCATTCTCTAGATCAATAATCATGGTTTCTATGGGGTCCCAAGTTTTACATTGTACAGACTCGACCATAACCATACTAGTACCTATGAAAGTAACATCTCTACCATATATCCAAAATGGCAAAGCTTTCCCCTTTATAGTAATAGAATATATCGCATCGCCATGAGGTGGTTCCGTTTCATATTGTGCTTTTATATTGTACTTTTCCATTATCTCATTGCTAGCATTTTCTATATATGGCAACGTTGAAATCTTGTAATTATCTGCGTTCATAAAAGCTCCATTATTTTTAATATCAACCACAACAAAGAGGACTGTATATCGCTATTTGTGTAGTATATATTTTGCTATACTTATTACGAAGAGAGTCCGTTGACGTGAGTTAGGTTCATCTCCGCGAGGAGGTGATACTATGACAAATCATGAAGTTACCTATGTAATTATCATAGTTCTGTTATCAGTAGTCACTATCATTGCACTAGTTAAGTAGTACAACGATAAACGCCTAACGTATAGAGGAGTGCAGTCCTCTAACACGTTAGGCGTCATCATAATTTTGTTCAGTTTTAGATGAGCCTAACGCCCTAATCACGTTAATGGGCTCTCTTTATATGTATATTATAAGCTAATCAAGCTTAAAAAGATAGTACAGTAATAAACTCAATTAGTACCTACACTGTTAATCATTTCTCTAGCCCGCTCAATAGAAATAGGCTCATTAAATAAGAACACATGGCTCTGCCCCGCTTGTTCCCAAGATGCTAAGTAAACAGCGTCATCTACCATTCGATAGGTTACCGTCATACCATTCACAACATCTGTTTTCTGAGGCACGTAATCCTTATAGTCACCTGCGATATTACCAGATACTGTAGATACGCGATATTTAATATACTTCGGCATATCATCTACACGGTCAAAATATGTTCCTTTTAAAAGCTCATGATAGGCATACACCACTTGTAGTACATCGTGATCCACAATGGATACATGTACGGAACGTAATCCCTCTAAACCACTTGGCAACTGCGGTTTAAAGTTCAAATGTTGCTTAGCCTCATATAGGTTATCAAACACCTCTAGAGATTGACCTTTACGAGTGCTTCTATAATCCTCATCAGTCATAGTACAACTTCCAAGTCTATCTGGACAAGGAAACTCATTTCGATCACCATAAGGCTGATCATAAATCGAATTACCATTGAGACGAAGCCGCATTAAGTCCTCTGAGGAGACAATATTAATAGAACCTATGAAAGCTAGCGTGGCCAGTGCACATATAATCTTTTTCATGATACATTCCCCTATAAACAAACAACATGTATTAAGTAAATTATATCACTAAAAGAACAAATGCCTATATAATACTAGTTACAGCATGATTCTAAGTCTATAATAAGCTGATGCCGAAGACACGCCTGAGCAAGATTAACTACTAAAATTTCAATAATCCCTTTTCATCAAACTTAAAGTTTGGACCCCATGCAACTTCCCAGTAATATCCATCTGGATCAGCAAAATATGCATGATAACCACCCCAAAAAACATCTTGTGGTTCTTTTACAATTTTCCCCCCAGTATTTCGTACTAATTCAATGACATTATCAACATCTTCTTTATGTTCAACATTATAAGCTAATGTAATTCCGGCAAATCCATTTCCCGCTGGTGGATTATTTTCATCAATATCTTTTGCTAATTGTTCCAAAGGAAATAGTTCAAATTTTGTCCCTGCCGTATCAAAAAATATTACTGGCGGATTATTTTCTTTACAGTCAGTCTTATATCCTAAACCATCTCTATAGAACTTTATTGATTTTTCCATGTCTCTAACACCTAAACATATGCAAGTTATCTTATTCATTACTCCCTCCATAAGTTCAAATTGCATTAATCAGATAAACTAGAAGTTATCAATATCTTATTCGTAATTAACTCGCTCGATTTTGAAGATTACCGGACGTGTACCATCTGAACAGCAGGTAATCATTTCATTTTCGTTTTTCATCCAGCCTTTCATAATAGAACCGCCTTGTAAACCAGTGTAAATATAACGTGAAATAGCATCCCATGCTTCCGAGCAAAACGGCATTTTCGGACCACCAGCAATAGTATCCTTGTTACCGTTCGTTTTAACCAATGTGTTCAATCCCATATGCCAAAAGTCATCCCGCTCATCGTCACGGTAAAAAACGAACTCGTCACCCACATTATAACAAGGACAGACACCAGAAACAGGATCTGCACAGTATTGCTGTTGTAGTTCAGGATATAACTTTTTGTCTAAAACTGTTACTTTTACTTTATGTTTCATTATCTTTTCCTCCTAAAAATTCTAATTTGTTTATAACTATCTGATTCTATCTTTCATTCAGTAAAGCTACGTTTTCAATATAGCTACATTGCGCCAATTTTTGGTATTCGGCTTTTATTATTAAATTATATCAAAAAATTTTCTCAGTAATCATCACAAATCTATCACATTTGATAGTATCTATCGCAAATCATTCTACTATTCAAAATTATGGTAGGTGCTATAATGAACTCAACAAAAGGAACAGATGCTCATACGATACTAAATGCACTATTCCAAAGCTATAGTTAGTAGTTATATAAAGGAGACCATCATGACACATACACAAGTAAAAGAACTCGTACAAGCTTTATTAGATGCACCAACAAGCAATGAAACGGTAAAAGAGTTCGCTCAATCCTGGCTAAATGCAGAAGGCACGTCTAAACAAGCGGAACTCACAAAACAACTCGTATCCGTAGCGGAACAAAACATCGCCTTCATCGATGAAACAATCGGCTTTGCAGGCTCTGAACTTGGTACACAAATTCTTGGGGCAGAAGGTGCGGCTAATCTATTACAACATGCTAAAGACATTAAGGCAAAAGGCGCTGAATTCTGTGACTGCCCTGGCTGTGTAGCTGCTAAAAATATTATTGATTTGAAAGCGGAAATTGCATAAGAATATGTAGAAAATGGCTCCCTTATAAGGAGCCATTTTTTATATATCGCTTGCTAAAAGTTTTACGTTGTTTCTTGATATCAATATAAAAACTTATATAGAACCAATAGATGCAAAGCCCATAAACAACATATAGTAAATTAATTATATCACCTAAAAAGCTAATATTCTTATATTCATAAGTATTTTTCGTCCAGGAAAAGATAAGCATCATGCATGCAATTCGCAGTAAAATGATTGCGAATATAAAGCATTTGCATTACAATATAAGTAATAGGAGGTGATACTATGGCTAAAACGGCCTCTATCAGTTTGCGTATCGAGCCAGCTGTAAAAGCACAATTAGAAGCACTATATGCTAGCTTTGGCATTTCCGTAACTGATGCGATTAATATTTTTCTCCACACATCACTAATGGAAGGCGGATTCCCATTTCAACCTAAACAACCTCGTTATAATGCAGAAACAGAAGCTGCTATTCAAGAAACGAAAGATATATTAGCAGGAAAAATAAAAGCAAAATCATATGCTAATGTAAAAGAAATGATTGAGGATTTAGGATTGGAGTAATCAGTTATGTTGAGATTAGTGCTTAGCAATAAGTTCAAAAAGGACCTAAAGCGCTCAAAAAAACGCGGTAAAGATCTCAATAAACTCTATTCAATCATCACTAAATTACAGAACCAAACGCTATTAGATCCTAGTTATAAAGATCATCCATTAACAGGAAACTACGAAGGCTTTAGAGAGTTACATGTCGAGCCAGATTGGCTTCTAATTTATGCAATTAAAGATGACATATTAGTATTATCTTTAACTCGCACGGGTAGCCACTCAGATTTATTCTAACTAAGCTTAAGAGGAATGTGAAAGCATTCCTCTTTTCTATTCCCCAAAAAATTTATACCAGTTATCATCATAAATCTATCACATTTGATAGTATCTATCGCAAATAATTCTACTATTCAAAATTATTGTAAGTGCTATAATGAACTTATAAAAATGAACAGGTGCTCATATGATAGTAAGTGCATCTTTTCAAATTAATATTTATTAGTTATATCAAGGAGATTATCATGACACATACACAATTATCACAACTCGTACAAGCTTTATTAGATGCGCCAAAAAGCAATCCAACTGTAAAAGAATTCGCTCAATCTTGGTTCGATGCAGAGGGCACAGAAAAACAAGCAGAGCTTACAAAACAGCTCGTATCCGTAGCAGAACAAAACATTGCACTTATCGACGAAGTAATCGACTATGCACGCTCTGAACGTGCTATACAAAGCCTTGGCGAAGAGGGCGCAGCTAACTTATTACAACACGCTAAAGACATTAAAGCAGAAGGCGCAGAATTCTGTGACT
>OAVY01000307.1_pt1 | contig 7589 bp, 8 predicted proteins | sample 1476481 | NCBI WGS metagenome assembly OAVY01 (sample SAMEA2580116, study PRJEB22360) | human gut metagenome | biome: human gut; feature: human-associated habitat; material: faeces | place: Denmark | collected 2008/2010 | reverse complement strand
CCATCGGTGCTTTGATCCTCCTGAACGGCCGGAAAGAACGCGAACTTCACCAAGGCCACGGCGATGACTACCCAGGCAAGAACCTTGACAATGTCGAGCACCTGGGCGGTGCGGGTCTTATGTGCCACGTGCGTCTCCTTCGATGAACGGCGTTGCCCAATTGTAAAGTGCGCCTCATTAACGCAGCAACGCTATCCCCGTCTTCTCAGGGTTTTCTCAGGGACCATCCCGCCGGATGGGCGACGCACATCCTCGCCCCTAAAATGGCTGATGAACCGACGAAAGGCAGCCATGATCCGCCGCGCCACCCCCGCAGACACCGAGGCGCTCTCCGCCCTCTCGCGCACCTGCTTCACGCAGACCTTCGGCCACCTCTACGATCCCGCCGACCTCGAGGCCTTCCTCACCGAGGCCTACGCGCCCGACATCCTGCGCACAGAACTCGAGGACCCCAACCGGGCGACGTGGCTCCTCTTCGAGGACGCGACTGACGAGGCTCCGATCGGCTACGTGACCGCATGCCCCGCGCAGCTGCCCCACCCCGACGTCGCGCCCGGTGACGGGGAAATCCAGCGCCTCTACATCCTGCAGGGCCACCAGGGGACGGGGCGCGGCACCGCTCTGCTCACCACGGCGCTCGAGTGGCTCGAACGCGACGGGCCGCGCACCCTGTGGATCGGCGTCTGGAGCGAAAACTACGGGGCGCAGCGCTTCTACGCGCGCCACGGATTCGAGATCGTCGGCGACTACTCGTTCATGGTGGGCGACCACGCCGACCACGAACTGATCACCCGCCGACCGGCGCGACTCCCGAGCGAGTAACCCGCCACAACAGACGAAAGGCCCCGAGGCGCGTTGCCTCGGGGCCTTATCGTGAGCTTATCACTCGGCAGATTCTTCAGCCTCAATCTCGGCGACCTGCTTGCGGACCTCATCCATGTCGAGGTCCTGCACCTGAGAAATCAGGTCCTCGAGCGCGGACAGCGGCAGAGCACCGGACTGACGGAACACGACGATGCCGTCGCGGAAGACCATCAGGGTCGGGATCGAGGTGATCTGAGCGGCCATCGCCATCTGCTGCTGATCATCCGTATCGATCTTGCCGAACACGATGTCCGGGTACTTCTCGGAGGCTTCTTCGAAGATGGGGCCGAACTGACGGCACGGGCCGCACCAAGTCGCCCAGAAATCCACCAGGACGATGCCGCCGGCGGAAATGGTCTGCTCGAAGTTCTCCTGCGTGAGGGTAACGGTAGCCATGTTTCTCCTGTCATCGCCGGCACTATCACCGGTCTGTTGGTCGGGGCAAAAGCCCCTTGAGTGAACTATACGATTCAACGGGCGCGACGCGCCCTCTATTCCCCCGAAGCGAGAGAAGAAGCGGTGACCTGGCGCACATTCTCCTCCGAAGCGCCCAGGCCGCGCAAGATGAACGTCTCAACCAGAAGTAGCGCAGACTCACGATGAGCCGGATCCTGAGGCAGACGCTGCCCCTGCAGCGTCGCATGAATCAGGTGCACCGCGCCCAGCGTATTTTGTTCGACGATCAGCCCGCGTTCCATGGCCTCGTCAAGGATCCCAATGAGGACCTCACCCACGAGACCCGCGTGATCATGCAGGTGCGAGGCACCCTGACCCGACATCTGACGACGCAGGCCCGTGCCAGCCTTGACGTGGTAGCGGCTAATCATCTGCAGGTGGGAGCGGATGTAGAGGCGCAGACGCATGAGCGGATCAGCCTCAGACTCAAGACGCGCCATCAGCACCCGCGTGAATTCCTCGGTCACCTCGCGCATGTACGCAAGCAGGAGCACTTCCTTGTCCGCGAAATGGTTGTAGACAGCCGTGCGCCCAACACCCGCGCGCTCAGCGATCTGACTCATGGTGATCGACTCGAAGGACTGCTCCCCCATCAGCGATCCCAGAGCCTCAAACAGGCGCGTACGAGTCAGCTCACGGTGAGAGGCGAGCGACTCGCCAATAATCTTCGGCATACGCCTATTCTGACACTCTGCCCCTATGTGTCGTCAAATGGGGCGAGCGTGCAGACGTCAGCGAGCGCAGCGGGCGACCACGGCCTCGACGATCGGCAGGTCAGCGCCAATCCACGGCAGCGCGGCAAGGTCCGCGAGGGGCACCCACCTGGCCTCAAGGTGCGACGCTCCCGCGCGCGGTGCCTGTTTGAGGGGGGGCCCGCCCGCAACCTCAGCGAGCCACACGCCCATGACGCGCCCGCCCAGGATCGGCCACCACTGCCCACCCTCGGGGCACACGCGCTCGCCGATCGTCAGGCGCGCGCCGAGCTCCTCGGCGATCTCGCGCGCGAGGGCTTCGGCTGGATCTTCAGCGTCCTCAACCTTTCCGCCGGGCAGCTCGAACTGTCCGCGCAGCTCCTGCGGGTAGGCGCGCGAGCACGCGAGCAGCATCGTGGGGTCGCTCAGGGAATCGACAATCGCGGCCGCCACCACGGGACGAGGCATGGGAACTCCAATCAGTTGGGCGACCTCAGTGTACCGGGCGCAGGAGCGCAGGCCACGGAGGCTGTATGCCGGGCGACGCCGTATATCTATGCTGGGCGACACCGGTTGCGCGGCCACCCATGCGCTCCACACACCTCCACCGCCATTCATCACCACACCCTCCGCCCAGCACTCCCACACCATGCCCAACCAACGCCGCTTGCGCTGTTATCCGGCGTGACGATATGATCGACGGGTCGATTCCTTCGGGACGATGAATTGCGGGCGTAGTTCATCGGTAGAATGGAAGCTTCCCAAGCTTCAGAGGCGGGTTCGATTCCCGTCGCCCGCTCCACCCCCGCCCGGCAGCGCGCCGGGCGATTTTGTTATGCCTGGTTATCGCGTGATACCGAGCGCGGCAGGGCGAGGGGGACAAAATTCGCCCAACACGAGCCACATCCAGCATCCCACCCGACAAAGTTCGCCCAACACGGCCCCTCCAGCGGTTCCTCCGCGAAAAAACTTGCCCAGCACGCCTGAAAACAGCGTTATTCGGCCGTTTTGGGCTTGCAGGACGAACTTTTTCGCGCACAGGACGTAGACGCGTGGCGACTTTGAAACCAATGACACCTCTGCAACCGCTGATGCAGGCCACCGTGAAACCACCATCACCACTGCTCGCCTCCGGAAGCGAGTTGTTGAAACCGACGACACCACTGCGCGCCTCCCCGAGCTGACTAATGAAACCGCCATCACCATTGCGAGCTCTCAACACCCGAAAAACCAACATTTTCCCCGCGCAAAGGTGTCACCGGTTTCAAGCCTGCACTCACTCGGGCCCGCAAAGGTGTCACCGGTTTCATCATGGGCTTAGGCTGGTGTTGTTGACACTTCGTTAAGCGGGTGCGTGTGCCTGCGGAGAGTGAGGTGCCTGTTATGGGTTCTCGTCGTCGTTTTACGCCGGAGTATCGTCGTGATGTTGCGTGCCTGGTGTTGGATACGGGGTCTACGATCGCGTCTGTGGCCCGGGATTTAGGGCTGGGTGAATCGGTGGTGGGCCGGTGGGTCAAACTCGAACGTGAGCGGCGCCAGGCCGCCCAGCAGGGGCACCCTGATCCACGCGAGATGGAAGCTGAGATCACTGCTCTGCGTCGGCGAGTGCGCCAGCTGGAGAAGGAGAACGAGTTCTTGGGAAAAGCCAGCGCCTTCTTCGCGTCTCGGCACCAAAACACCAGCGCTTTGAACTGATGGACGCGCAGAAGGCTTCCTACTCAATCACCTTGATGTCCAAGGTTTTAGGGGTCACGCGTGCAGGCTATTACGCGTGGAAAAACCGAGCGTCCCACAGGGGTGAGCGCGCGCTGGTGCGCAGGCGTTTGGATGAGGCGGTGGCCTGGGAACACGAGGTGTCCGGTGGCACCTATGGGGCTCCTCGCATCCGCCATGCTCTGATGCGCGCGGGTGTGGATGTGGGTGTGCGTGCGGTCGCCCACTGCTACCTGGCAGGAGTATCCACGCGCCGTATGGACAAGCTCGTCAAAACCCTGGGGATCACAGGACTGTCCAAGTCCCAGGTCTCACGGATGGCAGCCGACCTGGACGAACACGTGGACGAGTTCCGTCATTGCCCCCTCCACGATGCCGGGCCTTTCACGTTCGTCGCCGCTGACGCGCTCACCATGAAAGTGCGCGAAGGAGGGCGCGTCGTCTCATGCGCGGTCCTGGTTGCCACCAGAGTCAACAATGACGGACACCGCGAAGTGCTGGGGGTGCGCGTATCTACCAGCGAGACCGGTCCGGCATGGAACGAGTTCTTCGCTGACCTGGTCGCCCGAGGCCTGACCGGCGTGCGCCTGGTGACCAGTGACGCCCATCTGGGCCTGGTTGAAGCCATCTCCGCGAACCTGCCTGGAGCCGCCTGGCAACGATGCCGCACCCACTACGCCGCGAATCTCATGTCGGTCACCCCCAAAGCGCTATGGCCCGCTGTCAAAGCGATGCTGCACTCGGTGTACGACCAACCCGACACGGCATCGGTCAACGCTCAATACGACCGGCTCTTGGACTACGTCCACGACAAGCTCCCCACCGTGTGTGATCACCTCGATCAAGCCAGGGCAGACGTCCTCGCGTTCGCCTCCTTCCCCACCGGGGTATGGACCCAGATCTGGTCCAATAACCCCAATGAACGCCTCAACCGCGAAATCCGCCGACGCACCGACTCCGTGGGGATCTTCCCCAACCGCCAGGCCATCATCCGCCTGGTCGGAGCCGTCCTCGCCGAACAAAACGACGAATGGGCCGAAGGCCGACGCTACCTCAGCCTCGACATCCTCACCAGATCAGGACTCACACCACAACCCACCCAACAGGAGGACACCCCACTCCAACTCAGCGCATAACCCAACCCGAAGGACACAAAACGATTACACCACTCCACAGGACTTGACCCCCCGCTCGCTTCTGTCGACACTGAGAAAACGACATTCCCGACCAAATTTTTCTCCCGATTGGAGGTGTCACGATGGGTTCCCGGTTAGGTGTTTTGCTTAAGACTTACTCTGGTTGGGAGATCTACTACAACCACTCGGCGGCCCAAACGGTCGGACTGGACATTGCGATCGACGGTATGGAAGCCACCTACGAGCGTGTGCGTTGTATGTCTCCGATGGGTGTTGATGATCCGCATGCTTGGAAGGGGGCGACGTGGATTGAGGGCACACTTCTGATCGACGAGACCAGGAAACTGGTGGTGTGGGCAGAGGAGAGTGAGGCACTCTACATGCCTCGACTTATCAACTATCTCGTTGAGCACACCTGGCCTGGGTGGACGGCCGCCTGGTCAGCCGAAGGAACCCGTGGAACTCTTCGAGCTGCGGGCGTCGATCCGGCCACCATCTTCACACACCGTTCTGATCGTTTGCCGTGTGATCGCGCGCCCAGTCTAGAGCCATGGGATGAGTGGCACGGAGTTGATCCCATCACCGTGCGCATGGCAGACGGCACCTTGGTCACCTGGCGCGCCTACGGCTTCCTGGATAATCTTACTGGATGCGGTCCTGAGAATTTCCTGGCTTTGGCTCGCGAGGTCGCCTCCCGACTACCGGATGAATCGGATGCGTGGGAGCAGACCACGGATGACTATGTTCCGACCACCGGGATATTCGTGGACTACCAAGCACGCTCGTTGCGTTGGTGGTCGCTCCAGGACAGGGACATGCACCTGGAGGATTTCGATGCGCTGTGGCCGGGATGGACACTAACCAGCAGTTCGGACGACTACTCCTGGCACCAAGAACTCACCGGGCAGGTATTCCGTACCTGGGCTGACGATGTCAACGAATGTCGCTCCTGGATCGTGAGAGCTATTGAAGAAGGTACACGAGCCAACCCACTAGCAAGCTTGGCTAACGCCCTGTCAGGTCAGGGTCATAAGATCAGTCCGTACGCGTCCGCTCTGGAGTTCGTTCCCTCCAACCGTCACGCCGCGATGGAAACCTTCGACCGGCTCCTCAATGCCGTTCGAGACGCGCCGTTGAAGCCCGCGCGAATTATCGACCGACACGGAACTATCACACCCCCGTTCGAGGAGGGAGAGGCCGGATTCTAGGGGTGGTTGCAAGACGGGTTATGTCCTGAGCAGCATTTCGAGGCATTGCTTGGGTGTGTCCCAGTTGAGCGTTTTGCCGGGGCACTCACCCCGCTGGTCAGCGATCACATCCATATCTGCTTCACTTAGGGGCCAACGACCAGAGCCTTTGGGCATGTAATTGATGCAGGAGCCCGTTCGTGTTCTCGTTCGTTGCGCACTGCCAGAGCGAATGCGGGTCACACAAGCACACGTCAAGCCCCACACTCCGAAGCGATCTCGCCACGCTAAACCAGATCGCTGCCCCAGTCCCACTTCAGCAACAAACGCAAGGAGTCAGGTAAGCCTGCACACTTATCGATAAGACATCGTCAACCTCGACGACTGCGTGTCCGTTAGGCAGGTAGAGCAACATCGTGAACCGGGTAGAGCACTCCACGAGTGCGCAGAGCACCTTTGCCCGAGATGCCAATGGACTGACAGATCGTCTCCACACACGAGTTCATGCTCTGACTTATGCGTGAAAAGCCAACCAAGCAGGCACAGATCTGTTCTAGAGACCACCTGAGTCGAGCCTGTCTCTAAGTTCTAGCGGTGGCGCGCGTCGCCAACAAGACCTGGGCGCAGTGCCGGTTGGCGCAAAAAACTCGCCCAGCACGGCCCCTCCAGCGGTTCCTCCGCGAAAAAACTCGCCCAGCACGCCTGAAAACAGCGTTATTCGGCCGTTTTGGGCTTGCAGGACGAACTTTTTCGCGCACAGGACGTAGACGCGTGGCGACTTTGAAACCAATGACACCTCTGCAACCGCTGATGCAGGCCACCGTGAAACCACCATCACCACTGCTCGCCTCCGGAAGCGAGTTGTTGAAACCGACGACACCACTGCGCGCCTCCCCGAGCTGACTAATGAAACCGCCATCACCATTGCGAGCTCTCAACACCCGAAAAACCAACATTTTCCCCGCGCAAAGGTGTCACCGGTTTCAAGCCTGCACTCACTCGGGCCCGCAAAGGTGTCACCGGTTTCATCACGACGAAGCAGTGCACTAGATACGGCACCAAAGCACCAGATAGCACAGCATTGCACTGGCAACTAAGCAGTGCAATGCCTACCCAAGTAGCGCAATACTCCCGTAAGTAGTGCAATGCCCCTGAGCAACAAGCTCGACCACAGAAGATAGACTCCACACCGCAATTTCGCACGTAATTCGATTGGATGAACATTCAACAAAGCCCCAAAACGTTGCAATTCCAGCGATCTGAATTCAATGTTTGAAATAGTCGCAGGGGAATTACGTGCGAAATTGGGTACGGTCTCAGCTATGCGGCAAGTGAGGTCTGGACGTGACACCTGTGCGGTGGCGGGGCCTGGCTGGACAACAAGCCGACACACCAGGCCACACATCAGCACACCACGCCCCACTGGTGTGGAGGGGGCCGGAGGGATCTGCCGCGGTGCCCGTGGGCGGCGGCGGGGCCTGGCCAGGCAACACACAGACACCCCGACCGATTGGAGGCCGCCGCGAGGCCTGCAGGGCCTG
>OAVY01000306.1_pt1 | contig 7611 bp, 10 predicted proteins | sample 1476481 | NCBI WGS metagenome assembly OAVY01 (sample SAMEA2580116, study PRJEB22360) | human gut metagenome | biome: human gut; feature: human-associated habitat; material: faeces | place: Denmark | collected 2008/2010 | reverse complement strand
CTGAGCAATGTAAATCCGCGCTTTCAGCAAAACCCTACGAGGTATTGGATATTTAACCTGCAAGGAATTGAAAATGGCAGCCCCTCCTCATGGTGGACTCAGTGACAAAGAGATATAAACTACCAAGTGGATATGAAGTTGAAGCGCTCGGTGGAGGCATCTAGGCTTCCTGCGATGAGGAGCATTCGGAGTTGGTAGTTGGTGGGGTTGCGGTAGCCCCTGGCGGTGCGTCTTCCTAGTTCGATGATTCCGTTGATGGCTTCGGTGCGGTGCGTTGCTGGCTCCGCCCGTGTCGAAGTAGGCCAAGAAGGCATCCTTCCACTTGCGCAGGGTCCGGCCCAGGCGAGCGATTTCGGGGATGGGACACGTTGGTAGGCGCTCGATGAGATGAGCGGCCAGGCGTCGGCCTTGGGAGGGTGTGTCTTGATGGAAGACGTCTCGGACTTGCTGGGCGCAGTGGTAGGCGACTTCGACACTGATATGCGCCTCATCTGCCGTGAAGGCCTCACGGAGGCGTTCTTGTTGACGCTTCGTGAGCCGATCACGCGAGGCGCGCAGGAGAAGCCGGATTTGGTAGAGGGGATCGCCCTTGCGCCCGCGGTGACCGGTCGTGTCTTGCTGGACGCGGCGACGTACCTCATCGAGAGCGTCACCTGCGAGCTTGACGATGTGAAAGGCGTCGAGGACGCTGGTGGCGTCTTGGAGCTGGTCATCAATGGCGTTTTTATATCCCTGGAAGGGATCCAGTGTCGCGATTCGCACCCCCGCACGGAAGTCTTCGCCGCGCTCGGCCAGCCAGTTCTTGTACACGGTGCCAGACCTTCCTGGGACCAGATCCAACAAGCGGGCCGTGGGGTGATCCTCCCCGCGTGTCAGGTCCACGATGCCGGTGAGCTCACGGGGGCCCCGGCGGCGTCGGTCCTGGTGGTGCCACACATGCTCATCAACCCCCAATACCTGTACCCCTGCGAAACGAGCAGGGTCATCACATGCGGCTTGCAGACACGGCTTGATATGGGACCACACGGTATTCCACGTGGTTCCTAACTGGCGGGCCAGCCCCGAGATAGTGGCTCCCTCGAAGCGCAACTGTCGGATCGCCCAGCGGATCGCCCGGGCGCCCAGGCGCGCCCTGGGAGCACACACCGAGTGGTTCTGCTCAGTGAAAGTCGCGATCTGGCAGGTGTGTTCGCGGCATATCCATCGGCGCTTAAACCATCGGATCCGCGCCGGGACCCCGGCCCAGGGCGCGTCGATCACCTCCACCACCACGCGACCGTGGCCTTGTGCGATCACCCCACAACCAGGGCAGCCAACCAGCTGGTTGCACGACTCAACATCGAGTACGAGAGCATTTGGGGTGCGAGCTACGCTCATCAGATGGAAGCCCTCCAAACCGACGAGCAGATCGCACCGATCACAACGATCAAGCGAGGCAGAGCAGCAGCAGGTAGGGTGAGACATTGTCGAGGTCCTTGACGACAGCGGGGGTAGAAGTCCGCTCATCATCAAGGACCTCGACCTCTACCCGCAACCCCCGACCAACACCCGCTCACCCACACTCAACTCGAAAGAGCCATATATCCCGCAAGAAGTTCATCGAAATCGATGTGCATCACGTGGGACAGTTGATTGAGCTCTGGATGCACCGGAAGGATTGTGCGCATCTCCATCGGGATATATGCGCCGTCCAGGGTTAGGCGACCGGTGATAGGGGTAAGCTGCTCGAAGCCCCACTGGGGCGAGACGCTTTCAAGCGCCGAGGAGACATCGATTCGCGGCCACCGGTGACGCCACCGCGCCTTTTCGCTGATACACATGATCGCCCATCTCAACATGATCGCACCATAGTCACTTAGCCCATCATCGAAGATACGGGCGCCCGAGCCAGCGACGAAGCAACGGCCCACCGTCGGGAAGCATGTACGCATTGAGCAGCTCGGAGGGAGTCACGCCGTAGAGCCAGGCAAGGGCTACACAGTACGCGGGAACCTCTGCTTCAAAATCAAGGCGTTCACCATTTGGGCCTTCTAGCACGCCATACCTCACACGCCCATTACGATTCAGCGACCACCCAGCAGGAAGATCGTCCACCTGCATCGGCACGCCTAACGTCTGCAGCCCCAGAGAGCGGCGCAGAATTGAAGCCGTGTAGTTGACCATCACCTTCTGAGTCAGCTCAATCGACGCCGAATTGAAAGCGCCCCGCTTTCTCACCTGACCTCGCTCCTCTTCGTCAAAGCAGTATCGACCGTCGTCCAACCACAGCATCAGTCCGTCGATCCCAACATCAACCGAAAGACTGGAACGCCCCCATTTGAAACCGTTACGCACCTTAACCCGAGTGTGCCGGTTCATGACCGCTGCATACTCGTCCAGGAAGGCCATCGGGTCATTCCCTTCCCCGGATGCACCTCTCTTAAAGAATCGTCCCAATGCGTTCATCACTATCATCTACCTTTCGAGCAGACACTACCCGACGTTTATCCATCGCCCAAACCGACACAAAGGGCGTCAGGAGACCCACTGACGCAGGAGAACACCCCCTGATGGCTTCATATATCCCGCAAGAAGTTCATCGAAATCGATTTGCATCACGTGGGACAGTTGATTGAGCTCTGGATGCACCGGAAAGATTGTGCGCATCTCCATCGGAATATATGCACCATCCAAGGTTAGGCGGCCAGTGATAGGGGTGAGCTGTTCGAAACCCCACTGAGGCGAGACACTTTCGAGCGCCGAGGGGACATCGATTCGCGGCCACCGGCGACGCCACCGCGCCTTTTCGCCGATGCGCATGATCGCCCATTTCAACATAATCTCGCCATAGTCGCTAATCATGGTCGGAACACGCGGTTCTAAATACTCGCTCTCACCGTAGAACGCTTGAGGACGACGCGAGTTCTTCGTGTCCCAAATATGCTGCCAGCTACGCCCAGCATCCCACGTAAGTGCTACGCCACCACCATTATAGACGGACGGGATCGCCCCGCTTTCACGGGCGAAATCAATTAGATCTTCTGTGACAGACATCAGTCATTTCCTTTTGCTTCGAGAATTCCAAGCTGTAGGCATTCGCTCGCCGTCAGCGGATAGTCACCAAGCATGAATTGCGCCTGCCGCGCTCCGCCCGGCATCGAGAACTGCGGGACATTAATTCCCGTACGAATAGAAAAACCGGTCGGCAACGCCACAATCCGATACTGATAGTACGGATCATTCATCGCAAAAATATCGAGGGATCGCTCTTCCAACGAAAAAGGGCCTCCAGTCTCAGGCAGCTGCCAGAAATACTTTCCACAGGGCAGCCCGAGCCGATCCACGTAGGGGCCAAATGTCTTCGTATAGGCAAGAAAGCTCGTATAGGTCTTCACAGTGCTTCTATCCATCCGCGCGAGCACTGTCGGCCCATCCGGTACCCATTTCAAGACTCCCGAATTAGGAAAGTCCGGCGAGTGAACGTCAGGTATCTGGTTAACTTCCATCTTTCTGTTCCTTTCTACTGCACTCACTTGAGTAAGCTTATATACTCACGCACTTCACTATTGCTCATCCTCATGAGACTCTCATCGAACATAGGGTCTCCCAAGCCATCGTCGAAGCAATGGGCCACCGTCGGGAAGCATGTATGCGTGCAGCAGCTCAGAAGGAGAAACATCGTAAAGCCACGCTAACGGCACACAGTAGCGCGCTTCACCAGTATTAAACTCTAGCTTGACATCATCAGGTCCCTTAAGAGACACGTATTCCAGATACCTATTCCTCTCCATGGACCATCCACTCGGCAATTCGTCTTCCTCTATCGGTAAGCCAAGCCTCTCAAACCCGAGTGTGTGCCGCAAGATTGACACCGTGTAGTTCAGCATCACCTTCTGCGTCAAATCGATCGAAGGAGAATTGAACACCCCTCCCCTCCGAACCTTCCCACGCTCCTCCTGGTCAAAACAATAAACGCCATCCTCCAACCACAACATATCCCGCGAAGTAAAACTATACGTAATCGATAGACCCGTATACCCCCTCTTAAAACCGTTATACACCTCTACCTCAGCGTACTTATTCATCACTTCCGCATACTCATCCATGAAGTCCAACAGGATCCTCCTTACCCTTCAAGATATGTTCTTTTATGAGTCGAGATACCGGGACAGCCTCGCCATTTTGATCGAGAACTTGCAGCTGCGTCGCCCCACCCGGCTGCCCAGCCCACGGGGCGGCTTTTCCAGCACGAATTGTCCAGTTCTCAGGGAGCTCCTCCACAGCAAATTCATACTGATAATAATATTCATTAACAGAATCCGGCGGCAATGAACGTTCCTCAAAAGAAGCTACATTGCCGTTTTCAATAGCCCCCATAAACTTTCCATCAGGATGACCAATTCTATCCACATCGGCACCATGCTCTTTTACATATTCACTGAGCGATGTGTACCGTTTTGAAGCCGGCTCTTTGGCATATCCATCATCTTCAGGCCAATTCGGGACATACTCGTCCCGCCCATTTCGACTCTCAAGATGCGCATTCAACTGATTCCATTCATCGTATGTTCGAGAACTACCATCAGGATTCTCGCCAAGAATCAGTTTATGCTCATGTACTAAATCGGCACCCCGTATATCCTTGACAAGTCCTTCAGCTGGCGGCGGTCCCGACTCCTCCTGCCTTGGATTCAGCGGGATTCTCTCCATGAGATCGTCCGCACTTCGAGGAAGGACACGTAGCCGTTTCTCCTTCCACTCGTTGGCAAGATCTTCCATCCCGTGAGTGCGCAGGTAATCATCCAGATGCGAAGACAACCTCCCCACGACCCCATCCGCACCAAGGCCAAGACGACCCGCGCCCTTCAGAGCAAGAGTCCCTAATCCCATTCCCATATCCCGCAGCATCATGCCCTCGCCAATGAGAGGGAGGGATTCAAGCACTGCAGCAGCCCGAGCCACATTTCCACCGCCGGCGGTGAGCGCAGCAAGAACTGCAGCCGGAACAAGTTCACCGAGTGCAGCACCGGGATCGTCTTTCCAGCCATCAGCGTTGATCAACGCAAGCCCCATTTTCTTCGCGAAGCCTGTCGGGTTTGCCATGATCGCGTCACGTAGCACAAACAAGTCCTCAGCCGAGATTGTATTTTGCTGATGCTTCGCCTTCAGTTCATCCCATGTGATCCACCCCAGCATGTACCGCCCATAGTCCCACATACCTTCAAGAGCCATACCATACTGCAGGGACAATAGGCCCCAGACACCATCGAAGATGCCCGCTACCGTACGTTTCGCAAAGTGGACAGGAGCCCACGACGGATCGGGAGAACGGTTCGCCTGTTCATACAGCGTGTTCGCGAGTTCCTCGCCAGCAGCATCAGTATCACTCACAGCGGCTTCAAAGTCCGCAATAGCTTGCGTTTTCATTGCCTCGCCAGGACGCGTGTCACGCTCAGGATGGTATGACAGGTCATAAACGGGCATTCCGAAAATTCCCACCTTCGGATGCGCTGATGCCCATTGCTGCTCGGCAAGCGCCGCTTCCACGGAAGCAACACCTGCCTCGTATGAAATCTTCGCCTCCGCTGCGCGTGCCTGTGCTTGCTCGAGCGCAGAGGCGTAGTTCTCCCATGCATCAACCGCCCGCCCGAAAGTCGCTGAGGCGCACCACCATTTTTCCGGCTGTAGCTTGAAGTGTTCATGAAACCGATCGGCCGCACGCCCACTCCATCCGGATACTGAAATCTCCTGGAGCGACCACGCGATGCGCTCACAGTCGGATGCGCGATCACGCATCACCGCAATACGTCCTCGAATGGAGCCGGGATCACCCTCGATCTCGAACACGGGAGCCCCCGTGTGCCTCACGCTCATGTCAGCCTCCCAACACCAGTTGTTGCGTCGAGATACCAGCCGCCGCATCGCGGGCTCGCGTCATCGCTTCCTCGCACGCGTCCATGTAATCCGAATAGATCCCCGCAACTCTACCTAATCGTCCGGAGGCCTCAGAAATGTCTCGGAGCATCCCATTGAGTCCCTGATCCCACTTCGTATTAAAGCTCTCCAGTGCTCCAGCTACGACGGGATCACCAACCATTCCAGAGTTGGGCGTATAGTCCGCGACGTCATACGTTTTATTGCGTTCCTGCAGGTCGCTCAATTCCGATACGGCAGTGCCCAACGCCTCAAGATCGACTTCAAAATCATGACTTCCCATGCCACTTCACCCTAATCAACGGCAGCGAATGCACGGGTTTCGGCGTCAATGCCGGCCTGACGGATTTCTTCGAATGCCTGCTTCAGGGAATCCAAGGCAGCGGCCATGTCTTCCACGCGGGCGTCCATACGTTGCGCGCATTCCATTTGCGCCTGCCGCGCCTCGGAGCTATCCGTCCATTCGATAAGCTCATGCTCCACTAGGTCCGACATCTCGGTGCCCCCTTCCCGCAGTTTCAACGCCGCACGCTCGACATCATCCATGATGTAATTGACAGCAGTCTCATTGAAGACAAGGTCGTTCCCACTCATGATGCGCTCCTGAAGCTCTGCGCGATGTCGTTCAGATTCCCGCTCGCATCTTCCTCCGCTGCCACAAGTGCTTCATCGACCGAGATCAGTGCCTGCGTATAGCGCTCCAGGTCGGCCTGATGTGCGTTTGCACCCTCACCCCACCGTTGTAGGGCGTCACTTAGAACCGATACATAGGGCCCATTCACTCGCGCAACGTCATCGAGAATGCAGGACTCAAGCATGTCTGCTACATCCACGAGCTTACTCTCGAAGTCGACCACATAACCCGCAGCCTTCGTTTGCGCGCCGATAACGAGCCCAAAGCCAGGTCCACTCACAACATGCTCCTCCTTCATCGGAGAGAGAGCGGCTAACACCACTCGTTCAACCACTTGTTCAGTTGAACATCGTAGTCAATCACAGCACGGTTTACTCGAGCAAATCGGCGGCCTCGAGCCAGGCCTCCTCCAGCTCATCCATCTCGGCCAGGACGTCCTGGTGAGCCGCTGAGACCTTCGTCAGCTCGGACACCGCCGAAGGATCCGAGGCCACCTGGATCGACATCTTCTCCAGCTTCGCCTCCAGGGACGAGGCCTCGGCCCGCAGGCGCTCCAGCTTGCGTTCGATGCGGGCCACCTCCTTCTTGGCCGCGCGCCGCGCCGCAGCGTCACTCACGCCGCCGCGAGCGCTCCCCTGCCCCGCACTCTCCTCTCCCGAGGAGGCGTCCGCGGGCTGCGCAGCGGAGCGGGAGGCGGAGCCGGCCTCGTCGGCGCGAGAGGACGAACCAAACGCCCCGAAGTCGCCGGAGGCGCGCATGTCGAGGTACTGCTCGACTCCGCCGGGCAGGGCGCGCACCTGGCCGTCGCCGAGGAGGGCGACCTGGTGGTCGGTGACGCGCTCGAGGAGGTAGCGGTCGTGGGAGACGACGACGAGGGTGCCCGGGAAGGTGTCGAGCAGGTCCTCCATGGACGCCAGCGTGTCGGTGTCAAGGTCGTTCGTGGGCTCGTCGAGGAGCAGCACATTCGGCTGGCTCATGAGCAGGCGCATGAGCTGGAGGCGTCGGCGCTCGCCGCCCGAGATCTCGCTGATGCGCGTGTAGGCGCGGGCGCGCGTGAAGCCCAT
>OAVY01000300.1_pt1 | contig 7796 bp, 5 predicted proteins | sample 1476481 | NCBI WGS metagenome assembly OAVY01 (sample SAMEA2580116, study PRJEB22360) | human gut metagenome | biome: human gut; feature: human-associated habitat; material: faeces | place: Denmark | collected 2008/2010 | reverse complement strand
GGCTTGACCTCCGCCAGGGTGGAGGAGGCGGTCACCGGGCGGTTATCGCAGTACAGCGGCTCGTCGGCAGGCAGGGAGGGGCCACCGGTCGCCTGGACGAGATCAGTGATGGTCGTCTCAGGCTGCCAGGAGTCTAGTTCATAGCTCCCGTTATGCTCTTCAAGATCGAGGAAAAAGCGCATAAGGTGTTCTCCAAAATAGATAAATCGTGAGCCCTGCTGGTGAACGGACTAGGAGGGAAACCCCGAAAGCCGGGGTGTGATGGGCTGGCTCTGTACGGATTAGGCTTTGCTCGGAAAAGCTAGTCGCGAGATTCTGAGGTGAACGTGCGAAGCATCCACACCGGTGGATTCACCGCATCAGTTGAGGAAGATCCACCCTGAATCATCGAAGCTTCCGCAGCCGGGTAAAGAAGACCCACCTGCCCGCCAGCGGCATAAGAAGATGAGAAATCCAACGGATACGCGACCGTAGAATCTTTAGCGTCCAAACGAAGGGTTCCTAGAACCCGTCGAACCGCCTCGGGAGTGTATTCACGAACCTGGCTTGTGGCATATGCAAAAGCCAAGAGCGCATTATGGGAGGGAGCATCCGCCCACGCTGCCGATTTCGAGAACGACTGTTCGCCTGACAAATCCTTGAGCGAAGAATCGTTCTTCATACGCTCAACCGTCGACACAAATGCCGAAGAAGCACGACCGGCATCATCAGCACTCAACGCCGCAGCACGTGCCTGCACACGCCCCACAACGCGAATATTGTCAGTCAAGGAACCACCGTTCTCCAGAAGAAGACGCATAAAAGGCTCCGTCAAAGCTTCCTCACCCGCAATCACCGGAGAAGTAATACCCGCCCTCTGAAGAGAACGAAGCACCTTTGCCTGAGTCGACGCTGAACCCGTCAAAACCAGAACAGGAGAAGAGCCCGAAGACTTGTCCCCCAGAAGGCGCGTCAGCTCCTTGAGAGTGTCTTTCATGCTGTCTTCATCAGCAGAAACCTGAACGCGGTTCGTATAGGGAAGGTCCGGTGCAGAGCCCTCGCCCGCATCCAGCAGGATGGTGCGCACACCATCAAGCTGCTGCGAAGAACCCGTGCTGGATGCACCGGCGAGCGAACGAATAGCAGTCGTATAGACCTGCTTCTCCTGCTCAGGATCCAGAGCAAAACTCCATACCCCATCGCCAGCATCTACCCGGTCATACGCCTCAATCACCGCAACATTGCGTTCCTTAGCGGCAGCCGTAGCACCCCGAAGATGCTCACCCCGAGAAACAAGCACAATACCCAAAGCACCCTCAGAAGAGAGCTTCTCTACCGCCTCACGGGCACCCTGCTCCGTTCCCTTATCGTTCGCATAAAGAACCTTCACAGAAGACTTACCCAAAGCCAGACGGTACTGCGCAACACGAGCACCCTGAGCATTCAGACGCCACGCAGACCCCTCAGCATCATCACCAAAAGTAGCGACAACACCAATAACAGGCTCACGACCAGATGCAGGGTTCGTACCCGTGCCAAGCGGCAAAGGCTGAGGAGTCACAGCGCGCACGCCATACCAGATCCCCACCACCGCAAGGCTAAACAGCACACACAGACTGACACACCACACCACGGTGCGCTGAGTGAGCCGCCTGCCCTCGCGGCGGTGAGGACCTGAATCAGAGCCCAAATGAGGGGAAAACCCCACGGCTAATCACCAATCTGGAAGGTGTACACCGTCTTCACCTCTGCACTGCCAGCATTCGACAGGTGGAAGGTCGGCAGCGAACGCAGACGCTGCAGGGATGCCTTGAACTGCGCCTGACGCTTCTGCAGAGCAGCAATATCCTCAGAACGGAGGTTCGTGTAACCCTGAGCATTCTGCATCGCCAAAGCAAGCTGGTAATCAGCCGCACCAGCCTTCGCGCTATTGCTCTTGAGCGCACCCAAGAGACCAGCGCCCTCAGCGTTGCTATCGCCCAAATCGAGCATGAGCTTCGACAGGTCGTTATTCAGCTGAACGGATGCACCAGCCAAATCTCGGGTAGCGTTCTCAGCGCGGGTGCTCAGAGCAACCAGAGAACGCTCAGTCACCGAATCCAGAGACTGACGCAGGCCCTCAATACGATCATTCATATCCTTGTGCTGAACCTCGATAGACTCGCCAGCCACCTGAACCACAGTATTCGCGGTATCAGTAATGCCAGCAACCGAAGCGGAGAACGCCTCCTTAGCAGCCGAAGCGCTAGAAGAACCATCGCTCGAAACCTTACGAATCTCCTCGCTAATCATGCTCGTCAGGCTCTCGCGAGTCTCATTGGCAGACTCCTTGAACGCTTCCTTAATAGCGGTGGAGAGGTCAGCCTGCATGTTCGTCATATCCTCAAGGTTCTTACCCAAAGCATTGACGGCATCCGAAGCCGAATGGATACGATCACGCAGAGAGACCTTAGCCTCCTCGGTAGGCTCTGCCTTCTTCTCGGCATCCTGGTTCTGCGCGTTTACGGCATCGTTCAGGGTCTTCTCAACCTCACCCAGAGCGCCATCTACCGCGTTCACAGCGTCGTTAAGGTTCTTGGCGTCGCGAGCCAGACCCTCCTTGGGGTCATCCATCGAAGTGGCGGCAAGAACCTCATCCCACGCGGCTACCGCGGCAGCAATACGCTGCTCCATCGGAGTACGTGCGGCAGGGGTGTTCGAAGTGTAGGTACGCTCGTTCGCGTTTTCCACCGTAATGACGCGAGTATTACCTTCCGTAGCAGTAGGCTCGGCGGAAGATGCCTCAGAGGACGGAGCGGCGGAAGGTACCTCAATCTTCTTCGACGGCTCCTCAGAAGGAGTTGCAGAAGCAGACTCAGACGGCGCAGGGCTAGGAGCCTCAGACGGCACCTCAGAAGACGGCGAAGCCGCGCCACCACAAGAAGAAGCCGTCAGGTATCCACGCAGATGCTCCACCTGCTCAGCAGACAGAGAACCGCCACGCTCAGTAGACAGAGCGCAAAGCTGCTCTGCCAGTTCCTTATTCTGAGCGCTCATAGAACCAGAACCGTCCACCAGCTCCGCGCGAGCAGACGCCGCACGAGAATGAACGTTCTTGATGCTCTCAATCAGACGACTCGACGTTTCCTTCATCTGATTCACGTTCTGACGAGCCGCACTAACCTTCTCCCTCAAAGAACGCACAGCATCAGCATCAAGAGAAGACGGGTCCTTCTCCACCTGCTCAACAAGCTCATCCATCTGACGCTTCAACGCCGAATAGTTGGTGTTCGCACCCTTCAAATACTCCGGCTGAAGGTGATCCACAATCTTCTCACCGGTAGCAACCAGCGCAATCAGAGAGCTCTGCACCGTCACCGACGCACCGAACAGGGCACAGGTCACCGAACCGTTAGAAGAACAAGTCTCAGCGGTCGGGTGTTCCGGACCAACAATCTCACGAATCGAAGCCGTAAGATCCTGCTGGCAATCCGAACTTGCCTCCGCATACGCATTCAGAACAGCAGACAGCTGAACCAAATTACCGTACACGCTACGGCTAATTGCACCCTCCTCACGATGCACAACACAACGACCGCCGCTATGCGAAACAGACACATTGGGGCGCGCCGTCGTATCACCCAGCATCGAGTGAAGAGCAGCAACAGTACGCTCCAACTGAGAAATCAGCTGAGAATTATTAGTACGCGAAGCCTCAGAAAGATCCTTCTGCAAGCTCTCAATATTCGCCTGCAGACCCTGCATAGTCTTCGTCAATGATTCATTCTGAGTCTTCAGATGCTCGGCAGTGTCCTTACCCAAGGTCGCAGACGTATCATCCAGGCTCTGACGCACCTGGGCAACCTGCGAACTAGCGCTAGTCAACGTCGTATTAACCTCGTTGACGGTATCAATAGTGCGCTGCAGGAGCGCCACCTGAGACGCATCCTGAGAGGTGAAACCGTTAGTAATGATTCCCGCACCAGACAAATCAGAAGCAAAACCAGGCTGCACCGAAATGTTGAAGGTAGGCGCACTAAAATCCTTCGCCTTAACCTTCAACACAAAAGAGGAAGAACTACCAGTCACAGGAGGCGCCGAAATAGCACCCCACTGAACAACAGCCTTACCTTCATCATTGGTGCTCACTACACCATTCGTCGACGAATCAGCCGCATCAGGGGTCGTAATAACCTGAGTAGGAGAACCCGAAAGAACAGTAGAAGCAGCAATAGAGAACGGAGTGCCAACCGGTGCAGGGCTAGTACGGCTAGTACCGGATGCATCATAGGTGACGTCCTCGGTCTTCACCGTCAGGTTCTCAACCGTAACCTTAATCGTGATTTCGCCACTGTAGCCGTTCAAATCATTCAGGTTAGTGCCGCTACCGCGCTCAGTAGAATACTGCAGGCTCACACGCACAGGAAGGTCATTAACGACGTCCTTCGGCTTGAACTGCACATTGCTCGAGGAGCTTGTGCGATCCTTGTCATTAACGTAAATGTTGGTCGACTCAATCGACGAAACCTCGCCGTCACGACCCATCTGAATATTCACGTTCTGCAGAACATTAGTAGCGTTCTCTACCTGGCGGGGACTCTGAGAAGTAACAGTACCCTTATCGGAAGGGGCACTGTTATTGTTCGTGCCCGTGGAGCAGGAAGAGAAAATAAGTGCCGTCGTGACACCCAAAATCAAAGGGAAGCGGAGTAGACGCTGACGCGCTGTGGTGTGGTTGGTCATGATGATCTTTTCGTTGAGTTATATACCGTGCAGACACACAACAGCGGCAAGTCTGAAACGCCACTGTATAGTGCCCACCTGAGTGGATAGGGTCAGGGGCAAAGCCGGAAAGAGAAAAAGCCCCGTACCACTTTATCAGTCCAATATGGGAAGGTTGATATTTTTTCCTCCTAGTCGGTGCCTCATCAGGATATTCAATTCAACCTTGAGGTGATAGTTAAAGGTATTTTTCATTTCGTTTCAACCTAGTGCACTTACTGAACTCTGTTTGACATAGAAAACCCCGCGGCTGAGGTCATCTCTCGGCCCACGGGGTTCCACGGTTTAGCTGGCTGCCGGTTCCGCCTCCGGCTCCTCCTCGTCATCCTTCTCGGGGATAGCAACACCCACAGTCAGGTACCTCTTCACCAGCAGGTACGAGGCGATTACCGGTACCACGTACACCAGCGACAACCCGCTACCGGACTGCACAACATCAGCGGCAAGACGCACCGCCGCCAAACATCCACCCAAACCCACCAGGGCTACGCAGAAGCCACGCAACACGCCATACCCGGCAGTATCCTCCTCAAAGGTCACCGCCCACAGCTTGAACAGGGTGCGGCGCACAAAAATCAGGAAAACCGGCACCAGGCACAGCACCACTGAAACACCCACAGGCTCATAACCGGCAGCAGCGAACGAAACCACCGGAATAACCAGGCAGAGGAGCACCATCAGGGCGCTCACACCCAGCACCACGGTGCGCACATACCGGTTGATGCGCTCCATACGGTGCAGGTTAGGGATCTCCTCGCTCGGCTGCGCGGCATTGTAGAAGAACAGCAGCAGAACCAGCGCGGATACCGCCACATACCAGGGCGCGAAATTGATGCCATCCACCTGCGGGGTGGAGGCAACCTGCGGGACACCCACCAGGGAGAGAACAGCGAGCAGAACAATTGCGGCAACGCAGAACGTGCCCACCGTCAGCAGAAAGTAGTGGTACGCGCCGCCGTTCTTTGCATCGTGCACACCGTGCTCACGCGTGCCGTCAATCATCACGACGGAAAACAGCATCGTGGAGATGGATAGGATGCTCCACGCGTACTCGCCCGTCATGACGGGGACAAGTATGAGGAGCACGGATGCAGAGAACAGAATCCACAGGAGCACTCGCTGCAGGGTGGGTGAGGATGCGATGGCCTCTCCAATAAAGTCGATGATAAATTCGCCGATAAAGCTCACGGTGGGATCCTTTCTGCGGGGGAGGGGTTACTCTTTGATCTCTTCAAAGCGGAGGACGCTGAAGTCGAATTCATCGTTTCGGGTATCGAAGGACTTGTACGCCCTATATTTCTTGCCCGTCTCAAAGTTCTGGAGGTATTTGCGGATGGGGATACCATCAGGGGATTTGCTTGATTTGATGATTCCGCACTCTTCCGTTTCGAATTCGCCGGAGATTGAGTAGGGGTCCTCATGCTCAATGATTTCGACGGAGGTAACAGTGCAGATAGCGGATTCGTTGCCCGGGTTGTAGCTGGTCATAAAATGTAAGGAAGCAAGGAACCCTAGCATGACTGCCACGAATATGATGACGTCGCGTGCACCCCATGCATCTTTTGCTATTTCGCGAAGATACTCTTTGAAGTCGACTTTATTCTTCTTTTTCTTGGTGTATCTATTTTTGCGGGTCTTTTTTATAGCCCCAGTTTTGGTAATGTAATTCGCCTCTGGGTAACTATTTTTCTTCGAGGTGTTCCTTTTCTTTGAAACATTCTTTTTTCTGGGGGAGTTCTTTTTCACTGCTTTTCACCTTCTTTCTGGGCTACGGGCTGTTATTCTGGGATGTCTTCAAAGCGGGTCGTCTCAAAAACTGTGCTCATGGTGTGTACGTCCTTGTGCGGTAGTGGTTGGTGAATCGTGCTCGCCCCGGTGAGATGGCGGGCACATCCTTAGCCTATCGCACGGTATCTGACCAGAAGGTTAACTCGACGCAATGCTCCGGTGAAGACTCGGCAACCACTCCGCGGATAACGCGAATCTGGGCTTAACCACCTAATTTCCTCGGCTACTCTGAGAACGAGCCTGCACCCTCCGCATCGTTGCCGGAAGGCCGCCGGTCACCGATAGATAGAAAGGGTAGTTGACCACCATGATAATTACCTACACCATGATTGTCGTATGGGGCGTACTATGCCTTGGGCTGATGTACAAAATCTGCCGCACCGCTATCGTCCATGAGATGAGCCGCCGCCACGACAAGAAGCTACGCGCCGAAAACATCCACATCATCCGAGGCAAGCTTCGCAATATCATCCTGGCCGGCTTTGTAGCTCTCATATTTCCTGTCGCAATGTTCCTAACGCACCTACTCGGCGACATGGGATTCCACCTTTTCTACGACATCGCAGCGTTCTGCGCCATGTGCATGGCTATCTGCTTCTTCTACGGACCTGTTGAGGATTACACCGAAATCTCGCCGGAAGGAATCGAAAGGGGTGAATCATTTCTAGACACGGTCTTCTACCCGCTCAACGCAATCGGTGCAGTCTCATACAGTCAGGCCTCTGATAGTGACGAGTCAGACAGCGTTACTTTTAAAACAAAATCAGGCAAGACAATTACGAATTTCAGCCCCGGCGATGATGGTTACTACCTCCTCGCAATGACCCGATTCAAGATGGAAAACGACCGCTGGCCAGACATGAACAACCCCGAAGAAGCCGCCCAAGTCAAGGCGTGGATGAACTGGAGCTCCACCATCCCGCACATCAAGGACAAGGAAATTTCGGGCCTCGCCGAAGTGGACATGTAGCCCGCAATTCAGCCCGTATTGAGTGCGTGCCCGGCGTGTTTCTCAACCAATATTTCCGCAATTTTTCTGCCGGAAAAACGTGGACTAGCCCGCATGGTTTAAGCCTCAACTAGAAGGTGCACTCTGCACGTAAAAACATTAACGTTGAGGCATACAATAAGAAATGGTTAATGCACAGCCGCACGCCGTGCACACACCACGTCACTTCACAGAAACACCGACCCCGAAAGGCACACCATGGCCACCAAGAAGCCCGCATGCCTCACCCGCCGCGCAGCACTCGCCGCCGCAGGCGCAG
>OAVY01000299.1_pt1 | contig 7819 bp, 7 predicted proteins | sample 1476481 | NCBI WGS metagenome assembly OAVY01 (sample SAMEA2580116, study PRJEB22360) | human gut metagenome | biome: human gut; feature: human-associated habitat; material: faeces | place: Denmark | collected 2008/2010 | reverse complement strand
TCCTCCGAAAGCTCGAACTGTGGGAGGGGATCACCGTTCTCGTCCAGCATGCCGTGGCGCTTCATGTACTGGTACCGAGCGTTGGCCCAGCGGGGAACTGGTAAGGCGGAAAAGTAGTAAACAATTCCTGTGGTGATAATGATCAAGGCCATTGCAATGAGTGCCAGTTGGATGAACTGTGGAAACTTTGCTTCATTGCCAATGGTGACGAAGCTGGCAAGCAGAAATGTGCTTCCAGTGGCAAGGGTGCCGATTGATTGAGACTTTTCGCTCATGCGTGTTGCTGAGCTAATAAAACGCGCATTTTTGCCAAATTGTGAATCTGTATAAGTCTCGCAGTACCACATAGCAAGAACTGAGAGACTAAAAGGGATGCCGATGATTCCCCAGATCATGAGGGTTTTCCACCTCCGTGTATAGCGGAATAAGTGGAACTGTTGATGCCTGTTGCGACTCCTTCGTCGAGTCCGCTGCTCATGAATCTTCTTCCTCCGAAAGCTCGAACTGTGGGAGGGGATCACCGTTCTCGTCCAGCATGCCGTGGCGCTTCATGTACTGGTACCGAGCGTCGGCCCAGCGGGGAACTGGTAAGGGGAAGAAATGATAGATGGCAGCGATAAGAAAACAGAGCAGACCTGCGACGATGAGGATACCCGTGACGATGTAATATGAACTGAGTTCGTAGATAGCTTCTCCGAGGCTGCAGATGAGGAAGCCAAGGCCGACAAGTGGGCGTGTTGTTGCTTGACTTCTCGCGCTGCTGCTCATCCGCGAGGTAATGATGCGGGAGTTGCTAGAGAACGTGGTATCGAGATAGGTCTCCATGTACCAGGCACCAATAATCATGAGCCCGAAAATCGCGCCACAGATTTCCCAGAAAATCATGACTGTGAGCCTCCACTGTTGATGAGCGCGTGCATGCCGTCATTGACAAGACTCGCTGCTTTTTGTCCAATTTTGCTTCCCACTAGCCCGCCTATGACGCCGCCGATAACGCCTCCCGCCAGAATGCCGACGGGGCCGCCGACAGCACCGATGGCTGCGCCGAGTTGTGCTCCGTAGGTGGCTCCGACGTATGCGCCTCCAGCAGCCAGCGCTCCGGTCACGCCGGCCCGTGCTACCTTCTCGCCCTGTCCGATCTCCGGGTGGTGGTAGGAGTCCGATTGGTAGCTGTCGTAGGCGCTGACGACTCCGTCGAGGACCGCGCAGGCGCGGCCCGCGAGCTTGCCGCCAATACGCAATGCGTCGGCTGTCTTGACCGCTCGGCTACCGCCCTTGACGGCGTCCACCCCCGGGACTTTCCAGTTCTTGAGGTTTCCGTGCTCGGTGACTTGCTTCCACAGGGAAGCATCTTTGATTCCAGGAGGTGCCTGATACTTGGCGCCCTTCGCCTGCAGATAGCCCGACTCGATCGTGTCTGCCAGGGTGTTGCGCATCGTGTCCGCCCAGCCGGGCAGGTGAGCTGTCGCATTCAACCCCGTGGGGAATCCGTACGTGTCGACGAATCTGTTGAATGCCGCGAGGAGCGTCGACTCCCAGAGGGCGGGGTCGATGCTCGCGAGGTCGTCGCCGAGCAGTGTTTCCGCGTAGGCGAACTTCCTCTGATTGGTCTCGCAGCGCTCCCTCAGCGACGCAAAGAAGGCACCGATGCCGCCCGGAACGTCTGCCGGGTGACTGATGGTGACCTGCGTGCCCGCCTGGGAAACCGTCAGACCGGCTGCCGCGGCATCGGTGATGATGGCCTGAAACTCTGTCCTGATAGGCTGCATGGTGCCCCCGTAGTCCTCCAGGGCGGAATGTAACGAGCGGAAACATGACACAGCGTGCTCGCTCGCAGAGATCATATTGGTCAGGTGCTCGACGACGGTCTCCACCAGCCTGGCTCTCTGGTGCTCGACTTGTCCGCGAGCTGTCGTCGCATCCACGATGGCGTTGTCGAGCGCCGTCATTGGTGTGTCGCACCAGTCCTTCAGTGACTGAACTGCGTCCACGTCAACCGGGAAGTCCCACGTAAAGGACTCGGCGAACTCTACGGTTCCTGCCGATTCGGGAACGGTTGAGGTAGCTGGAAGGGGGGGCATTGCTTCACTCCGTTGGAACAATCGGGTGGCGTGAGTGTTGCGCGTCACTTAATGGTCAGGGTACTCCGGTTGTTGAGCAATCTGCAGTGCGACTCGGCTCAAGGGAGCAATGTCTTGGCGTAGTCGAAGGTCAGAGATGATGCGCTCAGGACACGTTCTGAGATTCGCCTGCGTTTCGTGGATGAGGTCACCTCGGGCGTGTGTGGGGCGGTATCGTATGCGCCATGACGACGCCCACCTTCGCCGACGTTGACGAGGCCCTCGCCCAGCGCCGCCAAGGCCTCGTCGAGGACGCGGAGGCCACGGCCTCGGCCGGCATGCGCCTCCACCCCCGCTCCGCCGAGATCGCCCGCGAGCTGACCCTCTGCCTCGTCGACCTGGGACGCTACGACGAGGCGCTCCCCGTCTCCGAGATCGCCACCGACGGCCTTCCCGACGACGTCGAGCTCCTCATGGCATACGGGCGCCTGTGGGCACCCGTGGAACCCAACGGGGCCCAATGGGCCTTCGGGCGCGCCACCTCGAACGCCCCGGACCTAGCCGAGGCGAAGTTCGCCTACGACTCCCTGGCCCACCCGCTCAAGGGAGCGGGGCGTTCCTCGTACGCCATCGAGATGGAACCGGCCGTCGCCGAGGCCTACGGGCGGATGCTCAAGCGCGTGACCTTCGCCCTCGACAAAGCCTGGATTTTCGCCATTTTCGCGGGCTTCGGCTGCGGAATCGGCTACGTCGCGACCCTGCGTGTCATGACGGATGAGCTCGCGATCTTCTTTTTCCTCCTGTACGCCGTCATGTCGCTCAGCGGCTACCTCATGACGTTCGCGCAGATCGCGCTCTTTAATCGCGTCCTCCCGCGAGGCGTACTCCTGACCTTCAGGATCCTGCGCAAGCGCTTCCCGGACCTGGGGAGCTCCGTCATGGACTTCGTCCGCATGATCGTGCTGGCGGGGCTCATCCTCTTCGGGCTGATGGCGCTCACCCGCTGATCCCTGTCGCCGCGCGGTTTCGGCGATAACGGCCAGGAATCCTCACATCCTGACCATCGAAAAAGTGTCCAACTAGGTGTCTGAGGGTTGCTTTGTAAGGCGCGAAAAATTAACGGACAGCGCTATTGTGAGGGCGTGACCTATCAGCCCTTGCAATTCGATGCCGCACCCCGGCCCTACCGCCTGGGGAACGACCAGCTGCGCCGCTACAACCGCGTGCGCGCCGGTCAACGAACGCAGGGCCGCGTCAACATCGCGATCGACGTCGTCACCATCCTCCTGATCGTCTCCGTCAGCGCCATCGTCGCCATCGTCGAGCTCTCCGCCATGCCCGAACCGGTCATCGAAAAGCTCGCCGCCCTCGGCCTGGCCCTCATCCTCGGAGGAGGTCTCATCCTCCTCGCGCTCCTCGCCGCACTCCTCATCGTGGCCCGCCGCTGGCACCACGAATGGGACGGCAACGAAGACCTCGTCATCTTCTCCGAGTCCCACGCGGCCCTGCGCGCCGCGCGGCAAGACGGCGCCGTCATGACCGCCTGCGCGCGTATGCAGCTGGCCTGGTTCATCGGCTTCCTCGCCGTCGGTGGCATCGCCGTCGCCACAGAATCCGCGCTCCTCGCCGCCCTCGTCTCCCTGCCCCTCGCCATGGGGCTCCTCAACTCCTGGCGCTCGGGCCAAGCCCTGCGCCGCATCACCGGCCGCACCCTCTGACACCGGCCGGATCCGGTGACTCACGCCGGGCAGTTGACGCACGTCGGGCCCGCACGCTCACGCGCACGGACCCGATCTCTGCGCCCCGGCCTCGTCGACGCGGGACGATAGATGAAACGTCAACCCTTCGAGAGCCTCTCACGCACGGCCCCCGCGCCGAACGTCAGCACAGTCAAGGCCGCCTCCAGACCGCCCAGGGCCAGCCCCTGCCTCGTATGAGCAAAACGAGCGCCCTGCGCCCGGCGACCCTCACCGCGGCGGAACAGCCAGCGCTCCACGCCGACCGTGATCATCGCTGAACCCAGCGCCGCGCCCGCCAGAACCGCCAGCTCCGCCGGGTCCGCCTCGGTGACGCCCCCAAGCGGATCCTCGCCCGCGACGGGGGACGACTTCGAGCAATCCGCGTCCTCATCGTCATAGGGCGGAAGCTCCGCAGCCTCCGGCAACTGCGCCACCATCGACCAGCCGAGCACCCCCAGCAGACCCGCCTTCACGAGACCGCGCAACGGACGCGAGCGCACGTAATCGGGCAGGGCGTACCACGCGACGGTCGCGCCCACGCCCGCCGCGAACCCCGCGCCCCGAGTCGGGTCCACCGAGCCAACACACGGACAAGAACAGCTAGATGAGGAGGCCATGGCCAGTCCTTTCAATCGGGAGCGCGCGGATCAATCCGCGAGCAGGTCAAGCAGGTGAGAGACGACCTTCCCACCCGAATAGGCGGATCCGTCGTGCTGGTACTCATTCGTGATGAAGTGGCGAGCGCCGATCAGCTCACCCGTCTCCACGGACAACTCGCGCGGCACGAACATATCGTCGTAGTACACGGCCGCCGCCACCGGCACCGTGTTCTGCGCCAGCACGTCCGGCAGATACACGGGCGCCGCCTCCGTCGTCGACGCGAGAATCTCCACGACACCCTTCAGCGGCGCCAAGCCCGGGTCCTCGTCGAACACGCGGCGCATGAAGTGCTCGCCCGTCAGGTAGAACGGCTCGCTCTCATCCAACGGGTTCGCGTCCTTCGCGAAGCCCGGGATCTCCTCTGCCAGGCGATCCGCCGCCCACCCCGTCGCCGTGCCCACCAGGTCCGGCGTCGCGCACGCGTAGATGTACTCCTGGAACACGCCGTAAATCGGCGCGACGTCCACCTGCGAGCCCATCGCCGCCAGGAACTGCGACGAGAGCCTGCGCTGGCCTCGAACCGACGTCCACGGGCCCTCCAGCAGGTAGTGCAGCTGATCCGTGTTGCCCTGGCCGCCCAGCATCATGCCGATCATGCGCAGGCGCGCGGGGGAGAGGCGCTCGCCCGTCGGCAGCGTCTCCTCCGTGTCCGCCAGGTGTGCGCACAGCTCGCGCACCGTGCGCTCGTCGCCCGGGTGGCGCTGGAAGAACGCGCGGTTACGCGCCGCCGTGCGCTCATACGTCAGGCGGTAGATGTCGTCCACATGGACGAGGCCAGGCAGACCTCCCGTGATCAGGCTGGCCTTCAGGCCCTGGGGCGCCAGCGACAGGTACGAGGTTGTGATGAAGCCACCGAACGACTGGCCGAGCGTCGTCCACGGGTCATCCCCGCACAACTCGCGGCGCAGCGCCTCCGCGTCGTACACGATCTGGTCCTGGCGGAAGTGGCGCAGATACGCGGCCTTCTCCTCGTCCGTGTCCAAGTGGGAAAGCGCCTGGGCGTCCATGCGGGTCGACTGGCCCGTGCCTCGCTGATCGAGGAGCACCACGCGGTAATCCTGCAGGAGACGATTCATCCACCCGCCGGTAAACGTGCCGAAACGCGGGCTCGGGTAGCCCGGGCCGCCCTGCAGGAACACCGCGTAGGGCGCGTCCTCGCGGCCCTTGCGCACGACCTCGCGCGCGAAAACCTGAATCGTCGGGTTATCCCCGCCGGCGGGGCGCAGGTGATCAAGCGGAACGTCCAGGCGGTGCTCGTAAACGGTGTGACCATGGTGCAGGTACGACTCTGTGTGCATGGACACAATGGTAGCGGTTTTGCGGCGGTGCCGTTGTGCCCGTTTGTGTTTGGGGGGCGTTGGGGGGCGTTGTGTGGCCCCACGGGTTGCGGGCGGCGTCTGGTCCGAATCAATTTCGCATGCAATTCCCCCGCGACTATTTCAAATGTTGAATTCATAGCGTTGAAATCGCAATGTTTTCAGACCTTGTTGAATCTTCACCCAATCGAATTGCATGCGATTTTTGAGGAAGACCAGGCCTCGCCGCCGACGGGCACCACAGCCTGGCCCTGGAGGCCAGGTGGCCCGGTTATCTGAAACCATCGTCGCCTTTGCTTGCTTGTTCCCGTGTGGGATTGAAACCGCCATCGCCTTTGCGGATGCTGGCCGAGCCTCGATTGAAACCGCCATCGCCTTTGCGGGCGCCGGCCGAGCCTCGACTGAAACCGTCATCGCCTTTGCGGGTGAGAAATGGGTGTTTTTGGCGTGTTTTTCGGGCGCAGAGGTGTCGTCGGTTTCAAGGCTTCCTTGTTGGGGGCGAGCAGTGGTGTTGTTGGTTTCAACGTCGCCACGTTGTCGCGCCAATCGGCCCTGCGCCCAGGTCTTGTAGGCGACGTGGCGCACGAGGCTGGCTGCGGTGGGGGTTTTGCAGCATTAGAAGCTGGTTGGCTGCGTGTCGCCAGCGTGTCGTACCTCTAATGACGCCATTTCCCCCGTTTGGTGACGACCCGGCCGAGCCGCCACCAGGCGGTAACGTGCGGAATTAGTGGCCCACACGCATCTCATCGGGCCCACGTGCGCATGAAAGGGGCCAGACCGCCACTTATCGGCTGAACGTGCGCGTAGGTCGGCTCCGGTGACACTCGGTACGCGCACGCTGGTCGGCGTAGCCCCAGCGTGGTCATGAACACTCCAGTGACCGATGAGTACCGAAGCGAAGCGTCATGAAGCAATGTCATGGTGAGTAGGAATGGCGTCCGATACGTGCTGCGACAACGCCCCGAACGTGTGCCATGTGGTCGAGGTACTACCAAGATCCCGCCATTCTTTGGCATACTGAGGTCGGAAATTATCCGCCACCACAGGAGCCTTCCGTGCCTGAGCAAAACGTCCCCACTACAACTGAGCAAGCCCCGGCCTCGTCTGAGAGTGCCAGCAAACCGAGCCTGGGCCGCGTGATCGCCGCCTGGGCGGTGCACGCGTTCACGATCTCCGGGCTCGCGTGGGCGACGCTCGCTCTGTTCGCGATGCTCGACAACAACATCCCCATGATGTGGCTGTGGTTCGTCATCGCCCTGGTCGTTGACGGTGTCGACGGCACGCTGGCCCGCAAGGTCGGAGTCCGTCAGGTCATTCCCTGGTTCGACGGCGGAGTCGTCGACAACCTCGTCGACTATCTGACGTGGACGTTCCTGCCCGCGCTTTTCATGGCGATGTACCTGCCGTTTGGACCCAAGCCGCTCCCCGTCATCATGATGGTCATCATCATCGTCTCCTCCGTGTTCTGCTACGCGAACGACGGAGAGAAGTCGAACGATAACTACTTCGTTGGCTTCCCGGCGGCGTGGAACTGCGTCGCGATTGTCATGTACGTCCTTCAGACTCCGGCGTGGGTCAATATCGCCGCGACGATTTTCCTCGCGATCATGACGCTTGTTCCGCTTCACTACACGCACCCGGCGCGCGTGAAGCGTTTCCAGATCCCGAACATCATCGGTGCGGCCGCGTGGATCGTCGCGTGCGCGTACCTGGTGGTCGTTTACCCGGTTCAGCCCCTGTGGGCGCTGATTCTCTTCTGGGTGGGCGGCGGCTGGTTCATGATCGCCGGCTTCATCCGCACGGCGACCGGCGAGGATAAGTAGCCGTCGCGCCACGAACGAATACGAACGTCCCCCGGGTCTCGCGCTCGGGGGACGTCGTTGTGCGAGCCCTATCAACAAACATGCGGTCATGTCACGCGAGGGTAGGGATGGACCGCAGAGGGACGAGGCCGGGGCACGTTGCGCTGTGAACATACAGTATGCGGACGCTGGCCCCACAGGTGTGGAGGGTGCCGGAGGGACCGGAGGGCCTGGCTGCGGTG
>OAVY01000290.1_pt1 | contig 8064 bp, 10 predicted proteins | sample 1476481 | NCBI WGS metagenome assembly OAVY01 (sample SAMEA2580116, study PRJEB22360) | human gut metagenome | biome: human gut; feature: human-associated habitat; material: faeces | place: Denmark | collected 2008/2010 | reverse complement strand
GTCCGCCCTGGCCGGCGTCACCGAGCCCGAGGCGAAGCGTAAGATCATCGGCCGCGAGTTCATCCGCTCCTTCGAGGCCGCCCAGAAGCAGGTCATCGAAGAGGTCGGCGCTGCCGGCGGCGAGGTGAAGTTCCTCGTCCAGGGCACCCTGTACCCCGACGTCGTCGAGTCCGGCGGCGGCGAGGGCGCGGCCAACATCAAGAGTCACCACAACGTGGGCGGCCTGCCTGAGGATATGACCTTCGAGCTGGTCGAGCCCCTGCGTACCCTCTTCAAGGACGAGGTGCGCGCGGTCGGCCGCGAGCTGGGCTTGCCCGACTACTTGGTGAACCGTCAGCCTTTCCCGGGCCCCGGCCTGGGCATCCGCATCATCGGCGAGGTGACGCGCGAGCGCCTGGACATCCTGCGCGCCGCCGACCTGATTGCCCGCGAGGAGCTGACGGCTGCCGGCCTGGATCAGGAGATCTGGCAGTGCCCGGTCGTCCTGCTCGCTGACGTTCGTTCCGTGGGCGTCCAGGGGGATGGCCGCACCTACGGTCATCCGATCGTGCTGCGTCCTGTGTCCTCCGAGGATGCGATGACGGCCGACTGGACGCGCTTGCCTTACGACGTCCTGGCTCGCATTTCGACGCGCATCACGAACTCGGTGCCCGAGGTTAACCGCGTCGTCCTCGACGTGACTTCCAAGCCCCCGGCCACCATTGAGTGGGAGTAGAGTAAGTTTCTATTATAAAACTGTTGAAAATACAGCGTTTCGGCATTTTGTGGGAGCAAAAAACTATTAGTGATACTATTTTGATACTAAAAGTAAGAAAAGTAGGTCTAAAAGGGAGTTGTTGAATTGAGCGAGTTTTACGAACGATACTTATTGAAATGGCAATAAGGTAGACAAATTGCCTAGAAAGCCTCCCATTATTTAGGTGGGAGGCTTTCGCGGAAATAGTGGGTAAGAAATTCGAAGTTGTGTAGGCGGTGAATATGATATTTCATGAATTTGGTGATAAAAATTCTCCACATATATTATTGATACATGGCGGAGGTAGTTCCTGGTGGAATTATCTTCGGCAGGCTCAAATGTTATCCGATAAATACCATGTAATTTTACCAACACTTAATGGTCATGGAGAAGAATATCAAAAAGATTACATTTCAACTGAAGATTCCGCGCTGCAAATTATGGATTATGTAAAGAATAATTGTGATGGGAAATTGTTTGCTGTGGGTGGTGTTTCGCTGGGTGGTCAAATTGCAATTGAGTTATTGTCATTAGATAGTGATGTAGCCCAAAAGGCAATAATAGATGGGAGTATTTGTATTCCTCAACGCAAACTAGCAAGAATTAGTATAGTTATTGTAAAGTTATTTGGAAAACTTATGTTTAGTAAAGTGGCATGTAAAATCCAGTTGAGTTTAATGAAAAAAATGTATCCCAATATGGCTTATCCAGAAGAAATAGAAAATTACTATATGGAGGATATGCCAAGGATTCCCATTAAAACATTAGTTACTGTGTACCAAACATATATGGGAAGATATGCACTTAAAAATGCTATTACAGAAAGTAAAGCGCAGGTTTTATATATTTATGGCGAAAAAGAAATGAGTTGCGTTAAGGGGTCAGCTAAGCTATTTAAGGAAATGCATCCCAATTGTACCCTATATGAAGCTAAAGGTTATAATCATGGGTATCTATCAGCTTATCTACCTTTAGAGTGGATGGCTCTGGTTAATCCATTTTTGGAATACAATATTTATTAATAAAACCTGGTGGTCTCATAGGGTGTAAGCAATTTTCGTGTAGCGATGATGCTTATGGGAGGCTGGTTGTGGGGTGTCGTCGGATGCTTGGTGTTCAGGATCGTGCGGAGATCATGGCGGGGTTGGGTGTGGGTTTGTCCCAGGCGCGTATCGCTCGTTTGATTGGGCGTTGTCCTTCGGTGGTGTGCCGTGAGATCGTCCGCCGTGAGGGCCCTGATGAGGCGCATCGGGCCGAGGATGCCATCGGGTGAACAGACGAGAACCAGGACTGGGCGAAACTTGTAGCCATGGTCGTCGAAGTTAAAGCGCGCGTGCCAGATCTCCCATGGAGCTGGCGTCGCCTCACTCGCCGTCATCCCAGTCTCCTGGGAGCCGCGCGACTCCATTCGCATCCATACTGGGGCGATAGGCATAGCGCTCGAGTCCGTCAAATGTGGGAGTCTCGGGGCGCATGTCGAAGGGGAGGCCGCCAACCTCGATCGACTTGGCGAGGAAGATGTTGATCGCGTCCGACAGGCTAATGCCCCAGCGTGCGTAGACAGCTGCCGCGTCGGCCTTAATCTGCGCGGTCGTGCGGGTCTTCACCTCGGCGGTGCGGGTCATCGTCGGCATTGTCGTTCCTTTCGTCAGCTTCATTATAGTCCCTGACTGGTGCCGAGATGGGGACACTGTGGGGCGGCGTGGACTAGTAGTAGGCAGTTTGCCCTTGATCTGCGGCTATATTCTGGCCATAATTGTGGCTAAGAACGAAAGGGGTAGTATGTCGACACTGACTATGGGGCTCGCCGATGCGAAGAACAACTTTTCGCGAGTGACAGCAGAGGTGAATAGGACGGGGAAGCCTGTCACGATCCTCAAGAACAACAGGCCGTGGGTCGTCATTCAGCCTGCACAGCAGTCTGAGAGTGCTGTCGATGTCGCTGTTGACTTCATGGATGCCTACGCGGACGTGTTTGAAGAGCTCGCGAAGTGAACGCTGTCGCGTTTTCTCGGGATGATGTGTGTGCCATCCATTCGGCTGCGATTGCTCGCTTCGGTGGTCTTGATGGCGTGCGTGACGAGGGGATGCTGGCCTCGGCTCTCGCCCAGCCCTTCCAAACTTTCGGGGGTGAGGAGCTCTACCCGAGCGCAGTCGAGAAGGCGTGTCGGTACGCTGTTGGGATCATTTCGGGGCATCCCTTCCTGGACGGAAATAAGCGAACTGGTGCTGCTCTGTTAGGTACGTATCTCAGGATGTGTGGTGTCGGTTTTACACCTGACCATGCGGAGTTCCTTTCAGCCATGCTCGGGGTAGCTGATGGGTCTATGAGTTACGAGGAACTTGTGGACTGGGTAAGGATCAACGTGGGGTAATCGCCTTCGGGTTTTGTGTTGGCGATTCAGTGGTGGAGTATTCCGTGGGGTAGGGTTTGTCGTAGCGAAGCGGCAGTCCTGGATCAAGGAGGATGGCACGTGGATCTGCTCGAATACATGCGTTCGCAAAACAATATGACGCAGGCCGAATGGGAGCGCACGTTTGAGGATGAGGCCAGGGAGATCATCGTCCTGCTCGCCGGCGGTGGCGGGGCCGGCAAGAGGAACGGATTCTGGGATGTCTCGCACTACTTCATTGCGTATGTGGACTGCCAGACCGGCGCGCTGCACACGGGTGACGGCCGGATCGTCTATCCCGTCAGCGACGAGGAACACGACGCCGGAGGAATCCTCGATCGCTTCCGTCGGGAAGCGGTATACCGCCTCAAGGCGCGCAAGACGATTCCGCACGAGGTTCCCGAGGGCGTGACCGCCTCCGCGCAGAACGAGTTCCTGATCGTCGAGGTCCTGGAAGACGATCCCCCGTGCCCCGCCTTGGAAGATGTGCTGGCCGAATACCGCAGGCCGGTCGTGGTGACCGACGAGGTACTCGGAGAGCTCACCCTCGACAAGGACCTCGACATGTTCGAAGGGGAGGTCCTGTGGCGCGGCGAGCAGATCTGCCTGTCGCTCGAGGTTGATGTGGCGGACGAGGACACCTGGGCCGATGCCAGGCGGGCGATGAAAGAGATGCTGGCGGAGCAGGATCGCTGGGACGGTGACATGCGCGCGAGCGCCGCACGTGAGCTCACCGAACTCGCGTGCGAGTGGCGTGAGTCCGCCGACGAGGAGGTCCCCGAGATTACGGAAGATAGCTTCGCTCGCCGGATCGAGCTGCGCAGCATCGCGATGGACGCCGACGGTTCATTTTCAGCCTACTTCGACGATGACGACATGTTCTTCGGACACTGCGTCACCGCGTATGGAACTCTGGCGGACGGGGTGAGAACGGTCAACATGGAGGGATAGTCGTCCTACATGGTGGTCGGAACGGCGCTACCGAGTCGACGCAGGAGCAGGTAGAGCCTGATCGAGGAAACCAGGTCGGCGATGGGAATGGCATGCCCTCGCTTGTACTGTTTCGCCGTTTCAGGGGAGATCAGTTGCTCGTTGCGCGCGCGGGCGATCGCCGCGAACCCGTGGGACGAGGTGACGATCATGATGATGTAGCTCCCGAGGAGCACCGGGGGGAGGATGAATGCCTGAGGGGCGGGGCCGCCTGGGGCAAGCACATACGGTCCCAGGAAAAGGACTATCAAGGATGTAGTCAGGAAGAAAGGGAGGAGGCTAAGTTTGATGAGGAGGCCCCAGAATGCCAGTTCGCGGGGCTTGCGCCTGTCGCGAGAGATGTGCGTGCAGACGACACTGGCCGCAGCGCAGACAAGCATCACGAGCGGCCAGACGTCGATTCGGAGCATCGGGAAGGGGGAGGGGAATGCCATGGTAAAAGGCCCGCCCGCATAGGCCGTCGCGACAAAACAGAATGAGGCCGCGAGGGACACAACTGTGGGCCAGGGGATTCGTGAGGCTCTGGGGACCCTCGTGGTGACGGTGTTGTTAATGAGGGGAACTGGTTGAGCAACGTTGAGTGTGCGTGAGGGTTGGTTGGTGTCCTGCGCGTTGGTCGGAACGGCACCATCGAGTCGACGCAGGAGCAGGTAGAGCCTGATCGAGGCGACCAAGTCGGCGATGGGAATGGTGTGCCAACGCTTGTAATTCTTTGCCGCTTCAGGGGAGATCACCTGCTCGTCGCGCGCGCGGATAATCGCCGCGAATCCGTAGCACGAAGTGACGATCATGAGAGCGTATGACAGGACGGCATAGGGGGTGAGCAGGGCAAATGCCAGCGGTAATGCCTCAGGGCGGAGGGAGAACTGGCTACCAACAAACGCAAAGACAACGAGGCTCACCAGGAATACTGGCAGAAAGCATACCTTGAGGACGAGGCCCCAAAAGGCGAGGTCGCGCGTGCGCTCCGTGCGTACAAGCCCGAACGCGATGGCCGCATTCGCGGCGCCGAGGGTGACCAGCAGGAGGAGCCACATCAGCGGAGGAATCACGTTGAAGGCCCGACAGCCGAACAGGGTCCCCGCGGGTTCACCCGCGTAGAACACGACGATGAACGCGATGGGCAGAGCGACCCTGAGTATTTTGGACACGCGGAGACTCCCTCGTCGATCGTCGTTGACTGGAATCGAATATAGCAGTCCTTCTCCTGTGAATATCTTGGTTTCCGTTGGCGGGTGAATGCTCCTGGGCTCTCGTTTGTGCTCGGGCCTGGCGACCGTGGGCGTCGGACGGTCATAGCGATACGGACCAAGTGGATTGTCAGGCGCGTGAGGTTCCTCGCCGCGAACGCATTTGTATGTGCCTGGAGTGGTTCGTCAGGCATTGCAAGTGAACAAGTGTTGCCTATGCTCTGTGTTAGCTCTTGCTATCGCAGGTGCAGCGAGGGTGTTCAGGTGGCTCTGGTCGTTCAGTCTAGATAGAGGAGGGAATATGCCTACCGTTCCAGTTTATCGATACGCTTCGGTTAAAGACTATAAAGAGCAGAGGATTATTGGGGATAGTTATGTGTCTGTCAATTGCTCTGTGGCGGATCTCGTGAGATATTCACTCGATAACGGTCATTTTGAAGGGCATGTCGTCACCTCGGCGCAGGGACAATCATTCTATCGCTCAATTCCGCGATTTGCTCTCGCTCCTAATGTGGCGTTGACGCGCTATTTGGTGACCGATGATTATCGTTATGCCGAAGCTAGCTATAAAGGGGCTGTGTCATTCTATTTGGGTATGATTGGTTCGCGCCTTGTGTTTGATAGGTTTTTGGGAGGGGATAAGCCTAACTATCAATTGCTTCATGCGGGAGATAGTACGCATTTCAATCTTCAGGCATCTGGCGGTAAGCGCAAGCCCGACTATGTTGCGATCGATGATCGAGGGGTTCCATATGCGCTCGTGGAGGCGAAGGGAACGTCGGGGGCGAGGGTTACTCATAAGCGTGTGGGGTATGCGAAAGATCAGTTGAAGCTCGCTTCTGTGACGACCCTGACTGGTGTAGGACGGACGCCGTGTGTGAGGACGGGAAATCAGTTGGAGAAGCATGTGGTTGCATCAAGTTTCACGCGTGGCGTGGCATCGAAGGGAAGTTCCTGGGAGTTGTGTGACGTGGATCCTGAAGGTGCTGGAGAGGGGGAACTGACTATTCAGTTAGACGGTGCCATTTATGCGCATTACATGCCGATGGTGCAACGGCTTTCCCCCGACCCTTCTCGCGGTGAAATGAGGGAAGATCGCATCAATGATGTTGATTGTGAGCTTATTGAAATCAGTAAAGGTGTATCCGTGGGCTTAGTGAAAGGTCTTCGTGAGGCCATTGGCGATCAGGGAAATGTTGATGATTGCTTCCACCGTGTATCTGAGTTCTTCAAGTCAATGGGGGTGCAAGGCGTGTGTAAGGGTGAGAATGTGTCAATGGGGGGAGATGGAGTTGTGGTCGTATTAAGTGATGAATATGTTCAGTCGTTCAATCTGGAAGTGGATCGGGCTTTGTGAGTGCTGTGAGCGGGTGCAGCCCTGGCCTCGTGGTTCTTGTGGATGAGGATTGCCGTCGCCCAATCGGCGTGAGTGGATAGCAGGATGACGACAAGCAGTCCGGTTGTCGCGGGTGCGGGGTTTATGGATTCGTCTCGCATGATCGTCGCGCCTAAGCTGACCGAACTCGCGTGCGAGTGGCGCGAGTCCGCCGACGAGGAGGTCCCCGAGATTACCGAAGAGAGCTTTGCTCAGCGGATCGAGCTGCGCACCATCGCGATGGACGCCGACGGTTCATTTTCCGCCTACTTCGACGACGACATGTTCTTCGGGCACTGCGTCACCGCGTACGGAACTCTGGCCGATGGGCTGGCCTCGGTGGTGATGCAGGGTTAGGCGTCCTGTGCGTTGGTCGGAGCGGCACTATCGAGTCGGCGCAGAAGCACGTACAGCCAGATAGCTGCGACAAGGTCTGCGATGGGAACGGCGTGCATCTTCCTGATTCTTTTTACTGTTGCTGATGGGATTGTCTGTTCGGCCAGTAGGCGTTTTGTTGCAGCAAACCCATGGAAGGATGACACGAGCATCAAGCAGTAGACTCCCGCGTCCAGAGGGAGGATAAAAAAGACCAGTAGCAAACCGCTTACGTTGCCGTTGGAGCTATCTAGCGGAACTCCGATCGTGAGAACGAGCATGATGAGGAAGATAGGGAGGAGAGCAAGCTTGACGACGAGTCCCCAAAATGCGAGTACGCGTGGAGCAACCTTATCTTGAGAGTGAAGCACTGTCAGGGCACTGAAGTAGACCGCGATCAGCAGTGCGCCGATCCATAAGCCGATCGGGAAAACAGGCTGCTCGGGCAAGGATAGCTCTAAACATCCCGCATAGACCACAGCGACGACGAGGAGGGGTGCTGAAATACGTGCGAACCTGGCCATGCGGGGCTTTCCTTATCGGGCTTCATTGACTGGCAATGACTATAACATCGCTATCTTGTAACGAGGCCTACCCCGCCAAGCAGGGTAGACCTCGTTATGTGCACCTGGTGTCGCTACCGAAACAGTCGTGCGTTCGGCTCAGTGCGCGGTAGTGGGACTACTTCTGGCCCTCCACGTCGGGCACGTATGCGAGGAACCCGGCCAAGACCTCGTCGTTGTGCTCGAAGAACGGCTTCCCCTTGTCGAGGGAATCGATCTGGGCCATGTCCTCGTCGGTCAGCGCAAAGTCGAACAGGTCGATGTTCTGAGCGATATGCGACGGCGTCTTCGAGCCCGGGATCACGATGTGTCCCTGCTGGATGTGCCAACGCAGCAGCACCTGGGCGGGGGACTTGCCGTGCTTCTCGGCGAGGCCCTGGACGAGGGACTCGGACATGATCGAGTCGTTGCCGCGTCCGCCCAGCGGGTACCACGCCTGCAG
>OAVY01000282.1_pt1 | contig 8318 bp, 4 predicted proteins | sample 1476481 | NCBI WGS metagenome assembly OAVY01 (sample SAMEA2580116, study PRJEB22360) | human gut metagenome | biome: human gut; feature: human-associated habitat; material: faeces | place: Denmark | collected 2008/2010 | reverse complement strand
CAAGCTTCTCGGGAGTGGGCATGATTCCTCTTTCCTCGCGGCTACTCAAACAAGGGTTACGTCCAGGTTAGCGCAGCCGCGCGCGCCCCGGAAGCGAGCCACGGCCTCGCCCCGAAAGGGACGAGGCCGCGTGCGTCACTCGGAGCGCAGGGCTTCGACCGGGTCCTGGCGCGAGGCGCGCGAGGCCGGGATGATGCCCGCGATGACGGTCAGGCCGACGGACACCGCGATGAGTGTCAGGGCCGTGAGCGGCGAGAGCTGGGCAATATTCTCGACGTTGAACGAGGAGTAGGCGATGCTATTCGCGATCGCGCACAGCCCGTAAGTCACGCCCACGCCCATCAGGCCTGCCAAGAGGCCTTCGATGACGGTCTCGGCGTTGAACACGCGCGACACGTCGCCCTTCGAGGCACCGATCGAACGCAGGATGCCGATCTCCTTGCGGCGCTCGAGGACCGAGATGTAGGTGATGATCGAAATCATGATCGAGGAGACCACCAGAGAGATCGACACGAAGGCGATGAGCAGCCAGGAGATGATGTCGACGATCTTGGTCACCGAGCTCATGAGCGCACCCATGACGTCGGAGTAGGTGATGACCTTATCGGTCGCGCCCGCCGCCTTGTTGTCGGCGTTGTAGGCGTCGAGGGCGGCCTTCACCTTGTCCTTGTCCGCGAAGGACTTGGGGTAGATCGAGATGTTCGACGGGGAGGCGATGTCCGCCCAGCCTAGGTTCCTCAGGTTCGTGTCCAGGGTCGGGACGTTCGTGGAGAACATGGTCGCCATGAGGGCGGCGAGGGACTTCTCGTCCAGGTTGGAGTGGAAGGCGTCGGCGAATGCCTGCGGATCGATGGAGAAGGCGCTGGACATGTTGGTGGCGAACTGCTCCATGGTCGCGCCGATCTGGTCGCCGATCGCGGTCGACAGCTGCGTCATCATCGAGGTCATCGCGTTCGTCATGGCTTCCTGCATGACCTGCCCAATGACGGCGCTCACGCCCTGGGTAAGAGTGCGACCCAGCTGGGCGGCGATCTGCGCGGAGATCGCGTTCATAACCTGAGTGGAGACATCGGTGCCGATCTGGGCCAGGGCCGGGTCATTGCCGAGCGCCTTCGTCAGGTTCGCGGCGAGCTTGTCGGAGTCAACGACCTGGTCCGAGGAGACCGCCGCTCGCAGCTGCTCGAGCACCTCGGGCTGAGAGAAGTACGCCGAGGCCAGGGTCGCGAAGTCCGTCGTGCCGCCCGCCTCGATCTGCTCGCGGGCGTAGTCCTGGAATCCCTGGGCGATCTGGGAGGCTTGTGCACTCAGGTATTCGGCCGCACCGTCCTTGACGGCACCGTCGGCCAGAGCCGAGCGGATGATCGTCTGGAAGTCGACGTTGGCCAGCTGCGGCAGGTCCTTGCTCAGCTCCCCGAAGTCGAGGCCGGACAGGTCGAAGGCCATGCCCGATTGGGCACCGGACTGGGCGGCGAGGGCCGACAGGTCGATGGTCGACAGATCCAGGCCCGACATGTCGAGATTGGAAAAATCGAGGCCGGAGAAGTCCATGCCGGAAAAGTCCAGGCCAGACAGGTCCATCTGCATCTTGTCGGGGTCGATCTGGAAGGCGGCGGAGAGCTTGGACTCGTCCACCGTGAACAGGGAGGACATGTCGAAGCCGCCGGACTGGCTCTTCTGGTTGTCCGCCAGCTCCTTGAACGTCTTGCCGGTGAACACGTCGACGTCGGGCTTGGCTCGCTGGGCCTTGACGATCGGGCTGGCCGCCGCCTCCTCGATGATCTGGTAGGTCAGCGCGGGCGTGTAGGCGATGCCCTGACGCAGGGCACCGCCCTTGTCGGAGTTGGGCTTGACGATGCCGGAGATCGTCAGCTGCTGGCCGCCGTCCACAAGCTTCTTCATGTAGTCCGCGTCGGAGGAACGGTCCGTCCAGACCTTGTAGGTGTCGTCCCACGTGTACTTGTCGAAGGCGTTGACGCGGCGGAAGGTCGTGCCCAGGATCGCGGAGTAGTCGTAGGTCGCGGTACTGGCCCCGGACTGCGCGCCCGACTGGCTCTTGCCCCCGAGCGTGCCCTGGTAGTAGCTGCGCATCAGGTCGTCGAACTCCTTGTGATCTTTGAGACCCAGGGTGTATTCGAAGACATTGGGGATGTTGCCGTCCTCGTCCAAGACCAGGACAACCTGGTTCGCGCCGCTCGGCCAGGAGCCGGCGACCACGTCGTACGCGGAGGTATACAGCGAGGTCGTGGCGGGCATCTGGTAGAAGGGGTTGGTGACCATCATTGAAGAGAAGGCCCCGGAGCCGAAACCGGTTTCCATCTGCTTCATCGACTGGTCGGGGCTGACCTGCACGGTCGCCTTGGACGTGTCGGACTGGTAGATCTGCGGGACGATGTCGTAGTCGTACTCGATCGCGTTGACCATCGTGTTGATGTCGCCGCCGTTGTTGTCCAGGTAGGTCTTGAGGGAGGCCAGGTCGTTGGTCTTTGCGTCGCGGATCGTGTCGGAGAAGGTACGTAGCTTGGAGACGCCGACCTTGCCGTCGGGCGCGGGCTGGGAGTCCTTCGAGTCCGAGGCCGACACGGACAGCGCGGCCGTCATGTCGATGCCGGTTTTCTGGATCGTCAGCGGATACGCGCCCAGCGTCTCCTCTTCTGTTTTGGCGATATAGGCGTTGGTTCCGTTGGCCAGCGCGAGGATCGCAGCAATGCCGATGATGCCGATGGACCCCGCGAAGGAGGTCATGAGGGTGCGGCCCTTCTTCGTCATTAGGTTGTTGGCCGACAGGGACAGGGCCGTCAGGAAACCCATCGAGGTGCGGCGCGCGGGCTTGGCTTCGCGCCGGTCTTGCGCGGTGGGCACAAAAGGATCGGAGTCAGCGACGATGCAGCCGTCGGCCAGCTCGACGATGCGGGTCGCGTACTCGTGGGCCAGCTCGGGGTTGTGCGTGACCATGATGACGAGGCGGTCGCGGGCCACGTCGCGCAGCAGGTCCATGACCTGCACGCTCGTCTTGGAGTCGAGGGCGCCGGTGGGCTCGTCGGCCAGCAGGATCTCGGGGTCGTTGATGAGGGCGCGCGCGATGGCGACGCGCTGCATCTGGCCGCCCGACATCTGCGAGGGCTTCTTGTGGACGTGGTCCTTCAGGCCGACCCGTTCCAGAGCGTCGAGGGCGCGCTTGCGGCGCTCAGAGCGCGAGACGCCCGACAGAGTCAGTGCCAGCTCGACGTTCGCCAGGACACTCTGGTGCGGGATCAGGTTGTAGGCCTGGAAGACGAAGCCGATGCGGTTGTTGCGGTAGGCATCCCAGTCGCGGGCCTTGTAGTCCTTCGTCGAAATGCCGTCGATGACGAGGTCGCCGCTCTGGAAGCGGTCGAGGCCGCCGATGACGTTGAGCATCGTCGTCTTGCCGGAACCGGACTGGCCCAGCACGGCCACGAACTCGTTGTCGCGGAACGCCACGGAGACCTTGTTGAGCGCCACCTGCACGAGGTTGGCGGTCTGGTAGGCCTTGACGATCTCCTTGAGCTCTAGCACGCTTCATCCTCACATCTGCTGTTGATTACGCATACAAGTCTAGGTGAGCGACCGTCACCCACGATCGCCGCTGTTCACTGACCGACCCCTGATCGTCCCCTGATAAGCCCCTGAACCCGCATGTCCCACGTCACATGACGCGCCCCAAAACCCTGCCCTGACCTCGTCCATCGGCTGTCTACCGGGGTGCGCGAGGCCGAGCGGCTAGACTGACCCCATGACCGACCTCACCCGGATTCTGGTGCCCAACGAGGGGCCGATCACCGACAAAGTCAAGGAAATCTACGAGCGTTCATTCCCGCCCGAGGAGCAGATCCCCCTTCCCGAGCTGCTGACGAGCGCCCAGATGGACCAGGTCTCCTTCCTCGCCTGGATCGATCCCTCCCTGCCCGCGGGCGAGGACGGGGCCGGTAACGTGGTCGCCCTGACCTTCTCCTTCATCTTCCCCGACCTGTTCTACCTGGGTTTCCTCGCGGTGGACGGGCGCACGCGCAGCGCAGGCTACGGCACGCGTATCCTCACCCACTTCCGCGAGCGCTACGGCGACGTTCCGCAGCTGCTCGAGATCGAGCCGGTCGTGCGCGAGGCAGCCAACTACCAGCAGCGCGTGCGACGCCTGGCGTTCTACGAGCGCAACGGTTTTGCGGTGACGAACATGCTCACGCACGAGGCCGACCAGACCTACCGGGTCCTGGCGCGCGACGGAATCGTGAGCCCGCAGCGCCTGGAGGAGGCGCTCAATTCGGTCACGGACGACCCGGCGTACGCCTCGCGGGTGACGACGGACTGACGCGCCGACCTCGCTCGGCTGACGCCGCAGCGGCGATCAGTTGTCGACGCCGCGGCTGGAGACCAGCAGGATTTCCTCGTTGTCGAGTCGGGCGAGGGCGCCTTCCAGGGCCGCCGAGGAGAAGATTCCCTCGTCACGGGCCTGCAGGAGGGCGCCGCGCTGGGCGTGGATGGCCTCCAGCGCGAGTTCACGGATCTGGTCGCGCGTGAAGGAACGCTCAACCTCCTCCTCGCTCATGTCGACGGTGCCGTGACCGTCGTCGTCCGTCTCGCTCGCGGAAGCAGCATCCGGGGGCGTGCCGTCTTGGAGAATGTCGGTGAGGACGCGGTCGGCCGCGCGGGCAATGCGAGCACCCGTGGCTTCATCCTCGACGGAGACCGCGTGACCGATGCGTGAGAGGGTGCGCGAGACGCCGGCGGACAGCAGGGTCTGTCCGTCGACCTCATGGATCGTCTGGGCGAGCGCCGTATCCACCAGTGCACAGCCCATGACTGTCAGGAGCTTGGCGCGCTCCTCCTCGGAGATGTCGCCCGTGGCCATCTGGGGCTTGACGATGCGGATGAGTCCGGGCAGGGTCAGGCCCTGGATGACGAGGGCGCCCGCCGCGATGAACAGGGCGATCGTGAGCAGGAGCGCGCGCATCGGGGCGTGCGTCGAGATAGTTTGCGCGGCCGCCAGGGTGATCGCTCCGCGCATGCCCGCCCACACGATGACGCTGCCCTCGCGCGGGCCCAGAGGTTCGTTCTCGAAGTAGTCCAGGTCGGATCCGCGCATGGCGTTGCGGCGCGCGCGCCGCTTGAGGCGGCGACGATAGTGGTTAAGCGCGTCTTCCCAGCGTTCGGGACTCAGGTCGCGCGCCTGAAGCATGTCGGCGTCGACTTCACTCGCCTTGTGCATGCGCTTCTCGAAGCGCTCAATGCGCGCGGCCTCGGCCTCGTAGCGGCGTTGACGGTGGGTACGGCGGTGGTCCAGCCAGGCGAGCATGATGGCGATGAAGATGGCTCGCATGACCATGATGAGCGCGCCGAGGATGACGGCGAGGAACGCGGCGAAGGCCAGACCTCCGGAGAACGCGGCGGTCTCCTCGACGATACCGAAGGCCTGCAGGCCCATCGTCAGGAAAATCCCGCTCTCCAAGACGAGCGTCATGGTCTGCCAATTCTGCTGGGAGAATCGCCTGTTCGCCGCGGAAATCGTGGCGGCGCGGCGGCGCGAGACGACCAGGCCGGCGACGACGGCCGCGACCAGGCCGGAGCCTCCCAGGTGCTCGGCGGGGATCGATGCGATGAAGGGCATCGCGAAGGAGAAAACCGTGTCGGCCGAGGGCTCCTTGATGAGGGCGCGCAGACGCACACCGACCTCGCCGACGACCCATCCAATACCCGCAGCGATACCGAGGGCGATGGCGACCTTGCCGATGAGCAGGCCCGGGTTGAGGGCGTGTTCGTCGGCGGCCAGGCCCGCGCTCATCGCGGCGGACAGCAGGACGAGCGAGGTCGCGTCGTTAAAGAGCCCCTCGCCCTCGAGGACAGTGATGATGCGGTGAGAGACGCCGGAGCGTTTCGCAATCGAGATAGCGACCGCGTCGGTCGGCGACAGGACCGCGCCGAGCGCGACGCCCCAGGGCAGGGAGATGGCGGGAACCAGCCAGTTGATGACGAAGCCGACCGCGAAGGCGGACAGGAACACGAGGGGAATCGCGAGCATCGCGACGGCCTGCATCTCGCGCCGGAAGTCCATGGTCGGCATACGCACGGCCGCCGAGAACAGCAGCGGCGGCAGCACCATCTCGAGGACGATGTGCGGCTCGATCTCGATGGCCCCCACCTGGGGCAGGAACCCAATCGCCAGGCCGATGACCAGCAGGATCAGGGGGGATGCCACTCGCACCTTGGGCGCGATGAATTGGCATGCCACGATGATGAGCATTCCGGCCAGAGCAATAAGAAGGGGTTCCACAGGTCAATTGTATTGCGAGCAACCCCACCAGCGCCGTTGCCATCTCACTACAGCGGCTACGCGCGCCGCGAACTCGCGCGGCGTACCACGCCCCGCCCGCATGGCCTCGACACCATCCCCGAATGTCAAACAGACCCACACGATCAGAGCACGTTGTACAATCGACGCATCGTTTCAAGGAGGTTCTCATGACCGCTTACGACCACTCGTCGGGGTACACCTACGGCACCGATGCCGTCCCCACATCCCCGCTCACACTCGAGGATCTACGCCAGATCGAGGCCGCCGCACACGTCCAGCCCGGTGACGCAGAGCTGCTCTCACGAGCAGAACCCATCCTGGCGCCACACGCTATGGAAATGGTCGACACGTGGCGCGGAATTCTGGCTCAAAAGACGTATCTGGCAGCACATTCCGCGCACCCGGACGGGCAGCCAAACCCCGAGTACGCGCAGGCGTCAAAGCCGCGCTTCGCCCAGTGGATCATCGACATGTGCACGCGCGAGCGTGACCAGGCGTGGTTGGACTACCAGTACCTGATCGGCGCACGGCACATGTCCGCAGCGAAGAACGCGGCGGATGGGGCGGACTCGACACCATTCGTGCCCCTGCGCTACGTGCTCGCCTTCATCGCGCCCACTGTGGAGGTCGGTCACCGTCTCCTCGCGGAGGGCTTCGAGGGTGACGAACTGAGCGCCGTCCGTGATGCCTGGACTCGCGCTGTGACTGTCGCCGTGACAGTGTGGGCGTATGCCTACCGAGAGCACCCCGAGCAGTTCTGATCCGGCACTCGCCACCTACGACTCCCCCATCGGCAGCCTCACGCTGGCCGCGCGGGGCGGTGCGCTCATCGGCTTGTGGGGGGCCGGGCAGCGTTTCTTCGGCTCCCCCTACGGCATCGACGAGGCCGTGGCGCGCTCCGCGCTCGACCTAACCTCGCCCGATTCCCGGGAGGTTGTCCTCGCCGAGGCCGGGTGGGACGAGGCTGACGCGCGAGCTCTGGGCGCGGCGGTGGCCTGGCTCGACGGATACTTCGCGGGCGAGTCCCCCTCCCCCACTTGCGTCCCCCTCGCACCCGAAGGCACGGACTTCCAGAGACACGTGTGGGAGGCAATGGACACTATCCCCTACGGCGCGACGCGCACGTACGGGCACCTCACGGCCGTGCTGCGGGGCGCAGGCGTGCCCGCGTCAGCTCAGGCGGTCGGCGGAGCGGTGGGGCGCAATCCTTTGCTGCTCATCCGCCCCTGCCACCGGGTCGTGGCAGCCAGCAGCCCCGGCGGCTACGCGGCGGGAAATCCTGGCTCCTTGTGCACGAGGCGGCCACGGCCTCATCTGCCAGCTGACTCAGCCGTTCGCCCGGTCGGCCTCGATCGCCTGCTCGACCAGGGCCTCGTCAACGGGCAGGGCCTCGCGCGCGTAGGCGGCGGCGTCGTCCTGAGTGTCTGCGATCTGCTCGGCGATCGAGTCGGCTTCGCGGCGCAGCTCGGTGCCATCAACGACCGAGGCCTGGGCGAGGGTTCGCGCCTGGGCGCGGTGCTCGTCCGTGTACTCCAGGTCGTCGGCGTGCTTGCGCACGAGGACGCGGATGAGCTTGCGGCGCAGGTTCTCCTCGCGCAGGACGGCGGAGCGCTCGCGCAGCCAGCCGACCGCAAGGACGACGAGGAGGGCGACGCCCAGCCAGCCGATGATCGGGTACATGCCGCCAATCAGCTTCTTGAAGCCCATGAGGGAGGCCGCGTAGCCCACGGCAACCACGCCGACGAGGACGATGCGCATCCGGGTGGTCTGCCCGTCCGAGAAGCGGCGCGCCGTCGAGTAGAAGAGAGAAAAGACCGTGTTGTAGATGAGCGCGAAAATGATCAGCGTGTAGACGAAGGCGAAGGCCGGGTGGATCGAGCGCGCGATCTCGAGGGCGGGAACGTTCACGTCCCAGACGCGATCCATGTTCAGGTACAGGCACAGGGCGTCCGCGCCGATGACGAGAGCGATGATGGTTCCGCCGATGCGCCCGGCGCGGCGGGCCTCGCCGATG
>OAVY01000278.1_pt1 | contig 8353 bp, 6 predicted proteins | sample 1476481 | NCBI WGS metagenome assembly OAVY01 (sample SAMEA2580116, study PRJEB22360) | human gut metagenome | biome: human gut; feature: human-associated habitat; material: faeces | place: Denmark | collected 2008/2010 | reverse complement strand
AGGTGCGCGAGGGCGTGGGGCGTTCGGTCACCGAGCAGGTCGAGCGGGCGATCCTCATCATGGGCACGTTGGATGACGTGATCGCTGATCCGCTGTCGATGGGTGGGCGCGCCGCGCTCGATGAGTTCATCACGGTGACGGCGGCCTACGAGAAGGACACGCCGGGGGCCTCCCTCGGCTCGTTCCTGGCCTACCTGCGCATGGCCGACGAACGCGAGGACGGGCTCGAGGCGCCCCTGGGTGAGCCGGACCCGCGCGCCGTGCAAATCATGACGGTCCACGCCTCCAAGGGGCTCGAGTGGGATTGCGTCGTCGTCTTCGGGTTGAGTGATGGCATCTTCCCGTCGCACGACAAGCGCAAGACGGTGTCGTGGCTGGCTGCCGCGTGGCTGACGGATGCGAGCGCGTTGCCGCACCCGCTGCGCGGGGATCGCGCGGACCTGCCTCCGTTCCTCTTGGACGTGGAGGGGGAGTCCAAGCCTTCCGCCGCGTATTCGAAGTGGGTGAAGGGACACTACGGGCGCGCCCTGGGCGTGCACGCGGAGCGTGAGGAGCGCCGCCTGGCGTACGTGGCGATGACGCGCGCTCGGAGCGTCCAGCTCCTCGTGGGCTCGTGGATCTATCGGACGGGTTCGACCTCGCGCCAGCCTTCCCGCTACCTGATGGAGGCACGCGCACAGCTGTTCGGTGATGCGCCGGACCTGGTCGACGACTCGCTCGTGCGCGTGGGGGAGCGCGGCGTGTGGGCCAGGGGGGATTGGCGCAGCCTGGGGGTGGAATCGCTGTCCGGGGCCGGGGTGTGCTTGATCGCGCCGGAGCCCGGCGACGAGGACATCGTCGAGAGCGAGGCCGGTGTGGGATCGGTGTCGTTCCCGCAGGAGGCGGGTCCCTCGCGCCAGAGGGCCGCTGCGGCTGCGCGAGCCGTTGAGGCGCAGATTCGCGACCTGGCGCAGGATCAGGACGTGTACGAGGCCTTGGCGCAGCTGGGAGATGACCCCGCGGTGCGCGATACGGTCGCACTCATCGAGGAGTATCACCTCGGACTGGAGACGCCGGTCGTGGACCTGTGGGCCGAGCGCGTACCCGCGACGTCCGTGTCGGCCCTCCTGCAGGACGCGGACGAGTTCGCGCGTGACATGCGTCGGCCGATGCCGGCTCGTCCCAGCTCGTTCTCCGCGCTGGGCACGGTGTTTCACGCGTGGGTGGAGCGCGAACTGCACCTCGCGAGCGCGGATCCGGCCTCGGAGATCACCGTGGGCCCCGGCGTGAGCACGGGGGAGGATGCCGCGTTGTCAGGCGGCGACGACGGAGCTGACGAGGCTCTGCTGACGGACGGTGAGCGCGAGCGCCTGGAGCGGCTGCGCGTCAACTTCCGCGCCTTTGTTGCGGGCGAGCTGGCGGATTACCGGGCCGTCGCGATCGAGGAAGCCTTCTCGGTCGAGGTGGGCGGCGTGTCCGTTCAGGGTCGTATCGACGCCGTGTTTGAGCGAGTGCGCGGCAACGGGCCTCGCTTCTTGGTTGTCGACTGGAAGAGCGGGCGCCCGGTGAGCGCGACGACCAAGCCGGACAAGGTCGCCTACTTCGTCACCCAGCTGCGTCTGTACCAACGCGCGTGGGCGGCCCGCAGGGGCGTGGATGCGTCGGAGGTGGGCGCGATGGTCGCCTTCCTGGCGGGTCCCTCGCACCACACGCTCGAGAGCTTGGAGGCGATGCTCGGGTCGGGCGCTTCATCCCTCGATGACGCGCTGCGCGAAGTCCTGGAGTGATGCCAGCTGCTTCTCTATACAGTTTGCACACGAAACGTAAACAGAACGCTACACGCAAGAGGATAATCGAACTGAAGGTATATTCATCACATTAGATTTGTTCAAATCTTCTGGTTGTGTCGAACGGAGTCATGCGTGCTTGGCCTTATGCTATCTATCCTCTTAGGAATATTCGGTGGCTTGTTGCTCAAGATATTCTACTCAATGGTGGAAAAAGAGGAACCTGAGTCATATTTGTATAACCTCTCGAAGCTCCAGCGTACCAAGGGTAGGGTAGCTATTCAATATATTGGTTTTAGGGTGTTACCTGTCTTTGTGGTAACTTCTGGTGTTGTTGTTACTGCGGAACGGGTTGGGCTTTGTAGGCAGTCTGCCTATATTGCATGTGTGACTACATTTTCTGCCTTGTCCTCAGTTCGCTCAATGATCGATAGGATGCGAAGCGAGCTAAAAGGCGCTCCTTTTCACTATGTGCTGCAAGTGATTGATATAGTTGTTTCCTTCTTTGTGGGAGCTTTGTGTGTGCTGCTGTATAAGATTCTGACTCCGTTTGTTCCGGAGCCTCAGGAATTTGTGTCAGCTGCATGGACAGCATTGTTTGTTGCGCTCATTTATCGAGGGACGCGCAAAGCTAGTCGAGCGCCTGATAATTTGGGTATTACGGCACGCGTAAAATTGGTTAGAGAAGATGTAGGTGTGGATCTATGGGAGCAGCTGCGAACCATCGCTGATGAGAAACAGGTTCCGTGGTGCCTTCTTGCTGCAATTGTCATGGTTGAGGTTGGGGAAAGACCGAGATGGATGCGGCGATGTGAACGTGTTGTGTCGGCTCTGTTGCTGCATAAAGTAACGATGAGCTTTGGGGTGACGCAGGAGCAATCTAAACGAGCGTTGAGTGATCGTGAAGCGTTGATTATGACATGTGACTGGATTAGAGCTGAGTTTTCGCCTCACACGATTGCTTTTCTCAGGCATCAGCGACAGGGGTCTTCCGGGGGGCCGGGGGGTAGTAGCCGTAGATCGGTAGAAGATTTGTGTTTCGATGAGGTGGAGAGGATTGCCGAAACGAGGAATCCTGATGGGAATTACGGGCGTTATGTTAAGCAGTGTGCTCGGGAGTTATATCGCATGCGAGTCTAAAACTAGAGTTCGTCCGCGATGTCCTTGAATTTTCCTGCGCTCTTTGTCGAAGTGTGGGACAGGGATAGATTGAAGTGTTCTATGACGTCAGCAGCGGCACCGTCGCCACGATCGTCGTCGTGATGACGAGGGGCTCGAAGACGCGCAGTGGGATGCGGGCCGCCAGTCGTCGCCCACCCATGCGCACGCGAGCCCCACGCCGGCGAGCACAGACGGCACGAGGCGTCTCAGGACTGCCGTGTTCGCGTCGCGCCGGTACGCCCACAGGGTGATCGCGTCGCCGATGAAGATGAGGACAAACAGTGGATAATGTGCGCGCTGGAGCATATGAGGGGGTGGAAGCGAACGAGTCGCTTCCACCCCCAGACAATTCGCGCGGGAAGTTGAGGAACCGCGCGAAGCTGCTCACTGACCCAGCAGCGTGCCCTTCATGTAGTCACGCGCGATGTGCGCGTACTCGAGCGGAGGAGCGATCTTCGGATCCTGCTCGGCCTCACCCAGGATCCAACCCTTGTAGCCGTGCTCAACGAGGAAGGCGTAGGGCTCGGTGAAATCGATGGTGTTCCATTCGCCGACCTCGGGAATGTCGTCGTTACGCCAAGCGATGGGGTGCATGCCCCAGGTGATGCCGTTGGGGTCGTTGATCGCGGTTGCGGGATCGTAGACGTGCGTCATTGCACCTCTCCTATGAGTCGCGGTGTTGCATCGATCAGGAGAAGCGCTTCTCCATCTCCTTCTCGATTTCCTCCAGCGACTTGCCCGAGGTCTCAGGCATCACGCGGAAGAGGATGACGGCCACCACGAGGTTGACGACGCCGTAGATGGTGTAGGTGAGGCCACCGCCCAGGCCCTCGATCATGACCGGGAACGTCCAGCCGACGATGGCGTTAACGATCCACAGGCAGAAGATGGCGGTGCCGTTCATGACGCCACGGACGTTGTTCGGGAAGATCTCACCCATCATGGTCCACACGATCGTGCCGTTCGAGGACTGGACGATCAGCATGAACACGGCCATGAGGCCGAGGATGACGTAGGCGGCCCACGCCGGGGGTGTCTGCTGAGCGTTCATGTAGGGGGCGATCATGAACTGGAAGACCGCGGCAATCGCCAGGAGGCAGATACCCACGCCGATGACGTCGGCGATGAGGATCTGGCGGCGACGGAACTTCAGAATCAGCCAGATGCCGAGGGTGGAACCAATTACGGACATGACTCCGTTAGCAACCTGGGCGACAATCGCGGAGGAGGTGTCCATGCCCGCGTACTGCAGAACCTTGGGAGCGTAATACATGACCGTGTTGACACCCGTCAGCTGATTGGTCGCACCCAGGAAGATGCCGACGATCATGAGCTTGCGCAGCCACGGGGTGTGCCACACGTGACTGAAGCCCTTGTGCTCGCTCGAGGTCTCGGCCTGGTGGACAGTCACGATGTCCTGGAGCTCGTCCACGATGGGGCCGTCGACGGCCTCGTTACGCACGCGCTTGAGGGCACCGATCGCCTCGTAGAGACGGTTCTTGGCCACATACCAGCGCGAGGACTCGGGCATCAGGCGGATGCCGATCCACAGCGCGATGGCGGGGATGGAGCACAGGACGATCATGTAGCGCCACGTGTCACCGTTACCCGCGGTGACGGTCAGCTGCGCGAGGAACTCGTGGTATTCGGCGATGCCCAGGGTACCGCCGCGGGAGGCTTGCATGAGGGCCAGGGTGTCGAAGTTGATCGTCTGGCCTATGTACTCGGCGGGGAGCAGACCGGAGGGGTCAGCGGTGACGGTCAGCTCGGGGCCTCCACGCAGCGTGGCAATGAGCGCGTTGATCGAGAAGGCCAGCAGCTGACCGGTGACGATCATGAGCTGGTCGACGGCGACGATGGCGCCACGGATGCGCCTGGGGGCGGTCTCAGCGAGGTAGACCGGAACCGTGGCGGAGGCACCGCCAACGGCGAAGCCGAGGATCGCGCGGAAGACGTACATCACCCATACGTTGGGGGAGAGCGCGTTGCCGACGGCACCGAAGAAGAACAGGATCGCCAGGAGCGTGATGTTGTGGCGACGGCCCCAGCGGTCGGACATGATGCCGCCGAACAGGGCACCGAATGCTGCGCCGAGGAGGAGGATGCCGGAGATGCCGCCCTCTTCCAGCGCGGTCAGGCCGAGGCCGTGAGCGCCAAACGGCATGTACATGTAGGGCAGTGCGCCGGAGATAACACCCGTGTCGTAACCGAAGAGCAGGGAGCCGAGGGTGGCGACGGCGGCGATGACAAAAACGCCACGGCGGGGCCCGGAGGCGGGCGTCTTCTCAACCGCGTCATGCAGCTGAGCAGGCGTCACCGTCGCGAGCGACAGGTTCTTGCTGGACATGGATTTCCTTAAGTACGTTGTTAGAACAGAATAACTACCGATCGAAGGTGGTGGGAGCCGAGACACGGGGAACAGTGTGCCAGGCACCGTCCGCTGCGGAGGCCACCACTGCCTCGTCGACTTCCGCGGCGCACCATGCGTCCGCGGCTGAGGGGGCGAGCTGAGTGGAGGTGGCGATCGAGGAGAGGAACTGCTGGGCCTCAATCACCTTCATGTCGTCAAAGCCCATCGAGGTGCCGATCGCGGGCTGGAAGTGAGCCCACTGACCCCGCGCCGGGTTTGCCATGGCGCGCGTGTAGCCGTGGGTGGGTCCACCGTCTCCGATGCAGACCTCCAGCTCGTTGAATCGCTCGAAATTCCACCGCACGCCGCCCTGTGTGCCGTACACCTCGACAACGTATTCGGCGCGAGGGCCGACGCTGACGCGAGACGACTCCAGGGTGCCGACGGCACCGTTGTCGAAGCGCACCACGCTGCGACATAGTCTTCGTTGTTGACCGGTCCGACCTCGTCGCCGATCTCAAAGCCGGAGCGGCCCACACCCATCTTCGTGGGAATCGCGCGTTCCCTGATGAACGTATCGGTGATGGCGCTGACCGAGTCGATGCGGCCCACCATGAGGGTGACGACCGGGCCCATCTGGGAGGTGTCCTTGCCCTCGGCCTCGCGGCGCTTGAGGTTGTGCTCGATGGCCTCGCCCGTGGTGACAGCCTGTGCGATGGAGAAGGAGACCGTCACGTTGACGGAGGTGCCGCGGTAGGTGGCATCTTCGATGGCCTCGATGCTCAGCGAGGTGGCGGGGATCTTCACGATGATGTTCTTGGCGAGGTCGTGGAACTCCTCGGCCTGGTCGGCGAGGAGCTTGGCGGCCTCGAGGGACAGTTCACGCACGACCTGCCAGCCGATCTCGGACTCAGTGGCGTTGGGTATCTCCTTGGTGAGCTCCGCAATGCGGGGCAGCCACACGTCGCGACGCTGGTTGATGCAGGTGTAGGCGATGGTTGGGTTGCAGGTAGCACCAACGCCGCCGAAGGAGATGGACTGCGCCAGCTCACTCGGATCCGAGGAGTCGTTCCACAGGGCGGTGGGGGTGTGACGCGCGGCGTCCAGAAGGGGGCCGGGGGTGTACTCGATGGACATGGCGGGAAACACTCCTTTGTGATTGCTTTCAACTTTCTCCGTCGGGAACAAGTCTACGGCGAGCGCTTTTGCCTGCCAACAGTTTGTTAGGACAAAGTGTCAATACCTTGTCACTGTGCGAAAAGGCTGGCCTCGAAGGAGTATCGCGATGCTCGGTAGATGTGGTCGCCGTACTCCACGATACGTCCCGAGGGGTCGTACGTTGTGCGCTGAGTCGTCAGGAGGGCGGCACCGTGGTGCTCGGACAGGAGCTTGGCTTCCTTCGTCGTCGCGCTGCGGGCACCGATCACTTGGCGGGCCGAGGCTAGGGTGACCCCGCGCTCGCGCATGAGGTCGTAGAGGGAGGCGGACTCGAGCTCCTGCATGGTCGGCGCGATGTCCGTCGGGATGAAGTTGGTGAGCACGGCGATCGGCTCGTCGTTGGCAAAGCGCGTGCGCTCGATGTGGACGATGAGGGTTCCCTCGGCGATCTTGAGGATGTCGGCTTCCTGAGCGTTGGCCGGGCGTGCCTCGTAACGCTGAATCGTCGTGTGGACCTTGTGTCCGGCGTCGACGAGGTCGCGCATGAGGGAGGTGAGCTCCATGGGGCGGTGGACGTGGCGCGGGGAGACGATCGTGCCGACGCCGCGGCGGCGCGTCAGGAGGCCGCGGTCGACCAGGCGCTGGAGGGCCTGTCGCGCCGTGGGGCGCGAGACGTGCAGTCGCGCAGCCATCGACAGTTCGTCCTCCAGGCGTGTGTCCGCGGGCAGCGCGCCGGAGTTGATGAGCTGTGCGATGGGCTCTGAAATTTGGAAATACAGCGGCACGGGGGAGGAGCGATCCAGCGTGATGTCTGGAACGTAGGGAGTGTTCTCCGAGGTGGGCGATGCTTTGGACATGTCAAACCTTCGTGTGTGGCGCGACGGCTGTGTTAATTAAATACGGTTACATGGTATCAGCGTTGATGTCAGGTGGAAGATTGACGCACTGTTACATATTGTATGGACAAAGTTTGACGATTGTCTGCTGATAGTGCGTCCTTGGAGCGAAAGGTTTACGGGCCACCCCAATGGAGAGGAAGGAGGCACCATGTCTCTCGAGCGCCGCTATGTCGACATTCTGACAATGGGTCGTTCCGGTATTGACATTTTTCCTCTCCAAGTTGGCGCCCACCTCGAAGACGTCGAGACCTTCGGAAAGTTCCTCGGCGGTAGCCCGACGAACGTCGCCGCCGCACGCCTCGGGCATCGCTCCGGCGTCATCACCGGCGCGGGGGACGCCTTCGGAGGCACGCTCATCCACGGCCTCGTCGAAGGGAGGGGCCTCGAGCGCACGATCCGTTACGCCTCGGCCGCGGGAGCCTACGTGTGCTCGCACATCGAATGCTCGACGGCGATGCCCGCCCACGAGCAGCTGCACACCTTCGTCGAGACGGGGGTCCTCCCGTAATCCACCCGGCTCGCCCCAGCCTCGTCCCCCTTTTCAACCAGCGGCACCGATGCCCAACTTTCAGGAGACTACGATGAATCTTCCCGACATGTACGTTCCCGCCGGCTTCTCCGGCCACGGCAATTTCACCGTCGATATTGACCCCCAGCGTGCCGGATGGGCCTTCTCGGGCCTGCGCGTCCTCGTTCTCGAGGCCGGTGCCTCCCAGGTCGCCGTGGGTGGCGTGGGCTTCAACATCGTCCAGATGGCTCGCGCATTTGGCACCTCGCCGGTCATCGCTATCGACGTTGCCGACGATAAGCTGGAGGCCGTCAAGGCCTTCGGTGCGACCGCGACGATCAACTCCATGACCCAGGATGCGCGCGAAGATGTCCTCAAGCTGACGAACGGCCGCGGCGTCGATGTCTCCTTCGAGGCCCTGGGTATTCCCTTCACGTGGAACACCGCGCTCGACGTTCTCGCCGACGGTGGCCGCATGGTGCCGATCGGCCTGGGTGCCGGCCGTCAGACT
>OAVY01000277.1_pt1 | contig 8373 bp, 4 predicted proteins | sample 1476481 | NCBI WGS metagenome assembly OAVY01 (sample SAMEA2580116, study PRJEB22360) | human gut metagenome | biome: human gut; feature: human-associated habitat; material: faeces | place: Denmark | collected 2008/2010 | reverse complement strand
CGGCGCACCGCCGAGTCGGACCAGGCGGCCTCGCCGTAGCCGTGGAAGCGCAGGTGCAGCGCGACCAGGGTGGAGACGGCCTCGATCGTCGCCTTGTCAAAGTGGAGGGCCTTCATGCGCTTGCGCGTCATCTTCGCGCCCACGATCTCGTGGTGGTGGAAGGACACGGTGCCGTTGGGCTCGAAGCGACGGGTCGCCGGCTTGCCGACGTCGTGCATGAGGGCGGCGAAGCGCAGGATGAAGTCGGGGGCGGGCACCGCGCCGTCCGGGCCCGTCTCCAGGTCCATCGCCTGCTCGACGACGGTGAGGGTGTGCTCGTAGACGTCCTTGTGGCGCTTGTGCTCGTCCACGGTGGAGACGAGGGCGGCGACCTCGGGCAGGACGATGTCGGCGACACCCGTGTGCACCATCAGCTCGATGCCGCGGCGCGGGTAGGGCGAGATGATGAGGCGCTCGAGCTCGGCGCGGATGCGCTCGGCGGAGACGATCTCCAGGCGCGAGGCCATGGTCTCCATCGCGTTCATGACGTCCATGTCGACGTCGAGGCCCAGCTGCGCGGAGAAACGCGCGGCGCGCATGATGCGCAGCGGGTCGTCGTCGAAGGACTGCTCGGCAGACACGGGGGTGCGCAGGTTGCCGTCCGCGAGGTCGGCCAGGCCGCCGCACGGGTCGACGAGGGCCATCTGCGGCAGGCGCATCGCCATCGCATTGACCGTGAAGTCCCGGCGCGTCAGGTCACCTTCGAGGGTGTCCCCGAAGGTCACCTCGGGCTTGCGCGAGCCGATCTCGTACTCGTCGGTTCGGTAGGTCGTCACCTCGACGACCAGGGCGCCGCGGCGACCGCCGATCGTGCCGAACTCCTTGCCGATGTCCCAGGTCGCGTTGCCCCACTGTGCCAGCAGTTCCTCAGTGCGTTCGGGGCGCGCGGAGGTCGTCATATCGAAGTCGTGCGGAGTCACTCCCAGGAACGCGTCGCGCACGGGCCCGCCGACGAGCGCGAGCTCCTCCCCGGCCTCGTGAAAAATCGTGCCGAGTTCCATAATCGCGGGCGGGAGCGCCGCAAAGGTCCTCGTGGCGTTCGCCATGAGGGTAGGAATGTCCGTCGTTCCGGCGTTTTGCGCGGTCACGGGGCCGTTATTCGAGGAAGTTGACTGGGTACTCATCGCCCTTAAGCATGCCAGGAAAGCGCCCTGGCCGACTACCGGGGGCCGCGTACCGGCTAAAGTGGAGTCATGCCTGCACGTCCAGTTGACCGCCGAGGCGGGGTGCCCCGACCCCCGCGTCGGTCCGCTTCTGTGCGCGCTGGCCGCTCTCACCTGCCGATTTCCGCGGAAACCAGCGCGGGCGGCATCGTCGTCGACGTGCGTGACGGAATTCCCTATGCGGCGTTGATCGCGCGACGCAATCGAGCAGGCCGCATCGAGTGGTGCCTGCCCAAGGGCCACCTCGAGGGTTCCGAGACACCCCAGCAGGCCGCGCTGCGCGAGGTCGCCGAGGAAACCGGCATCCACGGACGCATCATCCGCCACCTCGCGTCGATCGACTACTGGTTCTCCGGCAACGACCGCCGCGTTCACAAGGTCGTCCACCACTACCTGATGGCATATGAGTCCGGCGCGATTTCCGTCGACGGGGATCCGGATCACGAGGCCGAGGAGGCCGCGTGGGTGCCGCTGCGCGACGTGTCGCGCCAGCTGGCCTACCCCAACGAGCGCCGCATCGTGCGCATCGCCCTTGACCTGCTGTATCGGGATGGCCGTGACTAGGCGCGCGCTCGCGGCTGGCGTCCTGTGCGCGGCGATGGCTCTGCCCTTCGGCCTCGGTCTGAACGAGGCCGGGGCCGCCCCGCTGCCCACCGTGACCTCGCAGTCGGACGAGTCGCGTCCCGCCGTCATGGGTACGGTCTCAGAGGATTCCGGCCTGTCCGTTTCCATTAACTCACTGTCGCCTCGAATCATCACGGATGAAAACGAACTCGTTATTTCTGGAACGGTCCATAACGATTCGCCGACGACGCTCGCGAACATCTCCCTCGAGGTGTTCGTCGCCAACGAGACGCCGATCTCTGTCCCCGCGCTGACGAACGCCCTCTCCGATGACGAGCCGGACGCCACCCACGCGGCCTCCTCCTCGCTCACGAACATCGCCCGAGGAGCCACGACCTCCTTCGAGATCCGTGTTCCCACGTCCTCGCTGCCTCTCACCGACGCCGACGAGTGGGGCCCGCGCGTCACGACCGTGACTGCGACCTCCGGCGAATACTCGGGCAAGGATCGATCGATCATCGTGTGGGATTCGGGCGCGCAGGTCTCCGCCTCGCGCGTGAGCACCGTGATCCCCTGGACCTCGACGAGCGCCACCCAGGACCAGGGCGAACGCTCGGCGGTCCTCAGCCTCGCCTCCGCCAGCGGCGTCACCCTGGCCGTCGACCCGCTGCTGATCCCTCGCGGCCCGCAGCCCACGGCCACGCCCAGCCCCTCCGCATCCCCTTCGCCCGACGCGGGCCAATCCGGAGCTAACCCCTCCCAGTCCGGACAGTCCGACGCGGAATCGGACCAGTCCGGCGCCCCCACGGCCTCGCCAAGTGCGTCCCCCACCCCGACGCCCGCTCCGACGGCCACGGACCCCGCGCAGCGCGCGCGTGACCTCCAGTCCGAGGCCTTCGTCTCCGCTCTCCTGTCCAACGCGACCGAGATCATCGCCCTGCCCGAGGGAGACGCCGACCTCGGTGCCCTGTCACTGTCGGGCAACTCAGGTTTCTGGGACCGCGCCTCTCGCTCGATGGCCGACTTCCCCGACACGCTGCGCAAGGCCGGGTGGGTCGCACCCGCCAACTCTGCGGCCACCCCCAGCCCGTCGGCCTCGGCCACCCCCTCGCCCTCCGGGACATCCTCCCCCTCCGGGGCACCCAACGCCACGCCCACGCCGAGCGCATCTACGAGCACCTCCGGTCAGTCCACCACGACGACCTCCTCGCCCGACTCCGGACCCACGATCCTGCGTAACGTCGCCTGGCCTGCGGACACGACCTTCGGCACGTCGTTCCTCTCCGGTTTCTCCTCCTCGAACCAGATCACGATCGCCCCGCTCGGTGCCCTGACCCCTGCCGAGGACGTTCCCTTCACCTCCTACGCGCGCGTCAACGTCAACCCGGACACCGGCGAGACCTCGACGGACGGGACAGGCGTGCGCACCCTCGCCCAGCAGAGCGACATCGCCGCGATCCTGTCGTGGAACGCGTCCGGCAGCGACGAACTCGACGCCGAACAGGCCCTCACCGCCATCACCGCGATCATCACCCGCGAGCGCCCCGCCTCCTCGCGCACCATTTTCGCTGCGGCCCAGCGCGGAACCGTCATCAACGAGCGGCTCACCAACCGCACGAAGGCACTGTTCTCCCCGCGCTGGGTGAGCGCCACGTCCTTCAGCGATATGGCCGCCAGCGAGCCCACCGACGTCGACCGCCAGACCGTCGACGCCGGCGTCCTCGAGGCCGACACGGAGACCGCGATCTCAGACATGACCTCGTCCCTGACCAGGCTCACCCCGCTCGCCAACGCGACCGACGATCCCAACGCCGTGTACGAATCGGTCACGCCCCAGATTCTGCCCGCCCTATCCGCCCAGCTGACACCCTCCGAGCAGCTCGACGCGGCCACGGCCGTCACCTCGCAGGTCACGACGATGCTCTCCTCCGTGACCGTCGAGCCGTCCTCGGCCGTCAACCTCATCAATAAGTCCGCGAACTTCCCCGTCCTCGTGCGCAATAACCTGCCCTGGCCGGTACGCGTCGACGTGACCCTCGTGCCCGACGACCCGCGTCTGCGCGCCACCCCAGCCCAATCCCAGACGCTCGCCGCGCAGGGCGCAACGACGGTCGAGGTGCCCGTGGGCGCGATCGGCAGCGGCGACATCGAGGTCACCTACAAGGTCACCACGCCCGACGGCGTTGTCCTCGACGACTCCCAGACCGTGACCGTGCGCATGCACGCCGGGTGGGAGGACGCGATCACGGCCGTCATCGCCTCGATCTTCGGCCTGCTCTTCCTGGCCGGCATCACGCGTTCGCTGCGCAAGAGGGCCGCTCGCAAGGCGCAGGCCGCATCCGGCGACGCCGAGGTGCCATCCGGCGACGCCGAGACAGACACCACCACTGAATCCGAGACAGCAACGACGAAGGAGACCCCATGAGCTCGAACACGCCTCGCCGATCGATCCTGAGGGCATCGGCGCTCATGGCGTCGGGCACCATGGTGTCGCGCATCCTTGGCTTCGTGCGCAACGCGATGCTCATCGCCGCGGTCGGCGCGACCGCCGGCGGTGTCGGCGCCGCCTTCCAGACCGCGAACACGCTGCCCAACACGGTCTTCAATCTGCTGGCCTCCGGCATCTTCGACGCCGTCCTGGTCCCGCAGATCGTCGGTGCCATCAAGCGCCGCCACGACGGTGACACCTACGTCAACCGCCTGCTGACCCTCGCGGGAACGCTCCTCTTCCTCGTTACCTTCGCGACGATGGTGCTCGCCCCCGTCCTGGTGATGATCACGGCCGCCGGATACACCGAGGATATTCGCAACCTCGCGATCCTTTTCGCCCTCCTGTGCCTGCCGCAGCTCTTCTTCTACGGCCTGTACAACCTGCTCGGCGAGCTCCTCAACGCGCGCGAGATCTTCGGACCCTACATGTGGGCGCCCGTCGTCAACAACGTCGTAGGCATCGCGGGCCTCGGCGCTTTCCTCGCGATTTGGGGCGGCGCGCCGGACGGCGGCATCCCCGCGGGCGACCTGACGGGCGCACAGTTCTGGGTCCTCGCCGGATCCGCGACCCTCGGCGTCATCTGCCAGGCCCTGTGCCTGCTGTGGCCGATGCGTCGGGCTGGAGTGTCCTTCAAGCCGGACTTCCACTTCCGCGGAACCTCCTTCGGGTCGATGCCGCGTGTGGCCGGATGGACGTTCGCGACCCTGGGCGTGTCCCAGGTCGGTGTCCTGTCCACGAACAACCTGGCTGCCATGGCCGACGGTTTCATCGGCCGAAACGGCGCTCAGGGCGGCGTCGTCGGCATCCTCGCCTACTCGACGGCGTTCATGATCTTCATGGTTCCCCAGTCGCTCATCACGGTGTCTCTGACGACCGCGATCTTCACCCGCATGGCCGGTGCCGTCGCTGACGGCGACGACCGCGCGGTGGCCGACAACTACCACCTGGGCGTGCGTACCATCACGTCGCTGACCCTCGTCGCCGCGGCCATGCTGATGGCCGGTTCCGTCCCCATGATGGAGATCGCGATGGCGGCCAAGGGCGGGGATCCCGAGGCCGTGACCGGCTACGCCCTCGTCCTCGCCTCGCTGATGCCCGGCGTGGCCTCGACCGGCATGGTCCTCATGAGTCAGCGCGTCTTCTTCGCCTACGAGGACGTCAAGCCCGTCTTCCTCATGGGCATCGGCCCCACGATCATCCAGGTGATCGTCGGCTGGTCGATGTACGCCCTGACCGGTGCCCGCTGGTGGGTCGTCGCAGCTGCCCTCGGCGAGACCGCGTGCCGCCTGACCCAGGGCATCATCGCGGTCGTATGGGTATCGCGCGAGAACCGCTATGTTGACCGCTCGGGCCTGCTGCGCTCCTACGCGTCCTACCTGGGGGCGGCGACCGTCGCGGGCCTCGTGGGCTTTGGCCTCCTGTGGCTCATGGGCATTCACACCGAGATTTCGTCGACGCTGGGCCGCATGGCCCTGGCCGGCGTGAAGCTCTCGCTCGTGTCCGCGTTGACCGGCCTCGTGTACCTCCTGGTCCTTCGCTTCACAGCCCCGGACGAATCGTCCGTCATGATGCGGCCACTGCTCACCCGCCTGCGCGTGCCCAGTGCTGTGGTGAACATCCTGGCAGCGTCCTCCGCGCCGACCCCCGCACCAGCTGAGATAATGACGGGACACACACCCGACGAGACGGAGGAACCGATGGCTCCCACGCCCGAACGCACCGGCGACGACGAAGTGTTGCCGTCGTTTGACGAGGTGCTCTCCGCCTCGCCGATCCCCGCACCTCCCGCGGCCGATGCGGCCAAGGAGCTCGCCGACATACCGCCGGCCCCCGCGCCCGCCGAGATCCCGACCCTCGGCCCTGCGACGCAGGCACCCGTCGAGAACCCGCTGGTCGCCGAGGCCGTGGCCGCACCCATCGTTGATGACATCGCCGAGGCCACGGAGGCCGCGCAGGCGCAGACGATCCCCGAGTCGCTCGCCGAGTACGGCATCGAGCCCGTCACCGATGAGGCGGGCGCCGCCCAGGTCGAGGCCCCCGCGTTCCCCCTCGCTCCCCCGCCGCCGGCACCCACCGCTAGCGGGTACGAACGCGACGGTGAGGTGAGTCCCGAGGACTACCCCCATCCTGCTCCCCTAACGGACGGCCCCTCGACGCATCAGATCCCGCGCGTGCAGGCGCCCGAGGCGGTTCCCGCTCCCCCGGTCGAGGACGCCACCGAGGTCATGGACTCCATCCCCCCGATGCCCGTCGCTCCCGCGCAGGATGCCCCGGCCTCGGAAAGCGAGGATGGCTCCTCCAAGCGCTCCGGCACGCTTATCGACCCGACGAAGCCCGCACTGATCTTCGGCGTTGTCCTGGTGATCTTCGGCGCGATCTGGGGTCCGTGGATGGCTACCCAACCGGTCACCAACCTGGATCTGGCCCAGTCCCTGCGCGCCGGCGTCTCCCAGCAGCAGTCCAACGAGGAGCCCAGCCCCGCGCTCACCACGACACCCCCGCCGGCTCCGACCACGACCCCCGTGATCTCCTCCGTGCAGGTCCTGTCGTGGAACAACGACGACGGCGACCACCCGGACCGTGCGATCAACATGATCGACTCGAACCCGTCGACGTCCTGGTCTTCGCGCTGGTTCGACAACAACCAGTTCCGCGACGAGACATCCGTGACGATCGTCGTCAAGCTCCAGCAGAAGGCCACCGTGTCCTCGGTGACGCTCAACATGGACCCGGCGACGTCCGGCGGCGAGGTCGTCGTGCGTAACGTCACGGACCCGGCGAACCCGCGCGGCGGAACAGAACTGGCCTCCTCGGCGTTGTCTCCGACGACGACGATTCAACTGCCCACGGCCGTCGAAACCGACTCGATCGCGCTGCAGTTCCGCTCCATGCCCAAGGGCCAGGACGGACGCAACTGGGCGTGGATCTCCGAACTTACAGTTCAGTAACCCTGAAGGAGGGTACGCATGTCTTTCGTGACGATTCCGGGCCTGGTGACGGCCGAATCCACCGATACCACCGCGCAGACCACCGAGGTGCAGATCCCGTCGGCCGAGGTGCCCGAGGGCACCACCGTCCACGACGTTGTCATCGTCGGCTCGGGTCCGGCCGGTTACACGGCTGCGGTCTACACGGCCCGCGCCGGCCTCGCCCCCATCGTGCTGGCCGGCCAGCTGGCTGCGGGTGGCGCGCTCATGAACACGACCGAGGTGGAGAACTTCCCCGGTTTCCCGGAGGGCATTCAGGGCCCCGAGCTCATGGACAACATGCGTGAGCAGGCCGAGAAGTTCGGCGCGGACATTCGCTACGAGGACGTCATCGCAGTCAACCTGGAGGGCGACGTGAAGGCTGTGGCGACCGAGGACGAGGTCTTCTACGCGCGCGCCGTCATCCTGGCGACCGGCTCGGAGTACCGCCACATGAACGTGCCCGGCGAGGACGAGTTCTCCGGCCGCGGCGTCTCCTACTGCGCGACCTGCGACGGCTTCTTCTTCAAGGATCGTCGCCTGGCCGTCATCGGCGGCGGCGACTCCGCGATGGAGGAGGCCACCTTCCTGACGAACTTCGCGTCCGAGGTCGTCGTCGTGCACCGCCGCGACGCCCTGCGCGCCTCGCGCGTCATGGCCGAGCGCGCCCTCAACAACCCGAAGATCTCCTTCGAGTGGAACGCGACCGTCGAGGAGGTCCTTGGCGACGAGGCCGTGACCGGCCTGCGCCTGGCCTCCACGGTGGATGGTTCCACGCGTGAGATCGCCGTGGACGGCGTGTTCGTCGCGATCGGACACCTGCCTCGCACGGGCTTCCTGCGCGGCCAGGTCGCCCTCGACGAGGCCGGCTACATCACGGTCGACGAGCCTTCGACGCGCACGTCCGTCGCGGGCGTGTTCGCGTGCGGCGACGCCGTGGACCACACGTACCGCCAGGCCATTACGGCGGCCGGCTCGGGCTGCCGCGCGGCCCTGGACGCTGAGCGCTGGCTGGCTTCCCTGGGCGACCAGGCGTGACCTCCTCCCCCGCCACCCCCGGCGCTGCGAGCGCTGGCGCGCCCCGGCCTCGTACCTGCCCGTGCGGGTCGGGAGCGATGCTGGCGCAGTGCTGCGGGCGCTACCTGGACGG
>OAVY01000274.1_pt1 | contig 8411 bp, 6 predicted proteins | sample 1476481 | NCBI WGS metagenome assembly OAVY01 (sample SAMEA2580116, study PRJEB22360) | human gut metagenome | biome: human gut; feature: human-associated habitat; material: faeces | place: Denmark | collected 2008/2010 | reverse complement strand
AATCAACAACGTCGGCTTCGTGTGGTTCGTCATGGTCCCTATCATCGCAGTCTCGCGGCCACCGCGCCGGGTGCGTTCACGGGGTGGCCGATTGTGACAGCGCGGGTCCGTCCTCCGAACAGCTTGAGTACGCCGCTTCCCCACGCACGACGAGGCCGGGGCGGATCCGTGCGTTCACGGCCCGCAGCCCCGGCCTCGTCCATCGGTGGTCAGTTCTCGTTCGCGAAGCGGTCCACGCGGGCGAGCAGCTCGGCCTTCTCATCGTCCGTGATCCACGCGATCTCGATGGAGTTGCGGGCGATGCGCTCCAGGTCCGCGCGGCCGAGGTTGAAACGCTGGGCGAGCGCCAGGTAGTTGTCTCCGATGTATCCGCCGAAGTAGGCGGGATCGTCGGAGTTGACGCTCACCTTGACGCCCGCGGCGGTCAGCTCGACGATCTCCTTACCCTTCATTTCCTCGGTGACGAAGGAGTTGGACAGGGGGCACGAGGTCAGGCCGATGCCGTGGTCGCGGGCGTAGGCGACCAGCTCCGGATCCTCGACGATGTTCGTGCCGTGGTCGAGGCGCTCGGCACCCAGCTCAGTCAGGGCCGCGCGAATGTTGTCGATTGAGCCAACCTGGTCGATGTCGCAGTGCATCGTCACGTGCAGGCCGGCCTCGCGGGCCAGGGCAAAGACTTCGGCAAACTTCGTGGGCGGGTTGTCGCGCTCGTCGGAGTCAAGCCCGACGCCGATGAACATGTCCTTGTAGGGCAGGGCCGCTTGGAGGGTCTCGAGCGCGGACTGCGCGCTCATGTCACGCAGGAAGCACAAGATGAGGTCGGCGGACAGGCCGGCCTCGCGGGCCTCGACAACGGCGCGGTAATAGCCGCGGATGACCGTCTCGATGGCGATGCCGCGCGTGGTGTGGGCCTGCGGGTCGAAGAAGCACTCGGCGCGCAGGACACCGTTGGCGCGGGCCCGCTCGAAGTAGGCGGCGGCCAGGTCGTGGAAGTCGTCCTCGTCCTGGAGGACGTCCATGGCCGGGTAGTAGACCGCCAGGAAGGACGTGAGGTCATTGAACTGGTAGGTGGCGCGCACCTCCTCGACCGTGGACTGGCCGATGTCGACGCCGTTCTTGCGGGCCAAGGCCAGCTTCAGATCGGGCTCAAGGGTGCCTTCCAGGTGCAGGTGCAGCTCGGCCTTGGGCAGACCGAAGGCGAAGTCGCAGGTCACGTCGGTGCTCATGTGTCCTCCACAGATAACAGGGCGGGTCTCGCGGAACAATTGTCCCACTCCACCCGCCCCGCGCTCAGGGAGGCCATATCGCGAACGGGGACGATGCTCACGCCCCGCCCAGCGTGTCAGGCTACTGGGCTCAGGCCAGCGCACCCATCGGGTCCCACGCCGGCAGGTGCAGCGGCTCCTCGGTGATAGCCGCGCGCAGCTCGGCGGGCAGGTCGTCCACGTGCACGGCCACCTCAAACACGTTGGCGTCGAACCAGGCGGCGTCCATCGTGAAGAAGCCCTTGTCGCCGCGGTCCTCGCCCCAGGAGTTCTCCACGCGGAAGCGGCGGGCGTTGCCCTCCTCGTCCATGTCGACGCCGGTGAAGAGCATCGCGTGGTTCATCGCGGACTCGCCGGTGTTGACGCGCTGCTCCTTCGAGGTGGAGAAGTCCACGCCGAACAGGTTGTCGAAGTCGTAGAGGCCGTCGACGAACAGGCCCGACGCGCGGTCGGACTGTTGGCTGCAGTCAGCGCCGAACCAGACGGCGCGGCCCGAGGCCAGGATGGAGGCCGTGATCTCGCGGATCTTCTCGACGGGGGTGTTCACGTAGAGGATCGGGCGGCCGCCGACGACGTTGCCCATGTGGTCGACCGTGAGTGTGTGGCCCTTGGGGTGCTCGGCGCGCGGGTCGTCCACGAGGCACACGTACTGCGTGAGGTCCACGTCCACGTAGCGGGAGTAGAACTCGCGCGGGGTGAGGACGCCGTCGCGGTGGAACTCGCCCTTGTCGTCGCGCCACTCCCACTCGAAGGAGGCCGGGGGTTCGCCCAGGCAGATGACGAGGATGCGCCACACGTCGGCCAGGGCGGCCTCCTTGACTTCGAGGATCTCCTCCTTTGAGGCTCCGGCCTCGATGAGGGAGCGCAGCTCGAGGGCAGTGCGGCGCAGGACGACCTTCAGGCGAGCGTTCATGGGAGCGGTGTGGCTGGAGGACTCGGTCTCGGGCATTGCGACCTTGGGGACGAGGCCGTGCTTGAGGTACACGGACACTGCCATGTCCCACTGGCCGCCGTCGGAGAGCACGTCGCCGAGGAGGAACTGCAGGAGGCGTCCGTCGAGCTCTTCGGTCTTAGCGGTGGCGATAATGTCGGTGAGGAAGAAGTTGGCGCGTTCGAACTTGTCCCAGAACAGCACGTAGTTCTGCGAGAACTCGAAGTCCTTGAGGCCCAGGTGGGTGCGCGCGGTCGAGCGCAGCAGGTTCAGGGAGGAGAAGATCCAGCAGCGGCCGGACTTCTTCTGCGACGTCACCTTCCAGTCGTCCACCTTGTGGGATACGACCGTGGGGGTCGCGACCACCTTGGCGCGGTCGAAGGCGACCGGCTCGACGCCGGCGTGGGCGACGGCGTTGCGTGCGACCGCGCGGGCGGAGTCTGAGGATGCGTGTAGGGAGGCGACAAATTCGTCGGTGATCTCGTGTGCCATGGGCCGAGGCATTCCTTTCAATCGAGAGTCATTCTCTATAAGGATACGCGCTCACAATGACCCGGACGACTCACGTCCATTTAGAATGAGTGTTATTCATATTCAGAATGCGAAGGAGCATCAATGTTGGATCGTGGCGCGTCGGGACGCGAAATCGCTCTGCAGGCCGGGGACTACGAGGCGCGGATCGTCACCGTCGGCGCCGGATTGGCTGGCCTGCGCTACCGCGGGCACGAGCTCGTGGTGCCCCACGGCGTGGGCGAGTGTCCCCCGGGCTATCTCGGCAAGGTGCTCATGCCGTGGCCGAACCGCGTCGCCGGAGGCTCCTACTCGTGGGAGGGCACGTCCTACGATCTCCCCGTCGACGAGCCCGCATTCGGGACGGCCCTGCACGGTTTCGTGACCTTCCAGGAGTGGGACATTGTCGAGGCTGGCTCCTCCTCGGTCCTCCTGCGCACCCTCATCGCGGCGCGCTATTCCTACCCGTGGACGCTTCTTGCGTCCGCCCGCTACAGCCTGGATGCGGAGGCGGGCCTGAGCATCGAGCTGTCCGCGACGAACATCGGCGAGGGCCCCGCCCCCTACGGCGTCGGTTTCCACCCCTACCTGGCCGTCGACGGGCTACCGGCAGACGCGCTGGAGCTCGAGAATCCCGCCGCCATCATCTACGAGGCCGACGCGTCCATGATCCCGGTGGCCTCCCACGACGTGGCCTCCTTCGGGCTGGACTTCCGCTCCCCCGCTCTCATTGGTGAGTCCCAACTGGACCACGCATTCGCCGGCCTGCCCGAGGGGACGTGGGCCGTGACGCTGCGCGACCCCGACTCCGGCGTGGGCGTCTCCCTGTCCTCGGACGCGCGCTGGCTGCAGGTCTACTCGGCCGACTACATCGGCCGCGTGGGCGTGGCCGTCGAGCCGATGAGCTGCCCGCCCAACGCCTTCAACTCCGGTACGGACGTCGTCGCCCTGGGCGCGGGCGAGACCCACACGCTGAGCGCGCGGATTACAGGAAGAGATTGACACTCCAGCATGTAAGTGTAAAACTGCACATTACAGAAAGCTCCGACCCAAAGGCGAGGATGGACAAATGAGCACGGGCAAAGACTCCCTCAAATTCACAATGACATCTCGAGCACTGAAGCTTCTCGGACAGAACCTCTATGCCCATCCTTGGTCTGCCGTATCAGAACTCGTGGCGAACGGAATTGATGCCGGGGCAACGACGATCTACGTGTCGATGACGGAAGATCCTGCAACGAATACCGGCACTCTTGAAGTACTCGACAATGGCAGCGGCATGTCCGAAAGCGACCTCCAGAACTACGTATTCATCGGCTTTGATAAACGCACCGCTACTGGTTCAGTCAAAAGCTCTCGTGCCCCAATGGGACGTAAAGGCATCGGCAAGCTCGCCGCACTCTATCTCAGCAATGAATATTACATCCACACAAAAACCGCGTTAACGACGCATCCGCGGTTTAGTTCGGCCTGGCATATGAAATTGGACTTTGCAACAGCAGACGACAGGGAACCAACACTTAACGAAATCAACCCGACAGATATACCCTCAATCCATCTAGAGAAGCGGTTCAACGAACAGGATTCAGGAACACTCATTACGATTCCTAAGATCGAACTCAAAGGCTTAGGTACACAGGCATTCAAGTCTCTCGCATCACGCCTAGCAATCCACTTCCTCAAGGATGTAATTCCTGATCTTAAAATATACTTCTCACAGCAAAGAGTTGACGAGCAAACAAACTTCAAAGAAGTTGAATGGAAACCAGCTTTTGGCAATTTCCTACTCATTTCCACAACCAAGTCACATAGCTACATTACAGCTAACCTGAAACAGCAAGTGGAGATTCAGTCAGCTTCTCGGCAAGAAAAATCAACAATCAATACTGAAATTGTAGACTTACCCAGTTTCAACTTGACAGACTTGAAGTACATAATAACAACAGGTGACAACACCGAAATCTCCGGAACATATATTGATCCCAACGAAGGCAGCAGCCACCCATACTCACTCAAAGGGTGGCTGGCGCTACATGCATCAATCAATAACGAAACAGCAACAAATAACGATCCAACCTTCAATAAAAACCGCTTTTTTTCACCAACTCAAATTCGTCTATATGTCAGGGGAAAACTGGCCCTTGAGGACCTGCGACCACATTTAAATCTCACAGAGCAATACGCAAACTACATTGAAGGAGAGATACAGTTTGACCTCCTAGACGAGGACGATCTCAAAGATATTGCCACCACTTCACGCGAATCCTTTGACACTGAGGATCCACGATTTGTCACCCTCTGCTCACTAGTTCGGAGCTGGGCGCAAAAACTAATTCAGCGACGTGCCCAGATACGCAAGCTTGAGAAGGCCAGGCAAATTCATATCGACAACAACGCCAACCAAGCATATGAACGGCGAGTAGTGGCAGAAATTGACGCAGCCAAAAGTATTACACCGGCAGAATCTGCAGCTCTAAAGCAAGTAGTTCAACTTGGATTAACGAGACAAGACCCATTATCTCGACAAGCCCAAGCACAGGCTAAAGAAGCTTATCGGATCTTCATTTCTCATTCCAGAAAAAATAAGCCAATTGCAGACATTATTTACAATATGCTACTCACTCTCGGAGCGCATCCAGAAGAGATATTCTACTCCTCCAAAGACAAAGAATCGACTGAAAGTACCAAGCAACTCAAGCAGCTTCAACAACAGATCCACGACACAATCACTAGCGCGGCCACAAAAATTTGCTACATAACGAGCAAGGGATTTTGCTCATCCGTATATTGCTGCTTCGAAGGCGGAGCAGGTTGGGCCACACGCGCGGTGAGCGACTATGAATTAATTACGACGACATACGAAAATAAACCTGAGTGGCTAAACACTGGATTGCAGACATCTTCAATAATCGACGCAAATGGAATTTTTTCTCTCAACCGTGAAACATACCTGCTTTTCGCAGAAACAGTTAATCGCCTAGTTGACCATCTAAACACAGGGCGCACCATCAGACAACAACCACTCATCAATCGCATTTCACAAACCAGCATCCCCTCCGATTATGAGCTCAGAACGAGAGGCCAAGACATTTCTGCGTTCTTCAACACAACACTCGCCGAGATGATTACACATGCTGGCACTTACGATCATTCGGGCGAAGTTATTGACGAGAAATGTACAGCGGACGAAGACTGCCCGCTCAAGTCTAAATGAAGACGCTTGCAACCGCCTTTCCAAAGATAGGCGGCACTGCATTTCCGATGAGGCGGCCGACGTTTTCTAGGGTTATCTTCTCCTCCGGTTCGGTGAAGATAAATTCCTTAGGGAATCCCTGAAGGATCGCGGCTTCGCGGAGAGTGAGGCCGCGATCCTGGGACGGGTGCGTAAAGCGTCCTGCACCGGTGTTATACGGCTGCGTCGTGATCGTCGGTGACGGCTCATCGGGCCGCATACGCCCATAGAACGATCCGAAGTTCGCATCCACATCACGAATCTGGCACGGAAGCCGTAATTCCATTGGCCAGTCTTGCCAGGTTCCTCCCGGCCTAGAATGCTGCGCCCTTTTAAGGTTCATTGGGGACAGGCGGCGCGCATAATGCAGAGGGTCGTGCGGGTCATGCTCCCCCGAAGCCAATCGCGGAAGTGCTCCAATAGCAGTTTCGACTGTCACGTACTCATCGGGTGTATGCGTGGGCTTTGGTAACTTTGGTTCAACAGCCTGCGCTCCGACTAGAACGAGACGGCGACGCTTCTGAGGTAGACCAAAGTCGGGCCCATATAGAACCCCGTAGTCAACTGAGTAACCTTCTGCCTCAAGTGTCTGCACAAAACGCTTGAACATCGCGTCACGCGCAAGAAGAGGAACGTTTTCCATCGTCACGTAGTCGGGACGTGTCTCGCGGACAAGGCGACCGAATTCATCGAGCAGACGCCAGTTCTTGTCCTGAGACGGATCTTTACCCCGTCGTTGACTGGAAAATGGTTGACACGGAGCGCATCCGGCAAGAAGTCGTGGTGTTCCTTCACCCCAGAGTTGGTTGAGCATCTCCGCTGTCACGTCAACAACCGAGGCTTCAATGAACTGCGCGTTCAAGTTATGTTCGTAGGGATACTTGCAGCGACGTTCGAGATCAATGCCTGCAACTACCTCGATACCTGCCTGCTGCAAACCCAGAGAAAGACCGCCTGTTCCACAGAACAAATCGATCGCGCGAATGTTCGGCACGGCGAGCTCCTCTTCTGGTCACAGTCAAATAATGCCGACATTATCCTACCGTGGCACACCCTCAGTTGAGCGCAACGAGCTACATCTGTAACAGCTAGAGACGTGTCGCTTCCACCACTAGCTAGTATGTCCCAGCAGCGGCGCGGATCAGCGTCAGAGCAACCGCACCTGCCGTGGAGGAACGCAGAACGTTGTCTCCCAGCCCGATCGTGCGGGCACCCGCGTCCACTAGCTGCGCGGTTTCCTCCGCTCCGATGCCACCCTCGGGGCCGACGATGAGCGCGATCCGTGCGGGCAGGGTCCCGTCCTCACTGGACTCTTGGATGCGGGCGAGAGCGGCTCCGAGCGAATCCGTCGCCTCCTCGTGGCAGACGAAGGCCACCCCGGCCTCGCCCGTCAGAGAGGCGGCCCAGGAGGCGAGTTCGCGGCTGTCCTTGACGTCCTCAACGACCGGGACGTAGGCGCGGCGCGACTGCTTGGCGGCCGCGCGGGCCACGCCCTCCCACTTCGCGCGCCCCTTCTCGGCCTTCGGGCCCTTCCACTGGACGATGGCACCCTGTCGATACCGATCTCCGTACAGATCTCGACGGCGGCCTCGTCGCGCCCACCCTTAGCGAGTGCCTGAACGAGGATGACCTCGGGATTCGGGGCGTCCTCGCGCACGATCTTGCGCACGACAAGGGACAGTGAGGACTTGTCGCTCCCGCTCACCTCGCACGTCGCGCGCACCCCGGCGCCATCGACGACGTCGACCCACTCCCCCGCGCCGATGCGGCGCACCGAGGCAGCGTGACGCCCTTCGGCTCCCCCAAGGGTCGCGTTATCCCCCACGGACAGGGATTCAAGGGCCGGGGTCAGGTCCGAGCCGAGGAAAACGGGCAGCGTCACAGCGCATCACCCCATGAAGGTGTCGCGGAGCTTGTCAAAGAACGAGGCCTGCTGACGATGGGGCTCTACGCGCACCTCGCCGCGGACCTTCGCCAGCTCCTCGAGCAGCTCACGCGACTTGTCGTCGAGCTTCTTGGGGATCTGAACGTCCACGTGCACGTGCATCGAGCCGCGGCCCGAACGCTGCAGGTGACCGACGCCCAAGCCCTCCAGGACAATGTCGTCGTTGGGCTGGGTACCCGGGTTGATCGTCACGTTCTTCTTGCCGTCGAGGGTCTCCAGCTCGAACTCGGTACCCAGCGCCGCGGTGGTCATCGGGATCGTGATCCACGTATGCAGGTCGTCGCCTCGGCGATCGAACACGGGATGCTTCTTCTCGCGGATCAGCAGATACAGGTCGCCGTTCGGGCCGCCGCCGGGGCCGACCTCGGCCTCGCCGCTGACGCGGATCTGGGTCCCCTCGGAGGCGCCCGCCGGGATGTTGATGTTGAGGGTGCGGCGCGTGCGCACGCGACCCGCTCCCGAGCACTCGGCGCACGGGGTCGCAATCGTGTTGCCGTATCCCTGACACGACGGGCAGGGAGCCTGCGT
>OAVY01000269.1_pt1 | contig 8554 bp, 5 predicted proteins | sample 1476481 | NCBI WGS metagenome assembly OAVY01 (sample SAMEA2580116, study PRJEB22360) | human gut metagenome | biome: human gut; feature: human-associated habitat; material: faeces | place: Denmark | collected 2008/2010 | reverse complement strand
TGTCGGATGGGCCCGTGACGGATGCGGCGCGTATCGCCAAGGCCTCGGGTGTCGTCATCGAGTTTGATCGAGATGCCATCGAGGTGGAGGCGAGCCAGCTGGCTCCCGCAGCCCGCGTCTGCGCGGTCGATCCCGTGCGGTGGGTCCTGCAAGGGGGAGAGGAACACGGAATGATCGCCGTTTTTCCGCCGGATGCGCAGCTGCCCGACGGTTTCCGCGTTGTCGGCGCGGTGCGAGCATGCCGGGCCGAGGAAGAACCGCGGGCGATGATGGATGGCGCGGTCCTGCGCGGGGCGTGGGATCATTTCTCGGCAGATTCCGTAGACTAGTGTGATGTGGACCGCTGGAGTCTGTGTGAGTAGACAGGGACGTCAAGCGGCGTGACGACCAATGATTGGAGTACATCAGGATGACCGCGTTGACTGAGGGCACCCCGGCCTCGTCTCGACCGATGTCGCGCGTGGCGCGCAAGCTCGCTGAGTCGTCGGAGGAGATTCCGGCGACCGCTGGCCTGTCCCTGCCCGCTCTGCAGGGCGATGCCTGCGTGCCGCCGACGAAAGCTCTGCCCGTCGTCGATTCGGACGCCGACGCCTGACAGCGTGCTCCATACGCTATCTCCGTCCGCTGTGGGCGGGCACGGCGTAGTCGTAGTGTGGGCGCTCTTTGACTATTGGCAGTCGTGGTGTGATAGTGAGCATGCCTGGATGGCCGATTGCCGGAGCATGCGAGGTGTGCTGCTGGCTCGGTCACGGATTGTCAATTGGTGTGAGGAGTACATGATGGGCACTGAGAACAACGAGTCGATGGAGACGCCGGTTCCGGCTCCGCCGACGGGGCCTGCGGGGGTGAGCCCGTCGGTCTCTGGCGACCCTGGAGTGGCGTTCACGCCGATGTCTGCGGCGGGGAAAAAGCGTGTGAAGCTGATTGGGATTCTGGTCGGTGTTCTCGTCGTGCTGGTGATCGCTGGCGTGGTGGCGATCAAGGTTGCCAATAGTTCTCGTACGCCCGAGGCGCAGGTGCGTCAGTACCTGGATCTGCTGGCCGCCGGTAATGCCAGCGCGGCCACGGCGATGGTCGATCCCGGGGTGGACAACGACCAGCGTACTTTCCTGACCAACGACGTGATGGCCTCGGCGACGTCACTGTTGGTCGTCGAAGACGTCGTTGCGGATACGAACGACGATTCCGACACGCGCACCGTGACCGCGACCATGCAGGTCAACGGGGAACGCTTCACCCATGCCTTCCGTGTCACTGCGGACGATGCGACGATGGGCGTTCTGGACAACTGGAAGATTCGGGACTCGCTGGCAGTGCCTGTGACCGTCGATGGTGATGGAATCGGTCAATTCTCCGTCGGTGAGACGAAGGCCTCCATTGACAAAGCAAGTCTCTACATGGAAGGCCGTTCCTTCCTCTTCTATCCGGGCGTCTACAATTTCACGCCTGTCGCGCCGAACGAGTATGTTGACACCACCCCCGCGTCCGTCTCCGTGCTCGATGACGTGCGCACTCGAAATAACGATGGCAAGAGCGACGTCACCTTCAAGGCAACCTACAACGACAAGCTGGAAGCTGCTGCTCTCGAAGCAGCTCAGGAGCTCGTTGACGAGTGTGGGACTTACCCCGGCAATCAGGGAGATGACTGCTCATCCCTGATTCAGGGACAGAGTGTCACCGCTATTTCCATCAAGGAAAAACTGACATCTCTCGACTCGGAGAGCTATGATCCAACGTCATTTTCTGGGAGCGTGACATACTCGGTCACGACAGGGGAGGGGGCGCTGTTCCCCGGAACGAGGGACGTCGGCCTGACAGTGAAAGTTGACGCGCGTTTCGACGACGACGGAGTGCTGAAAGTGACCGCCGACGGCAAGCCGGACTTTAAGGTGTCCTTCGCCTACTAGCGTCCGCTTCTGCCGCCCCTATACACCTGGTGCCCGTCCGCGTGAAGCGGACGGGCACCGCTTATCCGCACTGTGATCCTTCTTTGACTCGTTGCATGCGCGGCGTGATACTGGGCACGCCTGAGTAGCTGGATGACGGAGTGCGCAGAGCACACTGCAATCCTGGCTGCTGAATGTCAAACGTTGTTAGGAGCAATTGATGGGTACTGAAAAGAATGACGTGAGTGCGGCTCCGATACCTGCACCGCCTGTGACCCCTGCGATTCCGGGTCCACTGACGCCTGCCGGGCGCGGCGTGGCGTCGACCCCATCTTCTGGCCGAGGCAAGAAGCGTGTCATGCTGATTGGGATTCTGGTCGGCGTCCTCGTTGTGCTGGTGATTGCGGGCGTCGTTGCTATCAAGGTGATGAATAGTTCTCGCACGCCCGAGGCCGAGGTGCGCAAGTACCTGGACCTGCTGGCCGCCGGTAAAGCCAGTGCGGCCACAGCGATGGTTGACCCGGGCGCCCCGAACGATCAGCGGGTCTTTCTGACCGACGACGCCATGGCTTCGGCGAGTTCGCTGCTGGTCGTCGAAGAAGTGGCCGCCGACAAGAATGAGGACGCCGAAACCCGTCAGGTGTCGGCCACCCTGCAGGTCAACGGGGAGCGCTTCACCCACGCCTTCACCGTGACCAAGGACAAGCCGACGATGGGCGTTCTCAATAACTGGACGGTGAAGAACTCCCTGGCTGCGCAGGTCAGCGTCGACGCGCAGGGATACACCCAGTTCACCGTCGGAGGGGTGAGTGCCGACGCTCCGCGCAAGCTTGTCTCTGGTAAGCCGGCCACGTACTTTTTCTACCCCGGCGTCTACACGTTCACGCCCGTCGCCCCGAGCGAATACGTGGATGTCAACACCAAGACCGTTGCCGTCCTTGACGGCGTCCACGGTGGAACCGCCTCCCCTGCTGATGCTGCCGACGTGTCCCTGGAAGCAACCTACAGCGCCAAACTGAAGGAAGCGGCGCTCGAGTCCGCGAAGGAATTCCTGAACTCCTGCGCCTCCATTCCTGGAAACCAGAATACTGACTGCCCGTTAGCTCTCCAAAACGACGCGGTGACCGCTATCTCCGTCAAGACGATGCCCACATCGCTGGAACCGATGGACGTTGATCCGGGGGTTTTCCAAGGGCCGGTCACGTTCGAGGTTACCTACTCCGACAAGTACTCCATGTACTACATGCCGGGAACGCGCGACGTTGATTCGAAGGTTGTCGTCAACGTCCAATTCAACAACGATGGGCTGCTCAAGCTCACGCCGGACGGCAAGCCTGACTTATTCGTTAGCGCACCCCTCTAAGGTCATCATCACACTCCGACCAGTGATGTCGCCCGTCCGCTACCCGGACGGGCGACATGCGTGTGTGCGCCGGAACTCGGCCCCGGCCTCGTTCCAGGAGTGTGAACCGCGTGTAACCTTGATGCCTCACAATGCTTATGTGACAATTATTAGGTTTGTGCCCGTCGAGCCGTGCGCTACATCCCAGGCACGGGGCCGGGGCAGAGTACCGCAGCGAGGAGAAACAGTGGAAACGAATGCGCAGAACGCGATCCAGGGGACGAGCGTGCCGCCTCCCGTCCCCGAACAGACTATGCCCGCGCCACCCGCGCCGCCCGCGCCCGCCGCGGCGCAGACATACGTGACGCCGCAGGTATCCGTCATGGCTCCCGTGTCCGGCGAGGTTCCGCCTGCCGCGCCGACAAGCGGGACCATTGCCTTTACGCCGATGTCGGACAAGAGCCGCCGTCGCATTAAGCGCATCGTCGTGGGCGTGGTTGCCCTCGTTGTTCTCGGGGTTGTTGCAGCCGTGTCTCTGACGATCGCGAACTGGACGCGCACGCCTGAGGCGAAGGTTCGCCAGTACCTTGATCTTCTCGCGGACGGCAAGGCCAGCGCTGCGACGGCGATGGTTGATCCGGGGCTGCCCAACGACCAGCGCGGCTTCCTCTCCGATGAGGTCATGGCCTCGTCGAGCGCGCGCATTGAGGTCGAGGACGTGACCGCGGACGATGCGGAGCACTCAAAGGAGCGCGTGGTGACGGCGACGATGCGCCTCGACGGCGAACGCTTCACCCGTTCGTTCCGTGTCAGTGAGGCGAAGAAGACCTTCGGTCTGCTGAAGAACTGGAAGATTCAGGATGCGATGGTCGCTCGCGTGGACGTGCAGGCAGACAACGTCACGCACTTCTCGATCGGCGGCGAAAAGATGTCGGTTGCAACGCTGAAGGAAGCCCCGAGCAGCTCCATCGTGCTCTACCCGGGCGTCTACACCTTCACCCCGGAGGAGACGGGGGAGTACATCGACGCTGCGCCCAAGACCGTGTCGGTCAAGGCCGCAACGGGATACGACAGCTCCTACTACGGTGGAACGGTCGAGCTGACGGGCACCTACAACGACAAGATGGCTGCTGCCGCACTCGATGCTGCGGCTGCGCTGACGAACTCGTGCGCGACCGTTCCGGGCAACATCGACTCGGCATGTCCGAGCGCGGTGCAGTCCCGGACCCTGGCCCTGCTGCAGGTCAAGACGATGCCCACGGTCATGAAAGCGACGACGGACGAAGGCGGTGTTTACACAGGCGAGGCAACGTTCACGATCCAGGGCACGGAGAGCTGGGACAAGCAGCGTGACGTGACGTCTCGCGTGACCGCGACGGTGAAGACCGACAAGGATGGAAATCTCGAGTTGGATGCCTCGGGCAAGCCCCAGTTCGAGGTTCGGTTCGGCTACTAAAGAGTCGAATGAGGCCATCGACGCACCGGGTATGCGGACTCGACAAAAGAAGTTCGCATACCCGGTGGCGTATAGGCGGTTGCACGCTATGATGAGTTGTTGGTAACTCTGTCACACCGAACATGGAGCAGCCCGCATGAGCAACGATGCCAAGGCAACGAGCACCCGTCGGCCCGGCCGTCCGAAGGCCGGTAGCGAGGATAAAAAGGCGCGCATCCTGTCGGAGGCACTCACCCTTTTCTCGACACAGGGCTACGTGGCAACCTCGCTTGCAGACATCGCGCGCGCCTCCGATATTTCGAAGGCGGGGCTCCTGCATCACTATTCAGCGAAGGACCAGCTGCTCGCCGCGGTCCTAGACGAGCGTGATCGCCGTATCGTCAGTCAACTCCCTCGCCCCGAGGATGGGGCCGAGGCCGCGCTGGATGCCTGGGTGGACATGGTGGCCCACAACCAGCGTCATCCCGACGGCGTGGCGCTCTACACGGCGATGTCGGCTGCCGTCATTGATTCGAAGCATCAGGCACACCCCTGGTTCCGTGAGCATTTGTTCGGTGCGATTTCCTACCTTGTTGAGGCCTTCGAGCATGGCAAGACCACGGGCGAGGTGCGTGAGGATGCTCCGAGTGAGCAGATCGCGCGCCGCCTCGTTGCGTTATCGGATGGGCTTCAGGTCCAGTGGCTGTGCTCGCGCGCGGACGGTGGTCGAACGCTCAACATGCACGAGGTTATGGCTGGCGTCGCCGTTGACATGAAGGAGCGGTGGCTCATTCGCTCCGAGTGAGGCAGGGGTGTCGTCATGTCGGGCGACGACACGTATGTGAGAAGCAACACTTGGGATCTGACTTTGTGGGCGTTTCGCGCGATTTGGGGCTTAGGTCCCTTGATGGATCGTATTGGCGTTATGCGATGCCTGCACAGGTGGGCCGTACGCGCGTTACGATGGACAAACCAGCATCCTTCACAACGTCGGGAGTTGTGCTGAGCGTGTCCAGCGTTGACGCTCCACGCGAGGCCGAGAATCCGTCGCACATCCACGCCTGGAGGTCTACGCATGGCGAACGCCGCTGTTCCCACCCCGTCCCACCACGATGCCAACGTTCGACGCTGCCCCGATGACCTTTGGGCCTTGGGGGAGCGGGCGATCATCCGCGCCCGCCGCTGGGCCGATGAATCGGCGTGTGAGCCCACGCCGCGCTCGGCCAAGCTTCTGTCCCGCATCCTCGCCGATCCGGACGGACTTACTTTCACGACCCGATTTGTCGATGACGTCGTGCGCCCCGCGGACCTGGACGTGGCCAGCGCAGCTATGAAGCGCCTGTCGGCCGGCCGCAAGAATTTCCTGCCCCCGGCCCTGGCCGCGGCGATGGGCCTCGGCTCGACCGCGTCGCTCCTCGCGCCTCGTACGGTGACAGCGGTGGCCCGGCGCGTATTCCGCGAGATCGTCGGCGACCTCGTCGTCGACGCGACCGACAAGGGCCTCGGCCCCGCGCTTGAGCGCCTGCGCAAGGGCGGCAACCGTCTGAACGTGAACCTCCTCGGTGAGGCGGTTCTCGGTGAGAAGGAAGCATCTCACCGCCTGGCTGAGGTCTCGCGCCTCGTGACCCGCGAGGACGTTGACTACGTGTCGATCAAGGTCTCCGCGGTGACAGGCCCCCACAACCCGTGGGGCTTCGAGGAGGTCGTCGACCACGGCGTGAGCGCCCTCCTGCCCCTCTACCGCCTCGCTCGTGACAACGGGACGTTCCTGAACCTCGACATGGAGGATTACAAGGACCTCGACCTGACGATCGCGGTGTTCACCGCGATCCTCGATCAGCCGGATATGCGCGGTTACGAGGCCGGCATCGTCCTCCAGGCATACCTGCCCGATTCGCTCGGTGCCCTCCAGCGTCTCCAGGAGTGGGCGAGCGCACGCGTGGACGCGGGAGGTTCGCGCATCAAGGTCCGCATCGTGAAGGGTGCGAATCTGTCCATGGAGAAGGTGGACGCCGAGATCCACGGCTGGGAGCTGACGACCTGGCCGTCCAAGCAGGCCACCGACACCAACTACAAGCGGATGCTGAGTTGGGCGATGACGCCCGAGCGCACCCGCGCGATTCGTCTGGGAGTGGCCGGACAGAACGTCTTTGATATTGCCTTCGCCTACGAGCTGCGCGCCGCGCGAGGGGTCGAGGACAGCGTCGAGTTCGAGATGCTCTCGGGCATGGCCACCGGCATCCAAGAGGTCGTGCGTCGTGATGTCGGCTCCCTCCTCCTGTATGTCCCGGTCGTGAACCCCCGAGAATTCGATGTCGCCATCTCTTACTTGGTGCGCCGCCTGGAAGAGAACGCTGCGCCCGAAAACTTCATGTCTGGCGTGTTTGACATCGCCACGAACGAGGACGTCTTCGCCCGCGAGCGCGACCGTTTCCTTGCTGCTCTGTCCGACGTTGATCCGGACGCGCCGCTGCCCGTTCCCAACCGCGTCCAGGATCGTCTGGCTGAGCGCGAGGCCGGGGTGCCGGCTGAGCGGGGGAGCCTCGCCGAGCGTGCGCGTCGTCCCTTCGCCTCCGAGGCGGATTCTGATCCCGCCCTTGCCGCCAATCGGCAGTGGGCCCGTGAGATTGCTGCGGCAATCCCGGCCTCGGCGCGGGGCGTTGAGGCCGTGCGTGCGGGAGCGCAGGCTCTGGCCAACAACGAGGCGGTCGACGCTCTCGTCGAGGCGAGCACCAAGGCGGCGCACGCCTGGCAGGCCCTGGCCCCGGAGGAGCGTCCAGCCGCATTGCATCGTGTCGGCGATGTTCTCGCCGCGCGCCGGGGCGAGCTCATCGAGGTCGCCGGATCTGAGGCCGGCAAGACCATCGATCAGGCCGATCCCGAGGTGAGCGAAGCGATCGACTTCTGTCATCACTACGCACAGGCCTCGTTGCCACTCTCCGATGAGACCTACATGGCGGGCGCGCGATTCGTGCCGGCGGACGTCACTGTCGTTGCCTCGCCCTGGAACTTCCCCGTGGCCATTCCCGTGGGTGGCGTCGCCGCGGCGCTGGCGGCGGGCAGCGCGGTGATCCTCAAGCCGGCCCCGCCGGCCAAGCGTTGCGCCGCGGAGCTCGTCGCGGCTTTCCATGAGGCCGGGGTTCCCCGCGAGCTGGTGGCCCTCGCCCCGCTCGAGGATGGAGACGTGTCGCGCTACCTGGTGACCCACGAGGGCGTCGATCGTGTCGTCCTGACCGGCTCGTACGACACGGCGCGCCTCTTCCGTTCGTGGAAGCCCGACATGCACCTGCTGGGTGAGACGAGCGGCAAGAACGCCATTATTGTCACGCCGTCCGCTGACCCCGATCTGGCGGTGCGCGACATCGTTCATTCGGCCTTCGCGCACGCGGGACAAAAGTGCTCGGCGTCCTCCCTGCTGATCCTCGTCGGATCCGCGGGACGCTCGAGCCGCATCGCCCGCCAGCTTGTGGATGCGGCCGCCGCGCTGGGCGTGGGCCTGCCGGCGTCCCTGGACTCGCAGGTCGGCCCGGTTGTCGTGCCCGACGATGAGAAGGCCGTGCGAGGCCTGACCACCCTGGGTGAGGGCGAGCACTGGGTGCTCAAGCCCCGGTACCTGGGCGATGGGCTGTGGACCCCGGGTATCCGTGCGGGTGTGGTGCCCGGCAGTGAGTTCCACCTGACCGAGTACTTCGCGCCCGTCCTCGGCGTCATGCGCGTCGACACCCTCGAGGACGCGATCGAGGCCGTCAACGAGGTCGACTACGGACTGACCTCCGGCCTCCATACTCTCGACACGGATGAGTTGGCGGCCTGGCTGGAGGGCATCGAGGCCGGCAACCTCTACGTCAACCGCGGCATCACGGGTGCCATCGTGCGCCGTCAGCCTTTTGG
>OAVY01000265.1_pt1 | contig 8621 bp, 6 predicted proteins | sample 1476481 | NCBI WGS metagenome assembly OAVY01 (sample SAMEA2580116, study PRJEB22360) | human gut metagenome | biome: human gut; feature: human-associated habitat; material: faeces | place: Denmark | collected 2008/2010 | reverse complement strand
TTATCCTTATAGATTACATTTTCTTATAGTAGTGTATAAATTTAAAAAGTGTTATAATTTATTTTATATAAGTATAGTTTGAAAGGAGCCCTTTTCATGAAACTAAATAAATTATCTTTGTCTTTAGCAATTACATTGGCCCTTGGTTCTACATTCAGCATGGCTCACGCTGAAACAACTGCGACTCATATAAAATCTGAAGTATCTAATGTGGCTACTAGAGCTGAGGTATCTGCTAAAGCGGATGAACACCGTGTTGATACATCTGTTAAAAACGATGCTAAACGTATTGATACATCCGTCAAAAATGATGCTAAACATGGTAGCACAGTTGTAAAACGTGATGCAAAACATGCTGATGCATCCGCTAAAAACGCTGCTAAACGCGCTGATACATCCGTAAAAAACGATACTAAACACGTTGATACTTCTGTAAAAAATGACGTTAAACGCATTGATACTTCCGTAAAAAATGATGTAAAAGAAGATGCTGCAAAGGTAGAAGGTAAAAAAGTTGTAAAAACTAAAGAAAACTTACCTACTGGTGTATACCCTGACACAAAAGATAACTGGGCTCGCGATGCTATCCAAGCAATGACACAAGCTGGTTACCTTTCTGGTTATGCTGATAATACATTCAAACCTAGTGCACAAATTACTCGTGAACAAGCAGCTGCTATTTATGGCAAAGTGCTACAACACAACTTAAACGAACAAGAATTAGCAGAGATTGCAACAAAAGAATCCTCTACCTCCTACTCTGACGTGGAAGCAGATCGTTGGTCTAGCTCTGCTATCAAATTAGTTAGTGCTGCAGGCGTAATGGAAGGTACATCTAAAACAGCTTTCACACCTAGCAAAACTATGGACCGCGAACAATTCGTTGCATCTGCTGCTAGTCTAGCTAAAAAATTGAATCTTTCTACACCTGTAAAAGCAGAAAAAGTAACATTCAAGGACGAAGCTAGCATCTCCTCTGCTTACTTGGCAGATATCCAATACATGGCACAACGAGGCATCGTAGCATCTGGGGCAACAGAAAACTTTAACCCTAAACAACCTGTAACAAGAGCACAAGCGGCAACAATCTTAAATCGTATGCTTAATGGTGCTGGCCTTGCAACACCAAAACACACTACAACTGAAGCTAAAGCTGAAGCAGCTGTAAAAGAAGATGCCAAAAAAGCTGATACAGCATTAGAGAAAGATACATCTAAAGTAAGTAAAGACGCTAAAAAGAATGTAGCTAAAGCTGATAAAGCTGTAAAGTCTGATGCAAAAAAAGTTGAAAAAGACCTAAAAGGCAATAAAGATGCTGCAGTAGCTGAAAAAGCTGAACCTACTCGTGCCGTTCGCCCTGTTCGTCGCAGCACACTAAAAGCACTTGATCAAAAACAACAAGCTGCATTAGAAGACAAAGTATTTTCTGAATTAAATAAAACTTATAAAACAGAAGATGCATTCCAAAATTATGGCGTAATGTACTGGCGTGACAATCAATTACACGTAGCTTTGAAAACAGACAGCGATATTTCCACAGTAAAAGCTAACCTTGCAAACCGTGGTGATTCTACTGTAAATAACTATGTTGTAGTTGAATCCTCCCAATACAGCCAAGCTGAATACGATGCAATCGATACAAACTTCCGCAACTACTACAACAAAAATGAAAAAGCAGGTACAATTCTAGCTACATTCCCTGATGTAGAAAATAACCAACTTTACGCAGTTGTATCTACAGCATCTAAAGAAACACAACAAGGGATCTCTAAATTATTCGGTTCCAAAGTAAAAATGACAGTAAAACGCTAATCGGCGTTACACTTAACCAGCCAAGGCAGCGTATACTCGACAGTACTACGCTGCTTTGTTGTATATCACTATGCATGCCAACTAATTGACTATGATGCGACGGATATAGCTTTTTATGCTGGTGAAAGTTTATATTCTACGGCTATCAAGCGCTAGCCTTTACCATGATTAGGAAGGATTTTTATGTACAAGAATACCCCTCACGCATTACGTGCCCTCGTACTCGGCACATTATTGACTACAACAGGCCTTGGTTTTGCTTCTGCAAACACAACCACTACAACTCATGCTCCTGCAACTACTGTTGAAGCCACTAAAATGGAAACAACTAAAGCACCAATGGCTAAAACAGATGCTACGAAGATGGAGACTACTAAAACAGAAGCGGCTAACGTTAAATCTACTAATACCGCATCACCTGCAATTGTAAACACCTCTATCGGTACACCTCAAGATATTCAAAAAATCCGCGCCCACATCTTTACAGATGTGCCTAGTGATTTTTGGGCAGCTAACTCGATTAGCACTGTAACAAAAGCAAACCTAATGAAAGGGTATTCTGATGGTACATTCCGACCTAACCAACCTATGACACGTGAAGAAGTAGCAGCGCTCTTCAACAATATTACGGATGATGGTACGGCCGCCTTTTTATCAAGTAAATTTAAAGATATTACATCTGACCGTTGGTCTGCTCTTGCTATTGAATCTGTAGCTCGCAAGAATATCATCAGCGGCTATGGTGATGACACTTATAAACCTGAGAAATATATGTCCCGCCAAGAGTTTGCGGTAGTAGCAGATAACTATATCCATTACTTAGGATATACCACTGAAGACCCAACAGTTCTTGATAATATAGCCTATGGAGACCAAAAATTTGTAGCTCCTTGGGCACAAGATGCCGTTCGCGAGCTTGCCTATCTTGGGTTCACAAACTACGCTCCAGGTACATTGTTTAACCCTGAAAAATATGTAACTCGTGCAGAAGCAGCGGAAATTGCGTACCGCATGACACAAACAGAACAAGCACTTGCCTTCCACAATACATTGTTCAAGCAACAAGTAGAAAACAAAACAGCTAATATCATCGACAAAGCATTAGGCTATGGCAATGATTTCACCAAATTCCGTCAAGACGGAGCTCTATTCTGGGAGGCAGGCCAATTACATGCATCTTTAACGGATCAAAAGAAAACTGACCTTGTTTCCAAAGCGATTACAGAGGCTCATGATCCACAGCTAGATAGAACTGTAGTCGTATCAAAAGGTAAATTAAATCAGGCCCAACTAGAGGAGTATCAATCCGATGCCATCGCCCTTTACCAACAAAAAGAACCTCAAGGAAAGATTCTTTCCATCTCCCCAAATACTGATACGAGTGCCCTTCTCATTACCGTTGATTCTATTCAAAAATCGACGTTGAAAGCATTTAAAAAGAAATTCCATGATAATGTATTCTTACAATTACCACCGGAACCGCTTACAAAGTCAGACGGAAACATTCAATTCCCATTACCACCACGCGTAAACTATTATAACGACAAACAATAACATAGACAAAAAAGAACCGCCCCCTTAGGAGCGGTTCTTTTCACAATTAAACAGCTGTTACTATACACACATAATCGAATTTACACAGTTCGATTATTTTTTTGTTACATCATTTTCGCGGTCACGCAAGATACCAACTGGTACATATACCGTACCTGCGCTATGGATTGCATCCACATCTTGTTGCAAGATCATTACAACGGAATAATCATCTGTTGTGTAGAATTCAGTAGGCATTTTATCGATATTTACATCGCCACCTAATTTATCTTTCACATCTTGATTATTATTAATCGCATTCACCAGTTCTTTTTTATTAAGACCACCAAGATCGTACAAGGACAATTGTCGCCCTGTTGTAGTGTTAAATGTGAAGCCTTTTACATAGTTTACACCATTGGCATCATGATCACGCATAGTATATGTGTGAATCAATACGCTGAAAATACCGTTTTTATCTGTTTTAACATCATAGTACATAACTACATTTGTTTTATCAGATTCTTTAGCATTTAACTTTTCTACATCATTTTGTATTTTAGAAACATACTTTTTGATGGTCGTATTGATTGCTTTTTCTACCGCAGGGCTAACAGATTTAACCTCTGGGAATACTAAATCCAAATGATCTGTAGTAGATTCCACAGGTGATACAGCAACCTCTTTACGATCCATATAACGGTCCGCATTTGGAGCTACCACTTCCACTGCATTACGATCTACTTTAGACGCTTTAGAGCGCAACGCACGATTTTGCTCAGGTGTAGCAGTACTAGAAATACGATATGTTAAATCATTACGGTTAACACGTTTCGCATTTGTTTGATTTGCTTGTACATTTACAGTATCTTGCGTTACAGGTATTACTTCGCTTGCTGCGAAGGAGGCTACTGGCAATGCAGCAGCCATAATGATGAGTACAGACTGTTTTAATTTCATTGTTTAACCTCTTATTGTTCTTGCTCAGCTTTCATAGCAAGAGCTTCTTCTTTATTGAACTTGTGTGTAACAACACGGCGAACAAGATAGAGACCAGCGAATATGAATGCAAGCAATCCTAACCATTGTGCTGTGCTTTCAAATTCAGGCCCTACTAATTCAAGTGGAGCTTCCCCACCACCAGTTGTAACAGACAATACAATAATAACAGCTATGATTACACCAATCAAGCTTTCACCAACGATCAGACCAGAAGCAAAGAGAACACCACGGCGGTTGGATTGCTCTACATCGTAGTCAGCAAGCTCACCGGCACGCATTTTAGCACGAGCTACAAGATAACGACCTACGAAGTAGCTGATGAAAGAACCAATAATAAGCGGTACTTCTAAAGTAGGTGGTAAATAAATACCCATACCAACAGCCAATGGAGGCAATGTTAAGGTTGCAGTTGTGCTCTTGAGAATCAAGTTGACGATAATCGCCACAACACCAACGCCAACACCGATTAAGATATAGTCCCAATCCATGCTAGAGTTGAAGATACCTTGTGCAATGGTAGTCATCAAAGTCGCTTGAGGAGCAGATAATGCAGCACTTGGATCCATTTCAGCACGTGGTAACGCACCTGTGAAACCGTATGCTTGGTAAAGCAAGTTAAGAACTGGAGCAATTGCAATGGCACCGGCTACAGAACCAAGTAACAAGGCAATTTGTTGACGCCAAGGTGTAGCACCAACGAGTTGTCCAGTTTTCAAATCTTGTAAATTATCATTAGAAATAGATGCAATCGCAATAACTACGGATGTCATAAAGATAGCCATAGCAGTAGCGAACTGAACACCTTCTTGTGTAGCAAATAAATTATTTTCCGCTGCGATAAAGTATACAACTAAGGAAGAAATAATAGTCGCTAAAATACCGATACCAGAAATTGGAGAAGCAGATGTACCGATAAGGCCCGCCATATAACCACACGCTGCAGCTACGAAGAAGCCAATTAATAAAGCTACTACGATACCTACTACAACGAGTGTCCACATTAAACCTGCACTAATAGGTACGACAGATACGAAATCCCAGAATGTAAATACTAAACCAATAAGAATAAGTATGAATACACCTAAAACGGATTTTGTACTCATATCTGTATCCATACGATGCAATTCACGTTCTGCGGAACTGCTATTCATGGATTTAACAGAAATTTTCATACCTTCGATGATAGGTTTGATTAAGGTAATCAAAGTCCAAATCGCAGCAATACCGATAGCACCAGCACCGATAAAACGAACTTTAGATTTCCAAACAGCCATTGCAAACTTAGCAGTAGCACCGCCATCTGGAGCAAAGATATTAGTGAAATAAGGTACGAAGCCAGCCCACGCGATGAGTACACCAACTAGGATAGCGATACCAGAAGCGATACCGATAAGGTAACCAGCACCTAACAACGCTGTAGAGAAGCCCAAAGGAATTTGAGTAATACCTTTGCTACCTACAGGAATCCAGAAGCTCATGCTATCGCCAAGTACTTTGAAACCATTTGCACAAAGGCTAATAAGGCCAGCTATAAAGCCACCGGACACAATGTCTGTCATACCGGAGCTAGATTGAGGGCCTTGTTCACCATTGTGAGAGCCAACCTTTAAAATTTCTGCTGCTGCACGGCCTTCAGGATATGGTAGATCACTATTCACTACCATGGCACGACGCAATGGGATGGTGAATAATACACCTAGAGAACCACCACAGGCACAGAGCAAAAATGTTTGCCAGAATGGAAAGCCATTCCAATACCCAAGCATGAGTAAACCTGGCAAGATAAAGATAATAGCGGACAATGTACCAGCGGCAGAAGCCTGCGTTTGTACCATGTTATTTTCAAGAACGTTAGAATCCTTGAAAAAACGCAAAATCGCCATTGAAATAATAGCAGCCGGAATGGATGACGAGAACGTCAAACCAACCTTCAAACCAAGATATACGTTAGATGCTGTAAAAATAACAGTAATCAATGCACCAAGTAGCATCCCACGTAACGTCAGTTCCGGCAGATGAAGGTCATGGCTCGTAAAGTCATGTTTCATAAGTACTTACCTCCTCTGTGAAATCATAAACTTAAAACAATATACTAAGCTACTTTCATTTTATCGTGTTAAAGCGATGATTTCAATATATATGCGATATTTATAATGTATACATATTTTCTCCAACCCTTGAGCTATGGGAAAGGCAATAGCCCAAAAGCCTCCAAAGCCACCCACCCCGCTTCGCGGGGCCGCTAAGTCGTTTTTGGGCTATCGCCTTCTCCCTCTCAGATCAGCATTATATAAAACATATATACAAATTAAATATAAATCATCACATATATATTGTAGGGAGGAGATAGGTGTATATGCGCATTATGCAAATCGCATATACAACTCTCTTCTATATGAAAATAGAAATCATTCTCTTTTATTCTGTACAAATATACAGGATTTTATATAATTAAAGTACCGACAGTAGGGTCGGCATGTCTTTTAAGGAGGTTGTAAACATTATGGAAACAAGAATTGAATATGATTCAATGGGACCAGTCGAAGTCGACGCTAGACGAATTTACGGACCTCAAACGCAACGCTCGTTCAATAATTTTAAGATCGGTGACCACCGCATCCCTATTGAACAAATCAAGGCGCTTGCGCTTGTAAAAAAAGCATGTGCTTTAACCAATGCAAAGTGTGGCGCAGTAACTGAGGAAAAAGCGAAACTCATCGCTCAAGTAGTAGATGAGATCGTGGACGGAAAATGGGATGATGAATTTCCGTTAACCGTATTCCAAACAGGTTCCGGCACACAAACTAACATGAATGTGAACGAAGTCATCGCTCACCGAGCTAAACAGTTAGATGAATCCAATCCGCTTCATCCTAACGACGATGTAAACCGCGGTCAAAGTACAAACGATACATTCCCTACGGCAATGCATATCTGTGCATACTTTGAAATTACAAAACGCGTAATTCCTGCATTGGACGGCCTTATCGGATCCTTTGAAAAATTGCAAAAAAAAGGAAAAGGATTGCAAAAAGTTGGTCGTACCCACCTACAAGATGCTACTTTCATCATGGTAGACCAAGAAATTAGCGCCTTTGTGGACGGCCTAAAAACTGCCAAAACTATGCTCCTTCAAAATGCTGACCACCTCCTCGACGTAGCACTCGGTGGTACTGCGGTTGGTACAGGTGTGAACACGCCTAAAGGCTATCTAGACGTTATGGAAACTGTATTGCCAGAGGTAACAGGCGCTCCATTCCGTGTTAAGAATAACAAATTCCAAGGACTTGCTCTCAAAGATGCATTTATGATGGCTCACGGTGCACTTAACACATTAGCGACTACCCTATTTAAAATCGCCAACGACGTCCGTTTCTTAGGCTCTGGTCCTCGCTGTGGCTACGGCGAATGGCATCTTCCTGAAAACGAACCGGGCTCCTCCATCATGCCAGGCAAGGTAAATCCTACTCAATGTGAAGCTTTGACCATGGTATGCGCCCAAGTATTCGGCCACAATACAACTATGACGCTCTGTGCAGGCAGCGGTGCGTTCCAATTGAACGTGTATATGCCTATCATGATCTATGACTTTGTTGAAAGCTGTCGCCTCCTCGCAGATGCTATGAACTCTTTCACAACACATTGTATCGACGGCGTAGAATTTGTACCTGAAAAACTCAACTTCTTCGTAGAACAATCTCTCATGATTGCTACATCCTTAACACCATATATTGGCTACGACAAGAGCGCTAAGGTGGTAAAAGAAGCGTACAAACGCGGTTGCTCTATTAAAGAAATCATCTTGGAAGAAAAACTCATGACCGAAGACGAATTTGCCGAAGCAGTTCGCATGAAATAAAATCTCTCTCATATCTATGACATATCTGTAACATCCTCTCATACCTCAAATGAACGGAAAATAAAAGGACGCTATAGTCTTGAAACCTTCAGTACTACTTATTACTGAAGATTAGACTATAGCGTTCTTTTGAGTTTTATAAGACTAAAAAAATTAGATTGTAATTTTTTGACCTAATAAAGCTTCTAACCCTTTGAAAACTTTAATAATATTAATATATCCTTCTTGAATAGCGTTTGCGTTATATGGAGATCTATAATCATTTGCTTTTGTATTTATTACCATATTTCTAAAAATTTCTTGGTCGTGTATAGAGAAATCATTAAATGATGTATAAATAACTAATGTGCTACCATAGGCTTTTTTCATATCAGCTATTGTATCATCAGCATAACTTAACTTTTCACCGTATCCT
>OAVY01000264.1_pt1 | contig 8664 bp, 6 predicted proteins | sample 1476481 | NCBI WGS metagenome assembly OAVY01 (sample SAMEA2580116, study PRJEB22360) | human gut metagenome | biome: human gut; feature: human-associated habitat; material: faeces | place: Denmark | collected 2008/2010 | reverse complement strand
TGGCCTGTTCGACGGCGCGCAGCGTGGCCTCGGCGGCCGCGTTCTTCGCGGCGGGCAGCTGCGGCATCCAGGAGCGACCGCGGTCCACGCTCTCGTCGATGTCGCGGGCAAGCTCGCGGATCTGCGGGCCGACGGCGTTCATGATGAGGGCGGCCTCGGCGATGCGCCAGCGGATGTCGGGGTCGTTGGAGTAGGTCGTCTGGTTCTTCACCGAGCGGCGCTTGGCCACGTGCTCGGCGGCCACTTCGACCGCGCGCTCACCGACGCCCTGGTAGGTGGCGGCGAGCAGGATCTCGAAGTGGGAGAAGATGCCGAAGATGACCGGGTCGGCGCTCGGTCCCGGGTCCGTGATCGTGAGGATGCGCTCCTCGGGCACGGTGACGCCCTCGAGCAGTGTCGTCATGGACTGGGTGGCGCGCATGCCCAGCGTGTTCCAGTCGTCCTTGATCGAGTAGCCCTCGTTGTCGCGGTGGACGATGCCGAACACGGACTTGGGGCCCTCCTCGGTCTCCGCGCGCCCGAAGATCAGCAGGCGCGTCCACACGGGGGACAGGGAGGTGAAGATCTTGGTTCCCTCGAAGGAGTACCCGCCGTCTGCCGTCGCGGTCGCGCGCGTCGTCGAGCCGAAAAGCACGAGGTCGTTGCCCGGCTCGGAGATGCCGAAGCCGAAGATCTCGCCGGCGACGGCGTCGCGCAGGATCTGCTCGCCGCGCGCGTTGCCTGCCGCGACCAGGTAACGGCCGAGCCCGACGATGATCTGGTGCATGTTGATACCCAGCGCCGTGCCGGGAGCCGCCTTGGCCAGCGCCGTCTGCTCGGCGGCGATCTCGGTCAGGCTCAGACCCGTGCCACCGAACTCGGTGGGGACGAACGCCGACAGGTACCCGGCCTCGCGCAGCTCCTCCAGATCCTTCTCCGGGTAAGTGTTGGTGGCGTCCGCGTCGGCGGCGCGCTCGTGGATGCGGGCGAGCAGGTCGGAATCCAGGAAGCTCATCGCGGTCCTCTTTTCGGTCGGGGTGAACGAGGCCGTGGTGCCCTGCGCACATTGGTGCCCGTCGAGGGGTGGTAGCGCGTGCAATGGCCTCGTTACTCAGGGTGACCTTACTGTAGCGCTGAGGGGAGGCGGGGGCGAGATGTAATGTGCCTGACGGGGCGTTGTCTGGCCTCGGGCCGCCCCTATTAGCTAGGGTGGATACTGTGAGTACTCCGAACGCGCCCCGCCCTGCCCTCACTCCGCGTCAGCGTTTTCTGCGCGAGCGTCAGCAGCGCCAGAACACGACGTTCGCTGTCATCGGCATTGCGATGATAGTGGCCGCGGTGGCGGCCGCCCTCGTGTTCACAGGAATCGTTCCCGTCCCCTTCGGCAATGACTTCTCCGTCAAGGTCAAGTACGCCGAGACCGGCGACATCCCGTGTCCGACGGTGGACGCGAAGCCCGTGGCGCCCTCGCAGGTCACCGTCACGGTCATCAATACGACTCAGCACCAGGGTCTAGCCTCGAAGGCTACGGATATGCTCCAAACCGCAGGTTTCCACACCGAGGAGCCCTCCAACTCGGACGTGGAGTACACCGGTAGGGTGCGCATTACGGCAGGCGCGGACTCGGTGGACGCCGCCTATTCGGTGGCCCGATTCTTCCCCGGTTCCCACGTGCGCCTGAGCGACGCGGCGGACGCCACCGTCAAGGTCGAACTCGGTGCCTTCTACGATGACGCGATGAGCGCCGAGGACGTGCAGCGAGTGCTCAAGTCCAACGACTCGATCGAGCAGCCCGCGAAGTGCCGACCGATGTCGGGCACGAAGCAGGACTGAAATAGAAGAAAAGGCCGCCCCGAGTGGGCGGCCTTTTCGCTTCTCTGCGGCGCGCGTTGAGCGCGGTGCGCCGCGAAATGGCCGCGAGTGCCGCGGTCAGCGGCCTGTCAGCGGTCCAGCTGTGCCACGGCCTCGAATGTTCTCCAGGAGTGCCTCGCCGTCCGAGCCGTACCAGACGGGGATGGACTCGGGGACGGTCCACAGGGCGTCGGGCACCAAGGCCTCGAAGCTGCCGTGCGCCATGAACTGCTCGATCTCGGACAGGGAACGGATCGCGATGCCCGCGACGCACTGCGGGAACTCGCGGGCGAACTCCGCGTAGATTTCCGGGTCGTGCTGTCCGTCGTCGCCGACGAGGAGCCAGCGCATATGCGGGAACATGCGGGCCAGGCGGCGCAGCTCGCGGCGCTTGTGCTCCGGTCCCGAGCGGAACCAGCCCGTATTCGAGGGGCCGAAGTCCGTCATGAGGAAGCCGCCGGCCGGGTAGCCGGAGCGCTCCAGGAAGGAACGCACGGTCGGCACGACGTTCCACGCGCCGGTGGACAGGTACATGATGGGGGCGTGGGTGCCCTCGGGCACGCCCTCCGACGAGGCCGACGACGTTGTCAGCGTCGTCAGCAGGCGCGCCATGCCGGGGACGGCCTCACGCGAGGAAACTCGGTCCAGGAAGGCATGTTTCGCGGCCGTGACCAGGCGCGGCAGCATCGACACCATGACGGTGTCGTCGATGTCGGAGACCACGCCGAAATGCTCGTGATCCGACACGATGCGCACACGCACGCGTGCGGGTCGGCCGGCGCGGATACGGCCCTTGCGGGGGCGTTCGTACATCGCCGAGGCCGGGGCGGGCAGCGGGGTCGCCGTGCGCAGGGTGGTTGCGAGCTTGGCGGCGGTGTCCTCGGACAGGCCGAGCGCGCGGACGTCGCCCGCGTGCAGGACCTGAATGGTCGCGTTGTGCCAGCCGGGCTCAAGGCCGTGGCCCAGAACTGTCATGTCGACGAAGCCACCGCGGTCTGCGAAGGTGAGCCTGCGGGCGTTGCCGACGGTGACGAGGACGGGCTGGCGGGGGACCTGCGCGTTGAAGAACTGGCGCCACCCGCGCCTGTTCTGGAGCCAGGAGCGGCCGTCGTCGCCGCGGGCCATGAGGACGCGGCCGAGGATGCGGGCGCTGCGCTCCGATCCGATGCCGCCGAAGCCGACGACGCCGGGGTAGTACCAGCCTTTCGACATGGCCGCGACCAGCAGGGTCGACGCGAATTCACCCGCGCCGGCGGTCAGTGCCAGGGCGAGTGAGGGGGACTCGTCGTCGATGAGAGGAGGTCGAAGCAACATCAGGGCAATCATAGGGCTTCGCGGCCCCAGTGGCGCAAGGATCGGGGATTTTGGGTGCGAGTGGCCATGGTAGGCTGACCGTGTCATAAAAGGGTGTGAAGATGCATGTGACAGGTCTTTCCCAGCGTGGGGTATCGTCGCTGCAACTGGAGGGGAAACCATGCGACTATTGCTGCAATTAGGCATCGTCGTCTGTCGATTCGTTAAACGTGGACCGGGTGCCATTGTCGGGCTCGCTCTCCTGCTTGCGTGCGGGATCGGCTTGGCATCCTGGTATCGAGACCTGCCTGTGACTGAGCCTCAGACTCCCGAGACGCTCGCGCGCGAGTACGTTGATCTGATCTTCACGGGTCGCTACGCGGAGGCTGAGGAGTACGCGAAAGTCGAGTCGCGCACGTGTTCTCGTGGCGACTGCTTTCTCGATCCATCGCTCGCCACGCCCATTGAATATCCGCAGCTGGTCGAGCTGACGGTCAAGCCAAGAAGCGCGGAGCGGAACAACGAGAGCTATCAGGTGCTCGTTCGATACACCCTTGGGGGAAAGGAATCGTGGGGCAGCTTTACCATCGTTAAACAGCCTGAGCACTACCCGACCCCGGGAGTGCGAACGGTGGGCGGATGGGTGATTTATGAGCCCTGGCAGAGTCAATCAATGATCAGGATCGATGATGCCTTTGCGTCTGCGAGTGTTGGCGACCTTGAGGTCTATCAGGGGCATGGCATTGGTTTCGGGCCGAGAAGCAACTCGTGGGAGTACATCACGATGCGAGGATATCCTGCCATGTACGACCTCAACGTCACGAAGATTGCCGACCGGTGGCTTGTGCTGATACGCGATCGGAATAATCAGGAGGTGGATTTTGGCGATTATGATTCTGTCCCCTTCTCTTTGGGGGAGGAAATGTCAATCGAAGTGGTCATGGCACCCGAGGACTACGACGAGCTGTACGTCCAGGTTGAGCGCGAGCTCCGTGCCTGTCTGCGTGGCGAGCCGTCCCCTGTGTGCACTCGCCAACTGTCCGGGAAGGGTGAGGAAGGGGCTGTGCTGGCGGTCGTTACCCATCTTCGGAACCGCCCGAGTCTTGACTCTGTGACCGAGGAGGACACCCTCCCGGTGGAGGTGACATTCCCCGATGGGCGCAGTGAGGTTGTTCGGGTGAAGTGGCGATACTCGCAAGACTCGACGGGCACGGTGAGCATCACGTTGGAAACTGATCTCCCCTCGTGGGAGAAGGAGAGAAGGGGATGACGATGAGGCTGATTCGCTATGTCAAGCGCGGGCCGGGAGCGTTTGTGGGGCTGGCACTCCTGCTGGTCCTCGGGGTCTTGGGATGTACCGCGTATGGGGACTTTCTGCGTTCTCAGATCACGCCTGAACAGGCCGTGCGAGCCTACGTCCAGCTGATCATCGACGGGAAGTACTCGGAGGCTGAAAAGGTCATTCCCGCCCGGGACAAGCAGTGTGCCGGAAGTTTGTGCAGGGTTGTCGACGACATCTCGGAGCTGCGCGTTGAAGCCCCGCAGCTGCTGGATGTGACGGTGAGCAAAGAATGCGGGGAGAGGCACGTCAGGTGCAGTGCGAAGGTCCGCCTGCTCGTGGGAGGTGTCGAGCAGGAGTACCAGTTAAGCCTCACTCGCGATGAGAGCGAGGGATCCCCCGTGACGGGATGGTGGCACCTAGATGGGGCACTATACGGAGAGTCAACGGTTGTTCTCGACTCGGTATTCGCGGCGGCGACGTTCGGAGACGACTACGAGTTCGCGCAAGTGGGTCCCACGGCCCTCAGCGGGTCACAGTGGCGTATTATTCGATCGGGCTACCCCGGGGTGTACGAGCTTCGCGTCTTCCCGCTCGCTCATCACTGGCGCCATGTTCTGAGCGACACTCAGGGCAATGAGCGGTGGTCCGGGGAATCGGATAGCATCCCCGTTTCCCTCGGTGGAAACTATCAGCTGAGCGCTGTTTTGTCGGAGCGTGACTACAACGATGTTCACGTGGATGCCGAGCAGGAAATTCAGCGGTGCGTGCGCGGCGAGGAATCTCGCGTGTGCCTGCAGCGCCTGCGTGGGCACAGCGCCGAGGGCATGAGGGTGTCCTTCGATGATTCATCCGAGGACGTCGCCGCCTGGAAATCCCCGATTGATCTGCACAGGACCGAGGTGACGGTAGCCTACGCGGATGGGACGTCGAGAGGATTTACCCTCTGGTGGCGCTTCGTGGCCGATGGAGACGACGTGCACGTTACCTACACGTCTGGCCTCTATCAGCGAGCCGTGCCGGTCGATGGCTCGGGTTCGACGATGAACGAAAGGTTGTTCTGATTCATCGGTGCCGCCGGTGTTCGCGAAGTGCGAGCGCCGGCGGCACCGTCGTGCGCCGATTAGTCGAGGGGGAGCTCGGGCGTCGGGGCGGCCGTATTCTTACGCAGGGCGGGCAGGCCGACGAGCATGAGGACGACCATCGCCCACCCGGCACCCGCCATGGTAAAGAGGCCGCCGCGAGCCCCGATCGAGTCGATCGCGGGGCCGGCGATCGCCGTGCCCAGCGAGGTGCCCAGGTTGATCGAGGTCGACATCCAGGTCAGGCCCTCGGTGAGCTTCGCAGCGGACACGGACTGCTGAATGATGACGTTGACGTTCGTCATCGTCGGGGCGCAGGTCAGGCCCGTGACGAGGATGACGGCGGCCATCGTCCAAATGTTGAAGGCGACGGGGAACAGGCTCATGCCGATCGCCATCGCGATCACGCCGATCGCGAAGATCTGCCAGGTGGGGCGCCTCCACGTGCGCGCGCCGTACACGAGGGCGGCCGTCAGCGAGCCGATGGAGAACAGAGCGAGGAGGATGCCGCCGAGCGCGGGGGCGCCCAGCTCCTCGGTGAAGCTGACCATCGACACTTCCATCGCGCCAAACGTCACGCCCATGCCGATGTAGGTCGCGGCCATGACGAGGACGGTGGGCTTGCGGATGACGGACTCGCGCGGGGCGCCTGGATCGTAAGGAATGATCGCGGGCTCGGAGTCGCGGCGCGACAGGAAAAGGGTGCCACCCACCGCCAGGCTGGCGATCGAAATGATGAGGCCGGTGGCCGGATGCAGGGCGGTGCCCAGGACCGTGGAGAGCACGGGGCCCACGATGTACACGAACTCGTCGACGGCGGACTCGAGGGCGTAGGCGGTCGTCAGCTGGCCCGGCTTGTGCAGGATCGTTGACCAGCGCGAGCGTACGAGGGCGCCGGGAGCTCCCCAGGTGGCGCCCGCGAGGGCGGCCGGGATGAAGAGCGTCCACGCGGGGGCGTGCATGATGACGGCCGCGACCAGAGCAGACATTGACAGGACTGAAATGGTCCAGGATGGGCCCATGACGCGCAGCTGCCCGTGGCGGTCGACGCGGCGCGCGAGGATGGGCGCGCAGAGCGCCATGACGATGATGTTGACCGCGGCAACGGCGCCGGCCAGCGTGTAGTTGCCATACTCGGCGCGCACCATCAGGATCGTCGACAGTCCCACCATGGACATCGGCAGGCGCAGAACAAGGCCAGCCGCGGAGAATTTCCAGGACTGACGGTAACGCAGAATGTCACGATAGGTGCCGAGCATCCATCCATTCTATCGCCGGGGCAGCGTCCCGAAAGTCAAGCGAAATAGGGCGTACGTAACCATTTGGGCCCTCCGCGAGGGGAGGGCAGGCCGCGAAAAAAGCCACGGCCTCGTCGAATGGGGACGAGGCCGTGGCCGGGGGTCGGGGAAAGGCTCAGTCGCTCACCTCGAAGACGCCAACCTGGCCTTTCTCAGCCAGGGAGAGCGCGTGGTTGACGAAGGAGTAGTGGCCGGCCTGCAGCGGCGTGAACTCGACGAAGCCGCCCTCGGCGGCGCCCAGAGACAGGACCTGTCCCCAGCCGCCGCCGCTTCCTCCGCCTCGGATGACGTAGGCGCCCTCGCGCCACACGGTGTCAAACTGAGCGCCCACGACGTGGAAGGTTGTCGCCAAGTTCGGACCCGCGTCCATGACCCACACGCGCACGCGCTCGTTGGCCTTGATCTGGATCGGGTGCGCCTTGTACTGGAAGGGCACGCCGTTGAAGGCCATCGCGTTGGGCGCCAGTGCCGACAGGAGCGAGGCGTCCGCGCTCTGCCCGTCCGCGCCCAGGTAGAGCTCGGAGGCGACCATGACGTACTCGCGGTCGACCTTATCCAGGTCGGTCGGGTCGATGACGACTGCCCCGAACATGCCGTTCGCGATGTGCATCGACATGGGAGCGGTCGAGCAGTGGTAGAGCCAGATGCCAGCGTTCTTCGCGACGAACGTGTACTCGAGGGTCTGCCCGGGCTCGATCGAGCGCATGACGTTGTCGGGGGCGACGAGACCCGCGTGGAAGTCCAGCGAGTGGCTCATCGTCCCGTTGTTCACGAGCGTGATGTGGAATGTGTCGCCGATGTGCCCGCGCAAGATCGGTCCGGGTGCTTCCCCGTTGAAGGTCCAGGTCTCGCGCGTGAGGGAGCTCGTGACGTTGACGGTCTGCTCGGTGACCGTGAAGGTGTAGTAGCGCTCGGTCTCGTCCGTGGCCGGAGGGAGCACCGGGTCGCGCGCGTCGATGGTCGCCGCGTAGTCCGTCAGGGCCGTCGGGGTGGCGGGTCCGGCGGCGGCATCCTGGCCGTGGTCGTGGCCTGCGTGGCTGCCCGAGGCCGAGGCACCCGAGGAGGACGAGGATGCGCCCGTGGCCTGCACGTGCAGGGTCATGCCCATCTCGCGGTGACCCGGCAGGGAACACCAGCCCTCGACGTCCCCGGAGATGACGCCGAGGTCCAGCTCCTTCGTCTCGCCCGTGGCGAGCGACCCGGAGGACACGCCCGTCTCGAACACCAGGTCGTGGCGCTGATCCCCCGAGTTCGTAAAATCGATGATGAGACGGTCCCCGACCGGGACCTCGATGTGGTTGGGCGTGAAGGCCATGCCCTCGACGCCCACCGACACGCGGGTCGTGTGCCCGGTCGGCGTCACGGACGAGGCCGTGGTTCCCATCCCCGTGCCCGTGCCCTGCGTGGTGGGCGCGGACGGGTTGGACAGGAAGATCGCCAGTGCGAGCGCCACGACGGAGACGACACCGATGAGTGCGCCCGCCGTGCGGCTCGCGGGCGAGTGGTCGCCCGTCGGGCTCACGCGCAGCTTGGAGGTTCCTGCTGCGGGTCCTTGCGGTGCGGATGCCTTCGGATTGACGCCTCTGGGCGACGGCGAAGCGGACAGGTTCAGGTCAGCCACGGCGGCCTCCTTGTGTGGTGGGGGATGAAGCGGTGGCGCGCTTGGCGCGTGCCTGGGCCACGCCGCAGCGGGCCATGAGGACGATGTCGACGACGTAGGTGGCCAGCAGGACCACCCACGCGGCGATAGTGAGGCGTTCGGCGGAGGTTCCGCTCAGGGATGCGACGGAGAGCGAGAGGATTGCGGCCACGTTGCGAGCGGCTTCCCGGATCGGCGCCCCGGCCTCGAGCACGCCGACGCCGACGCGCACCGCGGACGGGC
>OAVY01000257.1_pt1 | contig 8953 bp, 6 predicted proteins | sample 1476481 | NCBI WGS metagenome assembly OAVY01 (sample SAMEA2580116, study PRJEB22360) | human gut metagenome | biome: human gut; feature: human-associated habitat; material: faeces | place: Denmark | collected 2008/2010 | reverse complement strand
CCGGGCCGATGGGGACCAACCCCCCCCCCCCCCCCCCTGCCGCAACAGCGAAAGATCAGTCTTCCACGGCGGCCTTGAACCACGTCGTGATCGAGGTGGGGTGCGTGATGGCGGTGCCGACGATCACGGCGAACGCGCCGGCCTCCACGGCGGCGGCCGCCTGCTCGGGCGTGTGGACGCGACCCTCACAGATCACGGGCACGTCCGGGAACGCGGCGACGACCTCGCGCAGCAGCTCCAGGTCGGGGCCATCCGTCTTGACGCGGTCACCCGTGTAGCCCGCCAGGGTCGTGGACACGATGTCCACACCCGCGTCGACGGCGCGCTGGGCGTCCTCGAAGGAGCCGCAGTCAGCCATGACGAGGGTGCCGTCCTCACGCAGGGCCGCAACGGTCTGCGCGAAGCTCAGGCCGTCCAGGCGCGGGCGGCCCGTCGCGTCCAGGGCGACGATGTCGGAGCCGGCCATGACGCAGGCGCGGGCGTGGCGCAGCGAGGGGGTGATGTACACGCCCTCGTGGCCTTCCTTCCACAGGCCGATCACGGGCACGTCGACGCGGCCCTTGATCGCGGAAATGTCGGACAGGCCCTGGCAGCGGATCGCGGCGGCGCCACCGATCTCGGCGGCGCGGGCGATCTGGGCCATCGTCTCGGGGTGGCGCATGGGCTCGCCCGGGTACGCCTGGACGGAGACGATGAGCTTGCCCTTCAGGTTTGCAATGAGCGGGTGCATGGTGAACTCCTATGAGTGCAGGAAGAAGGAAACGGCTCCAAGCAGCGGCGCGTCGCCGCCGAGGGAACCAACGAGGATAGGGGTGTTCGCGACGGGCGTCATCGCGGAGGCCGCGAAGCCTTCGCGCAGGGCGTCCCACCAGATGTCCCCGGAGCGGGTCATGGACCCAGACAGGATGACGACGGCCGGATCCACGCAGTTGACCAACGAGGCCGTGGCCTCGCCGAGCGCAAACGCGGAGCGGGAGAAGCAGGCAGCCGCCAGGGCGTTGCCGGATTCGGCAAGCTCCTGAAGGGCGCGCCCGCCGTCGACCTCGGGGTCGGACTCGCCGCGCAGCGAGTCGTACCAGGCCGTGATGCCCGAGCCGGAGCAGAAGGACTCGATGTGTCCCTTGCGACCGCACGAGCACGTCATGTCGGGGGCGAAGTGGTGGTGGATGTGGCCCACATGTCCGGCGATGCCGCGCGACCCGAAGGAGACCTGGCGGTCCTCGACGAGGGTGCCGCCGATGCCGGTGCCCACCGCGATCGACAGGACGGAGCGGTAGGGCTGGCCGGCGCCGAGCGTGGCCTCGCCCAGGCCGTGCGCGTGCACGTCGTTGAGGACGCGCACCGTCAGGCCGGTTGCCTCCTGAAGCAGAGAGCCCAGGGGGGTGCCTCCCCAACCGGGCATCGTGCCCGTCGCGGAAACGATGTCGCCGGTAGCAGGGTTGACGACGCCAGCGCTGGCGACGGCGACACCCGACACGGCAGGGTGTGAGGCGACCAGGGACGAAGCGAGATCGCAGATGCGTGCCGCCACGTCCGCTCCGCCGCGCATCGCGTCGGTGGGGATCGATCCGCGCTCGGTGACCTCGTAGGTGTCACCGGCCCAGGCGATGCCCCACCCGACCTTGGTGCCACCAATGTCGAGGGCAAGGAGCGTAGTCATGAGGATCCTTACGAAAAGTCAGGGGTATAAGAAAATCGACGAGGCCGGGGCGCGCGCCCGAAGGCGCGCAATATGCGGAACGGAACTGCCCCGGCCTCGTCGACGTATCAGGAGAGCAGGTCGACCGCGCGCAGCACGGACGCGACATGCTCCATGTTGTCGCCCTCAATGGCGGCAACCGGGCGCGGCATCTCAGGCGAATCGAAGACGCCGAGCAGGTGCAGGGCGGCCTTGAAGGCGCCGACACCCGCACCGAAGCCCTGCACGCCCTTCACCTGGACGATGCGCATGAGCTCCGCGAGGCGGTCCTGCTCGGTGCGCACGGCCTCCCAGTCGCGACGCTCGTAGGCCTGCCACTGGCGCACGTAACCCTCGGGGTCCACGTTGGCCAGGCCGGGCACGGAGCCGTCCGCGCCGGACATGTAGGCGCCGTCGACGACGACCTCGTGGCCGGTGAGCAGCTGCATCGGGTGGCCGGCGGCCTCGTTCGCCAGGCACAGCCAGCGGAACGCGACGTCGTCACCGGAGGAGTCCTTGACGCCGTCGATAACGCCATCGCGGCCCAGGCGCATGAGCAGGTCGGGCGACAGCTTCGTGTGCACGCACACGGGGATGTCGTAGGCCCACAGCTCGAGGCTGGTGTTCTCCTTGAGGATGCGGAAGTGACGCTCGACCTCGGTCTCGCCGCCGAGGGCGTAGAACGGGGCGGTCGCGACGACGCCGGTGGCACCGCCGATCTCTTCCACGGCCTTGATGTTCTCGATGACGCGCTCGGTCTCGGTGTCGATGACGCCGACCAGGAGCGGGATGCGGCCGTCGACGATGCGCACGGCTTCGCGCTGGATCTGTGCGCGGCGCTCGGCGGTCGAGAAGGCGACCTCACCGGTGGAGCCGGAGACGAACAGGCCGTCGAGGCCCGCCTCGATCAGGCGGTTGATGTGACGCTCGAGCGAGGGGACGTCGAGTTCGCCGTCCTTGAGCGGAATGGCCAGGGGCGGGACGACGCCACGGATTGTCGAAGCCATAATTACATCTCTCCTTCGAGGTTGGGGTGCAAAAGCGAGGGCGCGGCGCCCAGGAGCTTGCGGGTGTAGGGATCTTCCGGGTCGGCGAGCAGCTGTGCGGCCGGCCCTTCTTCGACGACCTTGCCGCCGTTCATGACGGCGATCCGGTCAGAGACGTATCGCACGGTCTGGATGTCGTGCGAGATGAAGACCATCGCCAGGCCCAGGTCCCTCTTGAGGTCCGTGAGCAGGTTCAGGATCTGTGCTCGCACCGACACGTCGAGTGCGGAGGTGGGCTCGTCTGCGATGATCGCATCCGGGCCGATGGACAGGGCTCGGGCGATGGCCACACGCTGGCGCTGGCCACCCGAGAGCTGTCCGGGAAGCGCGTCGAGCGCGCTCGAGGGCAGGCCGACGAGCGAGATCAGTTCGTGCACGCGCCTGGCTCGCGAGGCCGCGTCACCGATGCCGTGCACGCGCAGCGGGTCAGCGAGCTGATCCTGGACGTGCATGCGGGGGTTCAGGGCCGTCGCGGGGTCCTGGAAGACCACAGAGACGACGCGACCGATCTCCCGTCGGGCGGCAGCGCTACGCTTCGTGACCTCCTTGCCGTTGAAGAACACCTGGCCGGCGCTCGGCATCTGCAGGCCACACATGACGTTCGCGGTCGTGGACTTGCCACAGCCGGACTCGCCGACGATGCCGAGCGTCTGTCCGCGCTCGATGCGCATGTTGACGCCGCGCACCGCGTGGACCTTGTTCGGCTTGAACAGGGAGCCGGTACGCGAGGTGAAGGTCACCTCGACGTTCTTCAGTTCGATGATCGGGGCTTCGGATGTGGCGATCATCGTCTCGGTTTCGACAATCAGAGTTTCGGGGCTCATCGCGCCTCCTCCTGACCTTCTTCGATGATGATGGTCTCGCTCGCCACGAGAACCTCGTCGCGGGGCGGCAGAGCCGCGTACACGTGCTCGGGACCGACCTCGGTGAGGACCGGGCGAATGTCCAGTCCGTAATCGGGGTGCGAGGACCGCGGTGCGAAGCGGTCGCCCACGGGGAAGTCGCGAGGCGAGGGCACCGTGCCGGGGACCTGGTGGAGTCGGCCGGAGCCGGACTCGATCGAGAGGACGGCACCCAGCAGGCCGCGCGTGTACTCGTGGGTCGGGTGCGTGAGCAGTTCCTTGGTGGGGGCCTGCTCGATGACCTGGCCGGCGTACATGACGGTGATGTGGTGTGCCACCTCGGCGACGAGCGCCAGGTCGTGGGACACGAAGATCATGGCGAAGCCGAGCTTCTCGCGCAGCTCGTTGAGCAGTGCGATGACCTGCTTCTGGACGGTGACGTCCAGGGCGGTGGTCGGCTCGTCCGCGATGATGAGCTTCGGGTCGCGGGTCAGGGCCATGGCGATGAGAACGCGCTGGCGCTGGCCGCCCGAGAGTTCGTGCGGGTAGGACTCGAGGGTGCGCTTGGGATCCAGGCCCACGAGCTTGAGGAGTTCCTCGGCGCTGCGGGTGCCACCGCGGCTGGTCAGCTGCTTCATCTGAGCCTTGATCAGCATGGCGGGGTTCAGGGACGACAGGGCGTCCTGGTAGATCATGGCCATCTCGTGACCGAGCAGCGCGCGGCGCTCCTCGGCCGACTTCTCGAGCAGGTTCTCACCCTGGTAGAGGATTTCGCCCGAGATCTCGGCCTTGGGATCGATGAGGCCCATGATGGTCAGGGCCGTGATCGACTTACCGCAGCCGGACTCGCCCACGAGGCCCATGGTCTCGCCGGGGCGGACCTTGAAGGACACGTGGTCGACGACGTTGACGTCGCCGTGACGATCAAACTTGATGCACAGGTCCTTGACCTCAAGCAGCGGAGTCTTCTCGAAGTCGGCTTCGAAGCGATCGAAGCGCTGTTCTTCGACGGTCTCGAGGTCGTCGAGGCGGGCCTGCAGGGACTCGGCCTGCTCGGCGTAGGCGCGGCGCGGGTCGAGCAGGAGCTTGTCGGCCTCGCGGTCGGCATCCTCGTCAACCTGTGCGACAGCACCCGAGGAGGGAGCAGCCACCATGGCGTCGGTGATGCCTTCCGACAGGAGGTTCAGGCACAGGACCGTCAGCATGACGAACATGCCCGGGAAGAACGCGGTCCACCACTTGCCGCGCAAAACCGACAGGTTCGACGAGGCCTCGGACAGGACGTTGCCCCACGTCGACACGGTGGTCGCCTGGAGGCCCGAACCGATGAATGTCAGGGAGGCCTCGAGGATGATCGCATCGGCGACGAGGACGGTGGCGAACACGAGGACCGGGGCGGCCGTGTTGCGCATGACGTGCTTGACGAGGATCCACGGGGCGCGGGCGCCGGAGACGATCACCGCGCGGACGTAGTCCTCACCGTAGGCGGCCATTACGTTCGCACGAACGATACGCGACAGCTGCGGAATGTAGACGAAGGCGATCGAGCAGATGATGACGAGCACGAGGCCCGCCGTGTTACCGGACTTGGACAGCGTGCGTCCGAAGACCAGGACGGAGACGGCCGCCATGGCGATGCCGGGCACCGCCATGACGATGTCCATGACGCGCATGATCGCTTCGGAGAAGGACTTGCGCACGACGGCCGCAATCGAGCCGATGATCGCACCGAAGAACAGGGCGATCAGGGTCGAGCACAGACCGATCAGCAGGGAGAAGCGTCCGCCGTACAGGACACGAGCGAGAATGTCACGGCCGACGTGGTCGGTTCCGAAGATGTGCTCCGAGGAGGGCGAGAGCCACTTGTCCGTGATGTCGTCGGGCCCGTAGGGCGAAATGAGGGGCGCAAAAATCGACACAAGGACGATGAGCGCGAGGATGACCATCGCGATCTTCGATCCGGTGGACATCGCACCGATGCGCGAGAAACGTGCGCCCTTCGCGGTGACCTTGTTGAGCTTTTCTTTCTGATTCATGCCTCACACCGACCTAATACGCGGATTGATGAGCAGGTAGAGCATGTCAACGATGATGTTGACGACGATGAACGCGATCGCGACGACGAGGGCGCCACCCTGCACCAGGGTGACCGAGTTCTGTTGGATGCCCTGGAGGAGCACGAGCTTACCCATTCCATCGATGGAGAAGATGATTTCGATGACGACCGCTCCGCCCATCAGGTAACCGATGCGCAGGCCGAGGACGGTCACGGGCGTGATGAGCGCGTTACGCAGCACGTTGCGGGCCACGACGATGCGCTTGGGGATACCGGCACCCACCGCGGTGCGGACGTAGTCGCGGTCCAGTTCCTCGACCATTGAGGTACGCACGACGCGCGTCATCTGACCGATGACGGGAACAGCCAGCGCGATCGCCGGAAGCAGCATACGTAGGAACCAGCCGTACGGATCCGCTGACAATGCGGGAACAGGGCCGGACACCGGGAGTGTCTTGCCACCAGCGAATGCGAGGACCAGCAGGGCCGCCAGCCAGAAGGACGGGGTACCGATGCCGACAACCGAGAACACGCGGATGACCTGGTCGGGCCAGCGGTCGCGGTAGAGAGCGGCGAGAACGCCGAGCGGGAAAGAAATAACGACGGCGAAAAGCAGGCCGAGGAAGGTGAGCTGCAGGGTGAGAGGAAGAGCCTGGGCAATCACGTCGCTGACGCGATAGCCGGTACCAACACCGTAGGTGCCGAGGTCACCGTGGAGCATGTTCCACAGGTAGTGACCGTACTGAACGAAGAAGGGGTCGTTGAGACCGTGCAGCACACGGTACTCTTCGAGAGCTTCGGGGGTCGCGGTCTCGCCCAGTGCCGAGTAGGCCGGGTCGATGGGAGACAGCGACATGATGAAGAAGACGAGGAAGGACACGCCGACCACCATGATCGGCAGGGCCACCAAACGTCGTCCGATGAGTCGCAGAAGGTTATTCACTGCTAGACCTCCATTTCAACGGATTTTGGCAATAAGAAAGGAGGGGTGGCGCCCGACTGTGGCGTCTGCCTCAGGGTGGGGCTCCACCCCTCCTTACTCTGTGGTCCCTAGGGGACTTACTTAGCGCTCACACCGAGCAGCTGCAGGCCGGTGGAGGAGATCGGCTGGAATCCTTCCACCTTCTCGGGGTTGGATCCGGTGATCATGTTGCGGAACACGAGCGGGAAGATCACGGTCTTCTCAGCGAGCAGATCCTGAGCCTCGCCCCACTTGGCCTTGGCGGCGTCACCATCGAGCTGGCTAGCTTCCTCAATGAGGGTCTGCAGCTGGTTGAAGGACTCGGGGTCGGACACCTGCCAGCCGTCACGCTTCTTGGTCCAGACGTTGTCGCCGTTCCACCAGGAGATGATGATGCCGGGGTCGGTGCCGAAGACCGAGGGGTCGCCGGGGGCCAGCACGATGTCGTAGGTGGGGTTGTCAACGTCGGTGACGTTGGAGTAGAGGTCAGACGAAGCCATCTGGGTGTGGTTGACCTTCAGGCCGAGGGCCTCCAGGTCGGACTTGATCTGGGGAACCAGCGCGAGGACCCACGGGTGGTCCGTCGACACGAGGTTGACCTCGAGGCCGGAGACACCAGCGTCACTCAGGAGCTTGGTGGCGGCATCCTTGTCGTAGGACAGATCGGTCGAGGGCTTCTTGTAGGCGGGGTTTACCTCGGGCAGGAAGGAGGTCGCCTCGACGGCCTCACCATCGAGAGCGGAGCTGATCAGCTTCTTCTTGTCGATGGACTTGAGGATCGCGCGGCGCACCTCAGGCTTGTCGAAGGGGGCCTTCTGCGTGTTGAACATCAGGAAGGGGTTGCCGTAACCGGGCTTGGACTCGACGTTCCAGCCAGCATCCTTCAGATCCTGCTGCGTGGAGGCGGGAACGGCTTCCATGACGTCGATCGTGCCGTCGATCGCGGCAGCGAAGCGAGCGGTGTCGTCCTTCAGGGACTGCCACTTGAGGGTGGCGACCTTCGCGGGCTCGTTGCCGGTGTAGTTTTCGTTCGGAACAGCGGTGATCTCGGTCGCCGTGATGTTCTCGTACTTGTAGGGGCCGGTGCCGATCGGCTTCGCCTTGAGCGAGTCTTCGTCCATCGACGCGGGGACAACGCGGACGTTAACGAAACGCTCCTTCAGGTTAGCGAAGGGGTGCTTGAGCTTGATCGTAATGGTGTTGTCGTCCTTGGCTTCGACGCTGTCGACGAAGGTGAAGAACTGACGGTAGATCGACTTCTCGGAGGTCGCGCGCTCGTAGGAAGCGACGAAGTCAGCGGCGGTCACGGGGGTGCCGTCGGAGAACTTCGCGCCGTCGCGCAGCTTCACCTCGTACTCGGTGTCGGAGATCTTCTCCGGGTCACCGGCGGCCAGCGCGGGGCTGACGGAGTAGTCGGCCATGTTGAAACGGTACAGGCCCTCGAGGACCTGCCAGTTCGCACCCATGCCGAGAGCCGAGGTGGTGATCGGGCCGTAATCGGTGGTCTCGTAGGCGACACCGGCGGTGATCGTACCCTTCGGTCCGTCGGAGGCCTTCGAGCCGCCGTCGGACGACGTGGTGCTGGACGATCCGCCGCCGCACGCGGTCAGGATCATGGCGGCAGCTGCGGTCAGTGCAGCGCCGGTTGCGAAGTGTTTGCGCATTCGCATGTTCTCGCTCCTCATCTTCGAGAATTGGGACGTGCGGTTCTGTTGTTCCGCTCGCTATAATTATCCTATGTTGTCAGACAAATTAATGCAAGCGATATCACCCCCATCGCCCTCAGAAACCAATCAGAACCGACCCGTATCAACACCGATTGACTCAAGATCCTCGGTAACGATGGATGCGATCAAGTCCTATATTTTGCGACATGGATTACATCCCGGTGACCGCCTCCCCACAGAATCGGCACTATGCGCCGACCTTGGCGTTTCGCGCTCCTCTGTGAGAGAAGCATTACGTCGCCTCCAAGCACTCGACATCGTGACGGTCCGCCAGGGTTCGGGTTCCTACGTCGGTGAGATGTCCATGCAACCGCTCGTCGAAACGCTCGTTCTACGCGCCGCCCTCGACGAGATCAACGGCGCGCAGTCTCTCCACGCAATCATCAATACGCGCCGCGCCCTCGACCTCGGGATCGCGGTTCCGATCACCCGCGCCATGAAGGGCACGACAAACCCCCACCTGTGGGAGCTCGTCGAGGCCATGACGGAGTACGCGCACACAGGTTCGACCTACCTCGAGCAGGACATCGCGTTCCACTCCGGCCTCCTCGCCTACATCGAGAACGAGCTCATGCACCAGCTCGTGGCCGCCATGTGGCTGGGCCACCCAAGAGTGAGCCCCCAGCCGGGCGCCGACCGCGGC
>OAVY01000249.1_pt1 | contig 9397 bp, 2 predicted proteins | sample 1476481 | NCBI WGS metagenome assembly OAVY01 (sample SAMEA2580116, study PRJEB22360) | human gut metagenome | biome: human gut; feature: human-associated habitat; material: faeces | place: Denmark | collected 2008/2010 | reverse complement strand
TGTTTCATTCATTTTTATGGTTTATTTAACAAAATTAATAATTAGGAAATAAAATCTTCATCTTTTCGATACATTTATGCCATTGAATTTACATATTTGCATGTAACAATTTCAATTTATACATAACAAAAGCCGAGGCAATCTATGCCCCGGCTTTTATAGACACCATACATTCTAAATATTATTTAGTTATCAGTGTATTATCACAGAATCTAATGAAACTGTCCCTGATTCAATTACAATATTTAATTAAATTAGCGGTTTATTACTTACACCAGATCTTACTGAATTGTTGGTGCATTAATCGCTTTACGAAGATCCACTGTATGAAGTTCGTCCATTGCAGGAGCTGCTTTTTCATCCACAGTTTTCACGCGATTATTGCCGTCTTTCATAGCTTCGTTCAAGCTGAAGATAACCATTTCGTTCATGTAGAAACGCAATTCGTCATCATGTACATTGGCCGTATTGCGATCCAAGATGTCGATGATTTGTTGCGCATAGTCCAATTTAGCCTCTTCAGATACAGTCGCATGTTCTGTAAAGAACTGTTTGTAATCGTTGTACAAACGATCTAACGCCATGCGCGCATAGCTGTCGTTTTTATAACGATGGCTTACGATGTACCAGCTGCGACGAACGTTCATGTAATACAACACATTGTTACGGTAACGCTCTTGACCAGTCATAACGCGGGAATCATCCATGATGCGCTTGCCCTTTTGGTCCAATTGGAATTGTGTGAAAGCATTCACTACGTCCCGAACTTCTTCGCTAGGTACAGGAACAGCTACTTCCGCTTCAATTACGTTTAATGGTTCAGCCGGTTGTTCTGGCATCATCAATCGATCTTGAGCCGCATCCGCTTGACCTACCGCGCATACACAAGCAAGTGCCAATACAGGCATAAATGTTTTGAATTTCATAAATCCTCCTTATGATGAGCCGCCCTAGAAAGGGCGGCTTTCACAATCCTTACATGAGTGGTTAAGAACTCGAATATTCAGATTCGATTATTTTGTAAGACCTGCTTGTTGCATCAACAATGCGATTTGAGCTTTCATTTCTTCATTATCGCGTTGTACTTGATCGTATTTAGCAGTTAACTCTAAGTCATGTTGTTTCATGCGTTCATTTTCAGCTTTTAACGCAGTCACTTCATCTTGCAATACATACGCAGAGCTGATAGGGCCTGCTTTATAGCGTGCCGGGATGGCTTTCTTAGCGTCAGATGTACCAAATTTGTAGGATACGCCCGCATTAATCATGTTGTCATGACCGCCAAGAGATACGCCCATATGGAACATTGTAGATTCATTAGTATAGTGCGCTACGCCTACAGCAGCAGCTGTGCTGCCTTTGTAGTGACCTACAGCAGCCAATACTTGAGTTGGTTCCAATGGATCATATTGTAATGGTTTGAGGCCGGAAATAGCTGCACTAGTAGCACCTACATCAGCGATCTTACCATCCACGCTACGCATAGCACTGCTCAATTGATTTACATTAACCGCATCAGTGCCGTCCACACCAGGACCTACATTAGTAATTCTATTACCACCATTGTTAAGGCCGTCTTTAGTAAGGCTTACAGCATTACCTTGAGCAGGCGTAATTGTCACACCGCCACCGTTCATAACAGTCGTATTACCAGCAGCATCCGTAGTAGTTACGGACTCAAGACCTTTCAAATCTTTCGCCAACTTGATGTTATAGCCATCACCAGCAGCGTTTTTCACAACACCGATATTGTTGTCTGCCAAGCGGTTCACATCAGCACCACCAGTAAGGTTCATAGTATCTCCCAATCCACGAACCACTTTACCGCTATCACCAGGTTGGTCACCTTGGAATACACGGCCTGTTCTTGCTTTATTATTGAAGTCGTCATTAACAGCTTTCAATTGATCTTCTGTTGCCGCACGACCAGGAACTGCTACAGGGTTTTCAGGATTCCAAGTTTTGTTATCCAAACCTGTTACGAAGTTTCCTTCTTTACCGTCGGAAGTTTGTTTCCCTACGACTACATCGCCAGCTTTCACAGTATTTGCCGTTACGGAACCGTCATTGCCGTCAATCTTAACTTGATTGCCGCCATTGCCAGCTGTAATTGTACCTGCAGAACCATCAATGTTAACTTGTTTTGCTGGATCTTGACCAAGAGTGATCTTATCATTTAATGCCATTTTGATAGCGCCATTGTCAACAGAAGTTTTGATATTACCGTCACCTTTTAGATCGATTGTTTCGCCAAGAGGTTTCTTCACGGATTGACCGTCTTCCGCTTCAAGACCGAAGCCTTTAGTTTTAAGGCTTTCAACAGCGTCATGCAATTGGCCACCGTTTACAGCGTCTTTGCTATCTTTTGCAACCGTACCGTCAGCTACGTTAGTAACCTTCTTGCCTGCTGCATCGATGCCGTCCTTCGTCATGGATGGACCATCAGTAATCTTCACACCGTCTTTTGTAACAGCTGTCAACGGATTACCTGCTGCATCATTAATAGTCATGCCTGCGCCGTTTACAACGGTTTTACCGTTTGCACCGTTAGCTCCGTTGTTGAAAGTAATGGAGTTCAAGTCTTTAAGGTCTTTAGCCAAACGAACATTGAGGATATTATTTTTGCTGATAACGCCAATATTGTTTTCAGTCAAATCAGCTTCGTTTGTTACGCCGCCCTTAATGTCCAATTGTTCATTAAGTTTTTTCTTAATCACATTACCGGAGTCACCACCGTATGCCATACCATCATCTTTGGTTGCCACTTGATGTGTCTTACCCTTTTCATCAGTGTATTTGATACGAGTGATTTCGTTACCGTTGAGGTCTGGATCACCTTTTTCAACAGAAATGTCAGCGCTATGGCCGTCTTTACCGTTAAGACCGATGTGACCTACGCCGTCTTTACCAGAAATAGATACAGCTTCTTTACCGTCCTTACCAGTCACAGCTACCTTGCCGTCTGTACCGTTATCAGGACCTGTAATGGACACGCCGTCCTTACCGTCTTTGCCAACCTTCACGGATTCAGCCTTAAGGTTTTTATTCATCTTCACGTCGATAGTCGTGTTACCTTTATTGTCTTGGTTGATGAAAGTTTTAATATTTTCACCGCTGTAGTCAGCATCATCAGCTTTACCTTCACCTTGAACAGTGATAGTAGAACCAAGTTTATTAGTTTGTTCGCCGCCTACATTAGCATTGAATTTCAAACCTTTATTAGTCAATGCGTCCGCACTATCCTTGATTTTGTCATTCAAGTAGTCCACATTAACCGCTTCGCTGCCATCGTTGCCTGTAGCATATGCCACATTCGTTACGTGAGTCCCACCTTGTTTGTTATTGTATGTAGGGCCTTCGTAAGTTACCTTGGATTTGTCAAGATTGCCAGCAGGGTCCAAATCATACTTAACAGCGCGATCATTCAATTTATCAAGTTTGGATTTAGAAGCAACGTCTTTGATGGTAACGGTTTCTGTTTTGTCTGGATGATTCTTATCTTGTACAGTCAACGCTACATCGCCGTTTGCATCCACAGTGTAGTCCCCATTGGAGCCTGCCGCTTGATTTTTGATCAAACGATAATCAGTGGAGTTAGCACTTTGAGCATCCAACGCTTTTTTCAATTGATCTTCTGTTGCCGCACGACCAGATACAATCTTGCTTGCATCCCAGTCTTTATTATCAAGACCTGTTACATAGTTGCCTGTTTCGCTGTCGCCGGCCGCGTTGTTAACAGTTTGACTACCCATAGTAGCACCGCCTGCTTTCACAGTCTTAGCAGCCGTTACGGAATCAAGATTTTTAAGGTCTTTCGCCAATTGAAGTTCCAATTTGTTAGTGCCATCAGCTTTTACGTTGATATTGCCGGCTGCGCTCTTGAACGCTGCAGATTCAGCTTCAGTTACGCCTTCACCTTGTACTTTCACCAAGGAATTCAATTTTTGTTTATTCACAGTACCAGAATTGTTACCAGTGAATTGTAAACCGTCCTCCATAGTCGCAACTTGGTGTTCGCCGTTGCCGTCTTTGTAAACGATACGTGTAAGACCGTTTGTACCGTCTACACCTTTTTCGCCTTTAACGCCAGTAGCAGGATCATCGTAACCAGGTTTTACGGACAAGTCGATACCATTAGTACCGTTCACGCCGTTTGTTCCGGCAGGGCCTGTCAAGCCGATGTGGCCTACGCCATCCTTACCGGAAATAGAAACTGCTTCTTTACCATTTTTGTCAGTAACAGCTACCTTGCCATCTGTACCGTTCGCTGTGTCAGGACCTGTAATAGATACGCCATCCTTACCATTTTTGCCAACCTTCACAGATTCAGCTTTAAGGTTTTTATTCATCTTCACGTCGATAGTCGTATTGCCTGTTGCCGCATCTTGTTTGATGAAAGTTTTAAGGTTTTCACCACTGTAGTCAGCGTCAGCTGCAGTGCCTTCACCTTGAATTGTAACAGTAGATCCTAATTTGTTAGTTTGTACGCCGCCTACATTGGCATCGAATTTAAGACCCATGTTGATAAGGTCTGTTTTCGCATTAGTAATATTATTATTTAATTCGTTTTTAGCATCGTGTAATTGACCGCCGTTTACAGCATCTTTGGAACCGGCCGCTACGTTACCATCTTTCAAGTTAGTAATTTTTGTACCGTTAGGACCTTCCAATGTTACTGTGTCATGGCCTGTGTTACCGTCATATTTTACGGAACGATCTTTTACATTATCTAGTTCAGTTTTGGACGCAATATCCTTAATCGTTACAGTTTTAACGTCACTGGATTTTTCGTCTTTTACCTTCAAGTCTACTTGATTGTTTTCAACCTTATAGGAACCGTCTGCCGCGTTGTTCGGATTAGCAATTAAACGGTAATCTGTAGCACTTGCATTAGACGCTTTCAAAGCATCGCTAACCTTCTTAAGTTGGTCTTCTGTCGCTGCGCGTCCCTCTACATACGTAGGATCTGAAATGTCCCAAGTTCTATTATCTAAACCTGTTACAAAGTTACCAGTTTGGTTACCACCTTTTTTATCCGCTACAGTATGATTACCTACAGTGGCAGTGCCTGCTTTCACAGTGTCGGATGCCGTTACGGATTGCAAGCCAGTCAAGTTTTTCGCCAATTGCAATTGTAATTTTGCATTGCCATCAGCGCCAACAGCCGCAGAAGTAACACCGATATTATTGCCTGTAGCAAGATCAGAAGCGCTTGTTACACCACCGTTGATGTCCACTTGTTTGTTAAGCTTAACATTGGATGTAGCACCCATGTCGCCTTTGAATTTGAGGCCGTCGTTCAAGGTTGCCACTTCTTCGTTAGAGCCATCAGGTTTTTGGTATGTAATACGTGTTGTAGTTGTACCAGGAGCACCATCTACACCGGGTTGACCGTCACGAGTAACGGAAATGTTAGTTGTTACACCGTCTTTACCGTTGATGCCGATTTTACCGTCTTTGCCGTTTGCACCGGTTGCAGTAATTGTCTCTACATTAAGGTCTTTACCAAGTTTCACATCAATTGTGCTGTCGCCGTTAGCGTCTTGAGAGATTTCCGTAATGATATTGGAGTTATCCCCTTTAACTGCTACTTTGGAGCCCAATTTATTTGTTTTTTCACCGCCTGTATTAGCGTCGAATTTCAAACCTTTGTCGATAAGATCTTGTTTAGTTGTATCAATCTTATTGTTTAACTCATTCTTGGTATTCGTAATTTGATCGCCAAGATCTTGCTTAACTTGATGTAATTGACCGCCGTTTACAGCGTCTTTAGAACCAGTAGCTACATTACCATCTTTTAAGTTAGTAATTTTTGTACCGTTAGCGCCTTCTAATGTTACTGTATCTTTATCAGTGTTACCGTCGTATTTTACGGAGCGATCTTTTACCTTATCAAGTTCTGTTTTAGACGCAACATCCTTGATTGTTACAGTATTAACCGTACCAGATTTATCGTCCTTCACTTGTAAATCAACTTTATTGTTATCAACTTTATAAGAACCGTCTGCCGCGTTGTTCGGATTAGCGATTAAACGGTAGTCCGTAGCACTTGAGTTAGCCGCTTTCACAGCATCGCTAACAATTTTAAGTTGATCTTCTGTTGCCGCACGACCAGATACAAAGGCAGGATCAGTTAATGTCCAAGATTTATTATCCAAGCCAGATACAAAATTACCATTTTGAGTAGCTGCCTTGTTGTCTGTTACAGCTTGGGTACCCATAGTAGCAGTGCCGGCTTTCACAGTCTTAGCAGCGGTTACCGTATTAACGCTGATGTCTTGACCCAATGCAACCTTAATTGTTGTATCGTCGCCAGTTTGTGTAATTGTAGTGTTAATGTTAGTACCATCGCCGGCTACAGTTACCTTGGAGCCCAATTTATTTGTTTTTTCGCCACCATTATCAGCATCGAATTTAAGACCTTTATTAATAAGCTCTGTTTTTGTATTATCAAGCTCTGTTTTAGACGCGATATCCTTGATAGTTACAGTTTTCTTATTCGCAGGGTTTTTAGCATCTTGTACAGTCAAGTCAACCTTATTACCGGATACAGTGTAGGCCTTATCAGCAGCACTGCTATTTTCAACTAATTGATAGTCAGGAGCATCTACGTCAACTTTATATGTTTTATATGTACCGTCAGTACCTTCTGTAATCGTTGTGTTTTTACCAGCAACAACTTTAACTGCTTTTTGAGCTTCATCACGGATAACGGATTTACCGCCGTCCGTAATGTTGGACAAGTCAGTTTTTGCCACTTTAGTTGGATCTACATCTACAGTGTAATTACGTACACCACTTGCGTCAGGTTGGCCACCTGAAAGTGTCATTAAACCACTAGTACCCAAGGATACCTTTGTATCCATGCCATTTACAGTATATGTTTTTTGACCTGTAGTAGGATCTACTGCAGGAGCCCCAACAGTTACATTATTACCGGCCTGTACAATAGTACCTAATGCAGTAATATTCTTTTTACCAGCATTGGTAATATTGGATAAATCTTGATTTGCTGCGTTATCAATCTTCTTCTTAGTTGCATCAGTCAAAGCCACATCGATTGTTTGGTTGTTAACAGATGTCGTAACATAAGAGCCGTCGCCTTTTACAGTCAATGTTTGGTTGTCCAATAAAACGTCATTTTTACCGCTGTTGCCGGCTACTTTTAAATTAACATTGCGCAATTGTGCCACATTAACAGCGTCAGTATCAGCTGTACCTGCAGCTACGTTTGTGATTTGACGAGTTTTTGTACCACCGTCACCTACGGACACCGCACCCATAGTGGATGTCAACGCAGCGCCTGTCAATCCGCTATATCCGTTTGTACGGCTGTCTGCAGTTTTAACATTATAACCTGCTTTACCGGCCGCAACGGAAGCAACGGAATTCGCACCCAATGCAACGCCGTCATCTACGCTGGATTTAGCTTTATAACCGATAGCAGTACTGTTTGCATTAGCTGCAGTCGCATCAGCACCGACAGCTGTAGCAAAGTTACCTGCTGCAGAAGTACGTACACCGGCTGCTGTAGCGTTATTGCCTGTAGCACCTGTGTTATCGTAGTTCGCATCGGCAGATGTGCCTTTAGCACTGAAGAAATTCGTTTGTGCCGCTTCAACAGCTTCTTTTACCGTATGGTATGTGCTATTCTTGATATTGAAATCAGGCGCTTTATATGTAGAACCATTCGCTTCATAGCCCGTATAAGTAGGACCTGCGATGGATTTTGCCAAATTACTGTTTACAAATTTTAATTGTTTTACATTTGTTGCGTCAGTATCGTTTTCACCACCTGCTACGTTGATGATACGGCGTTCAGAACCTACGTTACCTACTGCAACTACACCGTTTGCAACATTGTTATTTTGTTGGTTAGTAAAAGCAGAGTACCCATTAACCAAGGTACCTCTTACTTCCGTACCAGCACCTAATGCCAAAGAGTTATTGGACTCAGCCTTAGCATTTGTACCGATAGCCATGGAGTTAGTACCTGTAACAGTAGCACCAAGACCGATAGCTGTCGTATTAGTATTGTTCGCTTTTGCTTCTTTACCAATTGCAATCGCACCATCTTTGGAGGCATTAGACGCACCGCCAAGCGCAAGCGCATCTGCACCTAGAGATTTCGCATTACCCCCTAATGCGATGGAGTTGGATTTAGTTGCTTCAGCAGTACTGCCCATAGCGATAGCATCAGCACCTGTTGTTTTAGCCTGATTACCCATAGCAAAACTGTTTGCACCACTTGCAGTTGCACTTTTACCCATCGCTACCGCATTTTGTGCGGATGATTGCGCCGTATTACCGATAGCAAAGGCATTCTCTGCACTAGCATTAGCACTATAACCCATAGCTACCGCATTGGCACCACCCGTACTGGATGAAGAACCGAATGCCATGGAGTCAGATGCAGCAGTAGATGTTCTCGCCTTTGTCCCGAATGCAAGGGAACGAACACCTTCTGTTACGGTATTACCGTTGGCATTATATTGTGCACTAGGAGTACCATGTTGTTGACCAGGCAATTTTATAGTTTCTGCCGCACCAATGGCAATAGATTGATCTGCTTTTGCCGTAGCAGAATAACCCATGGCAAAACTACCGTTGCCCTTTGCCCAAGATGCAGTACCTAATGCTGCAGAGAACTCACCTTCTGCAGCGGATTGACGCATCATAGCCAAGGAGTTAAATCCGCTCGCCTTTGTAGCTGTACCAAGAGCCATAGCAGATGGAGATAAGGCTTGTGCATAATGTCCTAAAGCAAAGGAAATACCACCTGTAGCTTGAGCATAGTTACCAATCGCTAAACCAGAGTAATAGTTTGTACTACCTTCTCGTATATTTGTATTGCTACCGATAGAAATACCGGAGAACATATTTGTTGTATAATTGCTGCTATCATTACTATTATCAAATGGTTTTAAATTCCCTGGATTTTGATAGTTGTATAAATAACTACCATCACTAGACTGTGGTTTGCCAGTAACATACCCAGCACCATTTACACCATCAATAATCATAGCAGTATGATCGCCGGCCGCATAAACAGTAGAAATATTACCACCCATCAATAATGCAGCCACCGCCATAATCGCACTCATGCGTGCCCAGGTTGTACCGCTTTGTATGGATTTCACCTTGCCGCCACCTGTTTTTACGATTTCAGATACTACTACATAGCATTTTTTTGTCTTACTCCAAATGACATTATAAATTCGATTCATAATTATCCTTCCTTACCAAAAACTTAGTAAAACACAGCACTTGTGTTTCCTCATATTGCAAACAAAATAAGAAGAAGCATAACGATTAGTTATCATCTACACTTCTTGCACAGAATAATAGTATTCCAAATTACGATTCGAATACTATAAATATTTATGATGTATCATCA
>OAVY01000248.1_pt1 | contig 9553 bp, 8 predicted proteins | sample 1476481 | NCBI WGS metagenome assembly OAVY01 (sample SAMEA2580116, study PRJEB22360) | human gut metagenome | biome: human gut; feature: human-associated habitat; material: faeces | place: Denmark | collected 2008/2010 | reverse complement strand
GCTCCCCACTGCGCTCCCCACTGCGCTCCCCACTGCGCTCCCCACTGCGCTCCCCGGGGATTCTCCACCTCCCTCCCCACTGTCCTCTCCGAGAGTGGCACCGGTGCCCTCCAAACGCTCCCATGCCTCGTGAAAACGCCGTAATAACAACGAATTATGCCCGATTGGCGTCTTGTCATCGTCTTTGACTGTCATTGTTTGCTGCGGTGCGACTCACCGAGTGTGTGCAAGATTTCCCCACTTTTCTCCACCTGATTTTTTCGCTGAAATCCGCCATTTTCGCTCGGTGTATCTCGCGCCACGCCGTAAGTTTCTGCGTAAACATGGGGTTCGGTGGGTTAAAGTGGGGGAAAGTTCCGAACAGGGGAGGGCGGTGACATGTTCCTCGGTACGTACGAGCCCAAGCTCGACGACAAGGGTCGCATGTTCCTGCCCGCGCGCTTTCGCGAGGACATGGAGGGCGGAATCGTCCTCACTCGCGGACAGGAGCACTGCATTTACGCATTCCCTGCGTCGGAGTTCGAGAACATGACCGCGGAACTGCGCCGCGCGCCCCTGTCGTCCAAGCAGGCGCGTGACTGGATCCGCGTGATGCTCTCGGGTGCCTATAAGGAGATTCCGGACAAGCAGGGGCGCATCAGCGTCCCCGCAGACCTGCGCGCATACGCCGGTCTGGGTCGTGAGCTCGCCGTCATTGGCGCGGGCTCGCGAGCCGAAATCTGGGATGCCTCGGCCTGGCGCGAATACCTCGCGGTCCAGGAGGAGGTCTTCTCCAACACAGCAGAAGAGATTATTCCCGGGATGTTCTGACCCGTACATCCAGGTCTCCGCCCGCTGTTCCGACATCACTTCCCCGGTGGCGGAGCACGGTGGGGGACCTGGGTGGACGGATCGAGGGAGACGTAAAGGAGGCGCGACATGCGCGATGCAGCGGAGTCGGTGCGCGATTCGTCGCGCCCCGCGAGCGAGCGTCACGTCCCCGTGCTGCTGCGCGAGTGCCTCGACATGCTCGCCCCTGCGATCGAGCGCCCCGGTGGCGTCCTCGTGGATGGAACCCTGGGCATGGGTGGTCACACCGAGGGAGCCCTTGAGCGCTTCGAGGGACTCACCGTCATCGGCATCGACCGCGACCCGCAGGCCATCGAGCTAGCCTCGGCGCGGCTCGAGCGCTTCGGGACACGTTTCCGTGCGGTCCACACCACCTACGACAACATCGATACGGCCGTTGAGGAGCAGCTCGGTGCCGACGCGCGCGTGGATGGCGTCCTCATGGACCTGGGAGTGTCCTCCCTCCAGCTCGACGAGGCCGACCGCGGCTTCGCCTACTCGAAGGACGCTCCCCTCGACATGCGAATGGACGCGACGAGCGGACAGAGCGCGGCGGACCTGCTGGCCACCGCCTCGGAAGGCGAACTGATCCGCATTCTGCGCACCTACGGCGAAGAAAAGTTCGCGCCCCGGATCGCCAGGCTCATCATCCGCCGCCGAGACGACGCGCCCATCACTCGCACAGGCGAGCTCGTGGACATCATTCGTGAGGCGATCCCGGCGCCTGCGAGGCGCACGGGTGGCAACCCGGCGAAACGCACGTTCCAGGCGCTGCGCGTCGCGGTCAACGACGAATTGACCATCCTGGAGCGGGCGCTCCCGCGGGCGCTGTCAAGTCTGAGGGTTGGCGGGCGCCTCGTCGTGGAGTCCTATCAAAGCCTCGAAGACCGAATAGTCAAAGATGTCCTGCGCCGCGGCTCCACGTCTGCAGCGCCTCCAGGACTGCCGATCATCCCCGATGAGATGGCTCCCAGCCTGCGCCTGCTGACAAAGGGCGCAAACAAGGCCCACCAGGCCGAACAAGACCACAATCCCCGATCCGCTTCCGTGCGACTGCGCGGTGCGGAACTTATCCGCGAATGGAAGGACCTCGCATGAGTGCAGCAACCGCGAAGGCACGTCCCGCAGCACGCCCCGAGCTGCGCCGCGACGAGGTCCACGAGCTTCGTCTTGTCGAGGGCACCCGCCCGCGCCGCTCCCTGATGGCCGTCGTGGCCCTCCTCGTGGTCGTCGCCCTGGCATCCGTGGTGACCTCGATGGTGCTCAACACCCGCATGGCGCAGACCTCCTTTGAGATCCGCGAGCAGCAGCTCGTGCTCAACGAACTGGAGGCGCAGTCGTGGACCATGCGCGCTGAGCTGGACCGCAAGGCCTCGCCGACGGAGCTGGAGAAGGCCGCCAAGGCAAACGGCATGGTGCCCGCTGGCAAGTCGGGTTTCATCACGCTTGAGACCGGCACCGTCGAGGCTGGAACCCCTGCGAAGTAACTCGGAGGCGAGTGCCTATGGATACCGTCATCACGCGTTCGCGGTGGGTTATGGGATTTTTCATCCTTGCCCTGAGTGTCTGCGCCGTGCGTCTCGTGCAGCTGCAGATCATTGAAGGACCGTCCCTGGCTGCTCAGGGGCAGCGTGTGCGTACGTCTTCGACCGAAGTCGCTGCCGCGCGCGGAACGATCACCGATGCAACTGGCGTGGTGCTGGCGAACTCGATCCAGACCTACGACATCGCCGTCAATCAGGTGAATATTCGCGCCTATGTGCACCGCGATGATGACGGCAACGAGGTCGGACGTGGCCCCGCTGAGGCCGCTCGTCAGCTCGCCCCGCGCCTCGGCATGAACGAAGCCGAGCTGGGCGGCATGATGCTCGGCGATTCGACCTACGAGTACATCAAGCGAAACGTCGATGCGGTGACCTACCGTGAGATCCGTAAGCTTGACATCTACGGGATCGAGTGGGAGTCCGTCTTCGAACGCGAATACCCCAACGGCAATGTGGCGGCCCCTGTCATCGGTACGGTGAACGCCGAGGGGCAGGGCTCCTCGGGCATGGAGGCGCAGTTCGATGCCTTTCTGACGGGTACGCCGGGCGCGCAGGCCTTTGAGATCGCTCCCAACGGCGCCGTCATGCCCGGCGGTAAGAAGACGACGGTGGAACCCAAGAACGGTGGCAACGTTGAGCTGACGCTGCACGCTGACCTCCAGCACCAGGTGCAAGATCTCCTGGACGCGCGCGTCGCGAAGCACCAGGCCGACTGGGGCGCGGTCGTCATTGAAGACGTCGCGACGGGGCACGTCCTCGTCATGGCGGATTCGAATTCGACGGAACCTGACAACGCCAAGCCTCAGAAGGTGCACGCTGTGCAGGACACCTTCGAGCCGGGCTCGGTGGGCAAGCTCGTGACCGTGGGAGCGGCCCTCAACCAGGGGACGATCACCCCGACGAGTGTTTTCCAGGTTCCCTACGCGCTGGATCTGCCCGATGCCGGTGGTCCGATCACGGACTTCCACGAGCACGATGGTGAGACCTTGACGGCGACGGGTGTGTTGGCGGAGTCCTCGAACACGGGAACGGTGCTCATCGGCCAAACGATAAGCGATGATCAGCGTTACTCCATGATGCGCGCCCTCGGCTTTGGCCAGGAGACCGGTATCGAGCTGCCCGGCGAGTCTGCGGGTCTTCTACGCAGTGCCGACCAGTGGCAGGGCCGTGATCGCTACGTGACGATGTTCGGTCAGGCCTACGCGATCACGGCGATGCAGGAGGCGTCCGCTCTCGCCACGATCGCGAACGGGGGAGTGCGCATTTCTCCGCATATCGTGAAGTCGTGGACGAACGCGGATGGAACGGTCGAGGTTCCCGACTCTAGCCAGCCCGTGCAGGTCATGGACGCGCAGGCGGCCTCGCAGCTGCTGACCATGATGGAATCTGTCGTTGAGGATGACCGCGGTACCGCCGGTGCGGCGAAGGTCCCGGGCTACCGGGTCGGCGTGAAGACGGGTACCGCTGAGACCGTCATCGACGGCGCTTCGGGCCTCGTGTCGACCACCGCGGGCATTATCCCTACGGACGCGCCGCGCCTGGCGATCGCCGTGGTTCTGTACAATCCGAAGGTGGCGTCGGTCTCATCTGATTCGTCAGCCCCGCTTTTTGGCGACATCGCGCGTACGGCGGTCGCGAACCTGGGTATCCCCGCGTCTACGGGGTCAGCTAACCTGTATCCGACGACCCCGTGAGTCTGAAGGAGTAAAGCATGCAGGCATCAGCCCAGTGGATCGCTGAGGCAGTGTCGGGTCGCCTCGTGGGGAACGACGTTCCCGTGACGGGGCCCGTGGTGACGGATTCTCGCGAGGCTCAGGCAGGGTCGCTCTACGTTGCACGCCGCGGTGAGAGCGCCGACGGCCACGCGTTCGTGTCCGGTGCGGCCACGCGCGGCGCGGTTGCCGCCATCGTCGAACACGAGGTCGACGAGGCCGTGGCACAGATCGTCGTCGAGGATTCGACTGAGGCGCTGGGGGCTCTGGCTCGCGCGCACGTCGAAAAGCTGCGCAGCAACGGTGACCTGGACGTCATCGCAATGACCGGCTCCGTGGGGAAGACCACCACGAAGGACCTGCTGCTCCAGATCATGAGCGAGGACGGGCCGACGGTTGCCCCCAAGCTGTCTTTCAATAACGAGGTCGGCCTGCCCCTGACGGTGCTGCTTGCCGACGAGTCGACGCGCCACCTCGTCCTCGAGATGGGTGCCTCAGCGCCCGGCCACATTACCTACCTGACGGACATCGTCGCCCCCGACGTGGCCATCGAGCTGTGTGTGGGCCACGCCCACGTGGGTGGTTTCGGCGGTTTCGAGGGCGTTGCAGCCGCGAAGGCCGAGCTCATCAAGGGAACCCGCCCGGGCGGTCCGGTCATCCTCAACACGGACGATCCGAACGTCGAGGCCATGGCTCCGCTGGCGACTGGACGGGTGATCCGCTTCTCGGCTTCGGGCAACGAGCGCGGCGATGTCGTCGCGCGCGATGTGCGCCTCGACCGTGCCGACCGCGCTTCCTTCACCCTGGTGACCCCCGAAGGGGAAGCTCCCATCGATCTGAAGATTGTGGGCCGTCATCACGTCGCGAACGCGCTGGCCGCTGCCGCTCGTGCGCTGAGCCCGCACCGCATGGACGTCCACGAGCTGCGCGTCGATGGAATGGACCTGACGCTCATCGATGACTCGTACAACGCGAACCTGGACTCGATGCGTGCGGGCATCGCCGCCCTCGCTTCGATTGGTCGTGACAGCCAGCGCATTGCCGTTCTCGGTGAGATGCTTGAGCTGGGGGAGGACTCCCAGTCGCTCCACCAGCAGGTGGGTGCCTTGATCGCCGATGCGGGAGTCGAGACACTCATTGGTCTTGGCACAGATGCCCACTACTATCTAGAGGGAGCCCCCGACGTGCCCAATCGCGAGGTTGCCGCGGATCCACAGGATGCCGCGAGGCTCGCCCTAGAACACGCGAAGGACGGTGCAGTCGTGCTCGTCAAGGGTTCTTTCGGTTCGCAATCGTGGCAGGTGGCTGACATCCTGCGGGAGAAGGGAACGACCCGGTGATTGGACTTATTGCCGCGTTTATTATCGCGATGGCCCTGTCCGTGACGGGCACGCCAATCCTCATCCGTTTCCTGGTCATGCACCAGTACGGGCAGTTCATCCGCCAGGACGGGCCGACCCAGCACCTGACCAAGCGTGGTACGCCCACGATGGGCGGCGTCGTCATCATCCTGGCAACGGTCATCGCATGGCTGATCGGCTCTCTTGTCGCGGGTGCCGGGCCGTCGTGGTCCGGCTTGCTGCTGATCTTCCTGTTCGTCGGCCTGGGCGTCATTGGCCTCCTCGACGACGGCATCAAGATCATGCGTCAGCGTTCTCTCGGCCTGCACCCCTCCGGCAAGATCATCGGACAGGTCGCCGTGGCCTCGCTTTTCGCCCTGGGCACGCTCATCAAGCCGAACGAGTTCGGTGAGTACCCGGGCACCCTCGCCATTTCTTTCGCGCGTCCCACGGCCGTCACCCTGGGCTTTGCCGGCTTGGGCCTGGGCATTGTCCTGTACCTCATCTGGACCAACCTCATCGTGACGGCCTGGTCGAACGCGACGAACCTGACGGACGGCCTCGACGGCCTGGCCGCGGGCGTCTCGATCTTCGTCTTCGGTGCCTACACGTTCATCACCTACTTCCAGCGCATCCAGGCTTGTACGCAGCTCGGCGCGAACCATGCGAACTGCTACTCGACGCGAGACCCGCTCGACCTGGCGATCTTCTGTGCCGCACTGATCGGTGCCCTCGCGGGCTTCCTGTGGTGGAATGCCTCGCCGGCTCAGATCTTCATGGGTGACACGGGTGCCCTCGCCCTCGGTGGAGCCGTCGCCGGCCTGTCGATCCTCACCCAGACGCAGCTGCTCGCCATCGTTGTCGGCGGCCTGTTCGTCGCCGTCGTCCTCTCCGACGTCATCCAGATCAGCGTCTTTAAGGCGACCGGCAAGCGCGTCTTCCGCATGGCACCGCTGCATCACCACTTCGAGCTTCTCGGGTGGAAGGAAGTGACGATCGTGATCCGCTTCTGGCTGATCGCCGCGATCATCGCGGTGACCGGCGCGGGCCTGTTCTACGCGGAGTGGGTGTCCCTTCGATGAGTTGTTTCGCTGCTGTCGTCGGTTGGGGTAAGTCCGGGCAAGGCGCTGCCGGTGCGCTGCTCGCGCGCGACTGGCAGGTGCGTGCCTTCGATGCGCGCGGGGGACAGTCGCTGTTCTTCGATGACGTTGCCGGCGTCGATGTTCACGTCGACGATGATCCCGAGGCTCTTGCACGTGCGATCGTCGAGGCGGGCCCCGACATCGTCGTCGTGTCTCCGGGCATTCCCGCACACCACCCGGTCTTCTCCGCCAGCGAGGCCGCCGGTATCGAGGTGTGGGGCGAGGTTGAACTCGCCTGGCGTCTGCAGGAGGAAGGCCCGCACGCGGGCCGCCCGTGGCTGGTCGTGACCGGCACGAACGGAAAGACGACGACGGTCGGCATGCTCGGCGAGATCCTGCGCTGCGCGGGCATTAAGGCCAAAGATGTCGGCAATATCGGTACGCCGATTACGCGGGCGATTGACTCCGACGCCGAGGTGTTCGCGGTGGAGCTGTCCAGCTTCCAGCTGCACACGGCCCGGACGGTCTCGCCCCTGGCGTCGATCTGCCTGAACGTGGATGCCGATCACCTGGACTGGCACGGCAGCGTGGAGGCGTACGCGGCCGATAAGGCGCGCGTCTACGAGAACACGATCCGCGCATGCGTCTACCCCGCGTCCGATCGGCGCGTGGAGCAGATGGTGGAGAACGCCGACGTTGTGGAGGGGGCTCGCGCGATCGGGCTGACCCTCGGTGCACCGACAGTCTCCCAGTTCGGCATCGTTGAGGGCCTGCTGGTCGACCGCGCATTCGTGGATAACCGCGCGCGTCACGCTGTCGCCCTCGCGCACATTTCTGACTTGGCGGGGGCGTATGGCCCCCACCCGTCCGCCGCGGTCGTGTCGGACGCCCTGGCTGCTGCGGCCCTTGCCCGCGCCTACGGTGTTGAGCCCGAGGCCGTCGAGGCGGGGCTGCGCGCGTTCCGGCCGGCCGGACACCGTCGCGCGATCATCGCCCACGCCGCGGACCTGACCTGGGTTGACGATTCGAAGGCGACGAATGCGCACGCCGCGCGCGCCTCCCTCGCGGGACTGCCGCCGCGCAGCGCGATCTGGATCGTCGGTGGTGACGCAAAGGGACAGGACTTTACGGAGTTGATCCGCCAGGTCGAGCCGACGCTGCGCGGTGTCGTCGTCATCGGCGAGGACCGCGCGCCTCTCGTGGAAGCGCTGCAGGCCGGTGCCCCGGACGTTCCCCGCGTCGAGGTCGACGGCCATGAGGACTGGATGTTCTCGGTCGTCAACGAGGCCGTGGCCCTGTCCATGCCGGGCGACACCGTCGTGCTCGCCCCGGCCTGCGCCTCGTGGGATCAGTTCGACAACTACGGTCAGCGTGGCGACGCGTTTGCTGATGCAGTGTCGCGCCTGGCGGCCCAGTGGGGGAGCGCCGGTGGCGACGAATAAGCGCGGCTGGCACATCCCGACGATCACGCTGCCTCGCATCCGATTCGGGTCGGGACAGGAACGCAAGGATGATCCGGCGATGACGTACTACCTCGTCATCGTGCCGGCTCTGCTGCTGTCGGTATTTGGCCTCATCATGGGCTTTTCGGCGCAGACCGTGACGGCGATCGCGCAGGGGGAGAACCCCTACACGGCGTACGCTCGCCCGCTGATCATCATCCTCGTGTCGCTCGTGATCGCGACGATCGTCCTGCTCGTGCCACAGCGGTGGCTCATGCACCTGGCCCCCGTCATGTTCGTCGGTGCGCTCGTTTTCCAATCCCTGGTCCTCAGCCCTTTGGGGCGCTCGGAGGGCGGTAACGCGAACTGGGTGAAGGTGGGTCCGATCATGGCCCAGCCCTCCGAGTTCCTTAAGCTTGCGCTCATCGTGTTCCTGGGTTTCATGGTCTCGAAGTCGGCGTCGAAGCGCGGCGATTGGAAGGCTATGAGTGTGGCCGTCGGCCTACCGATCCTGACGGCGCTCGGCGCGGTCATGCTGGGCCGAGACATGGGCACCGCGATGGTCGTGGCCGTCGGCGCACTGGGAGCGATGTGGGTCGCGGGTCTGCCCAAGCGTTGGTTCGGCGGCCTCATCATGCTCGCCGTCCCGACGATGGTGCTGCTCGTTTTGTCGAACCCGACCCGTATCCGTCGTATCCTGGCGATTCTTCCGGGCACCTCAAAAGGACCGGACGAGTCCGCTCCCGAGCAGATCGACCACTCGCTGTGGGCGCTGGGCTCGGGTGGCCTGACCGGCCTCGGGCCGGGTGCCTCGCGCGAGAAGTGGAACTACCTGCAGGCCGCGCACACGGACTTCATTTTTGCGATCGTCGGCGAGGAATTTGGCCTGCTCGGAGCCCTCGGCGTGCTTGTGTGCCTGGGCCTGCTGATCTGGGGCATGTTCCGCGTGGCGCGCGAATCCTCGGATCTGTTTGTGACGATCGTGTCCTCGGGGGTTGCCTCGTGGATCGGCATTCAGACGGTCATCAACGTCCTGTCCGTGACAGGACTGGGACCGGTCATTGGTGTGCCGCTGCCGCTCGTGTCCTACGGCGGTTCGTCGTTCCTGTTTACGATCACCGCGATTGCCGTTGTCGCCTCGTTTGCTCGAGCGCGCGCGGGCATTTGGATGATCGGCCGTCCGGACGAGGCCTCGGCTGGGCGTGATCCCCGCCTCGCCCCTCGCCGTCGCGCGGCGCGCTAAGACGCCTGCGGCACCTGGTGGCCAGCGCGGCTCGCTACACTGGTGTCACGCACACGCGTAAAGGAGACGCATATGGTCAAGGTTGTGATGGCTGGCGGCGGCACTGCCGGTCACGTGAATCCTCTGCTGGCGACGGCGGCGCAGCTGCGCGAGAGCGGCGCTGAGGTTGTCGTCCTGGGGACGAAGGCTGGTTTGGAGGCGGATCTGGTTCCCGCCGCAGGATTCCCGCTCGTGGAGATTCCCCGCGTTCCGTTGCCGAGGCGTCCCTCCCTGGCGTTCTTCACTCTCCCCGGTCGTTTCGCGGATGCCGTGAAGCGTTGCGCGCAGGCGCTTGAAGGCGCTGACGTGCTCGTCGGGTTTGG
>OAVY01000241.1_pt1 | contig 9939 bp, 10 predicted proteins | sample 1476481 | NCBI WGS metagenome assembly OAVY01 (sample SAMEA2580116, study PRJEB22360) | human gut metagenome | biome: human gut; feature: human-associated habitat; material: faeces | place: Denmark | collected 2008/2010 | reverse complement strand
GTACGGATGGAAGCGTAGTAGTCGGCGCCCGTCGTCCGGTGCATCTTGCGGCGGATACCCGCGGTGTCGACGAACCACCACGAGCGATCGTCGAGCTCGATGAGCTCATCGACGGGGTCGCGCGTGGTACCGGCGAGCTCATTGACGACGACGCGCTCGCCCCCGGCAAGCGCATTGAGCAGGGACGATTTCCCGACGTTGGGGCGGCCGACGAGGGCGCCGCGACGCGGTCCGCCCGACGGCAGGGCCGAGGCGACGGCCGACTCGGTTGGCAGCACCTCCATGACGACGTCCAGGAGATCACCGGTTCCACGTCCATGCAGGGCGGAAATGGGGTAGGGCTCGCCCAGGCCAAGGCTCCACAGGTAGGCGGCGTCGGCCTCCTGCAGGGGAGAGTCCACCTTGTTAGCGGCCAGGATGATCGGCTTGTTCTTGGCGCGCAGCATCTCCACGATGCGCTCGTCCGAGGCCGTGACGCCGACGGTCGCATCCAGGACGAGGACGACAGCGTCAGCGAGGTCGACGGCGATCTCGGCCTGCTCGGCGACGGAGCGATCCAGTCCCTTGACGTCGATTTCCCAGCCGCCCGTGTCGACGAGCGTGAAGTCGCGACCCGCCCATTCGGCGGGGTACGAGACACGGTCGCGGGTCACGCCCGGCGTGTCCTGCACGACGGCCTCGCGGCGACCAAGAATGCGGTTGACCAGCGTGGACTTGCCGACATTCGGACGGCCGACGACTGCAAGAACGGGCAGGCCGGCTGCGACATCGTCAGAGTCCGCGAGCGCAGACTCGCCGGCCAGGAGCGCCAGGTCCTCCTCGTCCAGGTCGAATTGGTCGAGGTTGGCGCGCATGAGACGGGTGCGAGCCTCGGTCTCCGTCTCGCTGAGGTCGATCGAGTCGGGCGAGGCCACCTCAGCGTCGACGATGTAGTTCTCGGCAGCGTCCGCATCGAATGCTGCGGCCGCGTCGGGCTGGTTGTCAAAGTCATTCACCCGCTCAGTCTACGGCGTGGCGCGCCGTGAAGGCCCGATGGGGGCCCTCGCGGCGCGCCAGTTCACAGCTTCGCGCTGTTTATTCGTGCGCGCGCACGTCGCCGGCGAGGACTTCGGCGGCGACGGGCACGTCATTGTAGCGGTGGTGGATCCCCTGGATTTCCTGGTACCACTCGGCACCCTTACCCGTGATGATGACAGTGTCGCCGGGCTCGGCTGCCAGGATCGCGCGTCGCACCGCGTCGCGGCGGCAGGTCGTCACCTCGGTGACGTCTTCCATCCCCGGACGCACGGAGGCGATGCCGCGCAGCAGGTAGTCGCGGATTTCTTGAGGGTCCTCGGTGCGCGGATTCTCGTCCGTCACCCACAGCACGTCGGCTTCGCGTGCAGCAATCTCGGCGAGGTGTTCGCGCTTGGTCGCATCGCGGTCGCCGTCCGTCCCGAAGACAATGACGACGCGGCCGGGGGTGAGCTCGCGGGTCGAGCGCAGAGTCCATTCGAGGGCCTCTGGCGTGTGCGCGTAGTCGACGATGACGAGCGGCTGACCGCCGGGCGTCGGGTTGACCTTTTCCATGCGTCCCGGAATCTGTGGAGCTTCCTCGATCGCCGAAATCACATCCGCGAGGTCGATGCCGAGGCTCACGGCGCTGACGATCGCGACGGCGGTGTTCTGAATATTGACCTCACCCAGGATCGGCATGGCAACGCGGTGGCCCGTGCCACTGGGGTCAATCAGGGTGAACACCGTTCGCCCGATTGTCTTGTCGGGGGTCACGTCGCGGACTTGCCAGTCGGCGGCCTCCTCTGTTAGCGCGGACACCGTCGTGACCGGTACAGTCGCCTGCTGCGCCAGACGGCGACCCCATTCGTCATCCACGCACACGACGCCGTGGCGGGAATGCTCGGGGGTGAACAACAGGGCCTTCGCCTGGAAGTAGTTCTCCATGTCGCCGTAATAGTCGAGGTGGTCGTGCTGCAGGTTCGTAAACGCGGCAACGTCGAAGACGATGCCGTCGACGCGGTGCAAGGAGAGCGCGTGCGCAGATAGCTCGATAACGCCCGCGCCGCACTCGTACTGCTCGGTGGCCGCCAGGAGACGTGCGATGACGGGAGCCTCGGCGGTCGTACGCACGGCCTCGAACGAAATGGGGCCGACGTGCGTCTCCACGGTGCCGCACAGCGACGCATTGGGGAATCGTGACGCGATGGCGGCGCGCATCAGGTACGAGGTCGTCGTCTTCCCGTTCGTGCCAGTCACGGCCATCGTTGTGAGGCGGGTGGAGGGGGATGCGTAGACGTTCGCGCACAGCTGCGGAACGATGGCGCGCGGGTCGGCCACCTGGACGACGGGCACGCCCAGGCCTCGTTCGAAAGCCTGGGTGCGGCCCTCCTCGTCGGTGAGGACGATACTCGCCCCGGCCTCGACCGCCGCGTGCGCGAAACGGATGCCGTGCTGCTTCAGGCCCGGGATTGCGACGAACAACCACTCGGCCTCGCAGTCGTCGGACGACACGGTGACACCGCGAAGGCTGAGGGGGGACTCGGCAATCTGTGCAAGCGAGCCGTCGGCACCGTAGAACCCCTGGATGTCCAGGCCTTCGAGGGCAGTCGTCAACGAAACCGGCGCGATCGTGGGACGAATATCAGTCACTGAAGTCATGGGTCTACTGTAGTTCGTCGCGATGGCGGCGCGCACCACACATACCGATGGTGACACAGTAGGATAGGGGCATGCAGATTTTGACACGCAACGAAGCAACCCATCGCGCTGCCCATCTTCACGTCTCCGCCATCGACGTCGTCGTCGATCTTCGAGACGCCAAGGACACCACGAACCCGACCTATCCCGTCGCGTCGACGCTGACGTTGACGTCGGACGAGGAGCGCACCTTCATTGACATCGCAGGCGAGGTGAGCGAGGTGCTCCTCAACGGCGAACCCCACGCTTTCGACGACGATGAAGACCGCGTGTGGGTCGGTGGACTGCCGGTGGGGGAGACGGTCACCCTCGAGGTTCGCGCCATGGCGCGTTACTCGCGCAGTGGCGAGGGCCTGCACCGCTACACCGATCCCGAGGACGGTGAGGTCTACCTGTACACCCAGTTCGAGCCGAACGATGCTCACCGTGCGTGGCCGTGTGTGGACCAGCCGGACGTGAAGCCCGAGTGGACGTTCCACGTGATCGCTCCCGCCGGCTGGGTCGTCTCTTCCAACGGAGTTGAGGCAGCCGTCGAGGTCGTGGATGACTCGGGCGCGCTGCGCCATGACTTCACGGCAACCCGCCCGCTGTCGAGCTACATCACGGCGATCGTCGCCGGCCCGTGGGCGGTCATTGACGGCGGCACGTGGAGCGGCGGAGCGTCGGATGGCGGCCACGCCGAGCTGGCGCTGCGCCTCCTGTGCCGCCGTACACTCGCGCGCTATCTCGACTCCGACGACGTGTTCGAGGTGACCCGTGCAGGACTCGACTTCTTCCATGAGCGCTACGGAGTGACCTTCCCGTGGGGATCCTACGACCAGGTGTACGTGCCCGAATACAACCTTGGCGCCATGGAAAACCCCGGGTGTATCACGTTTAACGAAAACTATATTTCGCGCTCCACACCCACCTTTTCTGAGCGCCAGCGCCGCGCGAACACGACGCTGCACGAAATGTGCCACATGTGGTTCGGCGACCTCGCCACGCCCTCGTGGTGGGACGACCTGTGGCTCAAGGAGTCTTTCGCCGAGAACCAGGGCGCCAGCGCGATTGCGACGGCGACCCGCTACGTGGGTGAATGGGCGAACTTCGCGATGAACCGCAAGATCTGGGCCTACACGCAGGACCAGATGCCGACCACGCACCCGATCGCCGCAGACATTCCGGACGTCGCCGCTGCAAAGACAAACTTCGACGGCATCACCTACGCGAAGGGTGCCTCCGTCCTTAAGCAGCTGGTCGCCTGGGTCGGGGAGGAGGCCTTCTACGAGGGCGCACGCCGCTACTTTGCGGAGCACCAGTTCGGCGCGACCAACCTGCAGGACCTCCTCGTTGCGCTCGAAGGTGCCTCGCGCCAGGAACTCTCCTCCTGGAAGAGCGCGTGGCTTCAGACCTCCGGCCCGTCGACGCTGTCCGCTTCGTGGGTGACGGACAACGTTGGCGCGATTACAGACTTCACGCTTCACCAGGGCGGTGAGGCCTGCAACGGCGTGCTGCGTCCCCATCGTGTCACCGTTTCGACGTGGCGCGTCGCGGCCGGGGCACTCGAACGTACCCACGTGTTCGACGTGCGTATCGACGGCGAAACTGCCCCCATTGATCCCGAGGGTGTTGTGGCGGTGCCCGGCGGCGCCGCGTCCGCCGATTTGGTCGTCGTCAACGACGATGACCTTACCTACGCGATCTCGCGCCTGGACGAGCGCTCGACCGACGTCGCGCTGGCCTACGTAGGCACCATCGATACGGCTATCACGCGAGCCGTCATCTGGGCGTCGCTCTGGAATGCCGTGCGCGACGGTCTGCTGGATCCGCGTCGCTTTGTCGTCGCTGTTCTGAATGCCGTTCCGTCCGAAACTGAGCCCGCGATCCGTGATCGCCTCCTGATCTTCGTCGCTGAGGCAATCTCCTCCTTCCTGCCGGGACAGGCTCGCGCAGACGTCCATGACCAGGTGCTTGCGACGACGATCCGCCTGTCTCGTGAGACCGAGGACTCCGACGCGTGGCGTTCGTACACGCGCGCGTTCATCGCCGAGTTCGCCGCCCGTGGCGGCGATGAGTATGAGGCGACAGTCCGCAACCTCGCCAGCAGTGACAACCCCGATATCGCCTGGCGCGCGCGGCGTGCCCTGGCTGCCCGCGGCCTCGCCGACGAGGCAGCCATCGAGGCGTGGCGCAGTGCCGACGGCTCGGGCGAAGCCGCCCGTATGAGCGTCGAGGCCCTCGCGTCACTGCCCTCGGAGGAGGCCCGCGAGCGGGCCTGGGAGTCGGTGTTCTCCGATACCCTGTCGAACGACTACCTGACCGCGACCCTGGCAGGCCTGCAGGCCTCGTCGTGGGAGGGGGAGTCCGGCATCGCCAGCGCCGTCGAGCGCATGATCTCTTACTGGGAGACCCACACGATCGGCATGGCGCTGCGCTATGCAAACGGCGTGCTCGCTCTCGGTGTCGACGTTGACCGTGATGGCAGCGTCGAGCGCTCCATCGGAGCGCTGCGCCGCTGGATCGCAGAGCACGAGGATGCGCCCGCGCAGCTGCGCCGCATCGTCGTTGAGCACCTCGACGCATTCGAACGTGACGAGCGCGTGCAGCGACGCTGGAGTTCGGGCCAGTGACGCAGCCGGAACATCGAGGCACGAGGCCGGGGGAGCAGCACGACGACGCTGGCACCCAGGCCTCGTCCGTGGACCCCGCTGCCTCGATGTCCCTGCTCACGGCGCTCCTCGCCAACCCCCTGGACGCCGGCTACGAGCACTACCGTGCAGACCACGGCTCACGGCCCACGGGAATCTTCAGCCGCATTGCCGTCTTCGCCGTGGCTGGCCGCCCCCCGGTCGATGATACCGTTCGTAGCAGTGATCGCGATTGACTCGCTGCGGCACCCGGCCAACGACGTGAAAGCCGACCTGAAAGAGCAGGCTGCCACGCGGTCGCGCAACGTCGAAGCTTTAAACGACGAGGTGCAGTCGCTCGGCCGTGCCGTCGACGACCTGTCGCAGTCTGGCTCGCCAATCGCCGTGGATGGCGCGCGCGACCTCGTGACGGCCACACGACCCGTCACCGGGCCCGGTATCATCGTGACGCTAACGGATCGTAGCGGCCCGGGGAAGGGAAGTGGGGCCGTTCGGGATCAAGACGTCGCGATGGTCGTCAACGCCCTGTGGGCTGCCGGCGCGGATGCGATTTCGGTCAACGGCCAGCGCATTGGGCCAGACACTTTTGTGCGCACCGCAGGCTCGGCCATTTTGGTCAACGTCACCCCCGTATCCTCTCCCTATGAGGTCGCGGCGATCGGGGACTCGAACGCGCTCTCCGTTGCGCTCGTCCGCGGCTCCACCGGTGACTACCTGTCTGCCGCGCAATCAGTGAGTGGCATGACCGTGAGCTCGAAGGTCTCTCAATCGCTGAGTATGGAAGCGCTGGCACCGACATCTTCGCAGTACGCGCAACCGCTGGATACACAACACGAAGGAGACACTCAATGATCGCCGTCATCGGATTGATCATCGGCATTGTTCTCGGCGTCTTGCTTGACCCGACCGTGCCCGCGTGGCTGGCCCCGTTCCTTCCCGTCGCCGTCGTTGCCGGCCTGGACGCGCTTTTCGGCGCGGGGCGCGCATGGCTGGAGGGGCGCTTCGCAGACCGCGTGTTCGTGACCTCGTTCTTCTGGAACGTCGTCGTTGCGTGTCTACTCGTCTTCCTGGGAACCCAGCTGGGCGTTGGATCCGCCATGACGACAGCCGTCGTCGTCGTGCTGGGGATTCGTATCTTCTCCAATACCGCATCGATCCGTCGACTGCTCCTGAAGGCCTGACATGAGCGAACAGAGCCCACAGACAATCCCCTCCGTCTCCGAGAGCGAGCCCTCGCGCCGCGGGCGCGGTGTTCATCGTGAGCCTCACGCCGGCCCGCGCCTGTGGGCGCGGGCGAGGCAGGCGTTCTTCGCGCTGCCACGTGGGTTGCACGTCGTCATGCTCGTGATTTTTATGGTTGTGGGATTCGCGTTTGCCACGCAGGTCCGCGCACAGCGATCCGACCCCCTCGAAGGCCTGTCCGAACAGGATCTCGTGACGGTGCTTGATGAGTTGAGCACCCAGGAGCAAAACCTGCGCACGCGTCGCGGTGAACTGTCCAGTGAACTCGATGAGCTGCGCAGTGCTGCGGATGAAGCGCAAGCTCGTGAGCAGGCAGCACGTAAGGCCGAAACGCAGGCGCAGATCGCCGCGGGCACAGTGCCGGTGCACGGCCCCGGCGTGACGGTGTCGGTCGTCGACGCCGGCGCAAATCTGACGTCGACGCAGTTCGTCATGACGCTCGGTGAATTACGTAATGCGGGTGCCGAGGCGATCGAACTCAACGGTATCCGCCTGTCGACTCGGTCCTCGTTCACCGGGCAGGGCGGCTCGATCGCGGTCGACGGAATTCCCATTGCGTCGCCCTACACGTGGAAAGTGATTGGAGAGTCTCAGACGATCGCCACCGCACTGGACATCCAGGCTGGTTCGGCAGCCCAGATGCGCGCAAAGGGTGCCAATGTGGCGATCACTCCGACGACCGACATGACGATTGAGTCGATTGCGTCTCCGCGCCCGCCCCAGTTCGCAACCTACCAGTGAAGTCCTCCCGTATAATCGGCGGGGGAGTCACCGTGCCCGCGCTTGTCGGATGGTGAACGTTTACACTTAATCCAGTCCCTGAAATGATCGTTTGGAGCGCACAATGTCCGACAACCAGCCGTTTGACCCGACCGCAACCTCCATCTTCGGCCTCGCGCCTGTGACGGAGGACGTCGAAGATGCTCCCGTTGCCCTGTCTGCTCGCGATCGCGAGGCCGTCGAGGCGTTGCCTGCCGGCTCCGCACTCCTGATTGTCCAGCGTGGCCCCAACACGGGCGCGCGCTTCCTCCTTGATCCCGAGGTGACGAACGCCGGTCGTTCGCCCAAGGCCGATATTTTCCTGGATGACGTGACGGTCTCGCGCAAGCACTGCCAGTTCATTGCCTCGAACGGCGGCCACATCGTGCGCGATTCCGGCTCGCTGAACGGCACGTACGTGAACCGTGAGCGCGTCGATTCGATCGAGTTGCACGCGGGCGACGAGGTGCAGATCGGCAAGTATCGTTTGACCTACCAGCCGTCGACCAAGCAGGCCTGACGTGTGCGCAGCTCTTGCACGTCGTCACGAGGTTGCTTCCGCTCAGGAGGTGGCCTCGTGGCCGCATGATGCGGACCATTCGCCCGAGCTGTCGATCGGCCGCGTCGTTGATGCGCTGAAAGCCGAGTTCCCTGCGATTTCGCTGTCGAAGGTTCGCTATCTGGAGAGTGAAGGCCTCGTCTCGCCCGCTCGCACCGGATCCGGGTACCGCAAGTATTCGGCGGCAGACGTTGAGCGACTGCGTTACGTCCTGACGGAGCAGCGCGATTCTTTCACTCCGCTGAGTGTGATTCGCGGGCAGCTTGATGCGCTCGATGCCGGTCATGAGCCCGTGCGCCGTCGTGTCGCGCAGGTCGTTTCTTCAGAGGGACAGACGGTGTCGCTGGGGGGCCGTCGGGCCATTCCAGCGGCGGACCTCTCGGACCTGACGGGCGTCGATATGGACACTCTCGAGCGCTATGCGCGGCTGGGGCTGATCACTCCGGACCTGGCCGGTTATTTCCCTTCCCGCTGCGTGCAGGCCGTGTCCACGATCGCGCGTCTCGAGTCTGCGGGAGTGGATGTTCGCGTGCTGCGCGGAGTCCGTCAGGGCGCGGAACGCAGTGCCGATATCATCGATCAGACGGTTTCTTCTCAGAGGGGACGAGGCCGTGGTGCGGACCGGGAGCGTGCGCGTGCCCGTGCTATCGAACTGGGCGACCTGTTTGCCGAGTTGCATCGGGACATGCTGGCGGTGGCGGTATCATCGCTGGCTGAGGATGGGGACTAAGTCTCATGCTCAACATGAAGGTTAGACTCGCCGGGTCGGTCATTGACCGAGCGTCGCTCGTGGCCTACCGTAGTCCTGTTCTCATCACGTATTACCTGCAAGGAGCCCCCGAGTGAGCGCACAAGCGAACGCCGCAAGCCGGCAAGGCATGCTGTTCGGCGATCCCCTCGAGGGTCTCGACACAGACGAGGTGGGCTATCGCGGCCCTGTTGCGTGCAGTGCGGCTGGTATTACGTACCGTCAGCTCGATTACTGGGCTCGCACCGGTCTCCTGCAGCCGTCGATCCGCGCCGCGCGTGGCTCTGGCTCGCAGCGTCTCTACTCCTTCCGTGACATTCTCGTCCTCAAGGTCGTCAAGAAGCTCCTGGACGCCGGTGTTTCTCTCCAGCAGGTTCGCGTTGCCGTGTCGTCGCTGCAGAACAGGGGAGTGGATGACCTTGCGTCTATCACGCTGATGAGCGACGGCGCTTCGGTCTACGAGTGCACCTCCACCGATGAGGTCATCGATCTCCTTCAGGGAGGACAGGGCGTCTTCGGCATCGCTGTCGGCCGCGTCTGGCGCGAGGTCGAGGGCTCGCTCGCGGAGCTGCCGCTTGAGCGCTCCGAGCCTGCGTTCGTCGACGAGCTCGCCGAGCGTCGTCGGTCGAAGCTTTCCGCTTCCTGACACGCGTCTTCAACGTAGGTGTGGGGTCCAGGCATCGTGCCTGGACCCCACACCTATTGATAGGTGAGCACCGCCCGCGCGATTAACGCCGTCCGAGAGGGCGTGTCACGGTGTAGTCGGCCTCCAGGTCCGTGATTTCCACGGTGACCATGCCGTTTTCGTCGACGATGTAGGACTCTTCGATAAGGGGGCCATCCTCGGTACGAACGACGGGAACGGTCGAGAGGTCAATATCGGAGTGGCGCAGGGCGGGATCGAATGGAACGATGACCTCGCCGTAGGGCTGCAGGTCGCCGCGGGGCACCCCTGCCTCGTCGAATGACGAATACTCGACGAAGCGGAAGTAGCCGATGTTGTGCGCGGCGCGGTAGCGGCGCTTGATCGTCAGGGTCTCACCTGGAGCAAGCTCAGTGTTCGGCTCAAGGAGCGTGTCGAATGAGATGAACGAGCCAGCCTCGCGCTCACGGAAGACGCCGACGCCGCGAGAGAGCTGTTCGCGCACTGTGTACGCGGCCTCGGGATCGGCGCCGATGGCCAGACCGATCGCGGTCGAGGCTGCCGTGTGTGGGGAGCGGTGCACGCGGCGGCCGAAGCGCGAACGGAGGATGCGGGCGACCAGCGGCAGGGGGGAGCCACCGCCCACGACGTAGAGACTCCGGCA
>OAVY01000239.1_pt1 | contig 10163 bp, 8 predicted proteins | sample 1476481 | NCBI WGS metagenome assembly OAVY01 (sample SAMEA2580116, study PRJEB22360) | human gut metagenome | biome: human gut; feature: human-associated habitat; material: faeces | place: Denmark | collected 2008/2010 | reverse complement strand
GGGATGCCCTCGCCGAACGCTCGCGCGGCATGGCTGGCGTCGAGATGATCCCCGCCGTCAGCGCTGAGGAGGCGGACCGGTGGATGGCGCGAGCCACCGCGACTCTCGCCTCGCTGCGACCGGGCGGATACGACTACGCCTACCCGACGAAGATCCTCGCCTCCCTCGCGCAGGGCACTCCCGTCATCTACGCGGGGCCCGGTCAGGCCGCCCGCGACGTCGCGGAGGGTGGGCTTGGGGTGGTGTGCGGCCTCGACGTCGGTGAAATCGCCGAGGCCATGGTGGCCCTCGCGTCGGGCAGCGCTCCATGGGTGGGATCCGAGGAGGTGCGAGCCTGGGTGCGTGAGCATCGATCGGTCGTATCCTCCTCGACTGCGGCGGCAGCGGTGGTTCGAGCGGCGCTCGCGTAGGCCTCGGGAGTTTTTCCGCTGAAGCGCTGATTGTAGTGTGGCCGCGGGGCATTATTCCTCGCCGCGAGCGCTTGCGGTGGCGCGTCGGCGTGTCCCGACGAGAGGGCGCATTGTGTCGAGAGGTCCCGGCCTCGTCTCACATGTAAAAAAGCTATCATTTCAGTTTGCACTAGTTCGTGCGTGTAACTATTTTCATGTTTACAGTTACAACATAAGTACCTACAATCACGAGTGTCACATCAGCAACTTGAAGGATCACTATGCGCTTCTCGTGGAGGACCATCGTCGCCGGGCTCACCTTGGCCCTCGGCGCAGCTGCAGCGGCCCTCGTGCCGCCCGCGCACGCAGCAGGTATCACGATTGCCATCGACCCCGGGCACGGCGGCTCCGACCCCGGCGCGGTCGCAAACGGCCTGCGTGAAAAGGACTTGACCCTCGCGGTCTCGCTGGCCCTGAAGGAAGAACTGGAAAGCTACGACGGCGTGCGCGTCGTCATGACCCGCACGACGGACACCCGTCCCTCGGAAAACGTCAGCACCGACCTGTCCAGCCGCGTTGACATTGCCGCAGCGGCGGATGCGGACGCCCTCGTCTCCATCCACTTCAACTCGGCCTCGCCCATCGCGAAGGGTGCGGAGGTCTGGTATGCGAACTCTTCCTCGTACAACTACGGCACCCATACCCAGGGACGCACCCTGGCCAACGCTATCCAGAAGCAGCTGACCAGCCTTGGACTGGCTGATCGCGGCATCAAGACGCGTGACAACCCCTACTACGACTACCCGGACGGTTCGACCGGCGACTACTACGCGATCATCCGTCAGGCTCGCGAAGAGAACATGACGGGTGTCATCGTCGAGCATGCCTTCGTCACCTCGGAGACCGACGCCGCCCTCCTGCACAACGAGAGCTTCGTGCGCTCCCTCGGCATCGCCGACGCGACCGGCATCGCCCAGGCTTATGGGCTGAGTAAGGGTGCCTGGCGCGCATCCGGCGACTCCTGGAGCTTTATCTCCAACGGCACGGCCAAGACCGGCTGGTTCTCCGTCGGTGGCCGCTGGTACTGGGCGGGCTCCGACGAACGCACCATCCGCGGATGGTCCACCATCAACGGACGCCGCTACTTCTTCGACGACTCCACCGCCATGGTGACGGGTTGGAAGCAGGAAGACGGCAAGTGGTACTACCTGCGTCCCGACGGTGACATGGCCACCGGATGGGTGAAGGTCGCCGGCTCCTGGTACTACCTGAACTCCGACGGTGTCATGGTCACCGGCTGGCTCAAGGATGGCAACAACTGGTACTGGCTGCGCGCCAACGGTGCGGCCGCGATTGGCTGGGCCAACGTCGATGGTGCCTGGTACCTCTTCGAGGACGATGCGCGCATGCTCACCGGCTGGCAGCTGACTGAGGATGACAACCGCTGGTACTACATGCGACCCAGCGGACAGATGGTCACCGGCTGGCTCCTCGACGGCGGCACGTGGTACTACCTGGACGGTGATGGTGCCATGGTGACCGGTTGGACCAAGGTCGGCGACACCTGGTACCACCTGAACTCCTCCGGTGCGATGACCACCGGCTGGCTCCTGGACGGCGCCTGGTACTGGCTGGACCCGAACTCGGGTGCCATGGCGACGGGCACGGTCATCGTTGAGGGACGTGCATCCGCCTTCGCTTCCTCCGGCGCGTGGCTCGGCTACGCGGACGGCAGCGACGCTCAGGCGGCCTCCCGATCGGCCTCGCGCGGCGCCTCCGTCACGAACGCATCCGGTCAGCGCCTCATCATGAGCGCGCCTACCGCCTCGCGTTCGGAGATCATCGACGACATGGAAGACGCGTGGGATCAGGCCGGCTACAGCTATCCGAGCGCCCTGGCCGCCGGCGGCGCGCCGACGATCCGCGACTTTGCGTCCATCGTCTACGACGAGGCCACGGCCGAAGGCGTGTCCCCCGAGCTGGTCTTCGTCCAGGCTATGAAGGAGACGGGCTGGCTGCAATTCGGCGGCGATGTGACCGTCAGTCAGAACAACTTCTCCGGCATCGGCGCGGTTGGCGGCGGCGTGAAGGGCGCTTCCTTCGCGGACGTGCGTACCGGCATCCGCGCCCAGGTCCAGCACCTGCGCGCCTACGCGGACTCCTCGGTGACCACGGCATCGCTCGCGAACACGGTCGTCGACCCGCGCTTCGCCTACGTGCGCAAGGGCGCTGCCCCCGTGGTCGAATACCTGGGCATCCAGGAGAACCCCAACCGCACCGGCTGGGCCGCAGCCAAGAACTACGGCTACGACCTGGTGTCCATGATGAAGGCGTACTTCTGAGAGTTCTTCAGTGACGAGGCCGGGGCCGGCTGCGCGATTGTGCGTGGCTGGCCCCGGCCTCGTTTATCTGCGGCACGCACAGATGTTGCGCTCCGGCGGGGTATCTGCGGAAACGACTACAATCTCAAAGAGCGGTCCGTCTCCACGGCCTCGGGCCGCCTGCGCCGGACAACTACGTGTCAACGACTTCGAATGGAGGTGCCCGGGTGAACAGCTCCTACAGCAAGACGTACGCGTCTGATCCTCAGCTCTGGGACGCAGGTCCAAGCTTCCTGCTGAAGTGTCAGTACACGGATGGGACGCAGGCGGTGATTCTGTCCGGATGGCATCGCCGGGCCATGGAGTTCGAGAATCCGATCGTTTTGCCCCCGCTGGACGACGGTGAGGGCCACCGGTACTGCCCGATCGATGCGCACACCCATCGCGAGGACCCGTGGAGCGGTATCGACAGATACGAGCTCGAAGTGTCGCTCGACGGCGCGCACGACGGTGAGATCTCCTCCCTCCTTGACAAGCTCATGGCACCGGCCGTCGCTCACGCATTGATGGCATCGATGCCGGAGATGATTCAGCGGGTCTCGGCGAACAAAACGAACGTGCCCTTGCAGGTAGATGACGACACGTGGATCACGTACGTCGATCTGCTGACCCAGAACCTGCCGGCCCGTTCCGGCGACACCTCCGAGCCGCTTCGTGCCCTCCATCGCTGGTGCCGGATCTTCGACATGGGCAACGGTACCGTCACGATCTATCAGCGGGTCTCGCCAGACCAGCTCGACAATCTTCGCTGGCCGCACAACGGCATCTGGCTGAACCGTGGGCAGGGGTACTTCACCGAACCTTCGGACGTGGGCGACATCGTTGAGGCGTTCTCGATCCCGATCAAATATGAGCAATACAACCTCGAGAACTGGCGGATCGAGTTCGAATTCTGGGAGAACGAACCCTTCCAGATCATGATCAGCGACGATTCTGAGGAGGCCGCGCAGCGCCTCAGGCGGGCGCAGCGAGAAATCGGCGTGCTCTCCCAGTTTGTGACCACGGCGTTCCTCGTCTCCAGGAACCTCGAACGCCGTTCCAAGGTCAACGAACTCGTGACCGGGAACGAAGCCCTGCGCAGCCTCGCGACGCGCAAGGTCGCCGAACTCAAGGCAACGATCGAAGAGTACCGACGGCTGCTCGAGCGAGCGTCCGGCCTGCTTGCGAACACCGCTCAGTCCGTCCAGGCCGTCGCAAACCAGGAAAACGCCGAGGCCGCAGAACGAACGAACACGTTCCTCACCTTTGCCTCCGCAGTCTTTTTTGTACCGACGCTCATCATCTCTTTCTTCTCGATGTCCATCATTGGTCTCAACCAGGGCGAGCATCTTCCCTCGCTGTGGTTCGTGCTTGCCCTGTGTCTGGCGAGCGTGGTCGTCGCGATCGGCGTTCTCGTTGTGTTGAGGCACCAGCTGAGGAAGAGTCGACAGAAGGCCCCGAGGAGGCGATGACGATGTTCTCCACCATCACGTCAGGCGAGATCCGGCAGGCGCTGGAGCAGGTGTCGCGCCAGTACCTGGCCGGCAACCTCTCGCGGCCGCAGGTGGTTGCGCACTACGACACGAGTGATCTCGAAATCGGGATCACGTCCTATACCGATGACGCGTGCGAGCAGCCGCACTTCCATACGCGGGCCACCGAGTTCCAGTACATGCTGTCCGGGTGGACGCAGTACCTGGATACGGACACTGGCGAGGAGCATGAGTTCCGGGCGGGCGACTTTTTCGTCATCGAACCCGGGACGACATACGCGCAGCGCTCGAAGCGAGGGACGCGGATCCTCTTCATCAAGGTTCCCTCCACGAATGACAAGAACGTCGTCACCCCCGGCCCGGATGTCGAGGCGTGGCTGGCCTCGGCCGTGACGACGACGCGCGTGGATTACTCCCACGCCCCCGATGCGCCGGCGGCCAACTCGATCGCCCCTGCGGCGGCGGTCGCCATCGAGCACGAGGGTCACATCCTCATGCTCCAGCGCCGAGATAGTGGGAATTGGACGCTCCCGGGCGGTACCCTCGAATTCGGCGAAAGTCTCGCCGAGTGCGCGGTCCGCGAGCTCAAGGAGGAGACTGGCCTTGACGTGCAGGTGACCGGGATCGTCGGCACCTACACGGACCCGGACGTGCGCATCGCATACTCCGACGGGGAAGTTCGCCAGGAGTTCACCGTCGTGTTTTACGGGGTGTCTGCGGGCCACGAGGTGTCTCTCGACTCTGAATCCACGGGTTTCCAGTGGGTGCACAAGGACAAGCTCCTCGATCTGCGCCTCGCTGACTCTCAACGTCGCAGGCTTGAGGATCTCCTGCGGTATCTGGCCGACGGCACACAAAGGATCGCATGATGACTGACTCGATGCCCGCAATCGGCATGGATGAGAACCGACTACGCCACTGCCGCGGGGTTGGGATGAAAGCCTCCGAGCTGGGGCGCACCCTGTTTGGCTGGTCGGATGAGAAGTGCCGCGACATGTTCGTGATGGGCTACCTGCACGATGTCGGCTATCAATTCGCCCATGAACAGTCCGAGCATGAGGAACTTGGCGGGGCCCTGCTGCGCTCCCTGGGGTTCACGTACTGGGCGGAGATTTTCCACCACGGCAACCCCGACAGCACCTACCGGTCGGAGGAGCTCCTGGTGCTCAACCTGGCGGACATGCTGACGTCGAAGGATGGCAGCGCTACCACTATCCCTGCGCGCCTTGCGGACATCGCGAGCCGCTACGGGGTTGAATCGACGCAGTATGCGGCGGCTCAGAAGCTCGCGGACGTGCTCGTCGCGCAGGTACGGGAGATCGGCGGTTCGCAGGACATCCTGAGCCAGCTGCTCTGAGCGCACGTTCGGGGCGAATCGGCTGCGCGCCTCAACAGTCTTCTGCGGCCGCTGCCCATCTGGATAGGTTGTGCGCATCCGGATAGGTTAATAACCTATCCGGATGTTCGTTACCTATCCGGATGTTCGTATCCTATCCGGATGTTCGTATCCTATCCGGATGTTCGTAACCTATCCGGATACGCCGCCCCCATTCGCAACCGTCGCCTCACGTGCACGCAGGGTGCATGCGGACATAGCAACGGCCCCGGGCGCTTCTGGAAAGCACCCGGGGCCGAGCCGCGCATGCAATCAGCCGCGCAGGGAAGCGACGTAGGAGTCGATACGCTGCGAGGAATCCTCGGGGGTAAAGCCCGTGGCCTTGATCTTCGTCAGGTCCAGGACGGAGGACAGGGGGCGCGGAGCCACCTCGCGGCCCGCAAAGTACTCCTGCGTCGTCACCTCGGTGACGTCTTCCGGATTGCGGCCGCACAGCTCGAACACGCGCTTGGCGACCTGCGCCCAGCTCAGGACCGGCCCCTCGCCAGACAGGTTGTAGGTGCCGAACGGTACCTCGCTGGTCAGCAGGTGAATAATGCCGCGCGCAAGGTCGGAGGTGAAGGTCAGACGACCCACCTGGTCGGACACAACCGAGGGGGATGTACCCTGATCCGCCAGGGACACCATGGTCTTCAGGAAGTTCTTGCCGTCGCCCACGACCCAGGAGGTGCGCACGATGTAGTGCTTCGGCGTCGAGGCCACAGCGGCATCTCCGCCCGCCTTCGACTGGCCGTACGCGCCCAGGGGAGAGGGAGCCTCGTCCTCAACGTGCACGTCCTGCGTGCCATCGAAGACGTACTCCGTCGAGATGTGGACCATCGTCACGCCGTGAGCCGTGGCCTGGCGGGCCAGGACCGCCGGGCCCGTCGAGTTCGCCTGCCAGGTCGCACGGCGGCCCTCGGGCGTCTCAGCGCCGTCCACGTTCGTCCACGCGGCCGCGTTGATCACCACGTCGATGTCGTCCCATGGCAGAGCGGCCACCTGCTCGGCATCGGAAATCGACACCTCGGGCAGATCCACGCCCGTCACCGTGAAGCCGGCCTCGGGCAGTGCGCGCATGAGCTCGCGGCCCAGCTGGCCGTTCGCGCCCGTCACGAGCGCGCGGCGACCCGCCGGGACCGGTGCGGGGAACGGAGTCACGTCCGCCATGCGCGGGTGAGCCTTGTCCTTGTCGGACAGGATGGCGCGCTCGAGCGGGATCGGCCAATCCACGGCGGCCGTCTCGTCGGCCAGGTTCAAGAAGGTGTAGCGCGCGTCCGGCGACCAGTGGTCGTTGACCAGGTACGTGTAGGCCGTGTTCGGCTCCAGGGTCTGGTAGGAGTTACCCACGCCCTTGGGGACGAACACCGCCACGCCCGGGTCGATGATCGTCGTGTAGACGGTGCCGAAGGAAGGCCCCTCTCGCAGGTCCACCCACGCGCCGAACACGCGGCCGGTCGCGACCGACACGAACTTGTCCCACGGTTCCGCGTGAATGCCTCGCGTCACCCCGACCTCGTCGTTGAACGAGATGTTGTTCTGCACGGGGCCGAAATCCGGCAGGCCCAGCGCGACCATCTTCTCGCGCTGCCAATTCTCCTTGAACCAGCCTCGGTTATCGCCGTGAACAGTCAGATCAATGCGCAAAAAGCCGGGGATCGGCGTGGTCGTAATCCCCAGGGGCTTAGCGGTGGGCGCCATGGTTCTTCCTTACGTGCGTGATTTTTGTGCGGACGCAACATTCCATGTAAATACTATCCGATCTGCACCCCCGCGGTGGTGTGCGCCGCTCCATGGGCGCGCGCGGGGGCAAAGTTGTGGAAAAATACTGTTCTGTAGGGATAATTGTCAACGACGCGCGACCCACACGAGGACGCGCCGGGAAGCGGAGGCAACATGAAAGGCATCATCCTGGCGGGCGGCTCGGGCACCCGTCTCAACCCGATTACGCTGGGGACATCGAAGCAGCTCGTCCCCGTCTACGACAAACCGATGATCTACTACCCGCTGTCGACCCTCATGCTGGCGGGCATCTGTGAGGTCCTCGTCATCACGACCCCTCACGACGCTCCGTCGTTCCACCGCCTGCTCGGCGATGGCAGCCAGCTCGGCGTCAACATCTCCTACGCCGTCCAGCATGAGCCCAACGGCCTCGCGCAGGCCTTCGTGCTCGGCGCCGACCACGTGGGCAACGACAGCGCCGCTCTGGTCTTGGGCGACAACATCTTCTACGGCCCCGGCATGGGTGCCCAGCTGCGCCGCCACGTCGACCCCGACGGTGGTGCCGTCTTCGCCTACCACGTGTCCAATCCGCGTGAGTACGGTGTCGTGGAATTCGACGAGGAGTTCAACGCGCTGTCGATCGAGGAGAAGCCCGAGCACCCCAAGTCGAACTACGCGGTGCCCGGCCTGTACTTCTACGACAACGACGTGGTTGAGATCGCCCGCAACCTCAAGCCGAGTGCGCGCGGCGAGTACGAGATCACCGATGTGAACCGCTCCTACCTCGAGGCCGGCAAACTCAAGGTCGAGGTCCTCCCGCGCGGCACTGCGTGGCTCGACACCGGCACCTTCGACTCCCTCGCGGATGCCACCGCGTTCGTGCGCACGGTCGAGGCCCGCCAGGGCATGAAGATCGGCGCCCCCGAAGAGGTCGCGTGGCGCATGGGCTTCATCGACGATGAGGGTCTGCGCCAGCGCGCCGAGCCCCTGGTCAAGTCCGGTTACGGTGCGTACCTGCTCGAGCTGCTTGAGCGAGAGGGTCGCTGAGTGAGCCGTCCCAGTGCTCAATCCCGCCTGCTCATCGTCATTCCTGCGTGGAATGAGGAGGAGGTACTCGGTGATGTCCTCGAGATGGTGAAGGCTGAGAAGCCTTCCTTCGCGGACATCCTCGTGGTCTCCGACGGGTCGACGGACGCGACCGCCGATATAGCGCGCGCCGCGGGCGTGGCCGTCCTCGACCTGCCGCTCAACCTGGGGGTCGGTGGCGCGATGCGCGCCGGCTTCCAGTACGCGCGGCGCATGGGCTACGAGTACGCGTGCCAGCTCGACGCGGACGGCCAGCACGATCCGCGCGAGATCAACACGCTCATCGAGACGGCCTCGAGTGAGCACGCGGATGTCGTCATCGGCTCGCGTTTCGCGGGTAAGGGGAATTACCGCGCGAGGGGCCCGCGCAAGTGGGCGATGAACCTCTTCTCGGTTATCCTCTCGCGTGTGTGTGAGACCCACCTGAGCGATACGACCAGCGGTTTCAAGCTCTACGGCCCCCGTGCGCTTTCGCTGTTCGCGCACAACTACCCGGCCGAGTACTTGGGTGACACGATCGGTGCGCTCGTCATCGCGGCGCGCTCGCACCTGGTCGTGCGCGAGGTTGGCGTGCAGATGCACCCGCGCGCGGGCGGTGAGCCCTCCCACAATCCGATTAAATCGGCGATCTTCCTGGTGCGCGCGACGATGGCCCTCGCGGTTTCTCTGTCGCGCCCCGGCGAGAAGGTCGCCCAGGCGCCGGAGGAGAACGCATGAGCCCCACGTACGTGCTTGGACTGGTGTTCGCGATCATCATCCTGGTGATGGTGTTCGTCAAGATGCGTAACTCGGGCCTGAAGGAACGCTACGGCCTGTGGTGGTATTGCATTGCCTTCTTTACGGCGCTGCTGTCCATCTTCCCGCCGATCCTGAAGTGGAGCGCGATGCAGCTGGGCGTCGTCGTCCCGCTGAACCTCGGATTCTTTGTGGCCGGAGTGGTCCTTCTGCTCCTATCGCTGCGTTTCTCGGTGGACCTGTCGCGTTCGGATGAGGATCGCCGTCGCCTGACTGAGGAGGCCGCGATCCTGCGCCTGCAGGTGGAGGATCTGCGCCGTCGCGTCGATGCTCTCGAGGCGTCTCGCCGGGGGGATGATTAGTCTCGCTGAGGCGCGCACTTTCACGACAATCAACGAGGCCGGGGCCCGTCAGGTGCAAACCTGACGGGCCCCGGTTTGTTACGTGGGAGCGCCCCTGGGCGGTCGGTGCGCGGGCGGTGCGGCGCGGTTAGCGCAGCAGCGTGCCGTCGGGGCCGAGGGTGAGGCGCTCGGTGGGGGCGGCGGGGTCGACCTCGCCCTCGGCGAGCTTGCGCTTGAGCGCGGAGGCCGGGCGCGACACGGGGATGGTGGGCTCGTCGGAGTCGTCGTCGGCGTCCGCGGCGCTCGGCGTGAGTTCCGAGGCCTCGATCGGTGAGGCGCCAGGCGACACAATGGGGGCCAGGGAGATGCGCGCCCCCATCGCGGAGGCGTGTGAGGGCAGCAGCGGTTCGCCGTCCAGGTCCTTGGCCAGGTCGTCGAGCATCGTGCGGGCTTCGTCGACGATGGAGGAGTCTTCGGCGTGCAGGCCGTGCACGAGCCAGCGCACGAGCGCGATCTCGGACAGGAGCTGGGCGCGCGTGAAGACATGCAGGTCGGTGGCGCGGCGCTCGTGGCCGTAGGTTTCGCGGAAGCGGTCGAGGAACGCGTCGGATGCGGTGGCCTGGATCCATGCGATGTCGAGGGCGGGGGCGCCCCCGTGCGCG
>OAVY01000234.1_pt1 | contig 10389 bp, 6 predicted proteins | sample 1476481 | NCBI WGS metagenome assembly OAVY01 (sample SAMEA2580116, study PRJEB22360) | human gut metagenome | biome: human gut; feature: human-associated habitat; material: faeces | place: Denmark | collected 2008/2010 | reverse complement strand
CCCAGCCCCACTTGTCGGCATAAATGAAGCGGGCAGTGGTCAGCCACTGTACACGGCGCTCCGAGGGCGAAGACCCGCCTCCCTCGTGGGTTACAGTCACCGAAGGAATCAAGTAACGGTCCACGCCAGCGTTCGAGAGGCGGTACTGGAAGTCCACCTCTTCGCTGTTCATGTAGAAACGCTCATCCATGCCACCGATGCGGTTGAAGGTTTCGCGAGGAACTACCATGCAAGCACCCATAACCCAGTTGACCTTCGCGTCCGAGGTGCCGGTCCATGCCTCAACATCGTGGCCAACGCCGCGGTGCCACCAGTTGGTCGGCTTGAAACGAGCCAGCGGGGTGAACCATTCCCACGCCACGTGCGCTGCGGTGGGGAACTTGCGTGCCACCCACTGCTGCTTGCCGTCGTGGCCAATAATCTGCGGGCTAGCCAGCACCTCGCCGTGGCGTTCCACGGCTGCGAGCATGCGCGAGACGAAGGTGTTATCCAGTTCCAGGTCGCTGTTGAGGATGAAAACCCATTCACCGGTCGCGGCAGCAACACCGGAGTTCACAGCCTTACCGAAACCACCGTTGACGGGGCGGCGAACCACGGTTACGCCCTCAACCTCGGGGAAGGGGGTGGGAGAAACATCATCAGAGACAATAATCTCGATATCCGGCTGAGCACGCAGAGTATCAATAATGGCGAGAACCGGTTCGGGCTCGCCGTAGAAAGGAATAACCGCAGAAACGCGGGGAGAGAAGGTCATGTATTACAATCTTTCTTGAGTGAGAGGGATGATAGACCGCACCATAACGGAGGCTTTATCGTCCTTAGGATTATACAACTTCACTACTTTTTCAGCTGTACTTTTCAACTAACTGTGCAGCGGATAACTGTGTAGCCGATAAATACTCACCCACTATCAACTCGCTATCTTACACACCCGAAGGGGACCTTCTCGTGGCTTCTGAGACCCGCGCCGTCAATGAATCAGAAAGGGTTGCCGAATATACCGTTCAGCAACCCGCCTTTAAACGCGTTATCAAGGCGACTTACGATTCTATTCGCCACAAGTACCTGGCGGAATACATTAACCTTCTGCGTCGTGGCGAAAAGATTATTCTTCTCTCCTCCCCGATTTCCCGTGGAGGTAATTGGCTGTACCTGTGGGCTCGTGCCGCGACTTTGCGCCATCGAAGCACCGACAAGGCTTCCCTTCTCTACAACCCCGGGATGGAAGCATGGACTGAGGAGTTCCCAAAGCTCGCGTCCATTACTGCTCCTGAGTCAGAGTACGGATTCTTCACTCGCCGTAGTGGTTACTTCCCCGCTGATATTGAGACGGATATCAGCGAAGAAGATTTGCACTATTTTATTCGCGAGTACCTTCTTTCTTCGGAGACTTTTAGTGAGCGCCTCACAAAAATGCAGAATGTAGTAGATGAGGATTCTCTCGTCATTAATATTCGCCGTGGCGATTACTATTCCGTGCCTCAGATTAATGAAGTTTTCGGAATTGATACGGTGACATACGTGGAGGAGGCGCTGAAGAAGCTTCAGGATACCGTTACTCCTTCAAAGATTATTTTCGTATCGGATGACCTTCAGTGGTGCGAGGAAAATCTCTCGCATTTGAGCTCGGTTGCACCCTGCATTTTTGAAAAGCAGGGCTCTGACATGTTCGATGACCTGGCCCTTGTGGCGAGCGCCCCTTACCTGATTCTAACCAATACGACTTTCGGTTATTGGGGTGCGTATATCGGTGAATTGCTGGCCCAGAAGATTGTTCTTTCCCCCGATATTCACCAGCTGATCTCTACTGATGCTCGTGTCTATCAAGAGCGTCCGCAGATGCACCGCGCCCGGTGGATACCTATCAGCCACCCCGAGAAGAAGAGCTGGATTTCAGGAGAGGCACAATGATGTCTAAAACTACCCTGCTGACAACGGCAAAGGAGCTCAAGCATAAGCTCTTTGTTCAGAAGGTCAACTGGGAAAAGCGCCGCAAAGCCCATGCTATCCGCAATAGCCCAGAATTCGCGCAGCGTTATGCGGCCCTTGAACAGACCTTCACTCGCACAGAGCTTCCTCAAGGCCCCTTTATCTGGGGCATCACGATGGTCAAGAATGAAGCAGATATTATCGAACAGACGATTCGTCATCTGCTAAACCAAGGTGTGGAGCAAATCCTGGTCGCAGATAACGGCTCTACCGACGGCACATACGAGCTTCTCCAGGAGCTCAGTAAAACCCTGCCGGTTCACGTAATTCAAGATCGAGAGGTTGCATACTACCAATCAGAGAAGATGACGTGGCTTGCAGATCAGGTCACTGAAGCTGGTGCTGAGTGGATTGTGCCTTTCGACGCAGATGAATTCTGGTACGGAGTCTCCGCTCCTCTCGCTGAAGTTTTGCGGAGCCAGAAGGGCCGAGCCATCGAGCTAACGAAGCTCTATAATATTTTCCCGAATCTGGACGGTACTTCCTTCAACATTGATTCCAAACCATACTGGGATTTGAAGGTATGTTTCTCTGCTTGGAAGGGAGCCGTCATTACGATGGGTAACCACGAAGTGGTCACACCCGGTGTACAGAAGCTCGACGAGGTAGCGATTATCCACTACCCGTGGCGTTCTATCGAGCAGTTCACCCGCAAGATGCAGCAAGGCGCTAAGGCTTTGGAAGCAACTGATTTACCTGAGCATATGGGCTACCATTGGCGCCAGAATGCAGATATTACGCTTGAATCGGCTTTGCCTCTATGGAAGGCTCTACTCGAAGGAAAAGCCGAGAACTATCCCATAGCGTGGCAAGCTACTGGCACATTGAAACCCATCGGCAGGAACCTTCCGCAAAGTTTTGATGAGGTATCCCACCTACTTGAGAAGAAGACAGGTACTGGTTTGTAAAGCATCTCTCCATCAAATATTTACTTATTCCCAGAAATCTTCATAAGAACTATATGGGGGCTCTTACCGCTGGTAAGAGCCCCCATATAGTTTAGCTATATACAAGATAATTATTCAGGAAGCTGCCCCAACTTCACCAGGTTAGCAAATTCTGCATTAGCCTGCTGAACCTCGGTAAAAGTACCTTGGTTGGCGATTCGTCCGTTGGAGAGATAAACCAGCTGATCAACATTACGAACTGTTGACAGGCGGTGCGCAACAATAATCACGGTGATATCCTTCGAGATACGCTCGATGGTCTTCGTAATCTTGTGCTCGGTCTCGTTGTCCAATGCGCTGGTTGCTTCATCCAGAATCAAAACGCTCGGGTTACGGTACAGCGCACGGGCGATACCCAATCGCTGCTTCTGACCACCCGATAGGCGAGTTGCGTTATATCCAAGTTTAGTGTCCAGGCCCTTTTCCAAAGACGCTACGACTTCAGTCAATGCTGCAACCTCAAGACAGTACTTGACACGTTCAACATCAATCTCATGAGGCTCAAGCCCAAAGGCAACTGCTTCCAGAACAGTCGAGTCAGCAATGAAAACATCCTGCGGCACATAGCCGATACGCTGATGCCAGCCCGGCAAATCTTTCAGAATCGATTCGCCGTTCTGCAGAACCTGTCCCTGAGTCGGAGCGAAGAGGCCGAGAATCAAGTCAATCAACGTAGTCTTACCCGAGCCAGAGCCACCTACAAAGGCAATTGATGAACCCATGGGGATATCCAAGGTGATGTTGTTGAGCACAGGCTTATCACCGTCGGGGTACTGGAAGCTCAAATTATCAACCTGAATGTTGACAGGTTCAATCGTCTTGTTGATATATGCGTGACCCTCCGGAACAACGGGCTTAGCAGGTAGCTTGAACATGCGTTCCTCAGGGGTGAGGTGCTTAATCTCCTCCAGAAGGGTGTCGCAAGCGTGCTCACCCGCTCGAATACTGCCGAGAGAAGCAACCATGCGGGTATAGTTCGGCAAGATTCGGACACAGGCACCTGCGAAGAGAACCAGATAGCCTGTGCCATCTGCTCCTTGAGTTGCGCTCATAAAAGCCAAAAGGGCTGCAATGCCAATAACGAAGATAATTTCTAGAGTATATTTAGGGAAATCAAAAAGGAAAGCATTACGCATCGAAGCATTGACTGCGTCAATACGCTTCTCTTGATAACGGTACATGTACCGATCGGTCATGCCATACATACGAATTTCTCGGAATCCGTCGACAGCTTCGATCATTGCATTCCACGCACCCTTGGTCGCAGTCAAAACAATCTCGCCTTGCTCACGATTCTTACGCTTAAGAATACTTTGCAAGATAAAGGATGCCAAACCAAAATAGGTCATAGCCAGCAATGCCGGAACGGGCATAACAATCAGAAGCATCACCATCAAAACAATAATTGATAGCGTATCTCCAATAAACCCAAGTACGCCGCTAACAAAGGATCCATAGGTCTGAGATGTTACATCATTAACAGCATTGTAGATTGGGGCAGCGCCTCGTTTACGGTGGTCCAGGTAAGGCTCACGGATGTACCGGTTCAAAAGGGTAACCGATACAGAACTCTGCTGAGTTGCAATGAAGCCCAAACTCCATCGGCGGATGATTAGTGAGAACACACCTTTGAAAACGAATGCAGCAACAAGAGCTACGCCGAAAATAAGGATGAGGGAGGGAGTATCCGGGTTACCGAAGAAGTTAGAGACCTCCAATATGAAGCCTTCGCGAGGAGCACCCATGGCGAGATTCACCAAAGGAAGCACCAAGGCAACACCCAACATTTCGAGCAAAGAAACAGCAAACAGACCAATAATATTGAGAACTAGAAGATAAAACTTCTTGCCAGGAAATAAAATCCGAATCCTAGAGTATACACTCTTCACGATAAAAACCGTAACCTTCTGTGAAAAATTCACAACGAATAGACAAGTAAAACCTCTGGCACAGTGCGTCTAAAAGAAATACGTAACGCAAAAGGCTTATTGAGGACGAAAATAAAGCAAGACTCAAGTACATCAGATAATTATCCAAGTCGCCTGAGTATAAAATTCTCCACCAAGAAGAATTAATTACTATGGGCAGCAGGCCTAATCAATGCAGATTTCTGAATAATTATCAGACATACTCTATCTAGACTTATCTAAATAAATACACTGTAATTTGTATTTATTTATATTTTCTGGCCTCTTGTGTCGCGCGGGCAAAGCCCAGTCGCGATTGGGAGAGCGGCTATTCTGTTTGATTGAGAGAAGCTTCATGGTGCCTTTCTCGCCCACGTCCTCAGAGATGAGAACGGGTAGACTAGTGTGAGGAGTGATGAATAAGCGTTTACCCACGATTCTAACATGTAAGCTTTCTCAAGGGTTAGAGATAATACTGTATTCTCGCTCATCTTATACACCGCACACTCCTTTACTACCTGTTAACGCTAACGCAAATGAAGAGTTTTTCAGTCCTGGAGATAATAAAAACCTACGCGGAGCCAGCAGTCGGTATGATAGATACTATTCATTCAACCAACCCGACACTTCCGGCTTCCCTGTTCACTGTTGGGTACGTCAATTAGAAAAGGCTTTTTGATGGGCATCTTCAACATCAAGTCCCTCAAGGACAAGTACGCGCGGGGCTCCTCCGAGGACAAAACCAACTCCGCAGAGGCTGCCGAGGCGCAGCCTGCAACCGCCGTGTCTTCCGCAAATATTGCTGACGGAGTCCGCTCCCTCATTAAGAGCAACCCCGAACTGGCCAGCCGTACCATCACCCCCGACGGTTCACTCCGCGAAGCCATCGGAGACTACGAAGTCCGTTCCCCCTCCGAGGTAGCCGCTCAGGAAGTCACTCCCGAAGAAGAGCTCAGTGCCGACGGCACTGCAACCGTCTCCGCACAGCCCCTCACCCACACCGATATCGAGGCTACCCCCGGTGACATTCTCGACGTAGACGGCAAGCCCGCAGGCCCCAGCATTATCCGCGTGGGCCAGCATAACGCGCCCACCGTTGATGCCGAAGAACTCGCCAACCCGGAAGAAGCCAACAGCCAGAGCGCAGGAAACGCACAGCCCTCCCCCGCTACTAACTCCCGCGGCGAACGCACCCCGCTCTTCAAGTTCTCCCCCAAGACTCTCAACCGTACCGACAGCACCGGCAAAGACGGCCCTTTCGAAGCACTCTTCGTGTGCACCGGTAACATTGCCCGCAGCGCATCCGGTGAGGTCATCTCCAAGCACCTTGCCGCAGAATACGGTCTGGAAGACAAGTGGATTTTCGCCAGCGCGGGCACCGGTGCACTCGTCGGCCACGGCGTCTACGAACACGTAGCTAACGAGCTCATCAAGCGAGGCTACAACCCGGAGGGCTTCGCATCTCGCCAGCTCAACGGCCAGATTATCGAGAACGCCACCATCATCCTGGTCGCTGAGAAGGTACACGCCGACTGGATCGTGCGCGAGTGGCCCCAGCACCATGCCAAGATTAAGCTACTCAAGCAGGTTGCACGTATCCGCGAGGATGCACGCCGCGCCGAGCCTCTCTCTTACCTCTACTCACACGGCGCTCGTCCGCTCGATAGCGACAAGCTGGAAGACCCCTACCGCCGCGGCCCCGCAGCAGCAAAGGTCGCAGTGGACGAGGTGGAACAGTCCCTGCGTGTGATTCTGCCCTGGCTCGCACAGGCACACCGCTAAGCACGCGGCGCTAAATACAGCGCTAACCCGGCAGGAACAGATATCTATTCCTGCCGGGTTAGCTTTAGCCTCATACAACAGAAAGTCCCCCACCGACCTAACGGTCAGCGGGGGACTCTTCTCCAAGCTTTAGAAGCTTAGTGCTCGAAAATCTCGGTCACAGAGCCCTCATCGAAGACCTCGCGAATAGCGCGAGCGATCAACGGAGCAATGGAGAGAATAGTCAGGTTATCGAACTGCTTCTCTTCCGGCACGGGCAGGGTGTTGGTCACGACGACCTCTACAGCACCGCACTGGGACAGACGTTCAGCAGCCGGATCGGACAGAACCGGGTGAGTAGCTGCGATGATAACTTCCTTCGCACCCTTGTCCATGAGGACCTTCACGGCGCCAGCAATGGTGCCGCCGGTGTCAATCATGTCGTCAATCAGCACGCAGGTACGGCCCTCGATGTCACCGACAACAGTCTTAGAAACAGCCTGGTTGGGGACGTTAATATCGCGGGTCTTGTGCACGAACGCCAGGGGTGCGCCGTCCAGCAGATCAGCCCAGTGCTCAGCCACGCGGACACGACCGGTATCCGGGGACACAACGGTCACGTTGGACAGGTCGTCCACGCGCTCGCGGATGTGCTTAGCCAGAACCGGAATTGCGAAGAGGTGATCAAGCGGACCGTCGAAGAAGCCCTGAATCTGCGAGGTGTGCAGATCCACGCACATCAGGCGGTCAGCACCCGCGGTCTTGTACAGGTCCGAAATCAGACGTGCCGAGATGGGCTCGCGGCCCTTGTGCTTCTTGTCCTGACGAGCGTAGGGATAGAAGGGAGACACCACGGTAATGGAACGAGCGGATGCACGCTTGAGCGCATCGATCATAATGATCTGCTCCATGAGCCATTCGTTGATGGGTGCCGGGTGCGACTGAATCACGAAAGCGTCCGCACCGCGCACCGACTCCTCAAAGCGGACGTAGGTCTCGCCATTGGCGAAGGTGTATGCGGAGGTGGGCAGCAGGTCGTGATCAAGTGCCTGCGCAATCTCCTCGGCAAGCTTGGGGTGTGCTCGACCGGAGACCACTACAAGCTTGCGCTCACCGGGGTTGGTAATCTCGCTACTCATGGTGTTGTTCTTTCCTCGAATTAGGATTCTGCCGGTTCCTGCGCGCCAGCAGCCTTAGCGGCTTTGGCGGGGGTTGGGGCCACACCGGGTCTTCCGCTACCAGCACGGTTCTTCAGAACCCAGCCATCGATGGTGCGCTGGGAAGTCTCAGAGTAGGCGAGGGCGCCCGCAGGAACATCCTTACGGATCAGCGCGCCCGCGCCGGAGTAGGCACCGTCACCGACGGTAACAGGTGCGACGTAAATACCCGCGGAGCCCATGCGAGCATGAGCACCAATAACGGAGCGGCTCTTCACCAGACCGTTATAGTTCGCGAAAATAGAGCCTGCACCAATGTTTGCGCCCTCACCGATGGTGGCGTCACCAACGTAGGACAGGTGCGGAATCTTTGCGCCATCACCAATCTGCGAGTTCTTAGCCTCGCAGAAAGTGCCAAGCTTAGCGTCCTTGCCCAGGGCGGTACCGGGGCGCAGGTATGCGAAGGGGCCAACAGTTGCACCTTCACCGATGACAGCACCAAAACCGTGCGTGCGGATGACGGTAGCGTCAGCCTCGACGGTCATGTCAGTCAGGGTGGAGTCCGGGCCAATGGTAGCGCCGGTAGCGATGGTGGTAGAACCGTGCAGCTGCACACCGGGCAGCAGGGTTACGTCGTTCTCAATGGTGACGGTGACGTCAATCCAAGTGTTCTCAGGATCAACAATGGTCACGCCGTTACGCATGTGAGTCTCAAGGATGCGGTTGTTGAGCATACGACCCAGCTGAGCCAGCTGCACGCGGTCGTTAGCACCCTCAACCTCCCAGCGGTCATCAATAGCCAGAGCGGAGGTGCGGTAGCCCTTAGAACGAGCAATGGACAGAACATCGGTAATGTACTTCTCGCCCTGTGCGTTGTTGGTGGTCACCTCGAGCAGTGCCTCACGCAGAACAGCAGCATCAAAAGCGTAAATACCAGAGTTAATCTCGGTGATTTCGAGCTCTTCAGGGGAAGCGTCCTTCGCCTCAACGATAGCGGTCACCTCGCCAGCCTGGTTACGGACAATACGACCGTAGGCGCCGGGCTCATCAATGTGAGTAGTCAGAACGGTTACAGAGTTCTTGTCTTCCTCGTGGAAGGCAATCAGTTCGCGCAGAGTCTCGGGGCGCAGCAGAGGAACATCGCCGTAGGTCACCAGGACGGTGCCGGAGACGGGTGCCTGCGCATCCAGAGCGTTCAGACCGACCTCAACCGCGCGGCCGGTACCCGGAATCTCATCCTGATCAACGATGGTTACCTCAGGGTCAAACGCAAGCACATGCTCAGCAACCTTATCGCGCTGGTGGCGTACCACAACGGCGAGGCGCTCAGGGTTCAAATCGCGTGCAGCAGCGACAGCGTGTTCAACCATGGAACGACCACCAATGCCGTGCATGACCTTGGGGGTAGCGGACTTCATGCGCGTACCAGCGCCTGCAGCGAGAACAATCACTGCAGAGGGTGCCAGTTCAGTATTCACTGGGAAGACTCCTTAGACGAGGTTGTAAGAGTGAGGAGTGAGCGCGGACCGCCAACTCTCTATCAACGGTGCCGTTGAGTGCTTACGCTCCGCCACTAGGACTCGAACCTAGACAAACGGCTCCAAAGGCCGCTGTGCTGCCATTACACCATGGCGGATTATCCATACATTCATATGAGTTCCCGGCTACGGGTTCCCATTCTCATTGACCGCCATTTTGGGCACAGAACAGCGCAATGCAGGAAATGCTTTCCTCATTTTATCAAATATCTGTGCTCAACTTAGCCGTGTGCCCCGCAATCCCCACAGCTTTTCTCAGCACCACCAAGTACCCCCTCATCAAAGCTTGAAACGCTACTTGAACTGAACACTCACCCTGTACCCTAGAAGGCGTGGCACATCTACTTGGCGGCGAATCGCTGCACCTCGAATTCCCTACCCGAACCATCTTTGAAGGCATCACGGTCGGCCTGAACGAAGGCGACCGCATCGGTATTGTCGGTCGCAACGGCGACGGCAAGTCCACCCTCATGAAGATCCTTGCCGGCCGGCTCGAACCGGACTCCGGCCGCGTTACCGTGCGCGGCGGCACCCGCATCGGCTACCTTGACCAGTCAGATGTTCTCGACGACGACCACACGGTTGGCTACGCGATTGTGGGCGACACCCCCGAATACGAGTGGGCCTCGCAGTCCCGTATCCGCGACGTCATCTCGGGCCTGGTTTCCGATCTGCCCTGGGATGCACCCGTCTCTTCGCTCTCTGGCGGTCAGCGTCGACGCGTAGCGCTCGCATCCCTGCTCGCGCAGGAGTGGGACGTGCTGATGCTCGACGAGCCCACCAACCACCTGGACGTTGAAGCCATCACCTGGCTCGCTAACCATCTGAAGTCCCGCTGGTCCAAGAATGCTGGCGGACTCATGGTCGTCACCCACGACCGCTGGTTCCTCGACGAAATCTGTACCGACACCTGGGAAGTGCACGACCGCATCGTCGAGCCCTTCGAGGGCGGCTACGCGGCGTACATCCTACAGCGTGTGGAACGTGACCGTCAGGCAGCCGCAGCGGAGGCTAAGCGTCAGAACCTGATGCGCAAGGAGCTCGCTTGGCTGCGCCGCGGTGCGCCCGCGCGTACCTCCAAGCCGAAGTT
>OAVY01000224.1_pt1 | contig 10965 bp, 16 predicted proteins | sample 1476481 | NCBI WGS metagenome assembly OAVY01 (sample SAMEA2580116, study PRJEB22360) | human gut metagenome | biome: human gut; feature: human-associated habitat; material: faeces | place: Denmark | collected 2008/2010 | reverse complement strand
GAGGGGCGCCAAGAACGAATCAGCTCAAGGCATCCTTTAACTTGCTGAAGAACCACCGTTTGCAGGAATGGCGTGATTCCAACGTTTCTGAGGGTTTCAAGCATGTTCCAAAACGTTTTTGCCCACATTTTGCCCACATTCTTCCACGCCCGTCTCCACCTGCACGGCGGCATCGAGCAGACGGGCCACGTCCATCAGGTCGCTGTCGAACAGATCCGCGTACACGTCCAACGTCATCGAGGCATTCTTGTGGCCCAGCATCCTCTGTAAGGCCTTGACGTTCGCGCCCGCGTGCACGGCCAGCGAGGCGGCGGTGTGACGCAGGTCATGAGGCGTGGGCCATTCCTCCTTCGGCCAGCCCAGGCGCACCAGCGCGTGATACCACCAGCCGGTCGTCTTCGCCGTGCTCTGCTTCATGATCGGGCCGCCCCGCAGATCACGGAACACTCTTTCGTCCGGTTCGCGTTCCCCGCATATCGGTTTCAACGCCTCCATGACGATGAGAGGCACGGGCACGTCGCGTTCCTCACTGTTCTTCGGAGTGCCCTCGACCCATCTTGCCCCGACGTACACGAGGTTGCCGCCCACATGCAGCACTCCCCGACCGAAGTCCAGGTCACGGGCCTTCAACGCCGCCGCCTCGCCCCAGCGCAATCCGCAGAAGCCCAGTGTCAGCACGAGCGCCCGCCGCTCCTTCCCCAGATGCTTTCCCCTGGAGCATTCGTCGGCGAATGCGAGCAGCCGGGATATGGTCAGGTACACGCGACGGCTCTTGCACCTCGGCAGCTTGGGGAGTTCAACGTTTTCACAGGGGTTGTCGAGTATGAGCCTGTCCCGGACGGCCATGCGGCAGATGCCGAGCATGGTCTGGTACGGGCGTCTCACGGATGGAGCGCCGGCGCTCGCGATGATGTCGCTGATCCACGCCTGGACCTCGGCGCGGGTGATGGCGCCGATCCGACGATCGGCCCAACGCTCCTCGCAGTAGAGCCGCCATGCTTCCGTGGCGTTGACCCGTGTGGTTTCCTTCCAAAACGGCCATTTCTCCTTCAGCCATTGCTCGTAGAGGTCTCCAACACGTCGTTTGCCGTCCTCCGGGTCAACATAGCTGTTGGTGGCCTTGGCGATGGTGACGTGCTCGGCCGCCCAGTTCTCCGCGTCGATCTTGCGGCGGAAACCCCTCTTGTCGGTTTGCGCGCCGCCGGGTTTCCGGTAGCGGACGCGCCAGCGGTTTTCGCCCTTTGAGGTCCTGTATCTGGTGACGTTCGCCATCAGTCCACCTCCATGCTGTCCACTTGGAATCTCAGGGTTGGTCGGATAGTATGCGAATTAAAGGAAAGGTATGGTCGATGGATAATGAGCAACAATCCAATCCTGAAGGGCATGACGAGGGGCGCGCAAATAGTAGTGACCCGCAAGGTGGAGCGGAGGTCGTTCACGCCGGCGACAGCAGTACAGCTCCAGACGAAAGCCTGGGAAATGGTGGGCGACAGCCTGCGCAGAGCGATGGACAAGGAATCGACCTCAACGCGATAGCGATTGCGGCACGCTCTGGCCCACTGCCTTCCGTCGAAGAATACGCAGGTTATGAGAGGGTGCTTCCCGGTGCCGCTGATCGCATACTGGCCATGGCCGAAAAATCGTTGGACGTCGAGATATCGGACAGAAAAGCAGCAACAGCAATGGAGGCCGCTGACCATAAGGCCGAAAACCTCAGTATGCTCATTACTTCCGTTGCCTTTTCGTTCCTGCCTTGGATGGCTTTTGGAGCCGCTATAGTTTGCGCGGCCTTTGGAAACAATGTCGGTACGTTCATTGGAAGCATAGTTGGCGTCTTTTCCGCTGGTCCTCAGCTTATCGACGCCGTAAAACGTAAACGCAAATAGCATTTCGGGTATGGCTTCGCCCCGTGTAGGATGGGAGGCGAAGCGTCCTCCTTTCTGATAAGCAAGCTGGTCGATGTTTCACACGCCCTGCCGATGTTCCAGATCGACAGGGCAATTCTTTTTCTATCGATTGACCACGTAATTCGGGTCGGTGACTATATAGGAGTAGTTGTCCTCCCCGCCGGTGCCGGAATACACGTCTCCGACGTCGCGGAATGCTATGGCAACCATCTTCGCGTCCAATGGAACCTGGAACGGATAGGTGACCGTGCTGGTCAATCCCGGCTGGAGCTGGGCGTTGCACTCGGGGTTGCCTTCGACCTGATACAGATTCTTGATGGGCGTGTATTTCTGGTTCTTCGAGTTCAACGCGACTATCTCATAGGGGTAGCTGCAGGTGATGTCCATCGGACTGCTGGTGTTGTTCGTGACCTCCACCTTGGCCACCCAGTACTTGGTGTTCGCGTCCGGTGTCTTTGGCCCGTATTGGCCGTTGCTGCATCCGTCGCCGCATGTGTCGAAGCTGATGGTGGGCTGTTCGCCGGCTTCGAGGACCCCGAGTGGCCCGGTTGCGAGACCCTTCTTTCCGCCCCCGCCGCTGACGGCGGTCTCCCCCGTGCCCGAAGCGTCGGTGTTGGATCCCGTGTCGTTGGGATCTTCCTGGGGGTTGAGTTTTTCGTTCGCGTCGGCTAGCTGCGCTTTGACGGAGTCCAATGATGTATTGAGGTCTTGGATGTCCGACTTCTGCTGGTTGATGATGGGCGTGGCGTACAGGTACATGCCTCCGAGTCCGCCGGCTAGTCCCACGACCAGTCCTATGGCTGCGGCGATGGCGATGACGGCCGCCGTTGGGAGCTTCTTCTTCGGTGCCGGCGTTGGCGCGGATGGTGCTGCTGCGGGCTGGCTATCCTGCGTTGCCGGCGGCTGCTGTGCCTGCATGGGGGTTGGCTCGGTCACGGTTCTCTTCTTTCTTCTAGGCGGCCACACTGTCGTGCAGCCAGTTCTTGTAATCTTCTATGACTTGTACGGTCACGTTGAGTTCGGCGGCCATCTGATATGGGTTACCGCCGTATATGCGCTCGGCCAATGCGTATTCGGATGGGTTGATAAGCAGCATGGCGGTCTCACGTCGGCAGCGCTGCTCGAGTTTGCCGCCGCGGCAACCGTTGCTGGTGTCGTCTCCGTGTTGCCAGTGGACGAGCTCGTGGACGAGGGCGCAGCGTTTGCGCGTGTAGGTGATGCGCCGGTCGATGAGCACCGTGTTCGTGGCGAGGCAGTATAGGCCGTCGAGCTTGCCGGGCAGGCGGGCGCTGGCCACGTGCAGGTCGGGTGCGACAGTGTACAGGGCCATGCGCATCTGCCCGTAGCTCATGCGCGGCGACAACGGCAGGCCGGTCATTTCTGGTCCAATCCTCTGGCGAACTTCTCGAAGTCGGACAATTGGTCGGGGCTTGACTGGTTGTATCGTGCGAGTTCGGCCCGGGCTTTCACGTCGGCCTGTTTGCGGGTGACCTTGCCGATGTCGGGCATGAGCGGGCCTCCGGTCAGTTGGATGTAGGTGTTGACGAGTTGCAGGCATTCGCTCATGGTGGTGGTCTGCATGTTCTCGATGCGGCTTTCGATCATGTCGAGGAACCCGCTGGACAGCCGGTTGAGCTTGTTGATCTCGTCCTCGCTGAGATAGTTCTTGGCGATGGTCACGTCGGACGAGTGAATGCGCCCGTCCGGCGCGTCCTTCCATGTGGTGAGTCCCATGTGGGGCTTGCCGGCGTCGGCGCGTTCGTGGATGATTTCGGGTGCGGTGTGCTGGGTGACGGCGTAGTGGAACCGGTTCTGCACGTTCTTGTAAAAGGTGCGCACGATGGGCGCGTCCTTGTCGTAGTCGGTGCAGATTTCCTGGAACACCTCGCAGATCTGCACGTAGAAGCGTTTCTCGCTGGCGCGGATGTCGCGGACACGTTGGAGCAGTTCGTGGAAGTAGTCCTGGCCGAACGGTCGCCCGTTCTTGAGCATGTCGTCGTTCAAGGCGAACCCCTTGATGACGTATTCCCTGAGCACGCCGGTGGCCCAGATGCGGAACTGGGTGGCCTGCTTGCTGTTGACACGGTAGCCGACCGCTATGATCGCATCGAGATTGTAGAAGGCGACGGTGCGTCTGACGTTGCGACTGCCTTCTTGTCGAACTGACAAGAAATCCTTGTGAGTTGATTCTTCCTGCAGCTCGCCCGTTTCATAGATGTTTTTCAGATGCAGACTTACGTTCTGCTGGCTGGTGTCAAACAATTCTGCCATGCCGGACTGTGGCATCCAGAACGTGTCGCCCCAGTACGACACCTGCACGGGCACGTTGCGCCCGTCCGCCTGGTACAGGACTATCTCGGCCTGCTGGTTATTTGAATCATCCATGATTCAAAACCTCTTTCTCTAAAACGTGTCGAATTCGATGACTTTAAACAGGGTCAAAATCGACCCCCTTTTTTCCGATTCCCTCGAATTCGAGGGAATTACGCTGGTTCGTCCCCATCACCGTCATACTTGTGTTCGTCTTCCAGGGCAACGATGTCCATGTCTCCTCGATGGAGTTTCTTGAGTGTTTCGTCTATTCGCGCCTGCTCATCATCAACAAGGCGCTCGCCAGCGAGCGCAGTCTTGCATTCTCCCATTTCCTCGATAAGTCGCCGGTAGGCTGCGTTGAAGACTTCGCGCGGGTCTACGCCGAGCAGTTCGCAGGTGTTGATGAGCGCTTCCATCGGCATTGACGGCTTGGCGTTCAGCCAACGGGAGTACCCTGACTTCGAATGTCCTAATTTTTCAGCGACATCGGCCTGGGATGTCTCATGGCGCGCAAAGCTTGCCTTTAGCTCTAACCCAATTAACTGGGAAAAGCGATGGCTTCGTTCATCTTGAATCTTGCTCATGTGAGTACTTTACATCTCATATAAGGCAATTGCAATTCATAATTTGCAACATGATTGCACATTTGTGACACGCCGGCATTGACAGTAATCGAACTTGGCTATAGCGTTGCTCACATGAGCAATGTTAATGCATGGGTCGGCAATCGTGTCGATGAAAAAATTCGCGAAAAAGGCATGACGAAGCGATTCGTGTCGGAGAAGTCTGGCATGCCCTACTCCAGTCTCAACAGCAAGCTCAAGGGGTACCGAGGCTTCGACCTTGATGACATCCTTGCGCTCGCCGAAGCCATCGGAGAACCCCCGTCGGAACTCCTGCCGCCACAATTCACCAAAGACGTTCCAGCGCTCGCCGAAGGAGAGGTGAAGTGATGGGCAATGACATCTCCGTCGTGGAACTACGTTCAATGAACAACGATCAGATTCACCGTTTTGCCGCGCTCGTCAACGAACCGGAAAACACTCTGGCGAACATGTCGGACGACCCGGTGCGTATCGAGACATACCCGGGAATCGGCCCGCAAATCATTTCCTATCGGAAAATCGTGCGAATTGACGATAATGTGCTTGCCGCCTTGTTCAGTGCAGATACTGAGGAGACGGCTTCGTCACCGAATGACGCTCCCCGGATTCACCCGGAAGGGACCAGGTGATTCTGATGTCGGCATACCCGTCCTCGCACATAATCGCCTTCTCCATGAACATGAACCCGATGGACGATCCCTTGGATATATTCCCCAGCTCGTATTCCTTGCCGCTCGAAAGCACCACCCGAACGTCATGGGCATCAAAGGCGTTCTCGTTCGCGACGGCATACTTGAGGTTCTGCACTTGGTATATGTCCCACTTCGGGACACTGGCGGTCTCCTCGGCCAACCGGGCCTGCGTACGCTGCGCGGCAAGCTGTCCACGCAACGCATCGGCTGAATCCTCAACCGTCTTGACCTGCGCGCGAAGCGCATCCGCCGAATCATTCGCGGCCTTCAATTGGCCTTTGAGCACCTCAAGCTGGGCATCGAACTTCTCCTGCGCATCCTTGGCCTCACGTTTCGCGGCTTTGCCCTCCAGACATTTGGACGTGAACCACGCCACCGGGGAGAGCACGATTCCCAGAACCGTGATCGCCAAGTCCATCCAGGCTGTCGGGTTCTGTGCGAAATCCCCCTGTATCAGATTCCACAACCATGTGACCATCATCGACTTCTTTCTCATAGGAGCATTCATGATGAATCTACCGCATCATGCGTCCCATCGTCCCATCCGCACCGCAACCATTCCGGCGCTCGCCGGCAAGGAGGTGGCGTGATGAACGGTCCGACGGTTCTTATAATCGCACTTTTCCTTCTGAATATCGGGTTGTCCATCAAGAACGAGCTTGACCTTCGTGAGATCGAGCGCGCTCGACGTAAGCGCGCTTCACTTCAACCATCGATACCGACATGTAGTGAGTCCTCTTCTTCAGCCGCGTCCACTCAATCCACTGGATACGGAGAAAATCAGGAAGGCGAGGAATGTCAGAAGCATTGGTGAGAGAAAAGACCGCTTCCGTATTCGGTGGAATGTTCAGGCAGATTTCCGCGTTGGCAATGGGAATTCCGCTGCTTAGGAAGAAGTCTGAATCCACTTTGGGCCTATACAGGGTCATGGTGCCCTCGTTGCGGAAATGGATACATCGCAGACTTTCCGAATCCAAGGTCGCCACGAGGTGCTGCGCCGCAATCCTGTCGCTCCTGCGAATCTTGTTGATTTGTCTCTGCTGCACGCAGTTCCACAGGAGGGCCGCAATCGCGACCAATACGGATGGTTCAGTCCAATTCAATTGATTCTTCCCTTCGCTGGGTCGTTGGTTTGAATGTCGCAGTTCCAAGCCTACCGGCGGAGGGGCCACACGAAAAGAGAAAAACGATGAACGCCAAGGATTACGGGCGTCACGCCAGCGGTTTCCGCACGGCGGACGGAGGCCCGTCGAAACGGTTCATGCGCCGGCTGGTCTTCTGGGGCGTCGTGTTCGCCGCATGTCTGGCGTGGGTGATGACCCACGAGGCGTGCCGGTACCCGTTGGCCAACGGCGTCTGCTCGCTGGTCGCGTTCCTGGGAGTCCCCCTGCGTCTGCTCTGTCTTGTGGCAAGCGAGGCGGGAGCCGATGAATAAAGGCCTGCCGGGGTTCTTCCTTCCCCGGCAATCGACAAGGACAGTCGCTAACACCATCGTGCCGCACCCTTCCCCAGCTGGTGCGGCGTGCGGGGCCGGCAGGGTCTGCCCACGGTGTACGCGCGGCAAACGGCGGGAAGCCGTTCGATTCGGCACGGTCCACTCCCCCTGCGGGAAAGAAAAAGCCCACGCGGCAACGTGGGCGAAGCAAAACAGCTACATGAGAAAGGATACACCATGAGCGCCATGATTCCGCCCGACGTCATCCAGGACGGCGTCGCCTATTGGAAGGCCGACAAGGTGAGCGCCTATTTCGGGGGCTCTCCCACCGTGGGCACGCTCGGCGTGTGGAGATACCGGGGCGAGGGGCCGAGGTTCGTGAAACTCGGCGGCAAACGCGAGCACCGCCAACGCGATACGCGCCGCGTCGTCTACCCGGTCAGGGAGGTGATCGCAGCAGACGGTCGCCGCGTGAGCGAAGGAGCATCGATGACGAGCCAGCCGGATGATTACGACTATCGGGAGGAAGGCGAAAGCCTGTTCGAATGGCCGCTCGACGCCGCGGGCATGCGCATGGGCGCCGGCGAACTATTGGACAGCCTGCTCGAGGTCATCCAGCATCTGAATCGCGCGGACGCATGGCCGCTGACCATATTGCCGCCCCGGTTCGGCGACGTGGTGGTCGACCGTGGCCGGCGCACGATATCGGCGGTGTGCCTGGGGAAACGCAAGCCGTCGAACGATTCGAAGGAGGTATGAACATGGCGGGCGAGACAGTCATCACGATCGTCGGCAACCTGACCGCCGACCCCGAGCTGCGCACCATCGCCAGCGGCGCCGTCGTCTGCGGGTTCACCATCGCGTCCACACCGAGAATCTGGAACCGCCAGACCAACCAGTACGAGGACGGGCAGGCGTTGTTCCTGCGCTGCAGCGCGTGGCGTGATCTGGCCAACCATTGCGCGCAGTCCCTGTCCAAGGGCATGCGCGTGATCGCCACGGGCAGGTTGCAGCAGCGTTCCTACCAGGCGCAGGATGGCACCAACCGCACCGTCATCGACATGACCATCGATGAGATCGGCCCCTCATTGAGGTACGCGACCGCGCAGGTGACGCGAACCCAATCCGGGCGCGGCTATTCCGGCGGCAGCCCATAGGGGGACCCGGCCAAGCCCGCCAACCAGCAACAAGGTTGGCAGAACGGCTCCCCGGCATCGGCCCAGAACCCCGGCATGCAGGAAGGCGACCAGTGGGCGCAACCGGCGCCCGCCTCTCTCGGTGCCGCGTTCGGCGCCTCCGATGATTTCCAATCAAACGATTCCGATCCTGAATTCTAAGGAGATTCAATGCCACGCAAGAAGAAGACCGATGGCGTGCAGGATGCGCTGATTCCCGACGAGATAACGCCGCTCATGCTGCTCGCCCTGACAGCCAAGGCGTCACGCATGAAGGACGCCGCGGCCGCGTGCCGCATCGCGGCCAGCAAGATGCTCGACCTGGCCACCAAGGACGAATACATCGAGAAATACAAGAACATCGATCCCATCACCGATGCCCTGTACGACGCCTGCGACCTCTCGCAGCACATCTTCGACGCCGCCAACGCGGTCAACGACCTCATCAACTATCCCGTCGAGGCCCGCGAGCGCGTGGTGAAGGCGGATATCGAGCGCAGTCTGCTGGATCCGTGGCGTGACCTGCCCACTGGCGGTGTGGATCCGAAGACCGGCGAAATCAAGGAGGACTGAATCATGAGCAAACGCAAGCACGGGCGCCAGCAACTGGAGCATGAGCGTCAACGCCGGCGCAGGAAGCGTCTGCCGCACCTGCCCGCGCACCAGAATCTCAGCACATCGATTAAGGAGCAGTGACCCGACGAATTGTCTATCAACATCATCGACATCAACGTAACCAACCTCATCCCCAACCCGAACAACCCCCGCAGGGACGTGGGCGACGTCACCGAATTGGCCGACAGCATCCGCGAACAGGGATTGCAGCAGGCGCTCGTGGTCGCACCCGACCATGAGGAGCACGGCGAGCGCCTGTTTCGTGTGGTGATTGGTCATCGTCGTTTGGCGGCGTGCAAGCTGGCCGGCATCGAACGGGTGCCGTGCATTGTGCGTGAGTTGGATGCGAAGACCGAGCGTGAGCTGATGCTGGTGGAGAACTGCCAGCGCAGCGATCTGACGCCGTTGGAGGAGGCCGACGGGTATCAGGGTCTGCTCGACCTGGGTGCGAACGTGGGTGAGTTGGCGTCGAAGACGGGGCGCAGCGAGTCGTTCGTGCGTGGCCGTTTGAGGATCGCGCGCATCCCTGCCGAGGTGCGTTCCGGGTCGAAGGGGTTCGCCCAGTTGTCCCTCTCCCAGTTGGATGAGTTGGCGGAGTTCGAGGATCATCCCGACATGATGAGGGAGCTGGCTTCGCAGGCCGGGTCGAACAATTGGGCGTGGAAGGCCAATCAGCTGCGCCAGCGGTTGAAGGACGAGGCGTGGCGTGTGGCGGTGCGTGCCGTGTTGCGTGAATTGCATGTGGTCGTGGAGGAGCCTGAATCCGGTTCGGTGTGGTCGGTGCCGGATGGCTGCCTGTTCTGTGACGTGTTCCATGGCCGGCCCGAGGATCTGGCCGACTGGTGGAAGCAGTGGCGGGTGAAGCATCCCGTGGTGCGCGTCGCCGACACCACGGTGTACGCGTTCCCGCGTATGAGCGCCGCGCAGATCGCCGAACGCGACGCCAGGGACGCGGCCCGTGAACGCGAGAACGCCTTGGCCGAGGAACGGTTGGACCGGCGGAAACGATTCGAGCATGACGCCACGCAATTGCGTCTCGTCTGGATCAGGGAGCACGCCACCCGGTTCAACGGCGGACAACTGCGCAAAGCCAACACCCGTTTGAGCCTGATCGTCCTGACCGGCACCGACGGCTATTCTGGCCTCATCGCCAGCCGCAGGTGGGACAACGACGAGAGGGTGCTCGACGCCTACAACGCGCTGACCACCCCATTGCCGGTCATCGAGGACGGCGACGTGGAACTCTACTGCGAGCAGAACCTCACGGAACTGCATCGCCGCCAGAACGTGGAGGGGGCCGCGAACCGTGAGCTCCTGCTCATCCTGTGCGCCCAAATGGAAGCCATCATCGACCACAGCACGTGGGCAGACAAGGACGACATCACCATCGCCCAAGCCTACTATCAGGCGCTCGAAGACCTCGGATACCCCATCTCGGACGAGGAAAACAAAGCACTCAAAGGCGAATATCTGCCCGAAGACGATGAAGCGGAGTGAGCCATGACATGGACGCAGATAGACGACGGGCTCAACTTCAGCCCGCAGACCATGCCCGGCATGGTATCAAACGCCGCGTTGGGCCTATGGGTCAGACTCTGCGTGCACACCGCATACCAGCTCCGCTTCCCCGCATTCGACGGCGCATTCGACATGACCGTCGTGCGCTCGCTGAAAGGCAACGCACGACAGGTGACGGAACTGGAGGCCGCGGGAATGCTCGAACCGGCGCTCGCCGCCGGCCGGTGGATGGTGGTCGAGGCCGACACCCTGATGAAATTCGGCGGCACCTCCGGCAGCGAACTCAAGGAGAAAAGAGCCAAGGCCGGGCATGCCGGCGGCGTCGCTTCGGGCGAGTCTCGGCGAAGCAAACGCGAAGCAAATGCTTCGAAGCAAAACGAAGCAAGTGCTTCAAGCAAACCACGAAGCAAAACCGAAGCAAACCATGAAGCAAAAACCGAAGCAAACCATGAAGCAAAAGACGAAGCAAACCATGAAGCAAAACCGAAGCAAACGTCCGAAGCAAAACGAAGCAATTGCTTCGAAGCAAACGAAGCAACCGGTCCTAACCTAACCATACCTAGCCTTACCTCCCCTGTAGCCCCCTCCACGCCGAACGCCGAACCGGAGCCGGCCGAGCCGAGCCAAGCCGTGGCCGAATCCGGCCACGCCAGGCCGGTGTCCAGCCTCGCCGAAGCAGAGGCCTTGGCCGAGGCCGACCCGCTC
>OAVY01000222.1_pt1 | contig 11015 bp, 10 predicted proteins | sample 1476481 | NCBI WGS metagenome assembly OAVY01 (sample SAMEA2580116, study PRJEB22360) | human gut metagenome | biome: human gut; feature: human-associated habitat; material: faeces | place: Denmark | collected 2008/2010 | reverse complement strand
GGCCATGGGGGCCAGGACGACGGGTGTCCACAGGCGCAGCGGCCCCACGCGAAGCGGGGCCGCTGCGGATGTTGAGGCTATCTGCAAGTCAGCAGCCCAGGCGTTCGATGAGGTACGACTTGACCTTGTCGAGCGGGATGCGCACCTGCTCCATCGTGTCACGCTCGCGGATGGTGACGGCGTGGTCTTCGATCGAGTCGAAGTCGTAGGTGATGCAGAAGGGCGTGCCGATCTCGTCCTGGCGACGGTAGCGCCGTCCCACGGCGCCGGCGTCGTCGTAGTCGACGTTCCAGATGCCGCGCAGCTCGTCGGCCAGCTCCTGGGCGGGGCCGGTCAGTTCGGGCTTGCGGGACAGGGGCAGGACGGCGGCCTTGACGGGGGCCAGGCGCGGGTCCAGCTTGAGCACGACGCGCTTGTCGACGCCGCCCTTGGCGTTGGGGGCCTCGTCCTCGTGGTAGGCCTCGATGAGGAAGGCCATGAGGGAGCGGGTCAGGCCCGCGGAGGGCTCGATGACGTAGGGGGTCCAGCGTTCCTTGGTGTTCGGGTCGAAGTAGTCGAGCTTCGCGCCGGAGGCCTCGGAGTGGACGGTCAGGTCGTAGTCGGTGCGGTTGGCGATGCCTTCGAGCTCGCCCCACTCGCTGCCCTGGAAGCCGAAGCGGTATTCCAGGTCGACGGTGCGCTTGGAGTAGTGCGAGAGCTTCTCCTTGGGGTGCTCGTACTCGCGCAGGTTCTCCGGGTCGATGCCGAGGTCGACGTACCAGGCCTTGCGGTAGTCGATCCAGTACTGGTGCCATTCCTCATCGGTGCCGGGTTTGCAGAAGAACTCGAGTTCCATCTGCTCGAACTCGCGGGTACGGAAGATGAAGTTGCCGGGCGTGATCTCGTTGCGGAAGGACTTGCCGATCTGGCCGATGCCGAACGGCGGCTTCTTGCGCGCGGCGTTCATGACGTTCGCGTAGTTGACGAAGATGCCCTGGGCGGTTTCGGGGCGCAGGTAGTGCAGGCCGGCCTCGTCGTCGACGGGGCCCAGGTAGGTCTTGAGCAGGCCGGAGAAGGCGCGGGGCTCGGTCCACTGGCCGCGCACGCCACAGTTGGGGCAAGCGAGGTCGGCGGTGGTCAGGGAGGACTCTTCGACGCCCTTCTTTTCGGCGAGCTCTTCGATGAGCTGGTCCTCGCGGGCGCGCTTGTGGCAGTTGAGGCACTCGATGAGCGGGTCGGTGAAGGCCTTGACGTGGCCGGAGGCGACCCACACTTCGCGCGGGAGGATGACGGAGGAGTCGAGGCCGACGACGTCGGCGCGGCGGCGGACCATGGCGTTCCACCAGGCACGCTTGATGTTTTCCTTCAGTTCCACGCCGAGCGGGCCGTAGTCCCACGCGGAGCGGGTGCCACCGTAGATGTCACCGCAGGGGAAGACGAAGCCGCGGCGCTTGGCCAGGCTGATCACGTTGTCGAGGCGGGAGGGTCCCTTAGCCACTTGTCACTCCTTGAGTATCTGGGGCACGACTGGCTGTCGTGTCGCCATCGATACTAGCCGATAACTACTGCGTGGGGCGGTTTCTCGCCGCTTGGGGGCCCATGGATCCCACCACAGGTGCGCGCGCGGAGTTCTGACCGAGCCCCGCAGCGCCCTCCCCCGCAATTCTCCACGGGATTGCGCCCGGAGCCCTATCTGAGCCCCGCTGCGTGCCTCGCTCGGCACGTTCGCGGATAGGTTATGAGCATCCGGATAGGTTATGCAGATCCGGATAGGTTATTAACCTATCCGGATGTCAATAACCTATCCACATCGTCGGAACCTATCCGGATCAGGAGGGGCAGGCTCCGCTACAGCGAGTGCGAGCATGCCAACTTCGAACCTATCCACATGCGCACATGCCAGCACCAACAGAGCCGACAGCGCCGACAGCCACCACCCACGCTCACCAAGCACAGCACCCCAAAAGTCGCAGGCAATTCCCCTTTACCTATTTCATGCGATGAAATAATATCGTTGAAATTCCGCCATTTTCAGCGCATGATTGAACATTCCATCATCGAATTGCATGCGAAACTGCAGGGCGCACACAGAACTACGGTGCCGCACTCAGCAACCATTAGCACCCGAGCATCCCCCCACAGCAACTCGCAGCGCCTGGACACTCACATGGAGCTACCACAACACGCCCAAGTGCATAAAACAGCCCCGGCCTCGTCGCTCCTACGGGAGGGACGAGGCCGGGGCCGGGTCTGGTGTCACGCGTCCAGGGCCCGACTGGCGTTCAGTTGAGGCGGCGCAGGCGGCCCGTGAGGGTCAGGCGCCATCCGGCGGCGGTGACTGCGAGAGTGATCAGGCCGAGGAGCCAGAAGGCGGGATGCATGGGCGCGGTGACGCCTGCTTTGTGCGTGAGGGTGAGGACCAGCCAGGTGACCGGACCGGCGATGCCAGCTAAGCCCAGCACAGTCGCCACGATAATGCCGAGAGCGACCGTCCACGAGCCCCGACCATGGCGCGAGGCCGCACCGATCAGGCGTCCGGCCCCGTCGCAGGCGATCCAAGCGACCACGACGATGAGCCACGAGTCCACTCCGAGGGGATACTCAAGGCTCCCCAGGAAGAAGATGTGCGACTGAGCCAGGGCGAGCACCCACCAGATCACGCTGGCGATGGCGATAACGACAGCGCTTAGCACGTAGGTTGAGAGTGCCAGGGTCCGGCGCGATGCTCCGCTCAGAGACGCTGCCCTCAGGTCCGTCGTCGTGGTGATGATCTGCGCGATGAGGATGTAGATGGCCGTTGAGAAGGCGGAGTTGACGGCGGCCTGATCGACGTGCTGGGAGAAGTCATCGGATGTCGCGTACATGATGGCGCTCACCGTGGAATTAATGACAAATTGACCGACGATAACCGAGGCGTACACTCCGAAAGCGAATCGCCAGTCGACCATTCCGAGGCGCCAGATCGAGGGCTGAGAGGAAACAGTGGGTGCGGTGCTCATTGGTCGTTCTCCTGGATGAGGTAGGCGAAGGCGTCCTGGAAGGAACAGGGCGCTGCGCTGAGGCTATGGGCGGCAAGATCAGCATCGGTAATGGAGGCACCGCGCAGGTCCACGACGATCTCTCGCGTGGAGCCGAGTTCGCGGCTGGCAATGACGGCGAGGGCCGGGCGCTCTCCGAGGAAGCGCTCGACGTCGGAGGCGTGGCCCGTGACGGAGGTGACGCGGGCGGTGAAGTCGTCGACGCTCTCGTGGGCGAGGAGCTCGCTCTTCTTCAAGACGATGACGTCTTCGGCAACCTTCTCAAGTTCGGAGACCATGTGCGAGGAGATGAGGAAGCGGCGCTGCGGGCGCTTTCCCTCCATGACCTCCGCCGCCAGGGTGAGGACCTCCTCGTAGAGGGCGTAGCGCGTGGGCACGTCCAAGGGCGCTTGAATCTCGTCAAGGAGGGTGAGGGGCGCGCCCGATGCCAGGGCGATCGCGCCGGCGAAGACAGCTGCTTGGCCGGTCGAGAGCTTGCCGAGGGTCTTGCGGCGCCGGACCGGCAGGCTGAAGCTCTCGACATAGTGGGCGAAAAGCTGCTCGTCCCAGGTGGGTCGCAGACGGGCATATTCGACCAGGATAGTTGCGGGGACATCGTCGAGGTCTCGGCTGGACGAGACCATGATCGAGCCAGCGAGCAGGTCGTCGGCGCTGGCCTGGACGCCGTCGATGGCAACGCTCCCCGAGGTGGGGACCATCAGACCGCCGAGGATCTGCATAAGCGTCGTCTTTCCCGATCCATTGGGGCCGACGAGGGCGGTGACGGTGGCATCCCCGAGGGTGAGCGAGATGTCGCGCAGCGCCGCCTCACTCTCTCCCGGATACGTGTGACTGATGGAGTTGAGAGTGATCATGAGTTGTCCTTGGTGGTCGTGTCGGCACCGTAGGCGCGGACGTGGTCGATGATGGCGTCGATGTCGAGGCCCAGGGCCAGGCCCGCTTCGACGGCGGGATGCAGGGTCTCCTCCACGTAGGTGGCGAGCCCGTCGGCCACGAGCGCGTGCTGTGCGCCTTCGGCGACGAACATGCCGATGCCACGCCGCTTTTCGACGAGCCCCTCGTCGACGAGGATGGCAAAGGCCTTGCCGACGGTGGCGGGGTTGATGCGGTAGGTGGCGGAGTACTCCGTGGTGGAGGTGAGCTGGTCCCCGGCGCGCAGGGCGCCGCGCAGGATCTGCGCGCGGATGTCGTCGGCGATCTGCACGTAGATCGGGATCCCCGAGACGAAGGTGGGTGCCATGAGCAACCTCCCAGATTCAGCGGTTCATTACATGACTAATGAACCATATAACCAACTAACCTGTCAAGCTCTCACAACGAATCCTAGATCACATCCGCAACAACAAATACAGCCCCCTACCCAAACCTCGCACGTAATTCAGCCCGGTCAGTTTTCAACACCGCCCACAAACGTTGCAATTCCAACGACCACATTTTAACGTTTGAACGGTTTACATGGAAATTACGTGCGACATTGTTGGGGAACCATGCCCGCGATGCTCGCAACGCCCGCAACACCCGCAACGCCTGCAACGCCCGCGATGCTCGCAACGCCCGCAACGCCCGCAACACCCGCGCCCGCGCCCGCGCCCGCGATGCCGGATCCACACCCGCACGTCAACTGCCCGCCCTACAAACACAACCCGCCCCACGCACAAAACAGCCCCGGCCTCGTCCCACGGGGATAGGGGACGAGGCCGGGGCTGGGCAGGAGGGCGCGGAAGCGCTTACTCCTTGACGCCGCCGGCGGTCAGGCCGGAGACGATGTACTTCTGCAGGTACTGGAACAGCAGGATCACCGGGACGGCCGCGATCACGGAACCGGCCGCGAAGACGCCCCACGGGGTGGTCTTCTGGTCGGCTGCCCACGTGTACATGCCGACAGCGAGGGTGAACTGCGCGTCACCCTGCAGGACAACCTTCGCGATCACGAAGTCGCCGAGCGAGGAGATGAAGCTCAGCAGGCCAACGACCGCCAGGACGGGGCGAACCAGCGGCATGATGATCGTCCAGAAGGTCTGGGCGTGCGTCGCGCCGTCGATCATGGCCGCCTCATCCAGCGAACGCGGGATCGAGTTGAAGAAACCGTAGAGCAGGAAGGTGTTCGAACCGAGCGCGCCACCGAGGTAGACGCAGATCAGGCCGAGCTTGGAGTTCAGGCCGATCACCGGGAAGATGTCCTGGATGCCCAGGAGCAGCAGGTACAGCGCCACGAAGGCCAGCATCTGCGGGAACATCTGCACCAGCAGCAGGCCGGTCAGGGTCGCGCGGCGTCCCTTGAAGCGGAAGCGGCTGAACGCGTAGGCCGCGGCCGCACCCATGAGCACGGTACCCACTGCGGTCACGGAGGAGACGATCAATGAGTTGATGACCCACAACCAGAATTTAGAGCCGTTACGACCCAGGTCGACGTAGTTCTGAAAGGAGATCTTCGTGAAAAGGCTGTTGGAGCCAGCGAGCGTACCACCCGGGTTCAGGGACACCGACAGGACATAGAGCAGCGGGACCACGCAGTAAATGATCATCAGGATGGCGACAATGTGGCGCCAACCAACCTCTTTCCACCAGCGCGCCCCCTTCAGGGTCGACTCACGATTCTTCTTCACTGTTGCAGCACTCATCACAGCTCCTCAAGGGTCTTCGTCTGACGGAAACCGATCCACGCGATCACGCCCACGACGATAAAGATAACGATGGACATGGCCGAGGCCAGGCCGTAGTCGGCAGACTTATCTGCGAGGGCGATCTTGTAGACCATCGAGATTAGGATGTCCGACTCACCCACAGGGTAGGAGAGGCCCGGGTAGTTCGGGCCGCCGTCGGTCAGCATGTAGATGAGCGAGAAGTTGTTGAAGTTGAACGCGAAGGAGGCGATCAGCAGCGGCACCGTGGACTGTAGAACGAGCGGCAGCTTGATGGACCACACGGTGCGCAGACCGGAGGCACCGTCGATCTTCGCGGCCTCTTCGACGTCACCCGGCAGGGACTGGAGGGCACCCAGGCACACGAGGAACATGTAGGGGAAGCCCAGCCAGAGGTTCACACCCAGGATCGAGAGCTTGGCAAGCAGACCGTTTTCGAGCCACTCAATACGCGTGCCAAACAGGAGCACCTTGTTGATGAAGCCGAAGTCCGTGTTAAGCATGCCCTTCCACACCAGGGCGGCCAGGAAGGCCGGGAAGGCGTATGGCAGGATCATGAGGGACTGGTAGATCTTGCGGCCCTTGACGCGCTTGTCCGCGAACACGAGGGCCAGGATCAGGCCGAGCGCAAAGGTCGACAGGACCGAGACCGCGGCGAAGACAAAGGACCACAGCAGGGCCTTCAGGAAGGGGCCCGCCAGGTCGCCGCGGGAGAACGTGTTCAGGTAGTTGTCGAAGCCAACAAAGACGCGCCAGCCGGGCTTGATCTGGTTACCATCGGCGTCAACGAAGGCACCGATCTTGTTGTCGGCCGTGTAGACGGTGCCGGTCTCGGTGTCGGTGAGCGTATCGGCGGCCTCGTCGTAGGCGTAGCGCGGCTTGATCCGATACGCCTTCACCGCATCGTCGGTCTTGTACACACCGTCATTGACGTCAGCGGAGGCTGGAACCCTCAGTGTGGTCGCTTCCGTCTGCATGTTGCCCTGCACGAGATCGGTAATCGTGAGGACCGTGTAGCCATCAACCATGCTCAGCATGCCGGCTGCGTAGGTGCCGGAAACCTCGTGCATCGGGGTATCCTTGTCGCCAACCTGGATGACGCCCGTATCAGGATCCACAATTGCCAGACCGAGGCCAGAATCGCCCTTCACGATTGCAACCGGAACGTCCTTCACATCCGGAACGCGGATCTCCTGAGACTGCAATCCCCTGATCACATCGGCCTTTGTACTGTTATGACCATCACCATAGTTCGTAAAGGAAACATAGCCCGTGTACCCCATGACGAAGACCTGGTAGATGAGCAGGAAGACCATACCGGGGACCAGGTACTTCGCGGGGATCATCCGCTTGGAGAAGTACACCCAGTTCAGGGCGAAGATCAGGACGGCCAGGACGGCGAGAACCGCCCACGACTTCACCAGGTACGCGGTGAACATGCCGTAGAGCCCCAGGGCATCAATGAGCATCATCAGGATGAGTTTGACGAAGAAACCGGGCCTGGTCACTTCGCTCGCGTGCGAGGCCTTGGGCCCCGTCTTCTTCTTTTCTGTAGCCTTCGCTGGCTCAGACATCGTGTCCTCCACACGTGCGCGTTTCGCGCCATTGCGACGATACCCGCCTGGTGGCGGGTCGGAAAGCACCCGGGGGTGCGAGTGCGCCGCACTGCGGCGCGAGCGTTTTGTGGGCCTCGCCCCCGCCCGCCGCGTGGGACGCGGGCGGGTGCGAGGCTGGGTGCTCGCCTCAGGCGAGCGGGGTGCCAGTCGCTATGCAACCGGCGGGTTCGATTACTTGGAGGCGATCGCGTTGTTGATGTTGGTGACCATGGTCGCCCAGCCAGCTTCGGGCTCCTCGGCACCCTTCGCAATATTGGCCTCGGTCGTGCCCCAGAAGCTCCAGACCTTACCCATCGCCGGGATAGCGGGGGCGAGAGCGCCGGACTCGGCAACCTTCGAGAAGTCCTTGATGTCCTGGTCATCCGACTTGTCGGCGACCGAAGGCATCGCGGAGGCGCGACCACCGAGCTTCTGCATCTTTTCCTGAGCATCGGGAGTGGCCAGGTAGTTGAAGAACTGCTTGGCGATGAGCGTATTGGTGGACTGGGCGCTCTGGTAGAACATCTGGACGCCAACGAAGGGCTGAGCGGCCTGGGAGCCGGCGGAGGGGATCGGCAGGACGGAGACGTCCAAGCCGGCCTCGCGGAAGGCGGCGACGTTCCAGGGACCGGTCACCGTGTAGGCGGCCTTGCCATCGAGGAAGGCCTGCTTGGCAATGTCGCCGGTGATGGACGGGGAGATCACGCCCGCGTCGCCCTGAGCCTTCAGCCAGGTGGCGAAGTCGGTGCCGCCGGAGCCGCCCATGGCCAGCTCGGAGGTGTACTCGCCGTCAGCGTTGGTGTTGAAGACGGGGGCACCGAAGGAGGTCTGGAAGCCGTAGAAGTGGTAGGGGTCCCCCTCGGTGCCCATCTGGATGATGAAGGGGTACTCCGCACCGGTCGCCTTGCCGGAGGCGATCATGTCGTCGTAGGTCTTGGGCTCGTCCTTGGTGAGCGCGTTGTTGCGCACCAGGGCGACGGACTCGACGGCGTAGGGGACGCCGTAGGTCTGGCCGTCGTAGGTGACGGCCTTGACGGCGACGTCAGCAAAGTTGGACTTGGCCTCACCCAGGTCCACGGGGGCGACGACGTTGTTCGCGACGAGCGCGCCGAGCTTGTCGTGGGCCATGACGATCAGATCGGGGCCGTTGCCGGTAGGCACCTGGGTGGTGAACTCGGTGTCCATGTCGCTCTCAGACTTCTTGACAACATTCACCGCGACACCGGATGAGGCGGTAAAGTCCTCGGCGAGGGTCTGCACCTGAGCGTAGCGGGTGTCGTCCGCCCAGATCGTCAGGGTTGCCGAAGTCTCTCCGCCACCATTGCTGCTATCCGCAGACGAGTTCGTCGAGGGGGTGGTGTTGCCACTGCAGGCGGCCAGGGCGGTAGCCGCCGCGAGGACGCCGAGCGCTGCGATGCCACGTCGCATTATTACTCCTGTGTTGGTCAGGCGGGTCGCCTCCATCAGCGACCTGCTACATGGTCACTGTAATACGTCGGATTTTGTTTCTGCAACAATGTTCGCAATTGTGTGCAAGCTGTTACATTTGTAGGGGAACAGCTGCACTCGGACACCCAAAGGAGCGTTGAGTCGATGACCAAAAATCGCACAAGCATGGCCGATATTGCGGCCCATGCGGGCGTATCGACCGCAACCGTTTCACGCGTTTTCAACGGTGTCGGCCAGGTCTCCGAAGACACGCGCCGTAGGGTCCTGACGGCGATCGACGAACTGGGCTACGACCGTCCACCCAGTGAACACACGCTGAGCACCCCGACGATCGGCGTCATCGTGCCGGAGCTGACGAACCCAATCTTCGCCTCCTTTGCCCACCATCTCCAGGAGGAGATCTCTCACGCGGGCGGCATCGCTCTGATCCGCACGCAGACGCCGGGTGCGACGTCCGAGTTCGACCACCTCTCCTCGCTCATTGAGCACCGCGTCAACGGGCTCATCTTCGTTTCCGGCAGGCACGCCGACCTCCTGTCCGACCTCTCCCCCTATCACGATGCCGCCGCGCGCGGAATTCCCTTCGTCACGATCAACGGTGCACGCCCGGAGGTCCCGGCCCCCGACTTTTCCACAGGGGATTCTCTCGGCATCCGCGCCGCGGTCACGCACCTTCACGGGCTAGGGCACACGCGCATTGCGCTTCTGACCGGCCGCACGCACATCGTCCCGGCCCTACGTAAGGCCGAGGCATTCACACAGGTAATGGGCGAGCTGATGGGAGACCACTCCCCCATCATTGAGGAGACTTTCTACACATACGAAGCCGCGGCCGCCTACACGCACGCCCTCATGGAGCGCGGCGTGACGGCGATCATCACAGGCTCTGACCTGCAGGCGCTCGGTGCCATCCGCACGATTTCCTCGCTCGGCCTGTCGGTCCCGGACGACATCTCGGTCATCGGTTTCGATGACACGTTCCTCATGAGCCACCTGGATCCGGCACTCACGACGATTCACCAGCCCGTGCAGTCGATCGTTACCTCCGCCGTGCGCGCCCTCTTCGAGGCATTGAATTCGGCCGACTACACTCCTACGCACGCCGACTACGTTTTTTCACCCGATTTGATCGTGCGCGGCTCGACGGCGCGCATCAACTAACACCCCGGATCACGGAGGTCCGGGCATCGAGATTGACTTGACAAAGATTCTCAATTTCAAAGAGAATGATTTTCATGTCGAAGAGAATCCTTGCTGCCGCATGCGCGGCTGCCACAGCGCTCACCCTGTCCGCCTGCATCTCCCCGTCCACATCCAACGGCGGCTCCTCCAAAGACGGCAAACTGACCGTCATGGCCTCGTTCTACCCCCTGCAGTACCTGGCCGAAAAGATCGGAGGCGAGCACGTCTCCGTTACCTCCCTGACCCCTGAAGGCGCCGAGCCGCACGACCTCGAGCTCTCTCCCAAGATGGTTGACTCCCTGTCCTCCGCGGACGCGGTCATCTATCTCGCGGGCTTCCAGAGCGCCGTTGACGAGGCCATCGAGCAGCAGGCCCCCAAGACCGTCATCGACGTGTCCTCCGCGGCCAAGCTGGTTGAGGCCGGCACCGACGCGAACCACCCCTCCGAGGACGAGGAAGATGCCACCGATGAGGCCCAGTCCGGCGAGACCGAGGCCCACGATCACGAGGGCGCTGATCACGCCGACCACGATCACCACCACGACATGAGCGCGGACCCGCACTTCTGGCTGGACCCCACCCGCATGGCGAACGCAGCCACCCTGGTGGGTGACAAGCTCGCCGAGGCCGACTCCGCCCACGCCGACACCTACAAAGCGAACGCGAAGGCCCTGGCCGAGGACCTCAACGCCCTGAGCGATACCCTGGTCACCAAGACCTCGACCTGCAAGGTCAAGACCTTTGTCACCGCCCACACCGCCTTCGGTTACCTCGCGGACCGCACAGGTCTGACCCAGGTCGGCATCTCCGGCCTCGACCCCGAATCCTCCCCCTCCCCCGCGCGCCTGGCTGAAATCGCCCAGATCGCCAAGGAGCAGGGCGTGACGACGATCTTCACCGAGGCCCTCATCGATCCCAAGGTCGCGCAGACCCTGGCCGACGACCTCGGCATCACGACGGCCGTCCTGGACCCGATCGAGTCCCAGACCGACGCGTCCAAGGACTACGCCGCGACGATGAACTCCAACATTGACGCCTTGACGAAAGCCCTCGACTGCCAGTGACAACAACTGACAACCCCACAACGGCGGGGGCCTCCCACCCCGAGGCGGACCCCGGCCGCTGGCGCT
>OAVY01000221.1_pt1 | contig 11118 bp, 4 predicted proteins | sample 1476481 | NCBI WGS metagenome assembly OAVY01 (sample SAMEA2580116, study PRJEB22360) | human gut metagenome | biome: human gut; feature: human-associated habitat; material: faeces | place: Denmark | collected 2008/2010 | reverse complement strand
GTACACCACCACGCCGAAGAAGCCGAACTCGGCTCTGCGTAAGGTCGCTCGTGTGCGCCTTTCGTCCGGCATCGAAGTCACCGCCTACATCCCCGGTGAGGGCCACAACCTGCAGGAGCACTCGATCGTGCTCGTGCGCGGTGGTCGTGTGAAGGACCTGCCCGGCGTGCGTTACCGCATCGTTCGCGGCTCGCTCGACACCCAGGGTGTCCGCGGCCGCCAGCAGGCTCGTTCCCGTTACGGCGCGAAGAAGGAGAAGAAGTAATGCCTCGTAAGGGCCCCGCTCCCCGTCGCCCCCTCGTCGATGACCCGGTCTACGGCTCCAAGGTCGTGACCCAGCTGGTCAACCGCGTTCTCCTCGACGGCAAGAAGACCGTCGCCGAGCGCATCGTCTACGGCGCACTTGAAACCGTTCGCGAGCGTACCGAGCAGGAGCCCGTCTCCGTGCTCAAGCGCGCTCTCGAGAACATTCGTCCGGCCCTCGAGGTCCGCTCCCGCCGTGTCGGTGGCGCGACCTACCAGGTCCCCGTCGAGGTTCGCCCCGCGCGCGCCACGACGCTGGCCCTGCGCTGGCTGGTCGACTTCTCGCGTCAGCGTCGCGAGAAGACCATGACCGAGCGTCTCGCCAACGAGATCCTCGACGCCTCCAACGGCCTCGGTGCCGCTGTGAAGCGCCGTGAGGACATGCACAAGATGGCTGAGTCCAACCGCGCCTTCGCGCACTACCGCTGGTGATTTAAAGACGAGGCCTGGGCAACCGGGCCTCGTCTCACGCAGCAAGAACACCCATTACTTCGAACGAAGGAACCACACTCGTGGCACTAGAGGTGCTGACGGATCTCAACAAGGTCCGCAACATTGGCATCATGGCTCACATCGATGCCGGCAAGACGACCGTGACCGAACGAATCCTGTTCTACACGGGCATCAACTACAAGATCGGCGAGACGCACGACGGCGCCTCGACGACCGACTGGATGGAACAGGAAAAGGAACGCGGCATCACGATTACGTCCGCCGCCGTTACCTCTTTCTGGAACGGTAACCAGATCAACATCATTGACACCCCCGGTCACGTTGACTTCACCGTTGAGGTTGAGCGCTCCCTGCGCGTCCTCGACGGCGCTGTCGCCGTGTTCGACGGCAAGGAGGGCGTTGAGCCCCAGTCCGAGACCGTGTGGCGTCAGGCCGACAAGTACGACGTCCCGCGTATCTGCTTCATCAACAAGATGGACAAGATGGGCGCCGACTTCTACTTCTCGGTTGGTACCATCCGCGACCGCCTGCACGCGACCCCGATCGTCATGCAGCTGCCGATGGGTGCTGAGAACGACTTCGTCGGCAACATCGACCTGCTGACCATGGAGGCCCTGACCTACCCGGCCAAGGACGACAAGGGCAACGACACGCTCGGCTCCATCGTCGAGCGCGGCCCGATCCCCGCCGAGTACCAGGAAAAGGCTGAAGAGTACCGCGAGGCGCTCGTTGAGGCCGCCGCTGAGGGCTCCGACGAGCTGACCGAGGCGTACCTGGAGAACGGCGAGCTGACGATCGAGCAGATCAAGGAAGGCATCCGCCTCCTGACCATCTCCTCGCGCGCGTTCCCCGTCTACTGCGGTACCGCTCTGCGCAACATGGGCGTGCAGCCCGTCCTCGACGCCGTCGTGGACTTCCTGCCCTCCCCGCTCGACATCGGCGACGTTCGCGGCTTCCTCCCCGGTTCTGAGACCGAGGAAGAGACCGAAGTTCGTAAGCCCGACGAGAAGGAGCCTTTCTCCGCTCTGGCCTTCAAGATCGCTGCTCACCCCTTCTACGGCAAGCTCACCTTCATCCGCGTGTACTCCGGTAAGGTCGAGTCCGGCGCCCAGGTTCTCAACTCGACCAAGGGCAAGAAGGAGCGCATCGGCAAGATCTTCCAGATGCACTCGAACAAGGAGAACCCTGTCGACGTGGCGCACGCTGGCCACATCTACGCGGTGATCGGCCTGAAGGACACCACGACCGGTGACACGCTGTGCGCGCTGGACAAGCCGATCGTCCTCGAGTCGATGACGTTCCCCGCCCCCGTTATCCAGGTCGCCGTCGAGCCCAAGTCGAAGGCCGACCAGGAGAAGATGGGCATTGCCATCCAGAAGCTGGCGGAAGAGGACCCGACGTTCACCGTCGAGCTCGACGCCGAGACCGGCCAGACCATCATCGGTGGTATGGGTGAGCTCCACCTCGACATCATCGTCGACCGTATGCGTCGCGAGTTCAAGGTTGAGGCCAACGTGGGTAACCCGATGGTTGCCTACCGCGAGACCATCCGCAAGAAGGTCGAGAAGTACGAATACACGCACAAGAAGCAGACCGGTGGTTCCGGTCAGTTCGCGCGTGTCATCATCGCCCTGGAGCCCCTCCCGGCCGACTCTGAGGAAGAGTACATGTTCGAGGACAAGGTCACCGGTGGCCGCGTTCCTCGCGAGTACATTCCGTCGGTCGACGCGGGCATCAAGGACGCCATGCAGTCCGGCGTTCTCGCCGGCTACCCGATGGTCGACATCAAGGCCACGCTGCTCGACGGCGCCTACCACGAGGTTGACTCCTCTGAAATGGCGTTCAAGGTTGCTGGCTCGATGGCGCTGAAGGAAGCTGCTAAGAAGGCTAACCCCGTCCTCCTCGAGCCGATCATGGCCGTTGAGGTTCGTACTCCTGAGGAGTACATGGGCGATGTCATCGGCGACCTCAACTCTCGCCGTGGCCAGATCAGCTCGATGGACGAGCAGCACGGCGTGCGCGTCGTCAAGGCTCAGGTCCCGCTCTCCGAGATGTTCGGATACGTGGGCGACCTGCGCTCCAAGACGCAGGGCCGCGCTGTCTACTCCATGGAGTTCGACAGCTACGCCGAGGTTCCGCGCGCCGTCGCGGACGAGATCGTCGGCAAGTCTCGGGGCAACTGAGTCCCACCGGGGGCTCGTGGGGCAGGGTGACCTGCCCTGCGAGCCGCCTCACACACAAGTAAACCCAGTAGGTCTCAAGCCCCAGGGGTGTTAAGCTGACACCTAGCCGTAGGCTGAGAATATCTACCCGAGTCCAGGAGGACACAAGTGGCGAAGGCCAAGTTTGAGCGCACCAAGCCGCACGTCAACATCGGCACGATTGGTCACGTTGACCACGGCAAGACGACGCTGACGGCAGCTATCACGAAGGTGCTGCACGACAAGTACCCCGATCTGAACGAGTACACCCCCTTCGATCAGGTCGACAACGCTCCCGAGGAGCGCGATCGTGGCATCACGATCAACGTCTCCCACGTCGAGTACCAGACCGAGAAGCGTCACTACGCGCACGTTGACGCCCCCGGCCACGCCGACTACGTCAAGAACATGATCACCGGCGCGGCCCAGATGGACGGCGCGATCCTCGTGGTCGCCGCCACCGACGGCCCCATGGCCCAGACCCGCGAGCACGTTCTGCTCGCCCGTCAGGTCGGCGTCCCCACCATCCTCATCGCCCTCAACAAGGCCGACATGGTCGACGACGAGGAAATGATGGAACTGGTCGAGGAAGAGTGCCGCGACCTGCTCGAGTCCCAGGACTTCGATCGCGACGCCCCGATCATCCAGGTCTCCGCTCTGAAGGCCCTCGAGGGCGACCCGGAGTGGGTTGCCAAGGTCGAGGAGCTCATGGACGCGGTGGATACCTACATCCCCACCCCCGAGCGTGACATGGACAAGCCCTTCCTCATGCCGATCGAGGACGTCTTCACGATCACCGGTCGTGGCACCGTCGTCACGTCGACCATTGTCCCCGGTCGTGTTGAGCGCGGCAAGCTGCCCATCAACTCCGAGGTCGAGATCCTCGGTATCCGTGAGCCCCAGAAGACCACGGTTACCGGCATCGAGATGTTCCACAAGTCCATGGACGAGGCCTGGGCTGGCGAGAACTGTGGTCTGCTGCTCCGTGGCACCAAGCGCGACGAGGTCGAGCGTGGCCAGGTTGTGGCCGTCCCCGGCTCTATCACGCCCCACACCGAGTTCGAGGGCCAGGTCTACATCCTCAAGAAGGAAGAGGGCGGCCGCCACAACCCCTTCTTCTCGAACTACCGTCCGCAGTTCTACTTCCGTACCACGGACGTGACCGGCGTCATCACCCTCCCCGAGGGCACCGACATGGTCATGCCTGGCGACACCACCGAGATCTCCGTTGAGCTGATCCAGCCCATCGCCATGGAGCCCGGCCTTGGTTTCGCTATCCGTGAGGGTGGCCGCACCGTTGGTTCCGGTCGTGTCACCAAGATCCTGAAGTGACTTTGTCGATCGCCTAGCGATCGCTGAATCTTCAGCAGAGCAGGTCCGCTCGTTTGAGCGGGCCTGCTCTTTTTCATTGCAATTGCCGAGGCCGAGGCTGGTTTCCTTGCGTGGTATTCGTGCAGGTGCGGGGGGCAACCGACGCGGCGAGGGAGAGCCAAAGCGGGGCGGTGGTAGTCGTGCAGGTGCGGGGGCAGTTGCGCTAAGAGAACGGAGTATGGAATGCTAGTTACCATGAAACCCTTCAGCACCGCGAAGCGCCGTTTCAAGGCACCCTTTTTGATTCTTCTCCTCGCTCTGAGTTTGCTTTTGCCAGGAGTGTTGCCCCCTCCTGTAGCCTTCGCCGCAGGCGGACTCAAACTCGACCTATTCTTGGGAACTTACGATGGGCTCAAGGCCTATGCGAGCGGTGACCCGAATCCAACGCAGAAGTTGGACTACTGGTCTGGTGAGTCAGTCCCGGCGGTCGCCCAGATCGCGGCATCGGGAGAGGACTCCGCCACCGCGCAAGACGTCGCACTCACCCTCACGGTTCCCAAGGTGCGCGACGCGGAGGGCAAGCTACTGATTTCGACCCCGGCGTTCGTGGATTCCGAGCTTGCTGTACAGGCCGGGGGCGGCACGGCCCGCTCGGAAACAGAGGATGCGTGGATCCTGACGTACACGTTCCCGAGCATGAAGGGCGGTCAGTTCAGCCAGTTGCCCTTCAATTTCTCCTTCCTTGATGGCATCACGCCGAATGGGACAACTGTAACGCCGACGATCGAGCTGAAGGTCGGCGAGGTCACGACAGATACGAAGTCGCTCACGTTTACCGCGAAGTCGGCTGACGCCAATCAGGTCCGCCAGGTCTTCCGCCGCATGGGGGAATACCTTCAGGACAACAAGGTGGATGTCCTTGATGAGAACAATCAGAAGATTGGGGTCACCAAGTTTTACAGTGATACTCGGACCGACCACACGCCAGCGGCGGGTCTCACCACGTACTTCGGCGTGTGCACGCACTCATCAAAGGCCGCGTCAACGTCCGCAAATCAAGGCAATTACCAGTACCATACGATGACGTACGATGTCACCCTCCCCGAGGGGGCTGACGCCGTTGAAACGCTAGCTGTGGGAGCGACGCTCAACCACGGGTGGGCGTGGGTGGATGACACGCATCGGGTCATGCGCCTTATTCGCTCTTACGAGAGTAACTGGGCGGTGTGTGAGAAGAATAATGATCATTACGACTACGAGCTGATCTATAGGAACGCGCCCACCGTCGACGCTGATGGCAGTGCTCATCGTTACACGCCTGTCGTTCATGCCACGGCCGACATGGGACTGGCGACGGAGCGGGACGCAGGTACCGCGCAGCTGAGCCACATCTTCGTTGAACAGGTCGTTCCCTTCAACGGGACATCCCGCGTTGTTCAAGGTAAGGCGCTTTTTGGGCATAGCTACGAGAACTGGCACTACGACAATGCCTCAGACGGCCATCTGACGATTGATGGCGACACTATCGAATACACTTGGGTCGGCAGGTTGCTAACGCGGATGTCCAAGGTGACGGGTGTCGCGCCCGGAGTCATGGCCTCCGATGAGTATCCTGAGGATCTCCCGGGCTTTCGCTGGGCATTGGAAGTCAGCCAAGACAATAATGGTTCCAGCTACACGGATAAGACCGGAGGAACGCACCACTTCGTCCACGAGGTCGTCGACACGGACCTCGACCCGCGTCTGTATTACCAGCAGTTCGATTTCTTTAGCACGCGTCAAGCGGCTGAGTACGTCTTGGCTAGCAGGGGATCCGCGCTGACCGTGGATGAAATCAAAGCCCGGATCAATGCCACCGGAAACCACCTCTACGGCGTCAAACGGGACGGCACCGAGGTGGAGATCGCAAAGGACCTCGACTACGGCGACCGCGTCGCGATCAATGACACCGCACGCGAGTACACCAAGCTACGACTGGTCTTCGATACCCCGCTCGAACTGGACAACTATCGCGCCTTTTTCTACGTCAGGGCGTTCCCAACGGATGCGGAGCTGACGAAGTGGAAGAGTGGCTACTACACCGAGAAGCAACTGTACGCGAATTACATGTCGTCGACCGTCACACAGGGGAGCGCCGACGGTCAGGTCGTGCAGTCCCTGAAAGACGGCGACGAAATGTGGGACAGTCAGAAGTCGAACAACAACGCCGTCGTGTGGCCGCTCACGCCCAAAGTCACCACTAGGCTTAGCAGGCCTGCGCGTGCGGACGTCAATCCGCCCAGCAACGGGAACCCCGATTGGTGGAGCGGCCCGTGGTGGACGACGGATGATGGAGAGGCGACGTATTCGCGCTGCACGGGCGTGGACGACATGTACGCTGCCGGGGGGTGCCAGCCGACAACCTTACCCCGAAGACATGCTCCCGACTGAAGACTCTCGAGATTTCCAGTAATCCGAAGCCAGACTGGGGAAGCGTGACGCGCACTCTGAAGAATGTTCGCCAAGTCCTTCTCCTTCCCCCCGGAGTCAACTACGTCCGCACTGACAGCACCCAGATCGCGCGCGATCTGGACGCGACCGCGCGAACACCGAAGATCGTGAGGGATTACAAGGGCACGGGTCGGACGGCGCTCATCTACTCCTACGGCGACATCGACTACACGCAGCCCAAGTACGGGCTCTCGGACAGCGTGGCGACCTTCGTCACCGTCGATATGACCCTCTATGCGAACTTTGGTGTCAACACCTTCGACGCATACACGGTGTGGGACGGACCAGAGTCCGTTGAACCGACGGCCGACACGGCTCTCATCGATTCCCTTGATTTCGATGACGACGGTGCGACCGATGACAAGGTATCGCACACGACGATCGGAGTACGGCTTATCGCGCCCTCGGAGATCATCAGCAAGATCGAGACCTCTCTCAACGGAGAATCGGACTGGACGCTGTCGGCGCCGGCACAGGATCTGGGTTCGCCCGTTTACTACCGGCTGAGTGTCATGAACAACTCGTTGACGCCAACTTCGACGGTGAGCTTGCTCTCCGTCCTGCCCAGTACGACAGACCACAAGATCGTTTCCGACAGGGACGGCACATATGCTCACCGCGACTGGGAGTCGACGGCGACCGACGGCGAGACGGCGCTGAGCGGACATTCCTCCGCGTTCCGTACGCCGCTGACGGGTCCTGCCTCTAAGGTCCTCGTCGAAAGCGAGACGGGCACGAAAGACGCTTCCGACCGGGTGACTGTTCTGTATTCGGTGACAGAGCAGGGGACTGACCTTGCTTCGGTCGTCAATGCTCAGTGGTACACCGCTGAGGAGATCCCCGAGCACGGAGGATGGACTGCGGTGACCGCGGTGAAGGCGGACCTGAAGCCGGGGGAGGTGCTTGACTCCAAGGAGACGCTGCGGGTCATCCTGCCGGCGCGGATTCCGGTCCAACCTGCGACCACGCTCAACTCGAACTTCAAGGACGGAAAGTTGGCTGTGGCCTCCGTCGCCCTCGCGGGTTCAGGCGCATCATATGTGGAGGCGAACGACGTCACCGTCTCGACGGATCGCTACAGTGCGCGCGGTGCCGTGTTCCGTGACCTCAATGCGAACGGCGTGAAGGACGCTGGCGAGCGCTTCCTCCCGGACCAGTCCTGGACGATGGTGAAGAGCGACGGCTCCGCAGTGTCTAACCCCGGGTACGAAGACTCGGAAGCATCGGGTATCACGGTTGACACCAAGGCGCCGGCTGCCATCGTCGGATCGCACACCTCCACAGACCCGACCCTGCAACTCGCCGATCCGGAACTGTCTTCATCGCCGGTGTACCCGCGTGGCACCTATGCCCTCGCGTTCACCAAGCCCGACGCGATGAGCTGGTCGCCGAAGCCGACCTCACCGGGTGACGCAACGGTCGTCAACTCGGCGGACGAGAACGGACGCACGGACCTCTTCGATCTCAACCCCGTGACCCGCACGGCAACGAGATACGCCGGAGTTGTTGGCACGCGTGATCTTGAGATCACGAAGACAGCAAAAGACACAGGAGAGGCCCAAGAGGGCGTCGCCTTCACTCTGACATTCAAAGGCTGGTTGGATTCAGAGGCGCCGACGCAGACCGTTAACCCGGCTCAGACACAGTGGACGGGAACAACCGAGGCGAACGGCGCGCTTACATTCGCAAACCTGCCGTACGGCATGTACACCCTCCACGAAGGCGAACCGCTCACGGGCTATGCGCGGGTGGCGGATCAGACCGTCACTATTGACGCGACGGGAGCCACCATTACCGGAGGCGTTGTTTCTCCCATTGCGCTTGCTGTTGCCGATCCTCGCGCCGAGGGGACGGTGACGGTGACGAAGACCGACGACTACCAGCAGCCGCTCGCAGGAGTCGCTTTCGGCATCTTCCCCGTTGACGCGAACGGTGCTACCGCATCGACTCCGGCATTCACCGCAACAACAGGTGACGATGGTCGAGCCCAGTTCACCAACGTTCCGTGGGCGAAATACGTCCTTCGGGAGCTTTCCGGAAAGGATGGATACGTCAAGGCCGAAGGCGATCTCAAGACGTTCGAGCTTGGAGGCCCCAGCTTTGACGCCGGTACGGTCGTCAACGAACGGATCGACGGTACGGTGTCGGTAAAGAAGGTCGACGAAACCGGTGATGCTCTCGCAGGGGCGACCTTCGGTCTGTTCCCGGTTGATGCGTCCGGCGTCGCTGCGTCGGTGCCGGTCATGAGTGCCACAAGCGGATCCGATGGGGTCGCGACGTTCACGAACGTCCACTGGGGCGTATATCAGGTCAAGGAGACGTCCGCGCCGGAAGGCTACACGCTGTCTGATACGGCGCTGACCGTGACGGTTGACGCCCAACACCTGACGGTCGCAGCGGGTACCGTCACCGACCGACCGATCACAGGCACGGTCATCCTCACCAAGACCTCGGACGACGGCACGCCACTTGCAGGCGTCGAGTTCGCCCTCTACCCGGTGACCAAGGGACCCGACGGTTCAACGACGGTCGCAGACGTTCCCGCGATGCGTGCCCTGTCCGATGCCAACGGCCGTGTCTCCTTTGATTCCGTGCGCTACGGAATGTACGAACTACGTGAGACAAAGGGCCTGCCCGGGTACCTGACGATGGAAAAGCCTCTTGGCGTCATCGTCACCGCAGATGGAGCGACGATTGACCTCGGCCAGGTTGTCAACACCGCCGAGCGTGGTGCGATCCGGCTTCGATCCGGCTTCTCAAGACCGATGCGAAGACTGGCGAGCCGCTTGCGGGTGCGACCTTCGCGATCTATCGGGTCGAAGAGGACGGAACCGTGGCCGAAGAACCGAGCGATACGCAGGTCAGCGGCGCAGACGGCATCGTCTCGTTTGAAAACCTCACCGTCGGCGATTATGAAATCCGTGAAACGAACGCACCCACCGGCTGGCTGGTATCCACCGACACCATCTCGGCAAAGGTCAGTGCAGACGGGCAAGTCGTTGACGCGGGGCGCGTGAACAACGAACGTATTCGCGCTGACATCATCGCCCATAAGGTCGATTCTCAAACGCACGCGGGTCTCGCCGGAGCAACATTTGCTCTTGAACGTGAAGGTCAGCAGATCGCGACGGCGACCTCCGACGCCGACGGACTCGTTACCTTCAAAGACGTCGAATACGGAACCTACACGATTCGCGAGGAGCGAGCGCCTCGCGGATACGCACTCTCTGAAACCCGGCTCACGGCTGTGGTCTCGCAAAACGGCGTGTTTGTCGATGCGGGGACGATTGAGAATCAGCTCGTCGTCGACCAGTCTGCCTTGGCGCGAACCGGAATGGACGCCGAAGTTGTAGGATTGGCAGGTTTTGTGGGCGCGATCGGAATCGGTATTCTGCTCGGTGTCAGACGCAGGCGAGTTTCGTAATCACCGCTCGGAGGGCACGCGGAGTACCCAGCAAGGCTGCGCGTGCCCTCCGGCACAGTCATCAATACAGTGCGGGAACGCCTTGGACGTGCTTTCGTCGAGTGGCGCAATCCGCCAGCCATAGACCGCAGGAACATCAACTAGGAGAAATCATGAACATCACAAAACCCGTCTGGCGGCGGCGAGTGGCGATGGCGTGCGTCGGTGCGCTTGCTGCGCTCGGCTGGACGACGGTAGGAGATACCGCGCACGCTGCAACCGATCTGCCGGCCGCGCAGTTCGCATCGGTATCGGGTTCGGGCGCGTGCGCAGCAAATGAGCAGGCCCCGGCGACGTACACCGGCACGTTCGCCGCGAAGCTTCAAATGACCGAGCTGCTCAAGCCCTTCGAAACCCAGGTGAAGAGCGAGGCAGATGACGGTCACTTCCCGTGGGACAAGGAGACGGTGTCGACGAGTGCCTCGTTCTACTACACCGTGACCTTCCCGCAGGGAACGACGGTTCAGGCCGCGAGCGCCTCGGAGTCCTCGTCGATGATCGCGTCGGTGACTGAATCTGCGGTGAGCTCCGACTCCCTTACCCACACATTCAAGATCAAGCTCAACGACGTCAATTGGGCCCAGATCTACGCGGCCTACCAGCAGGATACGTCCAACCCGTCGGCTCACACGGTCGACGTGACGATTCCCTACTCCATCGCCGCCAATTCGGCCGATGAAGCCAAAGCAATCGCCGCTAGGAATGTCACCGCCACTGGCTCCTTCTCATTCTACCCGTCCGGCACCTGGGGACGATGGGGCATCGGCCTGCAGACCTTCAACATGGACGCGTTCAGCGCGCCTGTTGCTTCCGACATGAGCGCTCTCCCGTGCTTGACACCCGCCGCCCCGGTCGGGCCGATCACTGTGTCGCAGGCGGGGACGTTGCCTGGGGATT
>OAVY01000201.1_pt1 | contig 12508 bp, 7 predicted proteins | sample 1476481 | NCBI WGS metagenome assembly OAVY01 (sample SAMEA2580116, study PRJEB22360) | human gut metagenome | biome: human gut; feature: human-associated habitat; material: faeces | place: Denmark | collected 2008/2010 | reverse complement strand
ACGGTCACGAGAGAAAGCCCGCCGCGAAGGAAGTTGCGGCCCGCCAGAAGGAGATGGAGAAGCTGCGCCGCCAGGTCGAGAAGCAGCAAGAGAAGGAGGAGGCCGCCCGCCAGCGCGCCGCCGAACGCCGTACCCGCCAGGTCGAAAACGTCCTCGGGTCCGTCCTGCGCACCGCCGGCCGCGAGATTACGCGCTCCATCTTCGGCACCCGCAAGCGCTGAGACTTCCGGTTTTTCGGCACGAGGCCGGGGCTGAGGACTCCTTCCGAGGGGCTCGGCCCCGGCCTCGTCTCACAGTGCGGCCATTGTGTCAAGAAAAGGCAAAGTGGAGTAAGCTGCAACGCAATCGACCAACTTTCACGGGAGACCCTGATGCGTATCGGATTCATCGGAACGGGAGCCATGGCCCAGGCCATCGCTCGCGGTGCCGTCGCGTCCGGCGTCGATCCCGCGACCCTGGTCTTCTCCAACCGCACGGCCACCAAGGCCTGCGATTTCGCCGACGAACTCGGCGCGGCAGCCGCGTCCTCGAACGCCTCCCTGGCCCGCCAGGCCGACATCGTCATCCTGGCGGTCAAGCCCAAGGACCAGCGCGCGGTCATCAAGGAGATCTCCCCCATCGTGGTCGGTCGCACCGACGTCTGCGTCGTCTCCCTGGCGGCGGGGCGCACCCTCGACCAGATCACCACCGACTTCGGCGCGGGCATCCCGCTCGTGCGCGTCATGCCGAACGTCGCGGCCACCGTGGGGCAGTCCATGACCGCCCTGACGGCCGCGCGCGCCACCGACGCACAGGTAGCAGCCGTCCGATCCCTCATGGATTCGGTGGGCCGCACCATCCTCATCGACGAGGACTATTTCCCCGTGTTCCAGGCCCTGGCCTCGTGCTCTCCGGCCTGGTATTTCCAGATTGTTGATTCTTTCGCCCGCGCTGGTCTCAAGTACGGCCTGTCCAAGGACAGCGCCGTCGAGATCGCCGCGCAGGCGATGGCGGGAGCGGCCACGCTGCTCCTCGCTGAGCGCGAGGCGGGCACGATCCCTGCGCAACTCATTGATCGGGTGACGAGCCCCGGCGGCACCACAATCGCAGGATTGCTGGCCGCCGAGGAAGGTGGTTTGTCGACCGCACTGGTAGGTGCCGTCGACGCATCCATCCACGCCGACTCCCATCTCGGCTGACACCACCTGCCGCGCTGCGGCTTACCTCCCCCTTATTGTGCGCACCCGCGCACCCTCAACACAGGAACACACATGTTGCTCTTCAACGCAGTCGTGCTCTCCGTACTCGTCATGCTGATCCTCAGCGTCGCACGCGTGCACGTCATTATCTCCCTTTTCGTGGCCTCCCTCGTGGGCGGCCTGGTCGCCGGCATGGGCATGTCCGGCACGATGGTCGCCTTCCAGGACGGCCTCGCAGGCGGCGCGAAGATCGCCCTGTCCTACGCCCTGCTCGGCGCGTTCGCCATGTCGGTCGCCCACTCCGGATTGCCGCGCCTGCTGGCCAACTGGATCATCAAGAAGCTGCGCAACGCTGACGACTCGAACTCGGCGCGCGTGGCCCGCTCCGCCAAGTGGGGCATCCTCGGCGGCGTCCTCGTCATGGGCGTGATGAGCCAGAACCTCATTCCGATTCACATCGCGTTCATCCCGCTGCTGGTTCCCCCGCTCATCGGCGTCATGAACGAGCTGAAGATGGACCGCCGCCTGGTCGCCTGTGCGATCACCTTCGGCATCGTCACCACCTACATGTTCGTGCCGATCGGCTTCGGCCGCATCTTCCTGCACGACATTCTCTACAAGAACATCGAGGAAGCCGGCATGGCGGTTGAGGGCGTCGTCAACCCGATGGCCGCCATGGCGATCCCTGCTGCCTCAATGGCCGTGGGCTGTGCCATCGCCCTGCTCGTCTCCTACCGCAAGCCGCGCGAGTACGAGCAGCGCGAGACCTCCTTCAATTCCAACGACGACAAGCCCATCAATATGGTGAAGGTATGGGCCGCCGTCGTGGCCCTCGTCGCCTGCTTCGTCATCCAGGCGGTCCTCACCAAGATGGATTCCGAGGCCGACCCGCTGCTCGTGGGTGCCCTGGTGGGCCTGTGCATGATGCTCGCAATGCGCGTCGTGCCGTGGCAGCAGGCCGACGACGTGTTCAGCGGCGGAATGAAGATGATGAGCCTCATCGGCCTCATCATGATCACTGCCCAGGGCTATGCCTCGGTCCTGAAGGCCTCGGGCCAGATCGAGCCGCTCGTCCAGCAGACCTCCGCGATGTTCAATGGGTCGAAGGCACTGGCCGCGGTCATCATGCTGGTGGTCGGCCTCATCATCACGATGGGCATCGGCTCGTCCTTCTCGACCCTGCCGATCATCTCGGCGATCTACGTGCCCCTGTGCGTGACTCTGAACTTCTCCCCCATGGCCACCGTCGCCATCATCGGTACCGCCGGCGCGCTCGGCGACGCCGGTTCTCCCGCGTCCGACTCGACGCTTGGCCCGACAGCCGGTCTCAACATCGACGGTCAGCACGACCACATGCGAGACACGGTCATCCCCGAGTTCATCCACTACAACATTCCGCTGTTGATCGGTGGCTGGATCGCGGCGATGGTCCTCTGATTCCGTCGTTCTTCTCTACGAGGCCGGGGCCGGGTTGCACGTTTACGCAACCTGGCCCCGGCCTCGTTATGCGCCCAGGTAGCTGGTCGCGACCTCGTGGAGGACCTCGGCGGTCGCACGCACGTCCGCCAGGGCGATGTGTTCGTCGTGTGCGTGCAGCTGGGAGTAGACCTGTCCCAGGCTCGCCCCACTGTCCACGGCTCCAAAACCGTACCCGATACCCCCACGCCTGCGGGCCACGCGCAGGTCGGTGCCGCCGGGGAAGAGGACGGGCACGACGCTCGCGCCCGGGTAGCGCTTTGTCAGCGCCGCTTCGATCGCCCGATACAGGTCGGTGTCGATCGACGAGGCCGTGGCGTCCTCGCTGAGGAGGCGTTCGATGGTCACGTGCTCGGCGAGGTCGCCGAGGGCCGCCGCAATGGCGGCGTCCACGTCATCGTCGTCGACGCCGGGCAGCGTGCGGATGTCCAGCTCGAGGGTAGCGTGGGAGGGCATGACATTGATGGGGCCGCCGGAGCGAGCGACCGTCTGGGCGACGGTCACGTGGGAAATCGCGTGGGCGAAGGCTGCCAGATCCCCGAACTCGGAGTAGTCGCCCCCGTAGGTGCCATGAATTAGGCTCGTTTCGGTCGTTTCATCGAACTCGAAGGCGCGCACGAAGCCCGCCCAGACCTCGTCCGTGGCGGTGGGCCAGCGAGCGGCGGACAGCGCCGCGCTCACCTGAGAGAGCCGCTCGACGGCGCTCGTGCTCCCCAGCGGAACCGAGCCGTGGCCGGCGTCGCCCCGGATGTGTAGGCGGCGCTGGGCGGCTCCCTTCTCGCCGACGACCACGACGACGCTGTCGCCTCCGCGGTGCCCGCGAATGTGCGCTCCTCCCATTTCGGACAGGGCCACGTCCCACGGGAGGGCGTCCGCCCTGTGCTCGCCGATCCACGGGACGCCGAGTCCTCCTCGTGCTTCCTCGTCCGCGGCGGCCACGAACACCAGAGAACGCGCGGGAGGATTGCCGTCCTGGGCGCGGCGCGCGACCTCGCGAGTCACGACGGCCATCGCCGCGGTCAGGTGGAGCATGTCAACCGTTCCGCGCCCCCACATGACGCCGTCCTCGATCTGGGCACCGAAAGGATCGCGCGTCCACTTGGCCTCGTCGACGGGCACGACATCCGTGTGCCCGAGGAGGGTCAGCGGCGTGCCGACGCTGCGCGGATCCGCGCCCTCGACCGTGACCACGAGGGACGTGCGACCCGGGTGCGGGGTGATCCGTTCGATTGACACGGGCAGGCCAGCGAAGAAGTCCTCAAGGAGGTTGGCGGCGCGCTCCTCTCCCCCCGAATCGGCGGTCAAGTCGTTGACGCAGCCCAAGCGCACCAGGCGCCCCAACAGGTCGACGGTCTGCTCACCCAGCGATTGCGTGCTCACAGTTGATCCCCTTCCGCGCGGGAGCCTCGTCCCGGCTCCCCTGCCTGACACCACGGTATCCCCACGCGCTTCACGTCACCCGACCGCGCCACGAGAGGGACTTTTGTAACGACGCGTGTGAGCAACGCGCCGGGCGCTACAAGGCCCAGCATTGGACCGAAATGCCTGGGGAAACGTAGGCTAGTGGGGCAAACAGTCCACGACTCGGATGGAGACAACTCAATTATGGCCATGAACACCCGTGCGCAGGCGCCTCGCGTGCCCGACCGCGCCGCCCCCGAAGGCCTCGAAGCCAAGTGGGGTGAGGCCTGGGAAAGCCAGGGTACCTACGCTTTTGACCGCACCGCGACGCGCGAGCAGGTGTACTCGATCGACACTCCCCCGCCGACGGTATCCGGCTCCCTGCACATCGGCCATGTTTTCTCCTACACGCACACTGACGTCGTGGCCCGCTACCAGCGCATGATGGGCAAGTCCGTGTTCTACCCGATGGGGTGGGACGACAACGGCCTGCCCACCGAGCGCCGCGTGCAGAACTACTTCGGCGTGCGCGTGGATGCCACCCTGCCCTACGACCCCGACTTCGAGCCCCCGCACGTGGGCGGCGACGGCAAGTCGATCAAGGCTCGCGACCAGAAGCCGATTTCCCGTAAGAACTTCGTGGAGCTGTGCGAGCGCCTCACCGTCGAGGACGAGGCTCAGTTCGAGGCGCTGTGGCGCTACCTGGGTCTGAGCGTGGACTGGAAGCAGAACTACCAGACGATCGGCGCGCGTGCGCGCAAGGTCGCCCAGGCCGCGTTCCTGCGCAACCTGGCGCGCGGCGAGGCCTACCAGGCCGAGGCCCCGGGCCTGTGGGACGTCACCTTCCAGACGGCGGTCGCCCAGGCTGAGCTGGAGAGCCGCGAATACCCGGGCTTCTACCACCGCCTGGCCTTCCACATCACGGACGCCGAGGCCGCCGCGAAGGCTGCCGCCGCGGGCGCGCCCGTCGAGGACGGCGTGGACGTGTGCATCGAGACGACGCGACCCGAGCTGCTGGCCGCCTGCGTCGCCCTGATCGCCCACCCGGACGACGAGCGCTACAAGCCGCTGTTCGGCACGACGGTCGCCTCCCCCGTGTACGGCGTCGAGGTGCCGATCCTGCCCCACCCCGAGGCCGAGATGGACAAGGGCGCGGGCATCGCCATGTGCTGTACCTTCGGCGACACGACCGACATCGACTGGTGGCGTGACCTGGAGCTGCCGCTGCGCGCGATCCTGCGCAAGGACGGCCGCATCATCACCGAGACCCCCGAGTGGATCACGACGGACGCGGGCCGCGCGGCTTTCGAGGAGATCACCGGCAAGACGACGTTCTCCGCGCGCGAGGCCGTGGTGGCCGCACTGCGCGAGTCGGGCGAGCTGAAGGGCGAGCCGACCAAGACGATGCGTCAGACCAACTTCTTCGAGAAGGGCGACAAGCCCCTCGAGATCGTCACCTCGCGCCAGTGGTACATCCGTAACGGTGGCCGCGCGTGGACGAACCCGGCCTCGGGAGCGGACCTGAACGAGGAGCTCATCGGCCGCGGCCGCGAGCTGGAGTTCCACCCCGACTTCATGCGCGTGCGCTACGAGAACTGGGTGAAGGGCCTGAAGGGTGACTGGCTGGTCTCCCGTCAGCGCTTCTTCGGCGTGCCGTTCCCGCTGTGGTACCGCGTGGACGCGGACGGCCAGGTCAATTACGACGACATCATCACCCCGTCTGAGGCTGCTCTGCCGGTCGATCCGTCGACGGACGTGCCGGAGGGCTACACGGAGGATCAGCGCGGCGTGGCCGGCGGCTTCGTGGGCGAGCTGGACATCATGGACACGTGGGCGACGTCCTCGCTGTCCCCGCAGCTGGCGTGTGGCTGGCTGGATGACGAGGACCTGTTCGCTCGCACGTACCCGATGGATCTGCGCCCGCAGGGCCAGGACATCATTCGTACGTGGCTGTTCTCCACCGTGGTGCGCGCGGACCTGGAGTTCGGCGCGCTGCCGTGGAAGCACGCGGGCCTGTCAGGCTGGATCCTGGATTCGGACCACAAGAAGATGTCCAAGTCCAAGGGCAACGTCGTGACCCCCATGGGCATCCTGGAGAAGTACGGCTCGGACGCTGTGCGTTACTGGGCGGCGTCGGCTCGCCTGGGCCTGGATGCGGCGTTCGACGAGCAGCAGATGAAGATTGGTCGCCGCCTGGCGATCAAGGTGCTCAACGCGTCGAAGTTTGCCCTGACGATGGGCGGCGAGGGCGCGGCTATCGATCTGGATCCGGCGCTGGTGACGGTGCCGCTGGATCGTTCGGTGCTGGCTGCACTGGCCTCCGTCATTGACGAGGCCTCGGCTGCCCTGGCGTCCTACGAGCACTCTCGTGCTCTCGAGGTCACGGAGTCGTTCTTCTGGACGTTCTGCGACGACTACCTGGAGCTGGTGAAGGAGCGCGCCTACAACCGCGATGGCGCGTGGGACGAGGCCTCGGCCGCGTCTGCCCGTGCGGCTCTGGCGATCGTTATCGACAACGTCGTGCGTCTGCTGGCCCCCTACCTGCCGTACGTGACGGAAGAGGTGTGGAGCTGGTACCGCGAGGGAAGCGTGCACACCGCTCCCTGGCCGGTGGTGGCGGACCTGGCTGGCGTCGAGGGCGATCCCTCGGTGCTTGAGGCCGCGTCCTCTGCTCTGATCGCGCTGCGTCGCGTGAAGTCTGAGGCGAAGGTGTCGCCACGTACGCCGTTCCTGGCGGTGACGGTGCGCGCCCCGCAGGCTCAGGTGGAGGCTCTGGAGTCCGTGAAGGGTGACCTGGAGGCCGCATCCAAGGCTGTGGGCGCCCTGACCGTGGCCGCCTCCGACGACGCTGAGGCCACCGAGGCCGTTGTCGAGTCCTTCGAGCTGGGCGAGGCTCCTGCTAAGCGCAAGGGCTGAGCGTTAGGCTGCTGGGGGGCCGCCCGTGGAACACCACGGGCGGCCCCTTTTTGCATACCTATGTCGCAACCGCATTTGGGCGCGGAGACACTGAGACCCACCACACTTTATCTTGTACTTGTCAGACAAGTGCATAACGCACACAGACCGCCTTTTCGGACGTTAGGCTACAACTGTCAAGACACAACCCAAAGGAGGGCACATGATCACCGAAGTAGACCTGAGCGGAACACCTTGCTTCGCGCATGGCGAGAAACTGTCAAATCTAAACAGAATCAATTTCATATTCGGACCAAATGGATCCGGCAAAACGACACTATCAAACATATTTCAAAATAATTCTGACACCAGAATCCATTGGGACACAAATAACATAAATGAAATACATGTATTCAATCGGGAATTCACAGCGAACGCACTAGCCAGTAGTGCGCAACTAGCAGGAGTATTCTTCATAGGGAAAGGAGCAGCCTCCACTCAAGCAAAGATAGATACACTGCAGGCACAACTAACAAAAGAGGAAGCTGAAGCAGATAAAGCAGAAGGCATCTATAAGGCCGCGGTTCAAGAAGAACGTGACATACGGTCACGCCTCGACGAAAGCGCCTGGAATACAAAAAAGAAGCTTGAGCCACTTGCAGTATTCACCTACCTAAAAGGCGGGGGTGCCCTACGGAGTAAAGCAACATTCACAGAGGAGCTCTTACAGATAAAAGTTGCATGCGACGACGAAGTAACTCTTGAGTCACTTACACAACGGGCCGAGCGACTACAGTCTGGAGAGCTCCATACAATCACGGTACCAACATTAACTTGGACACCACAGACAGAAATTGATTCACTAGAACGATTACTACCCACACCAATTATTCCCACATCAGAATCAACACTCCTTCCATTAATCAAACAATACGGCACTCTTGACTGGGTTATTCAAGGACATAACCTATGCAAACAAAGAGGCCTGGAAGATGTCTGTCCCTACTGCCAACAAGAAATCCCCAGTCACATCGCCGCAGAACTCGAGCTAATATTCGATACCACCTACAATGAGGCAACTTCCGCTATAACAAGTCTACTAAACACAATGAAGACCGACTGCAATTCACTTGCTGACATAATTGGCGCAATCTCTCGAGATACACACAGCATCCCTGCTCTAAATGCTCATTTGGACGAACTCAGACAACTCAGCACGAAGCTCGATTCTTACACACAGCTCCTCACAATGAAAAATGAGCACCCCAGTCGTGAGATTGATCCACCATTCTCACTCGAAGAGCTACACACAAACATAAACAGAACGCTGACACAATGCTTAGATGCATACAGAGAACACAATGAAGTTGCCAGCAATGTAAACAGGGAAAAGCAGTTGCTTCAAGACGAGCTTTGGGCCTGGCTTGCGACCAAAGAATTACACAACGACATTCTCACTTACCATACCGAGATTAAACAAACGCATTCAAGCACCGAAGCTGCAAAACAGCACTACAATAAGCTTCTCGAGACCAAAGAAGATACAAAAGCGCAGCTTGATGCAGAAATTGGAAAGCTTCGAAATACCAAAGAGGCAATGCTCAGAGTTAACTCTATTCTCCAGGATCTTGGATTCACGTCGTTTAAGCTTGATTACGACAGTAACTCGAAGGGATACAAGCTCATCAGGCCAAATTCTCCACTAACCAACTGCGACGTGAACACTCTATCAGAAGGCGAGAAGACAATTCTCACTTTCCTCTATTTTATTCAAAACATTGACGAAGCAGCATCTTCGAGCAATTCTAGCAGACCTATCGTCATCATCGATGACCCCATCGCCTCTACCGACTCCCAGACGTTCTTTCTTGTCACCCAGATCATCAGAAGACTTACACAGTACCTTAAAGACCCCAAGATCACAAAGCCACTCACATACAATATATCTCAACTGATCGTCTGCACTCATAACACAAGATTCCTTTCGGAAGTAAGCTACGATTGCACTCAGGGAAATGGAGCTAAATCCAAGTATGGAATTTATGCACATTATTATACTCTAGAGAAAGAAGGAATCGAAACAAAGGTTTATAATCATAATAACAACTCGACAATTAGCACGGAATATAAGCTACTTTGGGATCAGATCAAAGATTATCGCGATCAAGTAACATTGGCCGAAAGCAAACAGGATCCAATTCCACAATTTCCTCTCATGGGCAACATCATGCGCCGCATCATCGAAACCTACTCAAAGATGATTGGAAAAGGCGGCATTACAAAGCTAAGCAACAGTCCTTCTATTGCAGTTGCCGCCCTCATGGCATTTTGCAACTCGAGCTCACATAGCGCCATTGATGCGGATTTACATTCCATTTACACCCTGAGCACTAAACAGCTACTTGACGCATTCCATCAGTTATTCGAGACAGAGTTTGAAAATGGTGCTCATTTCCCGCATTACTGCGCGATGATGGGAATCGAACTTGCTGAACAAGGCTGGACTTATCCTCCGATCAACAAGCCGTAGATTGTTTCGGCGACTAGCCCAAGCAACGCCGGTTCTCCAGGGTCGCCCGTGGAACACCACGGGCGGCCCCCCTTCGCACATCCGGTGGCGACTCAGCGCCCAATGTCACGGCTTCCATCACCACGTGTGCCGCAGATGTGCATGAGCGTTGTTAGGGTGACGTATGGCTATTTCAACGCTCGACGAGTACCTCGCGACCATCCCGAACGGCGATAATCGTGCGCGGATGGTGGAGGTGCTGGGTCTCGCACAACTTCCCGGAGCCGGAGCTGCGCATCGCGTGGAACCAGCCGATGTTCACCCACCACGGGACGTACATCATCGGGTTCTCGGCCGCGTCCACGCACATGGCGATGGCCCCCGAGCGCGCAACCATGATCCGCTTTGAGCAGGTCATGCGCGAGCGCGGCACAGACTTCGGCACAACGCTCGCCCACTAGCCCTGGAACAAGCCCTTCGACTACGAGCTCCTCGACGCCTTCATCCAGCACCAGCTCGCGGAATAGCAGGACATCACGTCGTTCTGGCACCCACAGTCATGAACATCCACCCTGACGCTACACATCAGACTCTAACAACTTGTACAATTAGTACATGTCTACCGCTACACTTTCCGATTTTCGCCAGAACCAGGCTCAGTACATCGCCGCAGCCCAAGTCGAACCCGTCGAGCTGCGCTCGCGCGGCGCACAGACCCGCGCAGTTCTGGTCTCTCCCGCTTTCTACGAAGAGGCAATCGCTGCCCTCGAAGCACGGCGGGAAGCCCGCGAGCGCGAGGAATACGAGACGTGGCTCCGTGAGAATGCTCTACCCGCCCTCGAACACTACCTTGAGCACCCGGAAACTGCGCACACTCTCGATGAGCTGACTGCTGCATGGGGACTGAAGTAGTGGCACCCCAACGACGCCTTGCTATTGGCGATACTGCATACCGCGACCTCGTCAACTTTCGCGGCGAGCTTCTGACCCTCACGGGCTCAGAACAGACAACCGATGCTTACCTCTCTGCCCTACGCGATTTTCTGTCCCGTCTCGCTGAGTTTCCTCATCGCGGTGAAGCGCGTCCCGATCTTCACCCGTCAATCCGGGTGATAGGTTTTCGCCAGCGGCTTCGCATCGTTTTCGCTGTGATGGAGGATCAGGTTGTCATACTCGCCGTGCAATCTGCGCGGCAAGGGCGAGTTACCCTACCTGAATCTGTCTATCAGTTCCTTGAGGTCCTTGACGGCGACGTCAGGTAGCACAAACAGCATCCACAGTTTGAGGGTTTTACTCCCCCACCCTACGGGCGCGTAGGATAGGGGAAGCAACAGCTGCGCCGCTGGCCCCGTCCCGCGGCGCGCACCGCCCAGCGACCAGGGAGCAGACATGACCGCCGAAGAAACCCCGGCCTCGTCCACCATTGACGAGACGACGCAGACGCAGGCGCAGGCAACCACCGAAGCCCTCGAGTGGCACGCCCCCGTCCTGGTGCGCATCGACGAGCACACGACGATCCCCCACCTGCTCAAAGAACGCGTGCAGCGCGGCGCCACCCGCCCCCTCATCCTGCGCAAGATCGGCATCGGCGACACGTGGCGCTCCATCACGGCGCGCGACTTCTACGACGAGGTCCACGCACTCGCCGCCGGCCTCATCGCGCGCGGCCTCGAACCCGGCGACCGCGTCGCGATCATGAGCCGCACCCGATACGAGTGGACGCTCCTCGACTTCGCGTGCTGGGCGGCCGGCCTCGTCCCCGTGCCCATCTACGAGACCAGCTCCATCGACCAGGTCGCCCACGTCCTCGTCGACGCGGACGTCCACCTCATCATCACCGAGACCGTGTCCATGGCGGAGATCGTGCGCGCGGCAGCCGAGAGAGAAAACCGCGACAACACGCACGTCCTCTCCCTGGACTCCGAGGCCATCGAAACCCTCATCGCGGAGGGCTCGGCCACCCCGCGTGAGCGCGTCCTCGCCCGCTCCGAAGCCCTCACGAAGGATGACATCGCCACCATCGTCTACACGTCGGGCACGACGGGCACGCCCAAGGGCACGGTCCTGTCCCACGAGAACTTCACGAACCTGTGCCTGAACGCCCACGCGTGGATGCCGGAAATCGCGGCGGGCAAGAACTCACGCCTGCTCCTCTTCCTGCCCCTCGCCCACGTGTTCGCGCGTTTCCTGCAGGTCTTCCAGATCAGTGGCAACGGCGTCCTCGGCCACGCGCCCAACATCAAGAATCTGCTGAACGACCTGGCGTCCTTCAAGCCGAGCTACCTCCTCGTCGTCCCGCGCGTCCTGGAGAAGATCTACAACTCGGCGGACACGAAGGCGTCCGGCCCCAAGCGCAAGATCTTCCGCTGGGCGGCCAAGGTCGCGATCGCCTACTCCCAGGCCCTCGACACCGACGACGGCCCGACCGCGTCGCTCAAGGCCCAGCACGCGCTCGCCGACAAGCTCGTCTACCAGCAGATCATCCGCCTCGTGGGCGGCAACGCGGACTACATCGTCTCGGGCGGCGCACCCCTTGCCCCCTGGCTCGCGCACTTCTACCGCGGCGTCGGCATCCCCGTCCTGGAGGGTTACGGCCTGACCGAGACGGTCGGCCCAGTCTCCGTCAACACGCCACGCCTGTCCAAGATCGGCACCGTGGGCCCGGCCCTGCCGCCCATGTCCTTCAAGATCAGCGACGAGGGCGAAATCCTCCTCAAGGGCCCCAGCGTCTTCCAGCGCTACCACAACGACCCCGAGGCCACGGCCGCATGCTTCACCGACGACGGCTGGTTCCGTACGGGCGACCTGGGGTCCCTGGACCGCGACGGCTACGTGTCCATCACGGGCCGCGCGAAGGAGATCATCGTGACGGCGGGCGGCAAGAACGTCGCCCCCGCCGCCCTCGAAAACCCGATGCGCTCCCACCCGCTCATCTCCCAAGTCCTGGTCGTCGGCGACCAACGGCCCTTCGTCGCCGCGCTCATCACGCTGGACGCGGAGATGCTGCCCGATTGGCTCGCCGCGCACTCGCTGCCACCGATGAGCGTGG
>OAVY01000194.1_pt1 | contig 13352 bp, 10 predicted proteins | sample 1476481 | NCBI WGS metagenome assembly OAVY01 (sample SAMEA2580116, study PRJEB22360) | human gut metagenome | biome: human gut; feature: human-associated habitat; material: faeces | place: Denmark | collected 2008/2010 | reverse complement strand
CGCCTGTACGGGTCTCGGAGGTCAGGCCCAGGGAGACCGAGGCCTCCTGCAGCCCGTCGAGGGCGGAGGTGTCATCGGGGGTGACGGTGATCGGAATGATGCGTTCCTTGGTCGTCTCCTTGGATCCCTCCTCGCCGGCTTTTTCGCGAGGCGGCTCGACCGAGGTGATCGTCCCGGTCGTCGTAGCGGCTGAGCCGGGCAGGCGCACGGTCACGGAGTTTCCGACGACGCCGAGCGCCTGGTCGGAGAGCTTCAGGTTCGCGGAGATGATCTGACGCGAGGACGAGGCCGCAAAAAGTTCCGTCTCCATCGTCGCGTTGTCGCCGACGCGGGCCTTGAGCGCACCGATGCGCAGGTCCTCGGGGGCAAACAGGACGGTGCCCAGCGGCAGCGAACCGCTCTGGGGCAGGGTGAGGGCCTTCTGCCACTTCTTGATCGCCGCGATCGTGTTCCAGTCGAAGTGGGCGTTCGGGGTGGCTTCGAAGTAGCCGAGCTCGGACAGCGAGGTCTCCAGCTGGGTGACGTCCTCGCCGTCGCTCATGCCCTCCTCGAACGCGCGCCAGGCGGGGGTGGAGCCGTGGAGCAGGTACGTGTTGTTGCCGGCGACCGTGTACACGTGCGATCCCTGGGTGAGGGTCGTGCCGGGCGTGGGCAGGGCTGTGACGACGCCTTCGAAGGCGCTCTTGAGGGTGTAGGAGTCGGCGTAGTGGAGGGTTCCCTGGACGGTGGTCTCCCCCACCAGGTCGCCCTTCGTGACGGTCGCCGTCGCACCATCAAAGGACTGGGGGGCTTGGGCATCCGCGTTGGTGCCCGAGCAGGCGGACAGGGTTAGCGCGCCGATCGCCAGGATCGCGAGCGCCGCGGGGCGTGGGGTTCGCGGACGCGTCACTTGGCGGCCCCCGACTGCTGGAAGCACTTGTTCAGCACGTCCTCGGGGATATCCTTGACGCTGATGCCTTCGCCGGCCTGCGGGTCCTTCACGTCGTATCCGGCCTCACGCAGGCACTGCGCTGCCTTGACCATGGCCTCGCGCGCGGCGGGGTCGTTCGCGACGTTGTCCTCGCCGGTCATGCCGGAGACCTTCGTCATGCACTCGTTGATCGCGGCATCGAAGGCGGGGTCGTGGTCCTTGGCCTGGTCGGGCGTCAGGCCCGTGTCGGGCACGTCGAAGCCCTTCTCGCGCATGCACTGAGCGAACACCAGGTTGGGATCGTTACTGGCCGCGTTGGTGGCCGCCGCGCTCGGGCTCTTGGTGGACTCGGACGAGCTGGACGATCCGGTCGATCCGCATGCGCTGAGGGCCGCCGCCAGGGTGATGGCGATGACGGCAAGGGCGCGCGTCTGTGCGCGATTCTTCATCGAAAACTCCTTGAGGACTGCTTATCGGCAATGGTTCTCACTGCCTGTATAGATTACAGTCCACAACCCTGAAAGCTACCTGAAAACTATCAGGGAGCCTGCGCAGAATTTCATCAGACAACCCTAAGAGCGTAAAACGAGGCGGGGGACGCTCGCACATCCCCCGCCTCTCACCCGATTCTCCTCTTCATCGGGCGCTTATTCATTCAGTCTTCAGCAGCATCGGGGCGAGCCAGGTTTTGCTTGAGGATGGACACGATCTCTCCGTGCTTGACCTCGGTCAGGGTAACCTTTCGCGCAAAGACGATGAACGCCAGGATGATGACCACAAGGGGAGCGTAGAAGGCCGCGGTCTTGAAGGTCTCAATATTTCCGGTTGTCAGCAGGGCGGGGTCGACGTCGTTGGTCATAGCTGCCGCGATGGCGACAAATCCGACGATGGAGTTCGAGAGGGCGCCGGCGATCTTATCAAGCATCGGGCGCACCGAGAGGGTGACAGCCTCATTGCGCTTGCCGGTCTTCCACTGCCCATACTCGACAGAGTCAGTAATGGTCAGGATCGCCGTCATCTGGATGCAAGTGGCAGGCAGGTAGAAGAGAACCAGGGCGACAAAAACGACGAACAGGTTCGACGAGAAGAGAATGAACAGGACGTATGCACTCGCCATGAGCACCATGCCACCGAGGTAGAGGTAGCGACGCGGCACGCGGCGATTGATCGCTGGATACAGGGGCGTGACCGCCAGGCCAATGACGAAGGCGATAATACCGACAACCCAGTAGATGCCAGGCTTTTGGAGCACGAACTTGAACAAGTAGATCATGAAGCCCGTCGTCGCAACGTTCGCGATCGAGTAGAGGACGTACGAGAGGGAAACCCACAGCAGCTGATCATTACGCACGATCGCCTGGAACGCCTGCAGAGGGTTGGACTTATCGGACGGATCACGCAGGGCACTCTCCTCCTCGTGAGTACCAAACGCGACAGCCAAGCAGGTGGCGATGCCAAGGATAGCGATGACTGCACCGAAGCCCGTCCATCCTTCCTGACTCTCAGAACCAGCTCCCGCAAGAGCACCGAAGAATCCAACCACGGGAACGACGATCGCGGTGACGCCGTTGTAGCCGATGGAGCCCGTGAATGTTCCGAGAGCGGTGTACACACTTCGCTCCTGCGAGGAGGAGGACAGCGCAGGAATCATGCCCCAGTATGAGATGTCACGCAGGGAGTACAGGACGTCAAGGACCACGAAGACGATGACAAAAACAACAATGAACACTCCTTTGTTCACGTTGACGAGGCCGAAGAGTCCGGTGAAGATCGCAAAAAGGAGGATGGATGATCCAACGCCACCAATGACTTGCCAGGGCTTGAATCGCCCAAAGCGCGAGGTTGTATTGTCCACCAAGTTCCCAAGCAGTGGATCAATGAAGATCTCGACGATCCGAATAATGAAGACGAGGGCGGTGATGATCGCAATCATCGCCTTGGCCTCGGACTCCTCATAGTCGCGGAACAGGGTCTGCGCCGCATAGTAGGTGACAAAGAATGTTGAGAGCGCGTTGTAATACGCAGCCTGCCCCAGATTGCCGATCGCGTAGCAGATTCGCGATACCCAGCTCTTCTGCGCGTTGTCTTCGTGTGCCATGGTCCCTCTCCTTCGAAGCAACTCTTGCTTGGACACCTCTAAGGTAACGCATTTACTTGCGAATACCAACGATATGTAGATCACATCAACATCTCGCAGTAACCACATTGCATTCACGTAATCGACGGGCTACTCTGACCTCAGAGCACGATCGCTCCACCGCAACGTCGCACATTCGGAAGGTCACCATGTTCCACACACCCACCGCCCCCACCCCCACATCAGCATGGCTCAGCGATCCGCAGACCTTTGCTGTCAATCGACTTCCCGCGCGCAGCACACACCGCACGAACGCCCCGACACAGAGTCTTGACGGAACCTGGGAAGTCGCACTGACGTCAAGCTCGCGCGTCGCTCTTGACTCCCCCACCATCACATTCGACCAGGAAGCAGTACACAGCCTTCCCGTTCCCTCAACCCTCGAAGCTGAGGGACTATGGCCTCCGGCGTACGTCAACATTCAGATGCCGTGGGACGGCCACGAGAACCCTCAGGCTCCCAAACCGCCAGAGGAGTGCCGAGTTGCACTCTACCGGCGCACCTTCACCCTGCATGATTCCCTCCAGGAGTCTTTGAGCAAGCAAGGACGCGCACGCCTACGCTTCGAGGGTTTTGCGACGGCTCTCTACATCTGGGTGGACGGCATCTTCGTCGGCTACTGCGAGGACGGGTACACGGCGAGCGAGTTTGATATCACGTCAGCACTGACGCGGTCCCCAGACCACGAGATTGTTGTCGCCTGCTACGAGCATTCCAGCGCCTCGTGGCTGGAAGGACAGGACTCCTGGCGTTTCCACGGCATTTTCCGTTCCGTATCACTGGTAGCTCTGCCTGCCTGCCACGTCGCTCACCTGGCAGCCAACGCTGACTACGACGCGGAAACAGGCGCGGGAATACTCAATGTCACGGTCGACCTCAAGGGAACCAAGGCCGACAGTACCGCACGCGCCCAGCTCACCGATTCGAGCGGCACTGTTGTGTGGAGTGAACACGTGCCCGCAAACGATCCCAGCATCACGCTTCGGGCTGAACTAGACGGCGTGCACCCGTGGACGGCGGAGGATCCGGCCCTGTATACGCTGAGCCTCACGATTCACGACGCCGATGGAAACGATTGCGAGACCGTGACTCAGCGCGTGGGCTTCCGCCGCTTCGAAATCCTCGACTCTGTCTTCATGCTCAACGGCCAGCGCCTTATTTTCCGCGGTGTCAACCGCCACGAGTTCAATCCTTGCACGGGCCGAACGATGTCGATGGAGGACATGGTGACGGACGTGCGCCTGTGCAAGCAGCTCAACATCAATGCAATCCGCACGAGCCATTACCCCAATGACACCCGTTTCCTAGACCTGTGCGATGAGTACGGCCTGTACGTCATTGACGAGGCCAACCTGGAGACACACGGATCATGGTGCACGCCGGGCGACATCCCCACCCCAGCCACGGCGATCCCGGGATCAAAGATGGAGTGGGAGGGCGCCTGCGTGGATCGCGTCGAGTCGATGGTGCGCCAGGATCTCAATCACGCCTCCGTGTTGATGTGGTCGCTGGGTAACGAGTCTTTTGGCGGCGAGGTTTTCCGCTCTATGTACCGGTGCTGTCATGAGCTGGACAATTCCCGCCCTGTCCATTACGAGGGTGTCACGTGGGATCGAGAGTTCGACGATGCCTCCGATATTGAGTCACGCATGTACGCGCTGCCTGACGCGATCGAGGAGTACCTGCGTGATAACCCGGCGAAGCCCTATCTGTCGTGCGAGTACATGCATGCGATGGGTAATTCTGTTGGTGGCCTTAGCCACTACACGGAACTGGAGCGCTACCCCGCGTATGGTGGCGGCTTCATCTGGGACCTGATTGACCAGGCTCTCTACCATGAGCCGACCGCTGGCTCGGATGGCGAGTTCCTGGCATACGGCGGCGATTTCGAGGATCGCCCTTGTGACTGGGAGTTCTCCTGTGATGGCATCCTATTCGCCGACCGCACACCCAAGCCCTCAGCCATGGCGGTCAAACAGCTCTACTCCCCCGTCACTCTCACGCCGAGCATCGACGGAATCCTTATCGATGCTGTTGTCCTTCCAGCGCCGCTTACTAACCTGTGTGTGCGTGCCCGGATCCTTGCTAACGGCGCGGTTGTCTGGGAGAAGGAGGTCGCGGCAACAGGCATCTCCCGTGGGCGGAGCACCGTCAGTATGGGATGGCCGTCTGAACTGCTAGCCGACACAAAACAAGAGATCGTGTTGGAGGCAGCACTTGTCATCTCCTCCGACACCGCGTGGTGCGAGGCTGGGCACATTGTCTCCGTGGGCCAGACAGCATTCTCCTACCCCGAGCAGGCCGACATGACACCCAGTGGCCACGCCACATTCACCGTGGGCCGTTGGAACATTGGTATGCGTGAGGGCGAGAACGAGGCTTTGCTGTCGCGTACCGCAGGTGGCATCGTCCAGTGGCGTCGCGACGACAAGGCCATGGTCCTCTTCCCGCCCAAGCTGACAACCTTCCGACCGCTAACGGACAATGATCGAGGCTGTGGGCACGGTTTCGACCGCTCGTGCTGGACGACGGCTGGAGCCTACGCACGATGCGTGAACACCACCGTCGAAGAGACCGGCGAGGGTGTCGTCGTTACCTACGACTACCGTCTTGCGGGCATTGCAGATGTCACCGTGCCTGTGCGCTACGAGCTGCGCACCGACGGCACGATTCGTCTTACGGCAACTTACCCGGGTGCGCATGATCTCCCAACGATGCCGTGCTTCGGGATCGAGTGGGCGCTCCCCTCGTCGATTGACCGCCTGAGTTTCTATGGCCTCGGCCCCGTCGAGGCCTACGCGGACCGCCTGGCCGGAGCAACCCTGGGCGTGTGGTCCCAGAGCGCAGCCGAAGGGCTGGCCCCCTACGCGGTACCGCAGGAGTGCGGCTTCCATCCCGGCATCCGCTGGTGCGAGGTAACGGACGACGACGGACACGGCCTGCATGTTCAGGCACACGGCGATCTCGGAGTCTCGCTCCTGCCCTACTCCTCCGCGCACATCGAAAACGCTCGACACTGGTGGGAGCTACCGGAGCCCTCCCAGCGGCCCGCGACCTACCTACGTCTGCTCACTGCACAGATGGGTGTCGGCGGCGACGATTCGTGGGGTTCGCCGGTGCATGACGAGTACCAGATTGATGCGACCGAGAAGCAGGTCCTGGACGTGACGTTGTCTCTCATATAAGAGACATTCAGCGGCGGCGGGTGTGAAGCAACTCCCCGCCGCCGCCTTATGCGCTCACGCCCGATCACTGTGCGGTGGCGCCGTGCGCGGGAATAAAGCTCTGTCGCACAACAAGGCGGGTGGACAGCAGAACGTGATGCTTATGCATGAAACGGCCAACGATCGCGTCTGAGAGGAGCATGAGCGCGGTCTCGGCCAACTCGGAGCGCTCGATCGCATAGGAGCTGAGCGTGGGAGCCGTGTACTCGCAGACCTTAAGATTGTCGATGGAGACGACGGCAATCTGATCGGGTACACGGAGCCCACGGGCAGCGAGCACCTGAATGACGCCAACCGCCAGCGGATCAGCCGCGACAAGGACAGCGTCGGGCAGATCATCCGTGCACGCATCAAGTAGTGCCTCGGCCTGACTACGTCCATTCTCCACAGTGAAGGGACCGGAGGCGCAGACGTAGCCATCAGTGGGCATGTCGAGGAGGTGCGCCCACTCGTTGAAGGCGACGGTACGCGGGTCTTGCGCGAAGACATGAGAGCCCATCATGTGCCCGGAGCCGCCGATAAAGGCGATACGCTGACGCCCCTGCTCACGCAGCGTGTAGATCGCGTCAATGACCGTTTGCTGCAGGTCGGGGCGCACAGAATGAAAGAGCGCCGGCGCGGGGTTGATGTCGATAAACACGCCGTGCGCGAGCGCCTCATACAAACGGTCGAGGTCGTCTTGTGCGATCGGCGCGGGACCGATGGACACAAAGCCAGAGAACTCGTCCGCAGCATCGATGAGCGCGTCCACGGTCGGGAAGAACGCCAGGCTCATCATATTTTCCACCGCACGCTCTCGCAGTGCCTCACGCACGTCGGAAAAATAGGAATCCTGGGGTCCATTCGTGGGATCGAAGTTCTCAAGCACCGCGATGGTCTGAGGGACGCCAGCGCGCGATGTGCGCAGCGCGTAGCCGAGCTCGTTGGCTACTTGGATGACACGATGGCGGGTTGATTCCTTTGCGGTGAAACTGGGGTCTCCCGAGAGGACACGAGACACCGTCGCCTTCGAGTAACCCGTCGCCTTGGCAATATCACCGAGGTTAACCATCGATCCCCCTCCCAAAACTCCCTGTGTTCAGCTCATACAGTCTAGCTGACTCACAGCTCGCTCAGCGGGATCAACGCCGCATCGCTCGCGCGCACAACTGACGAGGCCGGTGCTTGGCCCTCCCCCAGCGCGCAGTTTAGAGGCGCGAACCCTCGTCGTACTCGGCCTTAATGTCCTCGTGGTGGCGAATGACCTCGCGGACCATGAAGCCCAGGAACTTCTCGGCGAAATCGGGGTCGAGGCCGGAGGACGCCGCCAGGGTACGCAGGCGCTCGACCTGGCGAGCCTCGCGATCCGGGTCGGCGGGAGGCAGGTCCAGGCGGGCCTTGATGTGCCCGACGCGCTGGGTGCAGCGGAAGCGCTCGGCGAGAATGTGCACGAGGGCAGCGTCGATGTTGTCGATCGTTGCGCGAGCCTCCGCCAGCTCGGCGGGAACACCGCTCACGCCCGCATCCGCCGAAGCGGCCACCGAGGCCTCGTCGCACTGTGCCATTGTTCCTCCCCTAAGGTCTCAACTGACCTCAGTGTAGCGGGCGGACTCAGGCGCTGCGCTTGCCTTCCGAGGATCGTTCCGGGTAGAGCTCAGCGGGGCCAACGCCCTCGACGAGGTCGCGGGTGATGACCACGCGGGCGACGTCGTCGCGGCTGGGCAGGTCGAACATGAGGTCCGACAGGGTCTGCTCCATGATCGAGGACAGGCCGCGGGCTCCCGTCTTGCGCTCGTTGGCACTCGCCGCGATGGCCAGGAGCGCCTCGTGGGTGAACTCCAGGTCTATACCGTCCAGCTCGAAGAGGTGCTGGTACTGGCGCACGAGCGAGTTCGACGGTTCGGTGAGGACGCGCACGAGGTCCTCCTCCGTGAGCTCCTTCGTGGAGGTCAGGATGGGCAGGCGGCCGATGAACTCGGGGATCATGCCGAACTTGTGCAGGTCCTCGGCGGACACGGCCTCGTAGAGGTCTCCCATCTCGGAGGTGCTCTTCAGCTCGGAGCCGAAGCCCGTCGAGCGGCGGCCCAGGCGGCCCTTCACGATGTCCTCGATGCCCGCGAAGGCGCCGGCAGCGATGAAGAGGATGCCGGAGGTGTCGATCTCCAGGAACTGCTGGTGGGGGTGCTTACGTCCGCCCGTGGGAGGCACGGAGGCGACCGTGCCCTCGATAATCTTCAAGAGGGCCTGCTGCACGCCCTCGCCCGACACGTCGCGGGTAATGGAGGCGTTCTCGGCCTTGCGGCCGATCTTGTCGATCTCGTCGACGTAGATAATGCCCTTCTCGGCCTTCTTGATGTCGCCGTCGGCCTCCTGGATGAGGCGCAGGAGAATGTTCTCCACGTCCTCACCCACGTAACCAGCCTCGGTCAGGGCGGTCGCGTCCACGATTGCGAAGGGCACGTCGAGAAGGCGGGCGAGGCAGCGCGCCAGGTGGGTCTTACCCGTGCCCGTGGGGCCCAGCAGGAGGATGTTGGACTTGGTGCCCAGCATGTCCTCAGCGTTGCCAGCCTCGCGCGAACGCACGCGCTTGTAGTGGTTGTACACGGCCACCGACAGGGCGCGCTTGGCACGGTCCTGGCCGATCACCCACGTGTTCAAGAATTCGTTAATTTCGCGCGGCTTTGGCAGCGGCGTCGCAGACGAGGAGGACTGCTGCGAACCGAGTTCCTCCTCGATGATCTCGTTGCACAGCTCAATGCACTCGTCGCAGATATATGCACCGGAGCCACCGATGAGCTTACGCACCTGCTTCTGACTCTTCCCACAGAAGGAGCACTTGAGCAGTTCCGCACCATCAGTCAGACGAGCCACGAGACCTCCAAGGTGTTGAACGTTTTGCCGTTCGGTCGAATGTGCTTTCGCACTTACTAGCAAATAACGTAGTGCACGCGAGGTATATTCCCGCTTAGCCACGCCTATTGTTATGAAAAGTTCACCCGTAGCCGACAATTGTCAGCGCGACAACCGTCTGACCAGGCACATAGCAACGAGGCCGTGGCACCCCACACACATCAGCGCGGGAAGACCACGGCCTCGTCAGTGACGAAAAGGCGTCACAGAGCCTTACGGGACTCCAGCACCTGGTCGATCAGGCCGTACTCGGCGGCCTGCGGGGCGGTGAGGATCTTGTCGCGCTCGATGTCGCGGCGCACCTGCTCCACCGGCTTGCCCGAGTGCTTCGAAAGCGTGTCCTCGAGCCACACGCGCATACGGTCGATTTCGTCGGCGACGATCTGGATGTCCGAGGCCTGCCCCTGCATGCCCTCCATCGCCGGCTGGTGGATGAGGACGCGGGCGTTGGGCAGCGCCAGGCGCTTGCCGGGCGAGCCGGCGGCCAGCAGCACGGCGGCGGCAGAGGCCGCCTGGCCCAGGCACACCGTCTGGATCTGCGGCTTGATGTACTGCATCGTGTCGTAGATGGCGGTCAGCGCCGTGAAAGAGCCGCCGGGCGAGTTGATGTACATGGTGATCAGCGAATCAGGATCCTGGGACTCCAGGACCAGCAGCTGCGCCATGACGTCGTCCGCGCTGGCGTCGTCCACCTGCACGCCCAGGAACACGATGCGGTCCTCGAACAGCTTCGTGTAGGGGTTCTGGCGGCGGAAACCGTAGGCCGTGCGCTCCTCAAAGTCGGGCAGCACGTAGCGGGCCTGCGGCATCTGGCGGGCGACCGCCTCAAAGTAGGGCTGGGTGCTCATCAGTTCTCTCCTCGCGTTCCGATCTCCTGCGGGCTGTCGATCACGCGGTCAACGAAGCCGTACTCGAGGGCTTCCTGCGCCGTGAACCAGTGGTCGCGATCGCCGTCGGCCTCCACCTGCTCAACGGTCTTACCCGTGCGAGACGCGGTGATGGCAGCGAGTTCCTTCTTCATGCCCAGGATCAGGTCCGCGTTAATGCGAATCTCCGTCGCGGAGCCGCCCGCGCCACCCAGGGGCTGGTGCAGCAGAACGCGGGTGTGGGGCGTGATGTAGCGCTTGCCGGGGGCACCCACGGTGAGCAGGAACTGGCCCATCGACGCGGCCAGGCCCATGCCGACCGTCACGACGTCCGGCTTGATGTACTGCATCGTGTCGTAGATGGCCATGCCGGCCGTCACCGAGCCGCCAGGCGAGTTGATGTACAGGTAGATGTCGCGGTCCGGATCCTCGGCCGCGAGCAGCAGCAGCTGCGCGCAGATCGCGTTCGCATTCTCATCGCGAACCTCGCCACCCAGCCAAATGATGCGCTCCTTGAGCAGGCGCTGGTAGACCGAGTCGCCCAGTCCCAGCTGCGAGCCTTCGCCGGCAGCCCCGGTATTGTGCACGCTCACGCGTACCTCCTCGTCTGTTCGCGGGCCCAGTCGGCCCCATTGGTGTCAACCGTACCCGCTGCGCGCCCGCTCGCGCGCGTGCCGGGCCGTCGTTTCGCTGTCGGCACATGCACTGAGGGGGCGAGGCTCGCGCCCCACCCCCTCAGCCCACGAGTTAGTCACTCGTCAGCGGGTATGCCCGCCGCGGTTCACTCCTGCTCGTCGGCAACCTCGGTGATGATCTCCGCGCCCTCCTCGGTGGCGGGATCGGTGCCGAAGAACTTGCTCAGGTCGACGTCGGCACCATTGGTGTCCTTGACGGTGACGACCTTCAGGGCCTCGATGAGGGCCTTGGAGCGACCCAGGTCGGCCACGACGTTGGCCATCTGCTGGGAGGAGGAGAACAGCTGGTTGATGTCGATGCCGAAGTTCTGCGACATCTGGATCGCGTAGTCGATCAGCTCCTGCTGGGAGACCTGCACGTCGAACTTCTTGGCCAGGGCCTCGGAGAGCAGCTCGGTGCGGATTTCCTTCTCGACGGCCTCGCGGGCTTCCTTCTTGGCCTTGGGCTTGGCGTCCTCGCCGACGCGGTGCTCGACCTGGTGGTCGACCGCGGACTCGGGCAGGACGATCTCGACCTTATCCAGGAGGAGGTCGATGAGGGCATCGCGCGCGGCGAGGGCCTGCTGGGACTCCTTGGACTGGGCGGCCTGCTTCTTCAGGTCTTCCTTGAGCTCGTCGATGGTGTCGAACTCGGAGACCATCTGAGCGAAGTCGTCGTCAGCCTTGGGCAGCTCGCGGGTCTTCATGGCCTTGATGGTGATGGTCACCTCGGCATCTTCGCCCTCGTGCTCGCCACCCTTCAGCTTGGAGGTGAAGGTGACTTCTTCGCCGGCCTTGGTGCCGCGCAGGGCGGTGTCCTGGCCGTCGAGCATGGAGCCGGAGCCGATCTCGTAGGAGACGTCGGAGGCGGAGTCAACCTGCTTGCCGTCGATGGTGGCGACCAGGTCGATGGTCGCGAAGTCGCCGGTCTTGGCCTTGCGGTTGATGGTCTTGAGGGTGGCGAAGCGGCCGCGCAGGTCCTCGAGTTCCTTCTCGACGTCCTCTTCGGTGACCTCGGTGGGCTCGACCTCGACGACGAGCTTCTCGTCGATCTCGGGCAGCTCGAAGGCGGGGACGACGTCAACCTCGGCGGTGAAGACGAGCTGGCCGCCCTGGGCGCCGGTCACGTTGGGGATTTCGGTGACGTCGACGGTGGGCTGAGCCATGGGGCGCAGGTCGTTCTCGTTGACGGCGTCGGAGTAGTGGCCGGGCAGGACCTGGTTGACGACCTGCTCGATGACGGCAGCGCGGCCGAAGCGCTGGTCGATGATGCGCGGAGGCACGTGGCCCTTACGGAAGCCGGGGATGTTGACCTGTCCGGCGATCTCCTTGTACGCCTTGTCCATTTCGGACTTCAGTTCCTCGAAGGGAACCTCAACGGTCAGACGAACCTTGGTGGGCTCGAGGGTTTCAACGGTGCTCTTCACGTGCGTACGCTCCGTAGTCTACAAATCGGGGGAACGCCCATTTCGGGCGCATAACAACTCGCTTAGTGTACGCCACGACCCCGTTAATGTCCTCATTCGTGGGCCATAAGTGGGCATATCCACCCCCCTACGGGCGCTTCGAGTGCGCAACGCCACACGGGCACGTGCCACTCCCCCCATTCACGAGGCGGGGGCCGCCCACACTGCCGGGTGCACTCAGGGGGCGAGGTAGTGGGAACGCCCTCGCACGACGGCTGCCAAGCGGGCGCGGGGCACATCGGCGACGAGGCGCACCGCCGCGATGATCTCACGGTGGATGGCTCGGGCTTCGGCGTCGTCTGTCGCGGTAAAGCGCGCGGTGACGCGAGGCTGGCCGGAGGCGATGGCGATGTCCCAGGATTCGAGCCGGGTGACGGATCGCGCGGCGGCCTCGACTTCTTCGGGGGCGCGGCCGGGTGCCAGAGTCGTGACCGTCATGATGGTGCGATAGGACGGCATGGACTCCCCCGGGTTCGTATGAAAAAACCGCGGCGCTATGGCCGCGGTTGGTCGGGGTGACAGGATTTGAACCTGCGACCCTCTGCTCCCAAAGCAGATGCGCTACCAAGCTGCGCTACACCCCGAGGACGCGTTGTCCGCTGACCCATCATACGGGAGGGGCGTGTAAATGTCGCGCACGTGGACAATACCCGCTAGGATCTTCGTGTCCCCTTCGGGGGTACGCGGATGTAGCTCAATGGTAGAGCCTCTGCCTTCCAAGCAGATCACGCGGGTTCGATTCCCGTCATCCGCTCCAGCATTGGGAAAGCCCCGGGCCAAGTGGCCCGGGGCTTTCGCGGTAAAGGACACAACGTGTTGGTCTTGGGTTATTGGACACTACGTGTTGTTGAAGTGTTGACTTTTCGTTGTGCTGGTGCGGGAAAGTCGGTATTTTAGTTGGTTGGGGCCAACTATGAGGATGGACAAATCATGTTGCTGAAGTGGTGACTCTTCGGCTTGCTAGTGGGGGAAAGTCCGTATTGAAGCTGGTTGTTTCATCGTAGGGGGTATGAACGCCCCCAGATGCCCAGCGTGTGGGCAAACGCGTGGCCTGGTATAGGCACCCAGGTTCAGGGGCGCAGTTCGCCAAGGTGTTCTAGCTGCATGCGCTCTTCGCCGTGCACGTGGGCCCGCTAATGCGAGCCTGGGCAGCCCTGCCCACGCTCACATTAGAGGGTTAACGCAC
>OAVY01000178.1_pt1 | contig 15644 bp, 6 predicted proteins | sample 1476481 | NCBI WGS metagenome assembly OAVY01 (sample SAMEA2580116, study PRJEB22360) | human gut metagenome | biome: human gut; feature: human-associated habitat; material: faeces | place: Denmark | collected 2008/2010 | reverse complement strand
AACCTCATCGGAGCGCTGGCGCGCCCCGGCCTCGTACGCGTCGATGCCTCCCGGGATCTGCGCGAGCGCACGCGCACCGTCTGCCCCCTGGATCCCCGCGCGCACGAGGCGACGCGCGAGCGTGCGGTCACCGACGACGGGCAGGAGCTCCTTCATGAGGGCGCGCTCGACCGACGTGGAGCGCGGGGGCGCGGTGAGAGCGCGGGCCATCGCCTCCCTCGACGAGGCCGTGGCCGGTGCCGCGAGCGCCGCATCCACGTCCTCGTGCAGGTGCTTGGCCGCACGCACGAGGGCGGTCACCGGGTTGTTGAGCTCGTGGGCGATGCCGGGGCTCAGCTCGCCGAGCATCGCAAAACGCGCGCGTTCGACCAGCTCGGCGCGGGTGGCGCGCAGGTCCTCGAGGGTGGCGGCCAGGGCCTCTTTCTGGGCCTCGAGGTCCTCGGCGAGCATCGCGTTCTCGAGGTGGAGGTCCTCGGCGCGCATGAGGCGGCGCGTCAGCGAGCGGATCGCGAGCGCCGTCAGCGTCGCGCCGATCGACGGGTCCTCGGAGATGACGATCTGGAGCTGCTCGGTCGTCAGGCGCACGAGCGTCGCCTCGGTCGCCGTCTCGCCCGTGAAGAACGCATCCTCCGCGCGAGCCAGCGACACGAGGCCAATGAGCGGACCCGACGAGGCCAGGTGCGCCAGGACCTCGCCCTGCACGGAATCCCTGTGCAGCGACACTTGGCCATCCAGCACCAGGTAGACGGCACCCACCGGCTCACCCTGGGTCACCAGCTGCGTCCCCTCGGGGACAATCAGTCGAGGCCTCTGGCCGAGCACGCGCTCGACGCCGGCGAGGAGCTCCATGACGACCTCGCGCTCGTCGCGGTCCAGGCCCTCCAGGAGCGGACCCTGCACGGCGAAAGGCGGCGGATCAGCGATGAGCGAGCGGATCTGCCTGTCCGAATAGCCGCATCCGCGCAGGTAGCGCACCATCGTCGAATACGCCTGACCCGCCAGCAGGGGAACCGTCCACGGGGACTTCAGGACCGAGGCGAGCGCGCACGACTGCATGCACCGGGCCAGGTCGCGATGCTCAGACTTATCCGTCACCACCACCCACTGCATGCGCTGCAGCGCCGGGAAGGTCCTCGCGCGGTCGATGAGCGCGTCAATGTCGTCGACCTCGGAGGTCACCAGGCCCATCAGCACATGGTCGCCCGGCTTCAGGCTGGCCTCGTAGCCGGATAGGTCCTCGATCCCGTCAATGCGGTCCAGGCACAGGCCCGGGAAGGCGTGCGCCAAGTCCCTCGTCACGGGCGCGGCAATCGAGCGCGAATCATCGCCCACGACCAGCATGTGAATCGGGTAGCCGGCTCGGTGACCGCCGCTGCGCACGTCCGTGCGAGCCAGCACCGAGGCGTCCTCCGCCGCGGGCCCCCGCGTCCACCCGCGGGCCAGCCCCGGCCGGGGGCGCGACGCCCCCGAACCGGCCATGGCCTCGTCCCCGGACACGTCACATCACCCCGATGAATCCCCAGGTCAGCGGCGCGATGAACGCCAGGAGGATGATGCCGACGACGCCCACCACGATGCCGACGATCGCCATCTCGCGGGTCGGAGTCGTGCCCGTCGAGTACGCGATCGCGTTCGGCGGGGTCGAAATCGGCAGGCACATGCCGAGCGAGCAGCCCAGGGCGATGACGATGGCGATCTCGGCGGCGCTCGTCGAGACCGTCGTCGCCAGGCCCATACCCATGGGGATCAGGAGGTTCGCGGAAGCGGAGTGCGAAATGACGTTCGAGGTGACCCAACCCACGAGGGCCAGCACGAAGATCAGGAGCATGCCGGGGATCGAGGCCCACTGGATCGAGCCGAGCATCCACTTGTCGAGGCCCGTGGCAGACACGCCCGAACCCAGCGCGATACCGCCAGCAACCAGCCACAAGACCGGCCAGTCCAGGGCACGCAGGTCATCCCCGCTCATCACCTTCGTCATCAGAAGGACCACGACCGGCAGGAAGCCCACGACGTTGGCGGAAATGTGGTGCAGGGACTCCGTCATCCACAGGAGGATCGTCGCACCCGCCACCGAGTAGAAGATAATCGCGCTGCGTGACTTCTCGAAGCGCGCCGACGTGTCGATGTCGAACTTGGCGTCGGTGGGGATGTAGCGCCACGCGATGAAGGCCCAGGACAGGGCCAGGAGCACCAGCATGAGCGGGACGGCCGCGAGCATCCACTGCAGGAAGGTCACCTTGACGCCCGCGTTCTCCAGCGCGCCCAGGGCGATCGCGTTCGGGGGCGTGCCGACCGGCGTGCCCATGCCGCCGACGTTCGCGGCGACGGGGATCGACAGGGCGATACCGGTGCGCGCCTTGCCCTCGGGCAGGGCCATGATGACGGGCATCATAACGGCGAACATCGTCGCCGTGGTCGCCGTGTTCGACATGAACATACTCATGATCGCGGTGATCAGCATGACGCCCATGACGGTCAGGCGCGGCTTGCCCATGAAGGGCTTGAGGAGGACGGCCGACAGGGCACGATCCAACTTGTACTTGGCGGCGCCGTCGGCCACCATGAAGCCGCCCAGGAACAGGATGATGACCGGGTTGGCCAGGGCACCAAAGAACTTCGTGTAGGCCGGGGCGCCCTCACCCACGCTGAGCAGCGCGTGATCCGAAATGAACAGGACCTCCAGGAAAATAACGAGGACCGCCGTGCCCGCGAGCGGCACCGCCTCCGTCACCCACAGCAGAATCGCCGCCAGGAAGATGCCGAACATGCGCGTGCCGGCCACATCCAGGCCGGGTAGCTGCACGAACAGGCAGGTCACGATACACGCCAGCGCCGCAACGGTGCCGAATACCTTGACCGGGCTGATCGCCTGCTTTTTCTTGGTAAAATCTGCCGGTCGCGTGGACATATTCTGAGCGGAGCGCGGATTGATTGACACCGCGCCCTTGGAGCGTCGAGCCATTATGAGAAGACCTCATCGTCTTGCATGGATAGTGTCCGACCAGTGTATGCCAGCACACACAAAAAGGGAAACCGGGGTGGGGCATCCCGACGCTCCCACCCCGGCTAAATGACGAGGCGCTGATCGACTCTTAACACATCCCTCCCGATCACAGCCGGCAAGATGCGATAACCGAGTCGCCTACTCCCAGTCACCAAACCGCACGGGACCGGCTACTCGGCCACGGCCTCGTCGATGTCGTAGCCCGTCGGGAGGGCACCCGGACGCGCCGGCTCCCACCCGAGCGCGGGGGCCACATACTCCGCGAAGTTGCGGATAATCGACCAGTTTTCCTCGAATCCGAGCTGGTTGGGGATCGTCAGGAGGAGGGTGTCGGCTTCCGCGAGTGCGCGGTCCTGGCTCAGCTGCTTGATGAGCGTCGAGGGGTCTGCCGCGTACGCGCGCGATCAGGTCCAGGGCTGCGGCCTCCTCGGCGAGATAGAGGGGGTTCTCGTAGCGCATGTCTGAGTTATGGCGTTGGACGGAACACCTATTGCTTGCGGGCACGCGCAGCCCGCAGTCCGTTGGCGATGACGACGACTTCGGCGACCTCGTGCACGAGGACGACCGCTGCCAGGCCGAGCACGCCGGTGATCGCCAGCGGCAGCAGCACAGTGATGATCGCCAAGGACAGAACGATGTTCTGGTTGATGATCCTGCCGCCGCGGCGGGCGTGGCGCAGAGCCTGCGGGATGAGGCCGAGGTCGTGGCCGGTGAAGGCGACGTCGGCGGACTCGATCGCTGCGTCGGAGCCGGTCGCGCCCATCGCGATGCCCACGGTCGCCCCGGCCAGGGCGGGCGCGTCGTTGATGCCATCGCCGATCATCGCGGTCGGCAGCGTCTCCGAGAACCCGGCGACGATACGAGCCTTGTCCTCGGGACGCAGCTCGGCGTGCACGTCGCCGATCCCGGCCAGCTTCGCCAGCGCAGCAGCGGTGCGGGAGTTGTCGCCGGTGAGCATGCTCACCTCGACGCCCTGGTCGCGCAGGGTCCGCACGACCTCGGGGACCTCGGGGCGCAGCTCGTCGCGGACGCCGATCGCCCCGGCCAGGAGGCCGTCGACGGTGACGAGCACGCAGGTCTGCCCCTCGGCCTCCAGGTCCTCGACCCGGGCCTTGAGCGGACCGGCGTCGATCCAGCGCGGACTGCCCACCGCCACCCTGCGGCCGTCGACCAGGCCACCGATGCCGTGCCCGGCCTCCTCGGCCACGTCCTGCGCGGCGGGGGTTCCCCGGCCCGCGGCGGCGATGGCGGCGGCGAGTGGGTGCGTCGAGTGCTGCTCCACGGCGGCAGCCCAAGCAAGCACCTGCGCATCGTCGAACCCATGGGCGGCGACGATGGCGGTTACCTCGGGCCGGTTGCGGGTCAGAGTGCCGGTCTTATCCACGGCCAGGTGCCGGATGCCACCGAGGCGCTCGAAGGCGGCCCCGCTCTTGATGACGACGCCGAACTTGGTCGCCGCGCCGATCGCGGAGACCACGGTGACGGGCACCGCGATCGCCAGCGCGCAGGGGCTGGCCGCGACGAGGACGACCAGGGCGCGGGTGATCCAGGTCTCCGGGTCACCGAGCAGGGACCCGAGCACGCCGACGAGGACGGCGAGGATCATCACGCCGGGCACCAGCGGGCGGGCGATCCGGTCAGCGATCCGGGCTCGGTCGCCCTTCTCGGCCTGGGCCTGCTCTACCAGCTCCACGATCGTGGTCAGTGAGTTGTCGGTGCCCGCGGCGGTCGCCTCGACCTCCAGCACGCCGGCGCTGTTGATCGCGCCCGCCGACACCGCTTCTCCGGGCGCGACCTCGACCGGGATCGATTCACCCGTGATCGCCGAAGTGTCCAGGCTCGACCGGCCCGAGCGGACCAGCCCATCGGTCGCGACCCGCTCGCCAGGGCGGACCAGCAGCACGTCGCCGACGGCGATCTCCCTGGCCGGGACCGAGGCGGAGGTCCCGTCGCGCAGCACGGTCGCGGTCTCCGGCACGAGCTTCAGAAGCGCGCGCAGCCCACCGCGGGCGCGGTCCATCGCCTTGTCCTCCAGGGCCTCGGCGATCGAGAAGAGGAACGCCAGCGCGGCCGCCTCCTCGACGTAGCCGAGGATCACCGCGCCCACGGCGCTGATCGTCATCAGCAGCGCGATCCCGAGCTTGCGCTTCACAACAAGATTCCGGATCGCACCGGGCACGAACGTGTACGCGCCCAGCAGCAGGCCCGCCCAGAACGCGACCAGCGCCGCGATGTGCAGCCCCGACCACTCCAGCGCCAGGCCGGTGCCGAACGCGACGCCGGAGAGGATCGGCACGACCAGGCCGGGATCACGCCACCACGGGCGCACGTCGAGGACTCCCTCGCCCGCGGGGCTGGTCGTGGGCTCGTCACAGCCACAGGCGGCGCTCACGAGGCATCCCCCGAACTGCTCGCGGCGCAGCAGCCCGGCACCGAGCAGGCCGGGTCGATGCACGGCGCGCTCTCGTCCACGGCGAGGGTCACATCGACCAGTGCCGTCAGCGCCGCGGCCAGGTGCGGGTCGGCGATCTCGTAGCGAGTCTGGCGACCCTCGGGCTCAGCGACCACGATGCCGCAGTCGCGCAGGCAGGTCAGATGGTTGGACACGTTCGAGCGGGTCAGTCCCGAGAGCACGGCAGGGTGGCTTGGACCGTCAAGCAGGGACATCAGGATCCGGGAACGCGTCGGGTCGGCCATGGCCCGGCCGAGCCGGTTCATGACGTCGAGACGCGAAGCAATGGTCAGCATGCACTGAACTATACAGTGATAGCTGACTAATAGTCCAGTTGCAGGGGCTGCCGCACGCGCTGCGCGCGCTTGCCCTCGTGAGGCGTGATCACCTCTTGCGCCAGTGGGACCACTTCGGCATCCCGCGGCCCTTCCAGGTCTCCACGAGACCCGCAACGCAGCGGACGGACGCGAAGATCCCGTAGCCGGCCCCGGCCACCCGCAGGAGAACGAGGCACATCGCGGAGGCGGCGGACCAGAGCTGTCGCACCTCCAGCTTCGCCGTAGCGGCGATGATCCGCTCCGCCCGCCTCGTCGTCTCCTCGTCCATGACCTTCACGAACCCCGCGAGCTTCTTCTGCTGTTCGGTCAGCGTGGCGATCCTCGTGTTCTGCGCCTCGACGGCGGCGAGGATCGAGGTCAACAGCTCCATCGTCTCCGGACTGCCAAGCTACTGCTGCGACTACTCGGGCTCGTTCTGCTGCTTCAGCCTGCCGAGCGCTGCGCTCATGTTCCTTCTCCTTCTGCTGCTGGTGGTAGTCAAAGAACGCCTGCGCGCCCTCCGGGGTGAAGTCCGCCGAGAGGGAGCTCGCGTGCTTGCGGCGCTCGGCGCGGCCGGGCCGTCACCAAACGGGGGAAATGGCGTCATTAGAGGTACGACACGCCGACGACACGCAGCCAACCAGCTTCTAATGCTGCAAAACCCCCACCGCAGCCAGCCTCGTGCGCCACGTCGCCTACAAGACCTGGGCGCAGGGCCGATTGGCGCGAAAGAACTCGCCCAACACAGCCCCTTCAGCATCATTTCCGCGAAAAAACTCGCCCAGCATAGCCCCTCCACTGGCACTTCCGCGAAAAAGTTCTCCCAGCAAGCGTAAAAACGCCGATTTTGGGGTGTTTCGAGCGTGCAGGGCGAACTTTTTCGCGCTCACGTCCACCATCAGACCACGCAGGGCGAACTTTTTCACGCACGAGGCGCGACAACATGGCGACTTTGAAACCGACAACACCACTGCACGTCCCTGAACAGCAACCATTGAAACCACCATCACCTCTGCGCCCGAAAACTGCACCAAAACAGCCCATTTCTCACCTGCAAAGGCGATGGCGGTTTCAGTCGAGGCTCGGCCGGCATCCGCAAAGGCGATGGCGGTTTCAGACCGGGCCACCTGGCCGACAGGGCCAGGCGGCGGTGCCCACGGGCAGCAACGACACCACCGCCTCCCAAATTTCGCACGTAATTTATCGTGGTCATTTTTCGAGACACCCTAAAAACGTTGCAATTCCAACGATGCAAATTCAATGTTTGAACAAGTCGCAGGGGAATTACGTGCGAAATTAATGGGCGGCGACGGGGCTTGTCCGGGCGACCAGTGGGCAGCCGACGTTACAAACGTCGTCAAACCAACGCGATTCAAATCGCCTCGCGAGGACCCCTGTGACAAACGTCGTCAATCTAAGCCAAAAAACCACCATTTTCAGCGAAAAAGCCCTCGGATTGACGACGTTCGTAACAACGGGACAGAAATCCACACGAAAAACACCTTGGATTGACGACGTTTGTAACAACACGCACCAGAGCACCCCAAAAACTCAACACGCGAGACCCCCGTCACGCCCACAGGGAGTAGAGTGACCAGGCTGCGGTGCTCGTGGGCGGCGGCGGGGCCCGATCGGCACATATTCGCATGCAATTCCCCCGCGTACACTTCATGCTTTGAAATGTAATCGTTGAAATTCCGGGCTTTTCACTAAGTGACGAACTGCAGGTGTCAGGGAATTGCATGCGAAACTGAGGATAGGGAACGCTTCGAGGCACGAGGCCTGGCCAGGCTTCGAGACGACGCGCCGAGCGCAGCTCGCAGCGCGGACGGCTCGCGGGCGGGCCACCGCCCACGGGCACACCAAGCAGCCCGGCCCCACATCCGGGCCCTCCGGCACCCGGAACACCAGCGGAGCCACAAGTACCCCACACATACACGCTAGGCATAACAAAACCGCCCGGCCCCAATGGGGCCGGGCGGCAGTGGCGGTAGCGCTGGGATTTGAACCCAGGGTGGCTGTGACACCACACAGCATTTCGAGTGCTGCACCTTCGGCCGCTCGGACACGCTACCTTACCCGAATACTCTACTACACCCTCCCCCTGAGCACGCAAATCGACCGGGCGGGCTGGGAGCAGGGCCACACCGCGACCTGGGAGCAGGGCCACACAGCCACACGATCACACACAGCGCCCAAAACGAGCGCGATCTCGAATGTAGATTGATTGAAAGTGAGATTAAGTGAGCGCATACCATTCACGCCCACTCATAAATGCACTAGTCTTGCAGGGTATCTATTCAAGGCAGCGAAAGGATTTTTCGTGTCTGCGCCAAATGCGACGAAGCGAACGTCGCTCAAAGAACTGACCCTCCGTGGCATCATCCTCGGCGGCATTATTACGCTGCTGTTCACGGCCGCGAACGTCTACCTGGGTCTGAAGGTTGGCCTGACGTTTGCAACGTCGATCCCGGCAGCCGTCATCTCGATGGCGGTTCTGCGCTTCTGGGGCGACCACACGGTCCAGGAGAACAACATCGTCCAGACCATCGCCTCGGCGGCCGGCACACTGTCGGCGGTCATCTTCGTTCTCCCCGGCCTCGTGATTGTCGGCTGGTGGAGCGGCTTCCCCTACTGGGAGACCATGTTCGTGTGCGCGGTCGGCGGTTCACTGGGCGTCATGTACTCGATCCCCCTGCGTCGCGCGCTCGTGACCGGCTCGGACCTGCCCTACCCGGAGGGCGTGGCAGGCGCTGAAATTCTGAAGGTCGGCGACTCCCAGGAGGCCGGCGAGGACAACAAGCGCGGCCTCCTGGCGATCACCTGGGGCGCGCTGGCCTCGGCCGTGATGGCACTCCTCGGCTATATGAAGGTCGCGGCCTCCGAGGTCGGAACGGCTTTCAAGATTGGCTCGACGGGCACGATGATCTCTACCTCCCTGTCCCTCGCGCTGATCGGCGTGGGCCACCTGGTCGGCATGACGGTGGGCGTCGCGATGCTGATCGGCATGGTCATCTCCTACGGCGTTCTGCTGCCCCTGTACGCGAACGGTCAGCTGGAGGGCGCGGGTGACCTGACTGACGCCCTGTCGACGGTCTTCAAGTCGGACGTGCGCTTCATCGGCGCGGGCGTCATGGCGGTCGCCGCCATCTGGACGCTCATCAAGATCATGGGCCCAATCGCCCGCGGCATGTCCGAGTCGCTGCGCGCCTCGCGTAGCGCCAACGAGGACGGCGCGCAGATCGACCGCACCGAGCAGGACATCCCCGGCAAGTGGGTCATCGTCTCCATCTTCGTGGCCATGATTCCGATCGCCGGCCTGCTGTGGTGGTTCATGCGCGGCACGCAGATTGAGCACAACACGGCCGTTCTGATCGCCGTGTCGGTCCTGTTCATCCTGCTCGCCGGCCTGCTGGTCGCGGCAGTCTGCGGTTACATGGCCGGCCTGATCGGCTCGTCGAACTCGCCGGTGTCCGGCGTCGGCCTGCTGGTCGTCGTCATCACGGCGGTCGTCATCCTGGCGGTGCACGGCCGCGGCTCGACGACGGAGGAGAACACGGCGCTCATCGCCTACACGCTGTTCACCTCGGCGATCGTGTTCTGTATCGCGACGATTGCGAACGATAACCTGCAGGACCTCAAGACGGGTCAGCTGGTGGGCGCGACCCCGTGGAAGCAGCAGGTTGCCCTGGTCATCGGCGTTGTCTTTGGTTCGCTGATTATTCCTCCGGTCCTGGAGCTCATGCAGAACTCCTTTGGTTTCCAGGGTGCGCCGGGCGCTGGCCCGGATGCGCTGGCGGCTCCGCAGGCCTCGCTGATTTCTTCGCTCGCGAAGGGCGTGCTCGGTGGTGGCATCGACTGGAAGCTCCTGGGTATCGGTGCCGCGATCGGCGTTGTCGTCATCATCATTGACGAGGTCCTGCGCCCCGCGTCGAAGGGCAAGCTCGCCCTGCCTCCGCTGGCGGTCGGTATGGGTATTTACCTGCCCGCCTCCCTGACGGTCCTGATCCCGATCGGTGCGCTTGTGGGCTTCCTGTACAACAGGTGGGCTGACAAGCAGGTGGATGTGGAGCGCGCGAAGCGTTTCGGCACGCTGGCCGCGACGGGCCTGATCGTGGGCGAGTCCCTGTTCGGCGTCGTCTACGCGGGCATCGCGGGCGCGACGGGCTCGGAATCCCCGCTGGCGCTGCCGTTCATCGGCGATGGCTTCACACCGATCGCGAACGTGCTGGGCCTCGTGTTCTTCGCGGGCGCGACGTGGCTTCTCTACGGCTTCGCCCGTAAGATCACGCGCGACTCGGATCGCGAGTCCGCCGCAAAGTAAGCACGCAGTCAACGCGAGGGGCATACCCCCGCATCCTGCATCGACCCCGGCCTTGTTCCTGCTCTCAGGGACGAGGCCGGGGTTCGTTACACCCGAACGCCACCTCCCCGGGACGGCAATTGTGCCCATCGCCGTGACCAAAAATCCCAGAATGTGGTCGTCGTCCCATTTGTCACCCATAGTTATTTCGCATGTCAAGGCATATTTACCTGTATTTCAGGAAATCACACCGTTCCATGACTAATCACTTAATGCTACTTTTATTACATGAAACACATCCCGGAACCTGACGTAGCGGGGCTGCGGGACCCGGGGGCGTCGGTGAACCGCTTGACGGTGCACGCGACGTGGAGGTCACGCAGGCCACTTCAGATACTGTCCAGCACCTGGCAGGTCACGGGTGTGTCGGGCACTGTTGCCGAGCTGATCGAGCGTACGCCCCACCAACGCGACTTTGAGGCCACGTCCATCCCCGGCATTCTTGAGCTCGACGACCTGTGGCTGCGCCGCGAGGAGGAGGCCCGCAGGGCGGCCGAAGCCCGGGGAGAACCCGCCGCGGATTCGGTTCGCGCCTCGATCCTGCGCCGCGAGTTCATCTTCGATGCCCCATTGAAGGAGGCGGTTGAGCGCGGCTGGATGATGACGCTGACGTTCGGCGGCTTCTCCGGCCCTCTCTACGCGTGGGTTGATGGAACGTTCGTTGGTTTCTGCGCGGACGGTTTCATTCCTGCGGCCTTCGACGTGACCGGCGCGTTGCAGCCTATTCACTCGCATACGCTCGCCGTGTTGCTGATGGATTCGCCGGTGTGCTGCCACGGTTTGTTCCGCGAGGTGTCGTTGGAGGCCAGGCCTCCGGCGCACATCGTGGACGTGGTGCCGGTGGCGTCCCACAATGGTCGCGCGGGCGCGCTGACGCTGCGGGTTGAAACGACGGGCGGTGTCGAGGTTCACGCCGCGCTCGTGAATGAAGCCGAGCAGGAGAGGCTGTGGTCTGCGGTCGCTTCTCCTGATGAGGTTGTGACCGCGCGGGGTCTGGACGTGATCCCGTGGAGCGCCGAGGAGCCGGCGCTGTACCGGCTGATTGTGACGCTGCGCGACGAGGAGGGGGTCAAGGACACGGTCTCCCTTGACCTCGGCTTCCGCAATTTGACGGCGACCCCCGAGGGCTTGCGCCTGGCGGGCCGCCCGCTGACGCTGCGCGGCGTGCGCCGCAACGAGTGCGATGGGCGCACGGGTCTGGCCGTCATCATCCCGGAGATGCTCGACGACATCGTGTGGTGTAAGCGCCACGGCGTGAACGCGGTTGCGATCGAGCAGGGGCCCGCGCACGCGCGCTTCTACGAATTGGCGGACCAGTACGGCCTGTACATCATTGACCGCGCCTCGACGATGTACGAGCCGGGTCCCGCTCGCGACGAGGCCATCGAGGCCGCGCTCCGTCGGGATCGCGCGCACCCGAGCGTCATTGCGTGGAACGTGGGCGAGGAGGACGAGGGGATCCGCGCCGCCCGTGCGCTGGATCCGACGCGCCCGGAGTATGCGGACACGGACTTCCCGCTCTTGAGTGAGGTGCGCGCCGAGGAGCTGCACTACGCGCCGGTGACGGTGGCACCCTCGTACTCGGGGGTGACGGTCCGCAACCACATGACGTTCACGTCAACGTGCAACCTGGAGTTCCTGTGCCGCGTCGTCGAGGATGGTGCCGTCACGTGGGAGTACCCGGCGTTCCTGGACGTCGCGCCCGGCGAGACGGGGTTCCTCCCGGTGGAGTGGCCCTCCTCGGGCATGCGCGAGGTGTCGGTGCGCCTGTCGTATGGGACGGGCTGGGCACCGGCCGGGTTCGAGATCGGTCGCGGGGTCATGCCCGCGCCGTAGGGCACCGGAGCCGGTGCGCACGAGGGGTGCGCACGCGAGGGGGGACGGAGCATTTGAGCACCGTCCCCCTCGCGGCTTCACGGCACGGGTCAGCGGAACGCCGCGCCCCTGCGCGGGATCGTCGGCATGCCGAGCATGACCGAGCTCGACCCGCCGCACGACGCCGGATCTTCGACGTCCACGAGCTGGAGAACCTCGCTGTCGCGCGCCTCCGGGTCCTGCAGGGCGGTGGCGAGCATCAGCTTGATGCGGTTGAGCTGGTTCACCTCGGAGGCACCCGGATCGTAGTCGACGGCCACGATGTTGGCCTCGGGGTAGCGGGTGCGCAGCGCGCGGAACATGCCCTTGCCGACGACGTGGTTGGGCAGGCACGCGAACGGCTGGGCGCAGATGATGTTCGGGCAGCCGTGTTCGATCATGTCGACCATTTCCGCGGTCAGGTACCAGCCTTCGCCGGCCTGGTTACCCAGGCGCGCAATGTCCTGGGAACGCTCGATCATCTCTTCGATGGGCCGGTGCGGCTCGAACTTGCCGTTCGTCGCCGCAAAGGCGCGGTGCACGGGCTTCTCGTACTTCTTGAGCGCCCACAAAACGATCGGCATGATGTAGCGCTGCTTGCCGTCGATACCCAGGTTTTCCTTGTCCCACGCGGCGGTGGCCACGGAGTTGTGGAAGAACTGCATGAGGCCGGGTAGTTCGGCCTCGCACCCCTCGGCCTCGATGACGTCGACGGCGTGGTTGTTGGCGTCGGGGTGGAACTTCACGAGGATCTCACCGACCAGGCCGACGCGCGGCTTACGCGGGATGTCGCGCAGGGGCAGGGCGTCGAAGGCGCGCACGCACTCGCGGATGATCTTCCCGTAGGAGACGCGCCCACCGAGGGCGGCCACGCGTCCCGAGGTGATCCACTCCTGGACGTAGCCGTCCCACGTGCGGTACAGGTCCATCGCGGAGCCGGGGGTGGCCTCGTAGGGGCGCACGCGCAGCAGCATCGACTGGATGGCATCGCCGATGACAAATGCCTGGATGGCCTTGTGGATATGCGGGACGCCGAGGTGGAAACCGGGGTTGTCCTCGATGCCCTGGACGGACAGGGCGATGACGGGGACCTGCGGGTATCCGGCGTCGCGCAGGCCCTTGCGCAGCAGGGCCGCATAGTTGCTGGCGCGGCACATGCCGCCCGTCTGGGTGATGCCCACAGCCGTGCGGTCGGGGTCGGCGCGCCCGGAGATGAACTCGTCGAGGAGCTGGCCGATGACGACGATCGCCGGGTAGCACGAGTCGTTGTTGACGTACTTGAGGCCGACCTCCATGGACGTGCGGCTCGTGTGCTCGAGCACGCGCACCTTCAGGCCTGCGGTTGCGAACAGCGGGGTGAGGAAGCGGAAGTGGATCGGGGACATCTGGGGGGCGAGGATCTCGTATCCGGCCTCGCGCATCTCCTCGGTGAAGGCTGTGCGCGGCTTGATGTGCCCGGCCGCCTCCTCGCGGGCAGCGTCCCCGGAGGGGTCGCGCAGGGTGGCGGTGTCGACGGAACCCGACACCAGGCCCACGGACGAGGCGGGGGCCAGTCCCGCTCCATCCGCGCCGTTCTCGCCGTCGCCGGCCCCGGCCTCGTTAATCGCGGAGGTGAGGGAGGCGCGCTCGGTGATCGCCGCGTCGAGGGAGCGCAGGCGGATCTTCGCGGCACCCAGGTTGGAGACCTCGTCGATCTTGAGGACGGTGTGCACGTCGCCGCGGCCTTCGAGGATTTCCTGGACCTGGTCGGCGGTGATCGCGTCGACGCCGCAGCCGAAGGAGTTGAGCTGGACCATCTCGAGGTCGGGCTCGTCGCCGACGCGCGCGGCGGCCTCGTAGAGGCGCGAGTGGTAGGACCACTGGTCGAGGACGCGCAGGGGGCGCTCGAGGCGCGCGTCGATGATGGAGTCCTCGGTGAGGACGGCCATGCCCAGGCCAACGATAACCTCGGGGATGCCGTGGTTGATCTCGGGGTCGAGGTGGTAGGGGCGGCCCGCGAGCACGATGCCACGCACGCCGTGCTCACGCATCCACTCGATGGTTTCGACGCCCTTCGCGCGGATCTCGGCCTTGACGGCGGCGTCTTCCTCCCACGCCTTGTCGAGGGCGGCCTTCATCTCCTCGACGGGGATGTCGTAGCCGTATTCCTTGAAGGTCTTGGACAGGTGGGCGGGCAGGTAGTCGCGGTTGCCGAAGTTCACGAAGGGGCTGATGAACTTCGTGCCCGGTTCGAGCAGGCGCTCCATGTTGTTGCGGATGACCTCGGGGTAGGTCGCCACGATGGGGCAGTTGTAGGAGTTTTCGGACTCGGTGAGCTTCTGCTCGAAGTCGACGCAGGGGTAGAAGATCGTCGTGATGCCCTTGTCCAGCAGGGACTCGATGTGCCCGTGGACGAGCTTGGCCGGGTAGCACACGTTCTCCGAGGGGATGGACTCCATGCCCGTCTCGAACAGGTCGTGGTTGGAACGGCCCGAAATCATGACGCGGAAGCCCAGCGCGGTGAGCATCGTGAACCAGAAGGGGTAGTTCTCGTACATGCCGAGCACGCGCGGGATGCCGATGTCGCCGCGGAACGCCTTCTTCTCGGTGAGGCGGCGGTAGCCGAAGATCCGCTTGTACTTCCAGTCGTAGAGGTTGGGCAGGTCGGACTTCTTGGGGACGCGCTCCAGGGATGCGCCGCGCTCGCAGCGGTTGCCCGACACGTGACGCTCTCCGTTGGAGAACGTCGAGATGGTCATCTGGCAGTGGTTTTGGCACAGGCGGCAGGTCTTGCGCGTGGTGTCGACGCCGAAGCCTTCCAGGGCCTCAATCGTGGCCAGGGACGAGGTCCCCTCACCCGTGTCGTGCATGCGCGCGGTCAGGGCCGCGCCGTACGCGCCCATCAGGCCCGCGATGTCGGGGCGCACGACCTCGCGTCCGGTGAGCAGCTCGAAGGCGCGCAGCACGGAGTCGTTGAGGAAGGTGCCGCCCTGGACGACGACGCGCTCACCCAGGTCCGAGGGCTCCTTGAGCTTGATGACCTTGTAGAGGGCGTTGCGCACGACGGAGTAGGACAGGCCGGCACTGATGTCGCGCACGTCAGCGCCTTCCTTCTGCGCCTGCTTGACGGAGGAGTTCATGAACACCGTGCAGCGGGTGCCCAGGTCCACGGGAGATTCCGACTCCATGGCCATCCGGGCGAAGGAACGCACGTCGGTGCCCATCGTCTGCGCGAAGGTCTGGAGGAAGGAGCCGCAGCCCGAGGAGCACGCCTCGTTGACGGAGATGGAGTCCACCGCATGGTCGCGGATGCGCAGGTACTTCATGTCCTGGCCGCCGATGTCGATGACGGAGGTGACGCCGGGGCAGATGAACTCGGCGGCACGGTAGTGCGCCATCGTCTCGATCTCGCCCTCGTCCATGGTGAGGGCGGCCTTGACCAGGCCCTCGCCGTAGCCGGTCGCGCACGAGCGGCCGATCTCGCAGCCTTCGGGCAGCGCGCCTCGCACGGCACGCACGATGTCGACGGCAGCGGCCACGGGGTCGCCCTCGTTGGAGGCGTAGTGGGTGAAGACGATGCGGTCCTGGGAGTCGATGACGACCGCCTTGATCGTCGTCGAGCCAGCGTCGATGCCGAGCCAGCAGCGGCCCTCGGCCTCGTCGAGGCTGGCC
>OAVY01000177.1_pt1 | contig 15658 bp, 10 predicted proteins | sample 1476481 | NCBI WGS metagenome assembly OAVY01 (sample SAMEA2580116, study PRJEB22360) | human gut metagenome | biome: human gut; feature: human-associated habitat; material: faeces | place: Denmark | collected 2008/2010 | reverse complement strand
CGCGAGCTGGGTTCAGAACGTCGTGAGACAGTTCGGTCCCTATCCGTCGCGGGCGCAGGAAATTTGAGAGGAGCTGTCCTTAGTACGAGAGGACCGGGATGGACGTTCCGCTGGTGTACCAGTTGTGCCGCCAGGCGCATCGCTGGGTAGCTATGAACGGAAGGGATAAACGCTGAAAGCATCTAAGTGTGAAGCCCCCCTCGAGATGAGATTTCCCATTCCTATATGGAAGTAAGACCCCTGAAAGATGATCAGGTAGATAGGCTGGAAGTGGAAGTGCAGCGATGCATGGAGCGGACCAGTACTAATCGGTCGAGGACTTAACCAAGTAAGAGCGCGAGCAGTCGCGATTAGAAACCGGAGCATAAGCGGGCCTGAGCGTGATGGCCGGTCTTTGGCCATTGCGGTCAGGGTCCTTATGCGGAGGTTTCTGCGACTGGGAGCGCGTTTCGATGAACAAATACGCGTCATCGGCAAGGCCAACAACAACAATGATAGCCAGTTTTGAGAGCGCAAAGTTCTCATAAGTGTGGTGGCGATAGCAAGAAGGATACACCTGTTCCCATGCCGAACACAGAAGTTAAGCTTCTTCACGCCGAGAGTAGTTGGTGGGAAACTGCCTGCGAGGGTAGGAAGCTGCCACGCTTACATATGGAGGATTAGCTCAGTTGGGAGAGCGTCTGCCTTACAAGCAGAGGGTCACAGGTTCGAGCCCTGTATCCTCCATTGAGCCGTTAGCTCAGTTGGTAGAGCAACTGACTTTTAATCAGTGGGTCGACAGTTCGAGCCTGTCACGGCTCAGAGAATTATTGGTTTTAATTGGCGGCTCAAGTCGATATTTTTGCCGACTTAGCTCAGTTGGTAGAGCATCTGTCTTGTAAACAGGGGGTCGAAGGTTCGAATCCTTTAGTCGGCATGGCACCAATAATTTGATAAGCATTTTGTTTCATGCGGAAGTAGTTCAGTGGTAGAACATCACCTTGCCATGGTGGGGGTCGCGGGTTCGAATCCCGTCTTCCGCTTTCCAAGCACAGTGCCGAGGGTGTGCTTGGTCGAAAAGTTCCTCGGCATTATCATGATTTGCACCCATAGCGCAACTGGATAGAGTGTCTGACTACGAATCAGAAGGTTGTAGGTTCGACTCCTACTGGGTGCATTTAACGGGAAATAGCTCAGCTTGGTAGAGCACCTGGTTTGGGACCAGGGGGTCGCAGGTTCGAATCCTGTTTTCCCGATTGGACGCTTAGTCCATATGTTTTTTTCGCGGTGTAGCTCAGCTGGCTAGAGCGTCCGGTTCATACCCGGGAGGTCGAGGGTTCGATCCCCCCCGCCGCGATTGAGCTTGGACCTTTAGCTCAGTTGGTTAGAGCAGGCGGCTCATAACCGCCCGGTCGTAGGTTCGAGCCCTACAAGGTCCATCTTTACAGGCGGGCCACTGTTCGGTATAATCAGTTTGTTACTGTTATCGCGGGATGGAGCAGTTCGGTAGCTCGTCGGGCTCATAACCCGAAGGTCGCAGGTTCAAATCCTGCTCCCGCAATTAATATGGTTCCATGGTCTAGTTGGTTAGGACGCCTGCCTGTCACGCAGGAGATCACGGGTTCGAGTCCCGTTGGGACCGTTTGCGGCTCGGTAGCTCAGTCGGTAGAGCAATGCATTGAAGCTGCATGTGTCGGCAGTTCGATTCTGTCCCGCGCCATATTCATAATCATCCTTATGCGGGTGTAGTTTAGTGGTAAAACCACAGCCTTCCAAGCTGTTGTCGCGAGTTCGATTCTCGTCACCCGCTGCGGTTATGATATTGGGCCTATAGCTCAGTTGGTTAGAGCGCACGCTTGATAAGCGTGAGGTCGGTGGTTCAAGTCCACCTAGGCCCATTGCACCACTTAATTTTATATACACATGGAGAAGTACTCAAGTGGCTGAAGAGGCGCCCCTGCTAAGGGTGTAGACCGGGAAACTGGTGCGAGGGTTCAAATCCCTCCTTCTCCGTTGTGGCCCGTTGGTCAAGTGGTTAAGACACCGCCCTTTCACGGCGGTAACATGGGTTCAAATCCCGTACGGGTCATGGTTAAATGGAGAATTACCCAAGTCTGGCTGAAGGGAACGGTCTTGAAAACCGTCAGGTGGATGTCAATCCACGCGAGGGTTCGAATCCCTCATTCTCCTTTATAATTATCGCGGGATGGAGCAGTTCGGTAGCTCGTCGGGCTCATAACCCGAAGGTCGCAGGTTCAAATCCTGCTCCCGCAATTAATATGGTTCCATGGTCTAGTTGGTTAGGACGCCTGCCTGTCACGCAGGAGATCACGGGTTCGAGTCCCGTTGGGACCGTCCCTCTCAATTTGAGAGGAACAAATTCTATAAAAAGATTCAAATGGCTCGGTAGCTCAGTCGGTAGAGCAATGCATTGAAGCTGCATGTGTCGGCGGTTCGATTCCGTCCCGCGCCATTATGGAGGAGTAGCGAAGAGGCTAAACGCGGCGGACTGTAAATCCGCTCCTTCGGGTTCATAGGTTCGAATCCTATCTCCTCCATTTATAGGGATATAGTTTAATGGTAGAACTACGGTCTCCAAAACCGTCAGTGTGGGTTCAACTCCTACTATCCCTGCTTTATAATGGCGGTATTGGTGAAGCGGTTAACACACCGGTTTGTGGCACCGGCATACGTGGGTTCGATCCCCACATACCGCCCTTTTATTGGGGTATAGCCAAGCGGTAAGGCAACGGACTTTGACTCCGTCATGCGCTGGTTCGAATCCAGCTACCCCAATTTCTCCAACTGCCATAGGAGAAATGCACTCAACTTGATGAATATGGCGGTGTAGCCAAGCGGTAAGGCATGGGTCTGCAAAACCTTGATCGTCGGTTCGATTCCGATCACCGCCTTATCTTGCGGCTAAACCCCAGCAAGACAGAGTGTTAGCTATCATTATTATGCCGGTGTGGCGGAATTGGCAGACGCGCGGGATTCAAAATCCCGTTCCAGCGATGGAGTATCGGTTCGACCCCGATCACCGGTAGCACGGCCCCCTAGAGGGGCTTTTTTAGTGCTCAGAAATGGTTTTAAATTGGGATTCTTGTTTTTTCTGAGCGCTTAAAAATCCCTGAAAAATGATGCTTGACTAACCATGACTAACCACTTTCGTTAAAAATACCCATTTTGTCGGTTTTGGTTAGTAAAGGCTTTTTTTTGGGCACCTGTATCCCTTGTGCCAGTTGACATACAGCTGCTCTGTTTGGTTAGTTGAGAGCTATAAAACTTGAATAGCTTTTGTTGCTTGTTATGGAGCCAACTTGTCTATCAAAGGTTTGTGGGTTTTTAAAATGATTTCTATGTTCTCATGTCTAGAGCGCCGAAAGACGAATTAAATAGCCATACCCTTAACAGGCAAATACTACTGTGAGTGTGGCGAAGGGTATGGAAGTTCAAACTTAGGCCAAGCATGTCTAAACGCATACTTGCACGACGGATTTCACAGTTACGGCATCACCGTTAACTGCTTCCTCGTATAAACAGCTGGCGAGTGGCCCAAGAAAGATAGATGGGAGTCGCTTTCGCTTAATTTGTCAGACGAGATAGATTGGGAGCCTTTGTATCAAGGACGAATCTTCCTTAATTGTATGCGGTGATACCAACAGATGGCGTTGAGAGAGAACTAAATCTGGCTTGCGTTTCCTTAGCACTCAAGTACAACAGATCGATTGCAATGCTTACAGCAAAATTCAAGAAAAAAATTGTCCCATGATTGCCTTGGACACGGCAATCATGGGACAATCTTGAACTGGCCTAAGAAGCTCACAGCTTGGGATTAATCTTCGGATTAATCTTCCCGTGTAAACTTAATAATCTTTGCTCGTGAGCGTTCTAAAGCACGACGGAAACGATTGCTTGTGGGCGTATCAAACGGATGCAAGACTGCCGTCTCAAACGCCTCATATTCCAGGGGTGACAGGTTTTCTAGAAGCTGAAAAAATTCAACACGCATGAGCAATCCGTCTTCGACTGAACGTATTGCTAGCCGTTCCTGCAAAGATTCGAGCGCACTCGCTTTGAATGGAATAGCGGTAGCATCAATCCGACGCTTATGGGCAAAGTGTCTGCGCAAGATTGAACGTAAGTGGGACTGTAACACCATTCGATAATACGGCCCAAATTGCGAGCCACTGCTGCCGTCATAACGCGCAACAGCTTTTATCATAGCAATTCTGGCCTCTTGCAACCAATCCTCATAGGAAAATTCTCTGAGGTTGTAGGGTTTTAAAACCTTTAAAACCAGAGGGCGGTATTGTTCGAATAGTTTACGGAAAGCTTCTGAATCGTTCACAGCTTCTCTTATCAAGCTCAGTTCTTCTTTTTTCATATATCCTCCTCCCCTGATCTACTAGCAAGATCATTCTACAATAAAACGTTTACAATTGAATAGGGAACAATTGTTCAGGTATAACTTTTTATACAAGGACATGTATAAGAAATCGCAAAGAATCAGCTTTTCTAGGGCACAAAATTATTAACATTATTTTCTTATTTTTTCAATTAGAATCAAAGAATGCGTCCCGATCAAGTTGAATGACTGATTAGCGCGTGGACATCGTGATCCGGTTTGATTGGCACGTTTGGCTAAAATTGGTATGGTAAATAGCCTTTATATGAGGAGACTGTCTGTACTTTAATAGTGGGCTGAATGGTACCTGTAGAAATAAAGTTTAAAAAGCTGCCCGATGCGTAAGGAAGAGCTTTTGCGCTTGATTTAACGAGGTGAGTTATTTTACATACTCCGTAATCTGCGGTAACCTAATTAGGTCATTTTATAAGGAGGTTTCCAACTATTTCTTCAAAAACAAAAGACAACAAAATTGGTCTATTTCAGCTAGTCATGTTGGCACTTGGTTCGTTAATCGGATCGGGCTGGTTGTTTGGATCGTGGGAAGCGGCAGAAGTCGCCGGACCAGCGGCAATTTTTTCTTGGGTCATTGGCGGCGTCATTATCGGTGTCATTGCCTATAATTACGTGGAGTTAGGTACGATGTTTCCGGAATCAGGCGGAATGAGTAAATTTGCGCAGTATTCGCATGGCTCATTGGTTGGCTTCATAGCATCATGGGCTAACTGGATTTCTTTGGTGACATTATTGCCAATTGAAGCAGTTGCCGCAGTTCAGTATATGGCATCGTGGCCATGGAAGTGGGCTGGTTTTACCCACGGCTTTTTACATGCAGGGCGGATTACCCCACAAGGACTGTTAGTGGTCTTTGCGTTTATCATCATTTTTACGTTGCTTAATTACTGGTCAGTGACGTTGCTGACGCGTTTTACCAGTTTTATTTCCATTTTTAAAATTGGGGTACCGTTGTTGACGATCGTTTTACTGGCCTTGTCGAGTTTTCATCCCGAAAATTATGGACATTCGTTGGCAACCTTGATGCCTTATGGTAGTGCACCGATTTTTGCGGCGACTTCGGTTTCAGGGATTATCTTTTCTTTTAACGCTTTCCAGACTGTTATTAACATGGGAAGCGATGTGAAACGCCCGCAAAAGAATATTGGCCGCGGCATCGGGATTTCTTTGCTTATTAGCGGAATTATTTATATTCTGTTGCAAAGTGTCTTTATCACGACCATTTCTCCTGATATGCTTGCTGCCCATGGATGGAAAGGCCTTAACCTTAACTCGCCGTTTGCGGATTTGGCAATTTTGCTTGGTATTCACTGGCTGTCGGTTTTGCTGTATATGGATGCGTTTGTTTCGCCATTTGGGACTGGCGTTTCGTTTGTCGCTTCGTCCGGTCGTGCGCTTCAGGCGATGGTGGGCAACAATCACATTCCTAAGTTTATCGGTAAAATTGACGAAAAGTACGGAACTCCGCGTGTCGCGATGGTGGTCAATGCTGTCTTAAGTATGATTATGGTCTCTATTTTTCCATCGTGGGGGACGCTTGCCAGTGTTATTTCAACGGCTACGTTAATTGCTTATCTGACAGGACCGGTCACGGTGATTTCTTTGCGTGAAATGGCGCCTAATTTCAAGCGTCCGGTCAAATCAGCGATGTTGCGAGTAATGGCACCGTTGGCATTTGTGTTGACATCATTAGCGGCTTACTGGGCAAAATGGCCAACCACCGTTGAAGTCATTGGGGTTATCTTCTTAGGGATTCCGTTGTATCTGTTTTATGAATGGCAATCAGGTTGGCGCAGTACCTGGCAGCAGTTAAAAGCCTCGGCGTGGATGCTTGGTTACCTGGTTTTTCTCTCGGTAATTTCGCTGATTGGCAGTGCTGAGTTTAATGGGTTGAACTGGATCCATTATCCAATGGACTTTGTCGTCATTATACTTGGCGCGGTGATCTTCTATTTCTGGGGGATCAACAGTCATATCATATCGAAGTACTTCCGTAAGGCCGCGCGTGTTAACGATAAAGTTAAAATGCCTGCAGCGGAAGACATCGAGCGTGACAAGTAACCCCAAAAGTGAAGATGTTAATATGTATTCATAAATGAATTAATAGATATTTCTTCAAAAAAGATAGGTTGTAAATGACTGATTGTCGGTATGTTTCGCAAGCGGCTGCTTAAAAATTTACGACTTTTGCCGGATGATGTTCATCTGATGGCAAGGTAAGATAATTTTAAAGGTTTGTGAGAAAATTGCATTTAGTCATGCCTATCTTTATACTTATACTAAACAAATGACGTCTGGAGGGGATCAGGTGAATATCGGGATTTTTACAGACAGCTATTTTCCGCAAGTCAGTGGTGTCGCGACGTCCATCAAGACCTTGAAGGACGATCTAGAACGTAAGGGTCATCAGGTTTATATTTTCACGACAACCGACCCACATGTGCCAGATGATGCGGTCGAACCGAACTTGTTCCGATTTACAAGTGTGCCGTTTGTTTCTTTTACTGATCGGCGCATTGCGGTTCGGGGGCTGTTTCACGCTTATGCAGTGGCTAAGGAATTAAATCTGGATATTGTGCATACACAAACTGAGTTCTCAATGGGTTACATTGGTAAGTTTGTGGCCAAACAACTGAAAATTCCAACGATCCATACTTATCACACCATGTATGAGGATTATCTGCATTATGTCTTAAACGGTCATCTGCTAAAGCCGTACCATGTCAAGCAATTTACCCGCGCTTTTCTGTATCACGTAAGCGGTGTGATTGCGCCGTCTGAGCGGGTGTATGATACGTTGCGGCGTTATGGCGTTAAGACCGACATTAAGATTATTCCAACCGGAGTCGATTTAACGCAATTCGCAGAGCAAAAGGACCCGCACTTACGGGAAAAGCTGGGACTGGCAGATGTGCCGGTATTGGTTTCGCTTAGTCGCGTTGCTTATGAAAAGCGAATTGATAAATTAATCAGCGCCATGCCCGCAATTTTGGCGCAAATTCCTAAAGCAGTTCTCCTAATTGTCGGTGATGGCCCTGCACGTGAAGATCTAGAGGCACAGGCTGCTGAATTAGGGATTGCGGATCATGTCCGGTTTACCGGTGAAATTGACCATGATGATGTAGGCGACTATTATCGTGTCGGCGATGTTTTTGTGTCGGCTAGTGATTCAGAGTCACAGGGATTGACTTATATTGAGGCAATGGCCGCTGATCGGAAAGTTGTTGCCCTTGCTGGTGATTATACTGATCAACTGTTGGATGATCCGGCGTTGGGAACAACTTTTACGACTGAAGCAGAAATGGTTCATCAAGTTGTGAATTATCTGAAGCATCCTAATGCCTATGATGATCCCAAACCGCGAACTGAAAAGCTGGCGGCAATTTCTGCTGATCGGTTTGGCGATCGGGTACTTGATTTCTATCGCGATGTTATCAGTCACTATTCCCCGAATGAAGCTGATGAAACTGTGCCATGGACCGATGAAAGTAGTAGCAAACGGACCATGAAAGGTTAACTATGATCGTTATTAACATGTTTTCTTCAGCCAATAAGGTTGCTGGGCAAGGCGTGGGTGCAGTTTACACAGAACTGATGGGACTGTTGAAACACGATTTTGCCAATGAATTTCAAATTAATGTCAATCGTTATACGCGCAGTGATATTAGTCATTATCATACAATCGATCCTAAGTTTTATTTATCGACGTTCTCCAAAAAAAGAGGCCGCAAAATCGGCTTCGTTCATTTTGTGCCTAGTACTTTAGATGCGAGTTTAAAGTTGCCGCGAGTGGCGCGGTGGACACTAGACCGCTATACGTTAGCTTTTTACAAGCGTATGGATGAACTTGTTGTTGTGAATCCAAACTTCATTCCTAAGCTTGAGGCCTATGGGATTAATCCGGATAAGGTAACGTACATTCCGAATTTCGTTTCTCAACGTACGTTTCATCCGGTTTCCCGGGAAAAAAGGCAGGCGTTACGACATGCGAATGGTTTTAAGCCGGATGATTTTGTCGTTTTTGGCGCCGGACAAGTGCAAGATCGCAAAGGCGTCGGTGATTTCATCAAACTCGCGCAACAAAATCCTGACTACCGCTTTGTCTGGGCGGGCGGCTTTTCTTTTGGCCGTATCACGGAAGGTTATGAGCGGCTCAAAAAGGCGGTTGCAAATGCGCCTGCCAACCTGAACTTTACCGGTATTATGCCGCGAGAAACGATGATCGACTACTATAACATGGCAGACTTGTTCCTTCTGCCATCTTTTGAAGAGTTGTTCCCAATGTCGGTTTTAGAAGCCTTTGCAACTGATACGCCGGTAATGGTGCGTGATCTTGAATTGTATCAGCAAATCATCACGCCTTATGCAATTACGGCGGTGGATGTGGCAGACATGCAGGCACGAATTCGAGCATTAGCCGATGATCGCGAGCTTTTGGCAACATATGCGGCCAAGAGCCATGAAGCGGCGCAGGTGTACGATGAAGCTCGGCTTGAAAAAGTCTGGCATGATTTTTACGTGCAACAAGCAGCGTTGGGTAAACACTAGCCGAGGAGTTATATGACACGGAAGAACAAACTGGCCGTCTTCATCATGGTTCTGATTGGCGCCGGCATTTTTATTTATGAAGCACGTGATCTTAATGGTGCAAAACTGATCCATGAACTTTTATCGCTTGATCTTAAGTGGCTGTTAGTGGCTTTTTTACTGATGTTTGGTTCATGGATCGTTGAAACCTTCGTTGTGCAGATTTTTATTAAAAACGGATCGGACGAATTAGACTTTAAGACAGCGTTGCGGGTTCCGCTTGTCGAGCAACTATTCAACGCAATTACGCCCATGGCATCTGGCGGTCAACCGGCTCAGCTGTTTGCACTCATGCAAAGTGGGGTGGAGGCTGGTCGCGCGAGTTCGGTACTGTTGATGAAGTTTGTCGTATATCAGTTTATGGTCCTGATTAACTTTGTACTCACTTTACTTATCGGCTTTGATCAAGTGTCTCGGCATTTTGGGGCCCTTGCGATTTTCATCATCTTTGGCTTTGTTATCCACGTGATTGTGATTGTCGGCTTGCTCATGGTGATGTACTACTACAAATTCACCAAGAAGCTCGTCAGAATCATCATGATACCAGTCGGCTGGTTCGTGAAGCCGGAAAAGAAGATGGCGATGCAGCTTGATCTGGATCACAAAATCGATACTTTTTACGCCGAAAGCCTGCACTTGAAGCGCGAAAAAGTTCGTGTGATTAAGGCGTGCTTTTTGACGTTAATTCAGTTGCTGCTTTACTATGCGGTTCCGTATTTTGTGCTATTGGCACTGGGTGTGAATCACGTTAGCATTGTTGAAGTGATTGTGTTACACGTGATGATTGTAATGATTGTCAGTCTGTTTCCAATACCGGGTGGAGCTGGCGGTGCAGAGTATAGTTTTAAAACCCTGTTTGCGACGTATGTGGCCTCACCATCTAAGTTAGTGCTTGGCATGTTGTTATGGCGCTTTTTAACTTATTATCTAGGAATGATCTGCGGCATTGTTGCAATGGCATTACCTCCAAAAAAAGACGCGTAAACGCCCTTCAGCCAGTCAGCTTGGTTCAAGGTTTTCTGGCGGATGGATGGCAAGCTGAAATTAAATTAAATGGGATCCCGGAGACAGTTACTTATGTCTTCAGGATCCCATTTTTAATTGATGATGATTCAAAACGCGTGCGGATTCTTTCCGTTTACGCTTGATTAGCCGATGTGGCTGGCCATGAACGCGCGCAATCGCTTAACGGCTTCTTGAAGATCGGTCATTGATGCCGCGTAACTGATTCGGATATAACCTTCGCCGCCGGGGCCAAAAGCGGTACCTGAAATCAGAGCTAACTTCTGTTCATGTGCCAAGGCGTGCGTAAATTCGCGTGAGCTTAGATGCAGTTGGGTCGGAATTTTTGCAAAAAGATAAAAGGCACCATCAGGACGAGCCACGCTAAAGCCCATGTCGATGAGGGCGGCATAAACAAAATCACGGCGTTTAACATAAGCTGCTTTCATCACCTGAGCATCGTCTGCACCGTTCGTCAGAGCTTCAATACCAGCGCGCTGGGCAATGGTCGTTGCGGCAGTCACAAGATATTGATGCACTTTTTTGGCTTGCGCGATTAACTGCTGGGGACCCATCAAAAAGCCGATTCGCCAGCCGGTCATTGCATGTGATTTAGACAGACCGTTGACAATAAATGTACGATCGTAGGCAAATTGTCCCATGGAAACATGCGGCTCACCATAAGTCAGTTCAGAATAAATTTCGTCACAGATAATATAGAGGTTATGTTTAGCGGCGATGTCCGCAATGGCTTTAACTTCTGCCGCCCGATACGTGACACCGGTGGGATTACTTGGATAGTTAAGGATAATGCCTTTGATTTTAGCATCAGGATTTGCAGTGATGGTGGCCTCAATGAGTTCGGGGGTCAAGACAAAGTCGGTTTTACTCGTATCCATATAAAGCGGCGTAACGTGATTCAGCGTCAGAAGCGGAATGTAGCCCGGATAAATTGGTGATGGAACAAGCATAGCATCACCCGGATCACTGATCGTCGTAATGGCGGTTGCCAGTGCTTCAGTGGCCCCGACTGTCACCAGAATTTCATCTGTAGCCCGATAGTCAGTGGCATATTTCGTTTTAAAAAAATGTTGTGCGGCTTCGCGTAACTCCGGATCACCAACCATCCCGGTATAATGCGAGTAGTTTTCTTGAATGGCCTTGATCCCGGCTTGCTTAACATGTTCCGGAGTGTTGAAATCAGGTTCGCCTAGCGTCAGTTTCAAAATACCGGGAATATCACTGACACTTTCGTCAAATTGTCGAATCTCACTAACCTCGATGGCAAGTAGTTGTTCGTTTAAAGGTTGCAATGTCATACAAATCTCCTTAATAAAGTGTGCGCGAGCCAGCCCGGTTTCTGGGCAGGGGAGCGCATTATGATGTAAACGCGAACCGATGCAGTTAGAAGTCGGAGTTAGACGGCTACAACTAAAAGATTGCCTAACTGACTTTTACGCTGGCAAACGCGTTATAATAGCATGCAAATAGCATAGTCCATTTGCCTATCGACACGCAACGTCATAAAAGTAGAATTCAAAGTGATATTTCTCCCACAGAGGCGACGGTTTATGCTAAGCTATTTCTTGAAATAGGAAAAATTAGGAGGCCATTTTATGAAACAATCACAGCTCGTGGCCATCATCAAGCGCCTTGAAGCCATGCAGGCAGGCGATGGCGAGGCACAGTCACGCCGCTTCGAAAAAAATGGTGATGAAAAGGGCCTCGTGACGTACGATCCCAAGACCGAAACTTACGAACTTGAAGAATTAGGCACTCACCAGACGTTCCAGTTTGATAATATCGATCTTGCGGCCATGGAAATCTATGATCTAATGGATTTTGATGAAGACGAGGGCACTAACGGTACTGATAGTAGCGATCAGGCTCAAGCTTGAGTTCTGAGTAAAGCGGACTTGCGAAGGTTCGCTTTTTCTGTGTGAATCTTTTCTGGTTTGGCCAATCGGTATCATGAAATTTGATTGATGATGAATCAAATGGCGGATGACGCGCACCGCCTTGCTCAAACGCATTCAAATGTAGGCTATTGAGTGGATACCTGTATCAGTTTCAACAAGCTCGAGAGAAAGACTGCCACATTGCGAATGGCCGATTTGAACTGAAAAGCGTTAGGCCGTGTTTGTCACTAAAATGACATCGCGGCTTTTTAGTAAGCGCGAGCCGGCGCGGTTAGAGACCGAAGTGTAAGCGGCCTCAAGCGTGATGGCCGGTCTTTGGCCATTGCGCTTGAGGTCCTTACATGCAGGTCTCTGCGCCGGGGAGCGCGTTAGGAGATAGGCGGTTTACAAAGGATCAATTTTAAACCGTTGAAAAGATTTAAACACTTGGTAACGAGCCACTAACTTGAATGACGTGGTTTTAAGGCTTCTTTAAGATTGCGCTTGATCCGACTGTAATCGGCATTGAAAGTTTGTCTTTTAAGGAATGAGCGGTTATCCTAGCGAATGTGCTATACTTTTGACATTAAACAATGACTTGGAGGCTCCACATGAACCAGATCGGCGCTAAAATTCGAGGATTTTTCAATACCAGACTCGGTTTTCTGGTACTTGCCATTGTCTTATTCTGGGCAAAAACTTATTGGGCATATCAAGCTAAATTCAACCTAGGGGTCACTGGTAGCTTTCAGCATTTAATTCTGGCAGTTAATCCGATTCCGACAACGCTTTTTCTTTTTGGAATTGCTTTATATATGTCGGGACGTAAATCGTATGTCACGATGCTGATTATTGATGCCCTGACGTCGGTTTGGCTTTTTGCTAATGTACTTTATTATCGGGAATTTTCCGACTTTCTGACTTTTGCTTTAATCAAAGGATCAGGTGCGGTTTCCAATAACTTGAACAAGGGAATTATGGGGATCGTTCAGCCGACAGACTTTCTCGTGTTTGTCGATGTTCTATTCTTGATTTTACTGTTAGCTTTCAAGGTTATTCGGATGGATATCCGCCCGATCAAAAAGCGGTTTGCACTGGGAGTTTCGCTGCTGGCAGTGTTAATGTTTGGGGCGAATCTGGCTATGGCTTATAGCGATCGTTCCGGACTGTTGACGCGCACGTTTGATAATAACTACATTGTGAAATATCTGGGCCTCAATGCCTATACTGTCGTTGACGGGGTCAAAACTGCTAGCAATAGTGCAACGAAGGCAAACGCTGATTCAAGTGATGTCAAATCCGTACTGAATTATCTCAATAAGAATCGCGTTACCCCGAACGCAGAATATACCGGTGTGGCAAAGGGTAAGAATGTTTTTGTCATCCACTTGGAAAGCCTGCAGCAATTTATGATTGACTTCAAATGGGATGGACAGGAAGTCACTCCGAATCTCAATAAGCTCTATCATGAATCAGACACACTATCTTTTGACAACTTCTTTAACCAAGTTGGTCAAGGGAAAACGGCTGATGCGGAAATGATGATGGAAAATTCATTGTTTGGGTTGCCTGAAGGGGCGGCCATGGTAACTGACGGGACGACGAACACTTTCCAGGCGGCACCAGCAATCTTAGATCAACAGGGTTACACAACCGCTTCGTTCCACGGGGATGTACCAAGTTTCTGGAACCGTGATAATACCTATAAGTCTTGGGGATACGATTATTTCTTTTCTAAGAGTTACTTCTCAAGTGGGAAAAATTATGATGTCGGCTATGGGTTGAAGGACAAGATTTTCCTGAAAGATTCAGCGCAGTACATTGAACAACTGCCGCAGCCGTTTTATGCCAAAATGATTACGGTCACGAATCACTATCCTTACACACTGGACAAGGAAAATCAGACCATCAGTAAGACCGACACTGGCGATGATACCGTTGATGGTTATGTCCAGACAGCCCGTTATCTCGATGAAGCAATTGGTGAATTCTTTGACTGGCTGAAGGAAACCGGACTGTACGATAAGTCAATGATTGTTCTCTACGGTGATCATTATGGGATTTCAAACAACCATAAAAAAGCCATGGCCAAGTTAACCAACATTACCGGTTTTAATGACTATGACAATGCCATGTATCAACGCGTACCATTTATGATTCACATGCCAGGACTAAAAGGCGGCATTAATCACACATATGGCGGTGAAATTGATGCCTTGCCGACAATATTGAACCTGTTAGGCGTTAAGGACAATGATACGGTTCAGTTTGGTTCAGATTTGCTCTCCGCTAATCATCCGCAAACAGTTGCGTTCAGAAATGGTGATTTCGTCACACCTGATTTCACCAAGGTAGGCAGTCAATACTTTAATACCAGCACAGGGAAGAAGATCAGCAAGCTATCGCCAAGTCAAAAGAAAACGGTTGACGCTGCCACTAACCGTGTGACAACGGAACTGTCCTTATCTGATCGCGTCATCAATGGTGATCTGCTTAGATTCTACACGCCAAGCGGATTTAAGAAGGTCGATCGTAGTGACTTTTCCTATAAGCTAACGGATACGAAAAAGAAGCTTAAAGCCGCCCAGAAGAAAGGTACAAGCTTGAAAGCAGAAAATAAGGGTAAATCGGTGGCAAATGAATATAAGACCGATGCGCCAGAGCTTAAAAGCGATGATGACGAAAGTAGTAGCGAATCCAAATAAGCGATTAAAGCTTTTCGACAGTGTCTTTTTAGGCACTGTTTTTTGGACTGATATGAAGCTGAATTTAAGCGATAGTTGGTAACGCATGAATTTAGCGTACTTTTGAGATTTGAAATTTTCTAAACATTTGTAAGTGAAAAGGTTGTGCTAAATTAGAAAAAAGCGTACAACTTTACTAGATGATAATAGTTACAAATTAGGAGGCTGACGATGAATCAGGCAGTTTATAACAAAACAATTAACTTGCTCAAAGCAAAGCAGATTCGGGTCACCCCGCAGCGCGAGGCGATCATTTCCTATATGATCGACAGTACAGCACACCCGACAGCTGAAATGATTTATGCAAAACTATCGCCACAGTTTCCACATATGAGTGTCGCAACCGTATACAACAATTTACGTCTACTGGTGGATCTTAATTTAGTTGAGGAAATGTCGTCTAATGATGCGGCGACTCATTTTGATTTCCCGATTGAGCCACACTACCATGCGATTTGTACCAACTGCGGTAAGATTTTTGACTTCACTTACCCAGGGGTCACGGATGTGGAGGCAGTGGCAGCTAAAAAAACCGGTTTCAAAGTCAGTGGACATCATCTCGAGGTTTACGGTATTTGTCCCGAGTGTCAGATTAAACTGGGTATGAAATAAGCCTACGTTACTGCTCGGATGGCTACGCTTTAAAATGAAATTTTATTTGGATGCAGCTATCAAGCATAATTGATGGCTGTTTTTATTTGGCGCTAGACGCTGCAAAGGATAAGTCACCGCAATATCTAACGTGCAGTGATCCTGTGCTTTGAGCAACGTCAATCAAGCAAGACTTTTTTGAAAAAATGCTTGCGCCTCAACCGGCTTGCTGGTATTATATTATTGCTGTCAAAAAGCAGATCCCTTTTTGGGGTAAAGATAAAAATAGTCATGAATAAAACATATGAAGCGTTTTTAACAAAAAATGTTGACATGATATGCTGATCATGATAATCTATCAAAGTTGTCTTTTGACAAAGTAGTCCTTTGAAAACTGAACAAAGTTTCGTTTAAATGTGCAGGGTCCTTGATAC
>OAVY01000169.1_pt1 | contig 16587 bp, 5 predicted proteins | sample 1476481 | NCBI WGS metagenome assembly OAVY01 (sample SAMEA2580116, study PRJEB22360) | human gut metagenome | biome: human gut; feature: human-associated habitat; material: faeces | place: Denmark | collected 2008/2010 | reverse complement strand
TGTTAACTAAATATTACTGTTATGTTTTTTATAAAGCATTATCAATTGCTTCTTATCGAGAAAAAACCTCCTAAACACATTCTCTAATTTTTTGACATTTATTATCAGGGCATGATATAATTAGTGTACATCAAGGAGGAATTAATAAACATGAATAAGAAATTACACGCTACAATTGGTCTTAGTGCTGCAATTTTAGCACTTGGTCTATCATCTTCTGCACTTGCAGATGAACAAGAATTGCCAGTAAACCTTCCCACTACAGAGGCTCTTGATAACACTTCTTTTGAAAACCTAGTTGTTGAAAACATCCCTGCTTCAGCCGTTGATGTCAATCTAGCTAACGAATTAGTAAACACAGCTACTACTGCTAATCCTGCCACTGAGGTTAACTCGGATAACACTGCTGTCCTTATTGAGGAAGTAACTGCACCTGCAAATACTCCTACACCAGCAATTGAAAATACAACTCCTGTAAATTTTGAAGAATCAAATTCAGTTGTAAACACACCAACAGTTGATGAACGCGTGTCAGAAGTACGTATCCATCACATCCGTCGAACAACTGAAGCAAGTTACTCACAATTCAGCTCTCAAAAAGATGTGCTTTACGCAACGATTAAAACTCCTGCTTTCACTGAATACGACACAGCTGCTTTTGCGCCAGCAACGGTTACCGATGAAAACGGAAAAACATGGTATTTTGCTAAATACGACGACATGGTGCTTAACAATAAGAGTAATTACGGCGCACCTAAAAAAGGGATTGCTTCAAGTCCTATTATTGATGTTACCTACTTCTACGATGATGTTGACCTTGCGCCAACTGTCGCGCAACAGGCCCGTTTTGTCGATAATAAGGGACAGGAAATTGCTCCAATCCAAGTCAACATGGTTAGACGTGATATTGATTTAGCTTACTATGCCTATTTCCCGACTGCTCCTAAAACAATCCAGGCAAATGGTAAAACATATGAGCTACAATTAATTGATGACCAAGAAATTAAGTCACACAAAATTCGTATCTCAAATACTGTGACAATCACTTATATTTACAAGGAAGTGACTGAAGGAACAGCTGAAAAACCTGTAACACCAGTTACACCAACAAGTGCTAAAAAACTTCGTCTTCCTAAAGGCAATAACGGTGCGAAAACACGTATCCCTGTTAACTACAAACACCAAACAAATTCTTCAAACCAAGGAACTACAAAATTACGTCTCCCTAAAGGGAATAATGGTGTTAAAACTCGTGTACCGGCTAAAAAGAACACTCCTATTCTTGCAGTAGACTACCTATAAGCAATGAAAAAAACAAATTCCTAAGAAGTATAACTTCTTAGGAATTTTCTTGCTTTAAGAAATAATATAACAAAAAACGTTTTCTATAAGAAGAAACTCAGTTTCCACTAAAAATAGCTTGAATTAAATCGTCAACAAGTAGGATTCTACAGACTTGGGGAACTATTGCCTATTGAACATTTTCTAAGATAGTTATTCCTCAGATAATAGACTCCTGTTAAAGGATATATCTTTTGATTCTCGTTAATTGATAGTAATTTAGTTTTTATATTTTACCCTTTATCCACAATCTTAATACGGCTACTGCCATCATGCGACTTGATGATAGCGAGTTGCTGAGCGATGCCTTCTTTCATGTCGTCCACGTGACTGATGACACCGACCATACGGTTTTCACCGATTTGTTCCAGAACAGCGATGGCTTTGGTCAGAGCTTCCTTATCCAGTGAGCCAAACCCTTCGTCGATGAAGAGAGCTTCAACAACAGCACCCTTGCTGGTATTTTGCACCACCTCTGAGAGGGATAGGGCAATAGCCAGTGCAGCGATAAAGGTTTCTCCTCCAGACAAGGATTTGACGGAACGCTCGCTACCTGTCAGCTGGTCATAGACGTTGATGTCCAAACCAAAGTGATCACGCGCCCGACGCCCTTCTTCACTCAAGACAAAGGAATAGCGGTTATCCGTTAAGAGACCGATGTAGTTAGCATTGGCATAGTCTAAGATTTGTTGGAAATACTGACGGATAACATAGACTTCAAGATTGAGTCGTCCAGTTAGTGCTGTATTTTCTCCCTTAACCACCTTAACAAGATCGCTGAGCTCTTGGTGAGCTTTAAAGGCCTCTTGATTACTGTCTTGAAGGGTTTTGGCCGCTTGGTAGGTAGCCGTCGCATCTTTAATCCCCTTCTCAATGACAGACACCTGAGCCAGCTGCTTATCATAGCTCTCCTGACAATCCTCTACTGCTTGTGTTAGATTGCCAAGGTCTGGCTTTTCTTGGTCTTTGATAAGCTCTTGACCCTTGACAATCTGCGCCTTCAACTCTTGTTTAAGAGTTTGGTAGCTTGTCAATTGAGCCTGGAGCTCAGGAATCGCTTGCTTATTCACCTCAAGAAGCCAAAGCTGGATTTGCTCTAGGTCATTGGTGAGGGCCCCTTCAGCCATAAGACTTTGGTCTAGTTCAGCCGATAAACGCTTAGTTTCTTGGCTAGCATTTTCTTTAGACTTGGTTAAGCTCTCAAGTTGCCCCTTGATGCCTTGAATGTCAGCATGAAGTTGGTTGTAGGCTTCACTATTTTCCTTGACTTGCTTATTGTAGAGGTCCAACTCCTGCTTTGCTAGGGAAATACGTTCTTGATAAACCTCAACAGATTCAAGCTCTTGATGAGCTTCTTGTAACTCCTTAAGACGTTCCTTAGCTTGGTCAAGCGCCGCCTTAGCCTCTTGATAGGCTTTAGCCAAATCTATCGATTTTTCCTGAGCTTGCCCTAACTTCTCTTGATAATGGACACGATCTGCCTCTTCCTTATCAAAGCGTTTGTGTAGATCTTGATAATACTGCTCAACCTTTCGGAGTAAGGCTTGTCCACAGTCTGCTTCATAGTCCTCTGAAAAATCAAAATCAAATTGTCCCTTAACTTGCTCCTGGAGTTCTTGATAGTGTTTTTCGAGAGCTAGCTTGACTTTAGCCACTTGGTCAAGCAAATCTTGACGTTTAGATTCAACTTCGCTCAAGGTAGCCTGACGGTTTGACAAGGTAGCGACTTTCTTTTCTTTTTGAGCTTGAAGTTCCTCCACCTGATTCATGAGATCCTTCAAGGCCGCTTCATTCGCCTGTGTCCCATCGACCTTAGGATGGTCAATGGAACCACAAACCATACATGGCTGTCCATCCTCTAATTCTGCCTGCAACTGGGCAATCATGAGTTGACGACGTGAAGCTAAAGTGGTTGCTAACTGGTCTTCCAATTCCTTGAGACTTTCTTGAACTTGGTCAATATCCAAAGATAACCCTTGTTGACGTTTTTCCGTCTTGGCCAACTCCTGCTTCAAGTCCTCTATTTCTTTCAGGTCCTGAGCCAGTTGATTATCCACACTGTAACCCACAGACTGGAGGAGTTTTTCGGCTTCATGCAAGCTATCTAAACTTAGGCGATTGGCCTCCAAATCTGACAAGGACTTGTTAAGAGTCTCAATCTTTTTCGACGCCTGTTGATAGGTTTCTTCCAACTGCTTGTAGTTAGTACGTGAATGTTTGATTTTCTCCTGCTCTCGGACAAGACTCTGAGCATAAATAATAGCCTCTTTCCATACTTCCAGTTTCCCTTCTTTCTGAAGAAAATCCTCAGATTGGGCTGCAAGTGCCTCTTTTTGAGCCTTTACTTTCTCAAAAGCCTGCTGCTTTTCACTCAATTCTTCCTGAGCGATTTCAAGATCCTGCTCTAATTGCAACAACTGTTTCTGATATTGTTTGAGGCTACTAATAGTTTCTTGCAACCCTTGGGCAAACTGCAATTCCTTCAGATGCACTTTAGCCTCTGCCTGTTCCTGAGCACCTTCCTCAATTTCCAGACGGTAACGCTCCTTGGCTTGCTCCAATTCTTGGAAAATCTTTGCCAAATCTTGGGCAGTTTGCAAGCTCTTCTGCAATTTTGCCAAATCCTCATGGGCATCCTTCAAGATGCTTTTTTGCTCCGTAAGACTTTCTTGACGCTGAGACAAAAGCTCTTCAAGGCGTGCCAATTTTTCAGAGGCTGGTGTTTGCTCCAAGACAGCTAATTCTTCCTCAGACCACACCTGACTGGCAAAATGGCCATCTAGCTGAGCTTGGCGCTTATCCATATCCTTATTGCTCTGACGAAGACGCTCTTCCAAGCTCTTTTGAAAACGGTCAAAAATACCCGTTCCAAAGATTTTCTTTAAAATTTGAGTCTTGGTCTTGGAATCTTCTTTCAAGAAACGGCTGAAATCATTTTGCGGTAGGAGAATAATCTGCTTGAACTGCTCAGCATTGAGCCCCAAAATCTGCTCAATCTGGTCACTCACTTCCTTGATCTTATCCCCAAGCTTTTCAATTTCTTTACCCCAAATCTTATCCACAGTGACTAAAGAAGCCGTCGCCTTTTGCATGGTCGTGCCCCCACCTCGCTTGGCTCTCTCCTGCTGGAGCACTCGCTCAATGCGATAAAGTTGCTTGCCTTGTTGGAAATAAAAAATTACCTTGGTCAAGTCATCCTCTGGACCAGCGAAGGTTGACCGCATCTCCTCAACATTGCGATCGCCACTGGTTGTGGCAAACAAGGCAACCGTCATGGCATCAAAGAGTGTACTCTTACCAGCCCCCGTGTCCCCACCAATCAAAAAGAGGGGAGCGTGGTCAAACTGGGTGAAATTGATGACTTCCTTACGATAAGGTCCAAAATTGGTCAATTCTAACTGAACTGGTCTCATTGTCCACTCCTTCCAATCTCCTCAAAAATACTTTCCACAAGGGCAGTTTGTCTCTCAGACAAGACATCGCCCCCAGTCACTGTCTGGTAAAAATCAGAGACAATTTCCTGAGGCGACTGCATTTCCAAATCTTTTAAGTGCTGATCTACAGTCAAGCTTTCTTCCCTGACATCACCCAAACGACTGAAAGTGATTTCTACAATGTCTGTCCCATAAATCTCTTCCAGACGGGCACGCACATTGATGCCCTCTAGTTCCTTACGACTGGACAATTGAATATCAAAGGCAAACCAAGCCTTTTGACAAGGTTGTACCTTATAAAATTCAGGTGACACCAAGGTTTCAAAAGGCTCCTGCAAGGTCACAATCGGCCGTCTGACCTCTAAAGGATGGAAGGCCTGAGACAAGTCTCCAGTTGCATCTAAGTCAAGAATATAAACGCCTTTTTCTTCCCTACGCTTGGCTTCTTTGACATTAAAGGTGACCGGACTGCCTGAATATTGCACTCGCTGGCTCGGACTGGCAAAACGCGTATGGATATGTCCTAAAGCCACATAATCGAAAGCCTTAAAAAGGTCACTGGTCACATTAGAAAGACCACCTACCGTATTGCTAGTTTCAGACAACATCAATTCTCTTAGACTTTGACCATCGCTATCATCCTTCTTAGAAACTGCAAAATGCGTCACCAAAATATGGGCCTTGTCAGGATCAAAAGCTTTTTCCATATCCTCGAGAATATAGGCCAAGGCATCACCAATCCCCTGAATTTCCTTATTCTCATCGTCTTTATAGTAAATACGGGCATCAATAGGGTCGATAAAGGGAAGCAGGAAAATCTGGCAAGCCTCCAACTCAATAGGCTCAAAAGCCTCCTCCAAACGTGTGCTTAAATGAAGACCTTGATGTTGAAAAAAGTCTCGTCCAAAATGCAAACGTTCAGCACCATCGTGGTTGCCACTGATAGCATAGACAGGAATCTGCTCCTCCAACACCAAGCGGGCCAAGGTCTTATTAAATAGCTTAATCGCATCCACAGGCGGCACCGCACGGTCATAGAGGTCTCCCGCAATGATAACCCCATCCACTTTTTCGCTAATAGCCAAATCCACAATCTGTTGAAAGGCCCACTCCTGCTCCTCCAACAAAGACCAGCCATTGAGGGTTCGCCCCACATGCCAATCTGACGTATGTAAAAACTTCATGACAGTCTCCTCATTCGTTTTGTCTTACTCTATTGTACCTTATCAAGCTAAATACTGCTTAAAAGATTCACAAACCTTGGGAGATTCCGTAATTTTTATCCGCAGACCAAAAAATCTCTCCCGAGCAATCACACTCGAGAGAGATTTTATTTTTGGATTTTATGAGAGATAAGGTGTGGAAATCTTAGTCTTGGTTTTTACGACGATTCATAGCCGCAAGTCCTGACATAAGTCCCATAACAACAACACCCATTGCTGCAAGGTTGTTATCTGACTCACCTGTTACTGGCAATTGTCCGTCGCCTTCTTTAGCTTTATCAGAACCATCTGCCTTCTTACCATCTTTGTTTCCAGATTTCTTCTTATCTGAACCTTTACCATCTGAAGCGCCATCGGCTGCTGATCCAGAACCTTTAGAACCTTTAGAACCTTTAGATCCATTTGAGGCCGCTTTTACAGCTTTAGAAGTTGAATTTCCACCATTTCCAGATTGACCATTATTACCATTTGAAGGTGTTGAGCCATCTTCGACCTTACGATAGATATAGGTCACGACTGTTTGACCTTTTGTCATCTTGTCTGTAGATTTACCTTCTTGACGAATCAATTCGTATTTCACACCATTACGGTAGATATAACGGTCACCGTGAACGTTAACTTCAGAACCAACAGAGTTAGTGATCACAAGTGGCATCTTGATTTGGTTACCATACTCGTCACGGTAGATAACAACGATAGTACCAACTTCTTTGTTAACTGCCGGTTTAGCAGGTTCTGCATTAACCACCTTGTAAACAACCTTTGTATCTTCACCAGGGTTGCTTGGTGTCACACCAGTCTTATCAGCCTTGTAACCTTTCACTTCAGGAACAAGAGTCATAGCAGCCTTAGTTGGATCGTTAGGATCATTTGTGTAAGCAACTGCTTCAACACCTGGGATTGGATTCCCTTTTTCGTCAACGGCAATAATCTTACCAAATTTAGTGTAAGTTACAGTCTCAACCTTGCTGTCCATAGTGACATCTTGAGAAGCCACACGGCCTTTATCGGCGAAGTAACCGTTAACCATTGGTGTAATCACGAGATCAAACTTAGTCTTATCTGCCTTCCATTCACCTGCAGTAAGAATATCACCTGTTACAGAGTCAAGCGTCAATGAACGTTTCCATTGTGCTTTCTGAACACTGTCTACTGGCAATTTAGCATTGCTATCTTTGCTTGCATAGTGAACAGTATATGTCACATCTTTAAGGTAAGCATCCTTAGCTGGCCATTTTGGACCGTTTGGTTGGTTAGGATAGATTGGTGTTCCTGGTTCGTGAGCATTGTCTGGATTAAAGTCAAGTGCTACACGTTTGAAGCTTACTGTCCAAGCTTGGTCAACTGTGCTATCCAAGTCAAAGCTTGCACCAGCTGGGTAACCATCTGTTACAAGGACATAGCCAAGGTCTTGATAGTGTTTGATACGTTCAGCTGTTGAATAGTTAACCGCTTCACCAGACTTACCAGCCAAAGTAACAGTTTCAAGGATTGAACCACTTGTTTTATCACGGTAAACAACACTTGCTTTTTGATCGTTCTTAACATAAACAACCTTAGTATCGCTAGACAAGTCACCTGGTGTTGCAGGTACTACCTTAGCAGTGTAACCTGGGATAGTTGGCAAGTTCTTGTCAACTGCAATCATCTTAGTTGGATCGTTAGGATCATTGATGTAGGCAGTATCTGACACACCTGCAATTGGGTTACCATTTTCATCGACAATGACAAATTTACCAAAGGCCTTATAAGTTACAGTGTCAGTTGCTTCTGGAACATCTGGAGTTACTGTCTTGCCACCTGCTACCGCTTTATCTGCAAAGTAACCATTAACAACAGGAACCTTAACTGTACCGTAAGTGTGGCTAGTTTCATTCCAAGTCACCTTACCAGTCGCTTGGTTATCCTTACCTGCAAAGGTATAGTCAGATTTCTCATCTGCAGCTGGAGTTTTATCGCCAGCACCTTGGAAAGTAACTGTTTGTTTCGTCGCCTTAGTCACATCGTTAACGATTGCTACGTAAACGACACGAGTGTCTTCACCTGGATTTGATGGTGATGCAGGGACAACCTTAACAGTGTAACCAGGAATACTTGGAAGCGTCTTGTCGATGGCAATCATCTTAGTCGCATCATTAGGATCGTTAGTGTAGGCAGTTGTTGATACACCTGGAATTGGATTGCCATTTTCATCCACAGCGATAAATTTACCAAAGGCTTTGTATGTCACTGTGTCTGTCGCATTTGGTGCATCTGGAGTAACTGTCTTGCCACCTGCTACGGCTTTATCGGCATAGTAACCAGTAACAACTGGAGTTTTGACTGTTCCATAAGTGTGAGTCGTTTCAGTCCAAGTTGTTGTATTAGTTGTAGGATCTTCTTTACCGTTGAAGCTAAAGTCATTTTGAGTGTTAGCAGCTGGTGTCTTCGTATCAGCACCAGTGTAAGTCACTGTTTGACTTGTTGCTTTAGTGACATCTTTCGTGTCTTTTTCAACGATAATGTGGTAACGGTAACCTGGAGCTAGGTATTGACCACCACCATTAGCATCAATAGAAGCATCTAAACCTTGAGCGCCATTGGCAAATTGAACGAGGTCAACGACACGGCTTTGATTATAAGCCCAAGAACGATTTGAGCGAATCGTTGCAATACCGTTAACATAATCATATTGACGTTCTGCTTTTAAAACATCCACATAAGCATTAGCTCTAGACTTATCAGCAGAGGCATATTTGATGCGGTATCCTGCTGGCACTGGTGGAAGTTCTGTTATACCGGCATCATAGATTTTATTGTAAGTTTTACCGTTTGCTGTGATTGTTTCAGTTGAGTTGTTAATACGGTAGGTTGAAGAGTTTGGAATCTTATTTCCAGCTTCATCCACATAGTCGATAATACCAAGGTTGGCATAGTTTACGACGACCACATATCTACCAGTCGCATCGTCAATGTAGTCATAAGCTCTCATGACACCATCGCTATCACGACCGACTTTAAGGTGGTTGATATAATCAATGTTAACAAAGTATTGTTGACGCTCTGGCAAATAGGCAAGTTTGTAGCCTAGGTTTGTCAAATCAGGGTTTGTTGAGCTTGCTCCAGCATTTGTCAAAACAGCAACTGCATCAGCTGTACGAAGGCTACGGTTTGATACCGCAAGTCCCATAGCGTTGATGAGATTTTCAGAGTTAAGGCTTGCTTCAGCAGCATTCAATTCACTGCTTGTCACGGCCAACTCACTAGTCGCTACTTTAAGGACGCTATTTACAGCATTGGTTGTAGACTCTGCGCTGGCAGTTTCTGCTGCAGTCGCAACTGAAGCGGCTGCACTTGTTTGTGCTGATACTTGACCAGCAACAGGAGCTTCGGCTACTGCTGTTGAGCTAAGAGCTTGTGCACTAGTCGCTACAGATGAAGCAGTCGCTGCTGCAGATTCAGAGCTCGCTTGCGATGGAGCCTGAGAAGCTGCTTCTGAACTAGCTGCTGTTTGACTAGTTGTTGAAGTTGCTTGGCTTTCTTGAGCTGCTGATTGTGGCTGTTCACTAGCCAAGGCCACAGTAGAGACTGAGCTTGGTGCGTTTTCTGTTGTTGCTGGCGCTACTGATGCTGTTGTTGGCGTTGATTGCTCCACGACTACATCTGGCTCAGCAGTTGTTTCCATACCTGCGGTAGTTGGTGCTACCGTTTCATCAGCTTGGGCACCCTGTGCATTTGAGAAGATTGAAACTCCCAAAAGGACAGAGGCTACACCAAAGCTGTATTTTCTTAATGAAAAACGTTGGCGTTTATTAAACATATCTCTCATAATAATAAATTTCCTCAATATCCAAATTACTTTATATACAATTTCCATTTTATACTATAATTATTAAATTGTCAAATATATACTAATAATTGTGTAAAAGTTTAACTTTTATTAGAAAACATTAATTTAAAACTTTTATCTAAGTCCTTTGAAACATCAAAACATTCGTGCTTTCATTTTCCAAAACCCCACTTTTTGTTAGTTTTATAATTTTCGAAATATTTTTAACCGATAATCTTTTTTATTAAAAACACCCATTCCCGATACGACATTATTTGGTTTTGATTCTATTTATTAAAATACAAAATTTATACCTTCAAAAAGAATATTTTTTTAAACCTCCTAACTCACATCTTACCGCTTGATTTCTAAATCCCTTATCACTACTAGGTTTTCAGACTTTTTGGCACAAGATTTCAAGAAAGATTCAAAAATCCCCTTGGCTTTTCGCCAAAGGGGATTCTTTCATCTATTATTTGAAAATAGAACTTGTGAAACTATCTGTCTCTTGTAGGAGTTTCTTATAGACAGCTTCTTTGAGTTTCGTCGTATGGCTTGTTGACACTGATTTATTACCGTTATTATCTGTTTTAATACTTGCAGCATCTTTTGCTACTGCAGCCTTAAACAAGGCTAATAAATCATCGTAAGAGCTTACTGTTGTGCCGTCAATTGTAACTGTCGTCAAACCATGTGACGCTTTGTCTTTCACTTCTTTGAAGTAGGCCTTCTTGAAGGCTTCTAGTGAGTTGAACTGACCATCAGAAATCTTGCTAATGATAAAGTCGTCTCCAAGGGTGTCCTTACCAGCCGCTTTTGCTTCTTGTTTATACTTGTTAGTCGCATAACCTAGGAAGCCTTTTTCATAGCCATAGTAACCCCAGAGTCTGAAGGTATTATGCTTGAAGGACATGGCACCAGGAGAACCCTCGCTGGTATTTCCTCCATAGATGGCAGACATCATAGGAACATTGACATAAGCAGAAGAGAAATCATCTGGTTTATAGACACCATTTCCTGGACCACGATTGGTCATGAAGTTATTGTCCACAAGGTCATCAATAGAGGTCAAGTTAATAGCCTTTTCACTATCACTTAGAGCACGAACCTTGTCGTATTGATTTTTACTGTTACCTCGTAGCTGTTTATCTACCTTCTTGAACCATGCGTTATTGAGCTCTTGATTTCCTTGACTGAGGACCGCTTCCCCTTCAAGTGAGTCAAGAAGCATGAGGGTATCGTTGTAGCCCTTCATGTAACGGTCGATGGCTTCACGTGAGTTCAACTTGTTTGGATTAGTGTTATACCACTGATTACCGTCGTTTTCTCTTTCAAAGGCCATGTTAAGTCCTAAGGCGCCGTATTCACCTTGATGACCTTGAGTAGCTGGTGATTGAAGAAGACCTTGGGCATATGCTTCAACGTCTGTTCCTTCACGACGACCATAATCTCCAAAGTAAGCAATACGGTCATTGATGTGGGTCGTTTCATGCGTAAAGGCCGAAGCACCGTACTCACTAATCATGTTAGACATGACGAAAGTAACTTTGGCACGATTATCAAAGGCATTGTCATAGATAGCAGCATAGGCACCGGCCATAGCTCCGTTGTCTCCATAGTACTCACCAACTGGACCATAGATTTCACGGATTGGCGCATAGACTTCTGTACTGTCTTTAAATTGACCGTAGCGCTCTGGCCAACCTGGCCAACCATGACCCCAGACATAGAAACCTTCCCAGACAGGATTGACAATATCTTTGAACAATCTGTTTTTAACTTTGTCTGTAGCCAATCTATGCCAGAAATCAAGGTAGTTGATTTGACGTTGGGCAGCTAGATCAATCTCAGGTTTCAGTTTCTCAAGAGTCGTATTGTACTTGTTAGCTGTTCCATATGACATGGTGTCATAGGTTGAAATCAAGAACATCTCTGTTTTATCAAGATTCAATAATGGCAGAATCATTTTTCTGTGTAGGCCACGTGTTAAGTTATCGTAAGCACGATACTTGTGCTCACCGACACCTTCATTTTGCGAAGCTTTCTCTACAACATAGACCTTGTCCTTAGTGGCATCGATGAACCAATCATTCATATTGTCGATATTAGTGAACAATTCTCTATTATAGTTTAGGAAACCATTTAAATCTCCAGATTTAGTATATTTCGCTAGAACTTCACCAAAAGCATCATATGTTCTTGATCCACTGATATTATTTTCCTTAGAGCCAATCTCAATCAAACGGTCAAGGACATCCACATTTTTACCATAGAAGTCTGGCTTGAAGAGCATGATTTCTTTGATATTGACATCATCAAACTTAACACCGTAATAACGATTCAAATAGGTTAAACCTAGCAAGAGAGCAGCCTTATTTTTCTCGACCTTATCAAGAATCATTTGTTGAGCGGCAGGTGATTGGTTAAGCTGGTGATCCTCATTTTCAACCAGCTTAGTTACAAGGGTCGTCAAATTAGTCTTAACAGCGTCAAAGCTTTCTTCCAAGAAGAGATTCTTGATAGCATTGACCTTATTTGGACCGGTACGACCAAGTTTTTGGTAAATTGGGTCAGACTGCAACTCAATCGGTTTCAGGATATCAACGATGCCATTGATAAGGCTTGAGTGGTCTTTTTGCACGATATTTGGGGTGTACGTGATACCCAAATCAGTAACAGTGTACTCCTTAACGTTGCTCAAACCTTCTGAACTATCTGAAAGCTTGAAGTAGTCTTTAGTACCATCAGCATAGTGAACAATAATCTTGTTAGCATCGCTTAAGTCTGTGACAAAATTACTGTCTTTCATTGGTGTCACTGAGAGTACATCTTTGGTATTCAAGTTATGGTTTTTAGCCAGTTTGTTTGCTTGATAGACAATATAATCCTTGTTATAGAACGGTTGAAGTTTCTCAATATTCTTATAAGCCTGGTTGTATTCTGGATTATAGTCTTGAATATTGGCAAAATCAGCTTGACTAGAAACATTATTAAGAGTATTCAACGCGTAAGGTTCGCTGACAAATGTATCAGCCGTTATTTTGTAGCCTTCAACACGCTTGTCAGCTTCTTCCTTAGTCAAATGTTTGAGTTTTTTCGGACTCTTGGTATCTCTACCAGTGCCATCTTCGGCAGAACTATAGCCGATAACCCCAAAGAGGTCTTTGATATAAGGTCCACCATCTTCGTCATCAACATCATTAGATGCAAAGATTTCTTGACCTTTAACTACCTTGGCATAGGTCACGTTGTCTTGAACAGCTCCGTAAGGCCAAGTCTTGGCAACAATACCACCGACATATCTTGTGTTTTTAACATCAAGAACACCTTTGGCTACTGAATTTGTTACCCTTGCCTTAGTTCCAGACTTCCAGCTATTAAGCATGTAGGTGACATATGGTACCAGCATACTTGCATTGGCATTATTGGCCGTAATAGTCGCATCCACATAAGCTCTGTTAACAAATCCCATGTAGTTTGAGCCAGCAATCCCACCAACTGTCGAGTTATTACCAACAGAGTTAATCTTACCGATAAAGGCGACATTTTCAATCTTGCCATCTTCATCAATCTTATTGACAATCCCCGCAACGTCATTATTACCAGTAACTGAACCAGTCACCTTAACATCTTCAATCAAACCTTTGTTTTTAAGGTTAAATCCAACTGCTGCTATTTGATTCTGACCAGGGCGATTGATGTCTACATTTTCAAAGTTGATATTCTTAATGGTTCCCCCATTGATAACATCGAACAATGGGTGTTCCAAATCATAGATGGCAAAACGTTTGTCACCATCACTAATCAACTTACCAGTAAATTCGGTCGTAATGTATGATTTGCCGTTTGGAACAACGTGACGAGCACTCATACTTTGACCCAGTCTAAATTCACCTGATGGATTAGCCTGAATGGCATTGACCAACTCAGCAAAATCGTAGTAAACATTGGCTTGGCTAGCCTGAGGTTTCTCAATGTAATAGCTATAGGTTTGCGCAAAATGGTTTTGGGTATCACGTTGCACCAAATTGTCCGCTGCTGCAGTTACCTTATAAACCGCCTTGCCATCAACCGTCGTTTCTTCGATGGCTTTTACAGCCAAGTAAGTGGTCTTCTGATCCGCAGAAGTCATCTTCAAGTAGTAATTCGTGAGATCCTGAGGTACAGCTGCCAGACGAGTCTCATCCACTTCTGTTTGATTGTCATACTTAATCAAATCTGTACGTGCAAAATCTTTAAGCTCAACCTTCTTGAGATCCAGTTGGAGAGTTTGGTCTGCCAAAACCTGATTTTCCTCACCATTGCCACGATCATAGGTCATGGTTGTTGTGAGGGTATATGGCTTGTAATAGTCTAAGTTTGTTAGGTCAGCAGTCAAGGTCGTGCTAGGAATATCAAGCGTTTGAACAACCTGTCCGTTTTGCTTGAGGACCGCTTTAATAGTCGTGATAGCTGCTGAACCTGGATTCGTCAAGTTGTAGCTAAGTTTAGCACTACGACCCAAGTCATCCTTGTCAATCTGTGTCAGCGTAAGCACTGGTTTTTCAGACACCTTGGTCCCTTTGTGAACGATACGATCTTGAACAGGAACTAGCACGGTTTCAGTGACAGTTGGTGACTCAGACGTCTTATTCCCTTTATAGGTCTTATAGACTTTGGTGATTTTGTTTTGACCTTTTTGACCTTCTTGGACAACTTTCAATGTGCCTTTTTCTAGACTATCATCTTCTTGGACAATTTCTTTAAATGGAAGCTCTACAATGGACTCCTCCGTCGTTGTGCCATCTAGAGGCTTGCTACCACGACGGATTTTTCTAGGTTGTGGCACCTCAATAACCTTACCTGACACAATAGTCGGCTCACCAACCTTGACACCATCAATGGTTTGGTAAATTTTCTGGATTTCTTGGCTACCTTTTTTACCCTCTTGTTCGACAACTTCTTCATCCATATACTTGTTATCATCCGTAATCACTTCGATAGGATAATCGATGGCTTGCGTTTCAGTCTCTGTGATACTGCCGACAACTGGGGTATGAACAGGATTCTCAGGTTGAACAAGGGCCTCACCTTCGTGGCCTGATTCTTGTCTTCCATTGGCACTGATTGGTCCAGTGTACTCTGGATTATCTGGTTGGACAGCTGCCTCGCCTTCGTGGCCAACTTCTTGTGTGCCATTAGCACTGATTGGACCAGTATATTCTGGAGCCGCTGGTTGAACCACAGCTTCACCCTCATGGCCAACTTCTTGTGTGCCGTTAGCACTGATTGGGCCCGTATATTCTGGAGCGGTAGGTTGAACCCACGCTTCTCCCTCATGACCAACTTCCTGGGTACCATTGGCACTTGTAGTATCGCTACTGATTGAACCGGTGTACTCTGGGTTAGCAGGTTGAACAACTGCCTCGCCTTCGTGACCAACCTCTTGCGTACCGTTAGCACTGATTGGGCCCGTATACTCTGGATTGGCGGGTTGAACTAGAGCCTCGCCTTCGTGGCCAACTTCTTGTGTCCCGTTAGCACTGATTGGGCCGGTGTACTCTGGATTGGCGGGTTGAACTAGAGCCTCGCCTTCGTGACCAACCTCTTGCGTACCGTTAGCACTGATAACACCAGTATATTCTGGATTGGCGGGTTGAACCACTGCCTCACCCTCATGGCCAACTTCTTGTGTGCCGTTAGCACTGATTGGGCCCGTATACTCTGGATTAGCAGGTTGAACAGCTGCTTCACCTTCATGACCTGATTCTTGCGTACCTTTAGCGCTAATTGGTCCAGTGTACTCTGGATTAGCAGGTTGAACTAAAGCTTCGCCCTCATGACCTGGCTCCTGAGTTCCTTTTTTCCAACTGATTTCTTTATCTATTTCATCCCGGCTTGCTGTGTTTTTATCTTCTCTTGATGGCTCAAGTCCTTTCAAAGTATTCTCCAAAGGTTGTTCAAGTTCAGGCTTAGCCGAGTAACGAAGATAGCCGACATACTCATAACCATCGATTGTAATAACACCTTTAGCTAGATCCGCCTCATCTGAGACAGTCAGAGTCTGATTATATGCCTGTAACTCCTTATTTTGCAAAGCAAGAACCTCAAGAGGGACAAGTAAACTTTGCCCTGCTGCTCCAATCAAGACCAATCCAATAATCTTTTTGCGGTGTTTTTTTGAAAATAGGAGCACAGCCAAAGTTGCTGTTGTCAGCCCTAAACCTGTTGCGGCCCAGTCAGAACTACCTGTCTGAGGAAGAGTAGCTTGACTGTCTCCCTTACGTTTATAGACCAGATAAAAAGTATCATCATTTTGATATTCCTTTGGAATAGCATGAATCACTTGCTTCTGCTCTTCAGCTGTCAATTCATTTTCAGTAACATAGGCCATATGTACCGAAGCATCCGTAGTAATCTGATCCGCCGAAACTGGCTTAGACACGAAAAGACCACCTGCTAACAAGAATGTTCCGATAGCAACTGGCCCGACACCAACTGACAATTTACGAATGGCGTATTTTGTCACTTTTTCAAAAACATGATTTGCTTGTTTCATTCATAATCTTCCTATATGTTAATCGTTGTACCCCAAAGGCACTTCAAAAACGAAGACGTTACTGAAAAACACGCACTCTATACATTTATTATCCTTCTTCCGAAATCTATCATATCCTTTTTTTAATCTTTAGGCAAGTATTTTCTCTAATTTTTAATCAATATAAATAATTATTTAGCAACCATACTTTTCTTTCATGAAAACCTCTAAAGCCTTTTCATATAAATAATTATAAAGACTCTA
>OAVY01000162.1_pt1 | contig 17122 bp, 20 predicted proteins | sample 1476481 | NCBI WGS metagenome assembly OAVY01 (sample SAMEA2580116, study PRJEB22360) | human gut metagenome | biome: human gut; feature: human-associated habitat; material: faeces | place: Denmark | collected 2008/2010 | reverse complement strand
ACTTCGAACACTTCCAACCCTAGACAAGGTGTTGCACTTCTATTTAGAACCCGGGGGCAGTGACTGAGCTGGAAGCTACCTTGAACTATTGCGCCGAACCCTTAGAAGGCTGGAAACTGCGGTGTTTGACGAGGATACGCCGCCGCGTGATTTGGCGTCGCTGACTCGGCGGCTGCTTGAGGTGAGTCGGGAGATTGAGCGTCTTGAATCCGAGAGCGGCGGGGTGAATGCGCCGACCGCGACGGAGGTGGAGGATGAACCGTTCGATCCGGGCGAGGTCTAGCGTCAGGCCCGACCGGCGCAGGCTGTCCGATGTGGCGCGGCATGTGGTGCTACCCGAGGATATGGTGACGACCGGCTGGCCGAAGGTGGAGGCCCAGGCGCGACTGTGCGGCATCGAATACGACGGATGGCAGCGACAATTGGTTCGTTGTATTCTCGGCAAGACCTCCGACGGCGTGTATGCGGCCGGTATCGGTGGCGTGGTCGTCAGCATTTGCCGTCAGGTGGGAAAGACGTTTTTGATCGGCACGATGATCGTGATGCTGTGCATCCTGAGCGAGTGGCCGTTGAAGGTGTTGTGGACGGCGCATAGGACGCGAATGAGCGACGAGACGTTCAAGTTCATGTGCGCTTTGGTGCGGCGCAAGGCGATAAGCCGGTTTGCCGATGGCGAGCCGAGAAGGGCGAACGGTCAGCAGGAGATCGTGTTCGTCAATGGATCGCGCATCATGTTTGGTGCCCGTGAGAATGGCTTCGGTCGTGGTTTCGACAGCGTGGACGTGGAAGTGCTCGACGAGGCGCAGATTCTGACCGAACGCGCGTTGGACGATATGATTCCGGCGACGAACGCGGCGCGTAACCCGTTGATCGTCTACATGGGCACGCCGCCGAAGCCTTCGGATCCGTCTGAGGTGTTCTCCATGCGCCGCGACGAGGCGTTGAGGGGCGACAGCGGCGACATGCTGTATGTGGAGTTCAGCGCCGACAAGGACGCCGACGGTGACGACCGCAAGCAGTGGGCCGTGGCGAACCCTTCCTTTCCGCATCGCACCGGTGAAGCAGCGATCCTGCGCATGAAGAAGAACCTGGGCGATGATTCGTTCCGGCGTGAAGGATTGGGCATCTGGGATGAGACCACCGTCTCCAGCGCCATCGACCCGCAACTGTGGGAGGATGGCACCGTGGAGGTGCGTGCCGATGGAGGCGTCACCTCGTTCGGCATCGACATGTCCCCGGATCGCAGCGCGTTGGCCATCGGCGCGTGCATGAAATACCGGGATGGCACCGCGCACATCGAACTGGCGGAATACCGGGACATGAAGAAGCATGGCACCGCATGGGACGCCGACTGGATTTCGCAGCGCTGGCTGAAGACGGCCGCCGTGGTCATCGACGCGCAGAGCCCGGCGATGGTGCTGCTGCCCGAACTGAAGTCACGCGGCGTGAAGGTGATGGTGAACACCACCAACGGCATGGGCCAGGCATGCGGCCGCGTATTGGGCATGCTGACTGCCGGCGCGTTGAGGCACCTGCCCGACGAAGCCCAGCCCCAATTGGCCACGGCGGTGGCGAACGCGACCACGAGGCCGATCGGCAAAAGCGGCGCTTTCGGCTGGAACAGGACGGGATCCGACATCGACATCTCGCCGTTGGTCGCCTGCACGATGGCATTGCAGGGAACGTGGACCACACGCCGAAACCCGAACAGACGGCAGCACGTCATGCACTAGAAGGGAAAGACGACGATATGACGGACGAAGGCATCTGGAGCGCTGCCGTCAAACGACCATTGGACGTGAACAGTCTGAACGTGGTCGGCATCGACGGCGTGGCCGACGAGGATATGCCGATGATCCGCGCATTGTGCAAGGTGTGGCGGGACCGATACCCCTACAATCTGATCCGCAGCAGCTACTACTTCGCCCGATACCGGTTCAAGGACTTCGGCATCAGCATCCCCGACCGGATCCGCACGAACGTGAGCGCATGCGTCGGATGTCCAGCCAAGGCCGTCAGGGCGCTCGCAGACCTGAGTGTGTTCGACGGCTGGGATCTCGGCGGCATCGACCCGTATGGTGTAGACGAGCTGACCGACGAGACCTCGTTGGAGCTGGCGATACCGCAGACCATCGTTTCCGCATACATGCACGGATGCGCGTTCCTGACCATCACGAAGGACGCGGAGGGCATCATCGTCACACCGCGCAGCGCGGAATACAGCGCAGCCATCTGGGACGGCCGGCACAACCGGCTCGCCGCAGTGCTGACCATCAACGATGCGACCGGCAAGGGGCGCATCACCGCGTTCAACGTGTTCCTACCCAATAAGGTGTACGTCGTCGTTCGCGGCGACCGTGGCCGTTGGGAAGTCGAGCGCATTATGACGAATTGGCCGGAACCGACGGCCATACCGTTCATCAGCGACCCGCAATTGTCGCGCCCGCTGGGGCGTGCCCGCATCACGAGGCCGTTGATGGCATTGACCGACATGGGCTTCAGAACACTGGTGCGCATGGAGGCGAGCGCCGAGTTCTACAGCGTGCCGAAACTATGGTTCCTGGGGGCTACCGAGGATGCGTTCAATCAGGATACGTGGTCTTCGTTGGTGTCGGCGGTCAATGCGATCGATGGCGACATCGACGGCAAGAACCCCGAGCTGCATCAGATCAGCCAGGCTTCGATGCAGCCGCATAGCGACATGTTGAAGACCATCGCTTTGGTGGTGGCTTCGGAGACGAATCTTCCGGCGGACAATCTGGGCATCACCTTGGATAATCCCACGTCGGCGGAGGCGATGGCGGCCGCCGAACGCAAGCTCACCCGTGAGGCCGATAGGCAGAACCGTCTGTTCGGCATGCAACTGGAACGCCTGCTGCGCATGACCGTGTGCCTGCGCGACGGACTGGTTACGCCGCCCGATGATCTGAAGACGGTCAGTCCGGTGTGGATGCCGACACGTGAGATCTCTGGTGCGGCGAGGGCCGACGCCTACGTGAAGATCAGCGGCGTGAACGAAGCCTATGCGAACAGCACCGTGGGTCTACGCCGTCTGGGCCTGACCAACGACGAAATCATCTCATTGCAGAGCGAAGCTACGCGAAACTGGGCGCAAAGCGTATTGGGCATGCTGACCAGGGATGGAGGCGCGGATGGCGTCGGTGACGCGGGCGGACGTGGCCCGGTTGGGCAAGGGCCAAAACCGGGCGGTGAATCTGGCCCGACGCGAGCTGGGACGGCTCTGGATGGAGCTGGAGGGACTGCCACCGGCCAGACAACGTGACATGCTGCTTGACCTGTTGCCCGCGTTGTGCCGCAAATACGGCGACATCGGTTCCGTGGCCGCCGCGCAATGGTACGACGAATTGTGGCGGCGATGGTTCGACGGCGACTTCGAGGCCCAAGCCGTTAACGGGTTTGACGACGAGGCGATGCGCGGGGTCATCCGCGCGAACACAGGCCTGCTGTTCGACAAGCCCGACAGCACCACAGCCGATCCCGATCAGTTCCTCAGGTGGGCGAACAAGTTCCTCGACCGCAATGTGAAGGAACCCGGAAGACTGACCATACAGGCCAACGTGCGACGCGACCCGCATAAACCGGGCTACGCCCGCCGTGCCATCCGGGCCGACGACGTGCCCGTTCTGCCTCATGCTGGCGGGACGCGGCTACATCTACGCCAACGAGGACACCGCCGGAGCCGACCATGACTTCCACGATGACTGCGACTGCGAGATCGTGCCCGAATGGGACAAGAGCTCGAACCATATCGAGGGCTATGACCCCGACCTTTACGAGCGCATGTACCGTCAGGCCCGCGACACGCTGGAACACCGGCATGCGGATCCGCAATTGTTGGAGGCGGCGGACAATGTTTCGCCGTACACCGTGACCATCACGCAGAAGAACGGCAAACGGAGAACCCACACCTACGAGCCGGGAGACCCGAACAACCTCAACAGTGTTGCGTCCATCATGCGCCGCCAGCATCCGGACTTCTTCAGGAAAGCAGACGGAAGAGCCCGATGACCTCACGAAGCAACAGAATTTCAAGCCCCTGCGACGGGGCTTTTTCTATGTCCCGAGCGGGCTGATTGGAGATGAAACCATGTTCAAGCCGTGGCAGCCACGGTACCCCAGGCATATCCGAACGGTGGACGCGCCGTCCGCCGAGGGAGGCAGCGAACAGCCACCGGATTCCGAAACGAACGAGAGCGACGAACAGGTCGATTGGGAAGCCAAATACCATGAAGCGGCGAAGCGCTTCCATGACCTTGAGAGTCAGATGAAGGCCAGTGGCGAAACAGTGGACAAGCTCACCGTACGCGCCGAAACCGCCGAAAAGGCGCTCAACGACCTGAAGACCGCGCAACAGCGGCTCGACTGGAAGAACACGGCCGCGAAGGCGACCGGCATCCCCGTCGATCTGATCCGAGGCGACAGCGAAGAGGAAATCAACGCACACGCCGAGGCGTTGAAATCCTATCTGTCCACCGTCGGCAAGCCCACCGCGCCCGTCGTTCCCAACCCGTCCGGCACCCCGAAGACGAAGACCGACAACCCGAACTCACTGTTGCTCAGACAATTGTCCGGCACCAACTGAAACACACTGGGAAGGCAATATATCGATATGGCAGCATTGCAAACCACCCAGGTGACCCTGCCCACGGACGTGTGCCTCACCGTCGTCGGCAAGGCACACGACACCAGCACCATCGCCACCCTCAGCCCCGCCGACAAACTCGGCTTCCTCGACGATAAGTACAACGTGTTCAACGGCAAAGCACGCGTCGAGGTCGTGGCCGAAGGCGCGAAGAAGGGCGGCTACGAACAGCCCATCGTCCCGAAGGAAGGCAAGCGGTTCACTGTCCAATGCACCACGCGAGTCAGCAAGCAGTTGCAGTGGGCGGACGAGGACGACCAGTTGCAGATCCTCGACGCGATCCAGTCCGATCAGGCGGCCGCGTTGGGCGAGGCATTGGACTACGTGGTCTACCACGCCGTCAACCCCGCGTCCGGCGAAACGCTCACCGGATACACCGCATTGTCCGGAGAAGCCGCGCAGGTGCCCGCCGGGGCCGACGCGCTCGCCAACCTCGACCTGCTGGCCGACCAGCTGCTGAAAGTCAACATCAACGGCATCGCCCTGTCCCGCGCGTTCGCCAACACGCTGCGCAAGCTGCGCGTCACCGCCACAGGCGCACGCCGGTTCCCGGAGATCCCGCTGAGCCTGAACGCCGGAACCATCGACGGCATCCCCGCGTCCACCTCCACCACCGTCGAAGGCGAATACGCCACCACTCCGACGAATGCGCTCGCCTTCATGGGCGACTTCACCACGATCCGCTGGCGACTCGTCCGCCCGATCACCGCCGAAGTCATTCCCTACGGCGACCCCGACAACACCGGCATCGACCTGGCCGGATCCAACCAAGTGGCATACCGTTCCGAGGCGTGTTCTCCTACGCGATCCTCGACCCGAAGGCGCTCGCGGTGCTCAAGACCGCCACGGCAAGCCGCTCCGCGAAGATCACCAAATGATCCCGGAGCAGCCCGAAGCGTTCGCCACCTACGAGGACGTTGAGAAACGCTGGCACATCCTGACCGGGGCGGAACGAGAGACCGCAGTCACCATGTTGGAGGATGCCACGCAGATCATCGTGGACACCTGTCCCAAGTGGGCCGAGGCTTCCGAACGCACGCTCAAGGCCATCGCCTGCTCGATGGTGATCCGCAAGATGCTCGTCGGCGACGACCATCTCGGCGTGACCAACGCGCAACAGACGGCCGGAAGCTTCAGCGAATCATTCACCTACAACAACCCGATGGGCGATCTCTACCTGACCCGCGCGGAGAAAGCCCGTCTGGGCGTGGGCGTTCCGCACGCCTTCCATCTGGACATGGCCGGAGGCATCCGATGAAGGGCGAGACCGTCACCGTGCTGCGAAGGATGCAGACCGGTATGGACGAGGGCAACAACCCCGTCTACGAGACGAAGCCGGAGCCCGTGGGCAACGTACTCGTCGGAGCGCCCAACGGCGATAGCCCCAGCGACTCCAACCGGACCGACGGCATCCGAATCGATGCCAACCTGTATTTCCCACACGACTACAAGGGCAATGCGCTGCGAGGGCAGACCATCATCGTGCGAGGCCGCGAATACAAGGTGGTCGGGGATCCGTTCCCCGTGGATGACGGCATGACACCGACCGAATGGAACATGACCGTCCCAGTGACGAGAAGCGACGGCTGAACATGGTGAACATCAGAATACAAACCCATCGCAAGGGCATGACCGAGGTGCTGACTTCCTCCGGCGTGCTCGACGAAATCGACAAACAGGCCAAGCACGTGGCTTCGACGGCCAACGGCATGCACAACGCCAAAGGGTATGCCGGCGACGCGATCGTCGGATCAGGCTCGAAGCCACGTGCGCACGACATGGTCAAGACCACCGACCTGCATACCAAGCGGTCGAATGCCAAGCACAACACGCTGTTGAAGGCATTGCGGGGCGGCTGATGCGGAACATCGAAACCCAACTGGCGCAATGGCTGTCCGGCCAACCCGAACTCAACGGAATCCCGGTCAGTCTCGACGTGCCCATGCAACGCCCCGAACGGTTCGTCACCATCGAACGGGTGGCGGCGGCGAAACCAAATTCATCGACACCCCGATGCTCGCCATCCAATGCTGGGCCGAATCGCGCGTCCAGGCGGCGAAACTCGCCGACCTGACCAAGACCATGCTCGAACGGGCATGGCGGATACCGAATATCTCCAGCATCGATATGCAAAGCACCATCAATTTCCCTTTGGACGAATCCACGCCCAGATATCAGATCACCGTCGAACTGACGGTTCACAAGTACGACGTCGCACGATAGACGGCAAGGAAGGAACACTATGGGCACTCCAGACTCCCGGAACGTGTCCGTCGGCAAAAGCCGCATGGCGAAGGCGGACGATACGCGGGCGGCATGTGGTGGGCCATCTCCGGTCAGGCGACCGTGCCGACCGACGCCACCACACCTCTCCCGGACACTCTGCGTGATGGATGTTATCTGAGCGAGGATGGCGTCACCAACACCATCGACTCCGACACCAGCGCCTTCGGTGGCGACCGCGTGCTGAGCGTGGTCACCACCCGCGCGGAGAGCTTCCAATTCGGCATGATCGAAACCACCGAGGACACGCTCGCGCTCGTGTACGGGCTGGACAACGTGACCGTCGCCGGCGAAGGCGCGGCCAAGACCATCGCGGTTAAGCACAACGGCAAGGACGGCCCTCTGCTGCTGCTCGTGTTCGAGTTCGCCATGACGGGCAACCGCGTCAAGCGCATCGTGGTGCCGCAGGGCAAGATGGGCGAACTCGACGACGTGGAATACACCGACGGCGATCCGATCACCTACACGCCGACCATCAACGCATTGCCCGATGCTGACGGCAACACCGCCTACGAATACATCGCCCATGTCGCCGCCGCCGACACCCCGGCCGCGAAGAGCGCGGCCAAGTTCACCGACGCGACCGTGCCGACGCTCGTCAAGGAGACAAAGACGAAGACCACGACCGGCCGAGCGACCAAGGCCACCGCCAAGACCTCGACCAAGAGCTAGGCAAGGCAACAAGCGAAAACGCAACTAACTACTTGAACGATCGAAGAAGTTTCGCGGTTGCGATAGCCACAACTGGGGCCGCAAGGCCAAAGCTTCCCGCAGCCGCAGCAGTAGCTGCGACAGCAGCAATTTTCTTGGGATCAGCCCAAGCTGTTGTTGTACTGCTTAAATCCGACATAGCGGTTTGCTTAAAGCGTTGCTCGCTTTTGCCTCTTTCGCAGTCATGCTCAGCGGCTTCAGCTGGCTCATCTACAAGAACCCGAATGATTATCGCCAATTCACCATTTTTGCTATTGGCAATCTCAAAATTGAGGACTGATCGTAAAGCCAGATATTGAGTTTTGCTCATTTTCTGACGGCCTTTTTCGAGATTCCCAATCGTTTGACGAGTTACTCCGATTTCTTCAGCCATTCGTTGCCCGGTCCACCCCGCAATCTTGCGGATAACCTCAAGATTCTCTTGCAACAACTTGATTCGTCGTTCATCTATGCCCATAAGCAACAAGGTAGCAAAGAAACACTCCATAAGGTAAGTCCTTTTCCATTTAGTTGCTATACTGTACTCACAATCCGTTGACGCAGCAAAGGACAACCCAATGGAAAAAGTAATCAGCAAAGTTCTCGGCATCGCCGTTCCGGCAACAATATATGGGATTGTGAAAATAGCAATGCCATACAAAGGTGCATCAGCCATCACCTCAACACTCAGCCATATTGGCGGCGGATCTATGGAGGCCGGACTAGCGGCACTCCTTTTGTCCGGGGCCGCGACTGATTTCGCCGTAGAAAACGGCATTGGACATATCGCAAAAAGCAATCTGAAGAATCGTCTTCAGAGCGGAGACAATCCGGACGAACTGCTTGATTGGGTTAATTCTCAGCCATTTTCCGACGCCCTCAAAGATTCCTTGCGGAGGACCATCGAGGAGAACGGGGGAAGGAAGGAACTGCCCGGAGACTAAACGTACACAAGTCGTTATCAGCGCAATTCTGCAGACACAGCCATTTTAGAATCTGCTGATCTCAATATTCCGAATAGAGGTCGCTTAAGATTTCAACTTATCGCTCACGCCGAAGTTCAGTCATGACTACCGGCATGGGCGATTTTTTATGCCCACAGTCATGACATTGAACATTCAAAGGACACGAACATGGCAATCATCATCAACGACTACCAGCCGAGCGGAACCGACACCATCGAAGTGCAGTTCCCCGGATCCAAGACCCGCTATCAGGTCAAGTCAAGCGACAGCCTGACCTTGGGCGACCTGCGGCGCATCACAGCTGGCGACATCGAGGCGTTCTATGACCTGTTCCCTGAAGAAGCCCGCAAGGAGCTTGACAAGCTGCATCCGCAGCAGCTGAACGACTTCATCGAAGCGTGGACTAAGAACCCAAAAGACTAGGAGCAGTCCTGTGGCTGATCGACAACCACGGGGATGAACTCGAATACGAACTGATCAAAGCGGGCGTCCGGCTCAGATGGCTGGGATGCCCGCTGCTGTCATGGCATGACATCTACCTGATCGCCGCAAACAGCGAACCGGGCACACCGCTCGCCAAGGTATTGGACAAGCGGATGGCATGGAAGCCCATCGACTTCTGGATGCGCAGCATCGAATATTCGCTGCGCTGGCTCGTGTGGGCCAAAACCAAGGACGGCCAGAAAGGCCGCAGGAGACCCAAGCCTGTGCAACCACCCGGAACATCAAACCATAATCCCAACCGCCGCGACGTGGTTCGCAGGAACGATCTGGTCGGCATGGACAAACGGTCTCTGCGCGACTACCTGAACCAGCCGCGAATAGCGGCAAGCGCATAACCGAAGAGAGGCATCGATGGCATCGCTTGCCACAGCATGGGTTGACATCGTTCCCCGCTTCAAAGACCTCAGCTCCACCTTCAACAGGGAACTCAGGGGAATCGACGCCACCGGTGCCGGCTCCAGACTCGGGTCCCAACTTGGCGACGGCCTGACCGCCGGAGCGAAAACCGGCGGCACCAAGCTGTCGGACATGCTCACCGGCGTGACTAAAAGCGCCGTCACCGGCTTCGGCAAGATCGGCAAGGTCGGACTCGGTGCCATTACCACCATCGGCGGCGGTATCACGGCCTTGGCGGCGAAGGGCGGTTTCGCCCGCGCTCTGAACATCGAGAACGCGCAGGCCAAGCTGAAGGGCCTGGGCCATTCCGCCGAGACGATCGGCGAAATCATGGCGAACGCGAATCTGGCGGTGAAGGGCACCGCCTACGGGTTGGACGAGGCCGCTTCCGTTGCCGCTGCTGCCGTCGCCAGTGGCATCAAGCCGGGCGAGCAGCTGACGCAGGTCTTGAAGACCGTGGGCGACACGGCGCAGATCGTCGGCATGGGCTTCAGTGATGCGGGCGCGATCTTCACGTCCGTGATGGCTCGCGGCAAGCTGCAGGGCGACGACATGCTCCAGCTCACCAGCCGTGGCGTGCCCGTCTTGCAGGCGCTTTCCGACCAACTGGGTGTCTCCACGCAGGATGTGTCGGAGATGGTCTCCAAAGGCAAGGTGGACTTCCAAACGTTCGTCACCGCGTTGGACAAGTACCTCGGCGGATCCGCGTTGGCGGCCGGCGAAACCTTCTCAGGCGCTATGGCCAACGTGAAAGCCGCGCTCAGCCGTGTGGGGCAGAAGGCCGCGACCCCGGCGTTGAACGCCCTGCGTGACACGTTCAACGTGCTCACCCCGGCCATCGACAAGGTGAACACCGCCTTGGAGCCGTTGGCCGACAAGCTCGGCACCAGACTCTCCAACGCGGTGCAGACGGTGACGCCGTGGATCCAACGCTTCGCCGACGGCATGGCCGACGGCTCCATCACCATTCAGGACATCGCCAAGCATGTCGGCCTGTTGGTCGGCGCGTTCGGCGGATTCACAGCTTTGGGTCAATTCGGCCCGCAGATCCTCGACGTGTTCACTACGGCGGGCAACGGCAGCGGCGCGTTGGTTTCGCTGGTGTCGGGCAACATGGGCAAGATCCGGGGCGTCGTCTCCGGCGCGGGCGGCCTGTTCACGGACCTGGGCACGCGCTGGGGCAACGCGATGGGCCTGATCGACGCGAACTTCGGCGGCGTGTTCGGCATGATGGCCAACCGCGCCAGAAGCGGGCTTTCCGGCATCGGCACCACGATGGTCGGCCTGTTCGACTCGAAGATCTACCTGCCGTTGCAACAGGGCATCGGCGGCATCGGCGCGAAAATGGCGGCACCGTTCCAGGCGTTGGCGGGGCGTGTGGGAGGCTTCCTCTCGCCGGTCACCAGCGCGTTCGGCACGGCGTTCCAGGGATTCGGCACCACATTGGCCGCGCCGATACAGGCCGGATTGTCCGGTATCGGCAACCTGTTCCTGAACTTCTTCAACCCGGCGAACTTCCTCAAATACTTTGGGCTAGCCGCCATACTCGGCGCACTGGTGCTCGCGTTGGGCGCATTGAACACGAGCCTCAGCGGCCAGTTGCAGACCTACGTCACCGAGTTCCTGACCATCACCCTGCCCGGCATCGTCACCCGCTTCCAAACATGGGTGGCGGAACAGTTGCCCGTGCTGATGCAATCCGGGTTGACGCTGCTCACGTCGGTGATACAAGGCATCACCGCGAACCTGCCCCAACTGCTGACCACGGCGACCATGCTGCTGACCACATTGGTGGACGGCATCGCCAACGCGCTGCCCACGCTGATACCCGCCGCCATGCAAATGGTCACCACCCTGGTGCAGGGCATCGTGGCCAACCTGCCCAGGATCATCGAATCAGGGTTGAACCTGCTGACGAAATTCGTCGAAGGCATCATCAACGCCATACCCCAACTGATCGCCACGTTGCCCCGGATCATCACGAGCTTCATCGACGGGATCCTCGGCATGCTGCCCCGGATCATGGAAACCGGCGTGAACCTGCTCCTGAAGTTCGTCAACGGCGTTGTCAACGCGATACCTCAGTTGGTGGCCGCATTGCCCAGGATCATCAGCGGGTTCGTCAACGGCATCGCACGCCACCTGCCGCAGATCCTGCAGACCGGCATCACCCTGCTCGGCAAGCTCGTCGTCGGCATCATCCAAGCCATACCCCCAGATCATCGCCGCCCTGCCCCAAATCATCAGCGCGATATGGGATGGCCTGACCTCGGTGGATTGGGGCAACCTAGGCTGGAACGTCATCCAGGGCATCAAGAACGGGTTGATGAACGCGGGCAGCGCCATCAAGGACGCCATCCTCGGCCTGGCAAGGAACGCGTGGAACGCGGTCAAGAGCTTCTTCGGCATCAACTCGCCGTCCAAGCTCATGCGCGACACCGTGGGCCTCATGGTCGGCCGGGGCCTTGCCAACGGCATCATCCAGACCGACTCGCTCGTAGCCAAGGCCGCGACGAATCTCGCGGGCGAAGCATATGCCGCGTTCGATCAGGCCACCGCCAGCCAGGCGTTCAACCTCGACACGAAGCTCGGCATGGAACACTCCATGCAGACCAATCACGTCAAGGACACCCCAGCCGGCAATGGCGTTCCGGTTTCGGGGCATGGGTTGTCAAAGGAGGATGTGATCGAGGCGGTGAGCGAGGCATTGCAGTCGTTGCCGGCGATGCGTTTGCTGTTGGATTCCGGCGTGATGGCCGGCCAGCTCGCGCCAGCCATCGACAAGGCCCTCGGCAACAGGAAGGCAAGAGGCTACTAATGCTCACCAACCACCAGCGGATCCGGGGCCTCAACCTCGACAAAAGCCACCTCACCATCGACGGCAAGCCCTTGTCGGATTATGCGGTGTTCGCGGTGGCCGGTGGCATCGTTATCGGCGAGGCCAAGCCGGTCACCATGTTCCAATCCGCGCCGGGCCGTTCCGGCGGATGGGACGTGACCCTCGACGACCAGCACGGCTACCCGGCGGTGCAACGCCGCGAAATCACCGTGCAGGTGGCGGCGACCGGCGACAGCATGGAAATCGGCGAATCCAAGACACTGATCGGCGGTTACGGCGGGCGCAACGTCCGGGTCGGCGGGTTGACGGATTACGGCGAATTCCACGGCAGACTATCGGTCGGCGCATGGGAGGACAACCGCGACATGATGGCCACGCTCAAGTGGAGCGCGTGCACGCTCACGTTGGACGCCGACCCCCATACCTACGGAACCATGCAACGCATCGACCTGCCATTGGACGGCAAGGCCGTGCATGCGCGGATCCTCGGCAACCGGCCCACATACCCGGTATTGCACCAGCTGGTTGACGAGAAGGTGGACGACGTGACCCCCGTGGCCACGACCCATACGTTTACCGTCAATAACCAATCGGTACGCGCATACAGCACTCTCAAGGGAGCCGGCCTATGGGACGAGACGCACGAGCTACTGCTCGACTGCGAGAGCCGGCGGACAACATGGCAAGGCGAAGCGATCCCGATAGCCATCGACGACTATCCAAGCATGTCGCTCGGCCCCGCCACGTTCGCGGCGACTATAACGCCGAAGACGAACGTGAAGTCGTATTCACAGTACGTCACCTACACGCCGCGATGGCTCATATAACCGAGGAGGGAATCTTTCATGCGTTTCGCGTGCTTCGACCGGTGGAATGAACCCAAGCCGGATCCCACCGGTGTCACCGAAGCGAAGTGGACCAGCGGCGTGGACGGCACGCGCAGCCTGGAACTGACCTGCGTGGGCGAAACCAATGTGGGCAAGGGCGACCGGATCGTGTTCACGGATCCGCGCGGGCATCTGCAGGAAACCATCGTCGTCTCCCCGGAACACCGGCGCGAAGACACAAGGATCATCACCAGCCTGGTATGCAAGGGCGGCATCCAGGAACTGGATGACACGTTCATCGAGGACAAACGCAACAGAAGCGCCACCGCCACCCAATGCCTCCGGAAAGCCATGGAAGGCACACGATGGACGATAGGCATGGTTGACGACGCCGGCACTCTGGCGGATCTGGGCTTCTACCACATGTCCGTATTGGAGGCCGTCGAAGCGATCGCTTCCAAGTACGGACTGGAAGTCACCGCCAGTTATCTCATGGATCCGCAGCATCAAAGGGTTACGGATCGGGCCGTCAACCTCGTGAAAGCCCAGGGCGACCAAGCTAACGAGGGTTTGCGCCGCTTCGAGTACGGGCACGATTTGAAGGGCGTGACGCGCACCGTGGACGCCACCGGCGTGAAGACCAGACTCTACGGCTACGGCAAAGGCCTACCCACCACCGACGAAAACGGCGAGCAAACCGGCGGCTATGGGCGGCGTATCGACTTCAGCGACATCAACGACGGCAAACCCTACGTCGAAGACCCTGAAGCCACCAAGCTCTGGGGATTGCCCGGCCCGGCCGAGACGAGCGTGGGCGCGAACATGCTCAAGGGCGGCGGGTTCGAGCGCACCTACGGCGACGGCTGGCTGTTCAGTCCCACGGCCGCGTTCCTCGACGCGCTGGTGAAGAAGGACGGCGATGTCACGCCGTGCGAAGGCAAGGTCATGCTGCGCATGGGCACCGACACCAACACGTGCGCCACCAGCGCCATCTACGATCCCATCACCGTCAAGGGCAACACCCAATACCAGCTCATCATGCAAACCCGCGCCACGGCCGGCGTCACCGCCAAGGTTCGGATCACGCAGGACGTGACCGTGTACCCCTCCAGCGACATCACCCTCACCAGTCCGATCAACACGGGCGGGTGGGTGAAGAGCACGTGGCGGTTCACCACCCACGCCAAATGCACCACGATCCGCATCCGCATCGAAAACCCCACCGGCCTCATGTACGTGGACGACGTGACCCTAGGCTTGGCGGCGACGACCACGATCCACCCCGCCGAAGGCATCTACGAAAACTCCGACTGCGAAGACAAACAACAACTGCTCGACGAGACCAAAGCGGAACTGGAACGGCGTAGCGTGCCGACGGTCAGCTACGAGGCCGACATACTCACCTTCGCCAGATCCTGCACCGACCTGAACAATGTCGGTTTGGGCGACCGCGTGCTGCTCGTGGACACGACCTTCACGCCCGACCTTCGATTGGCGGGGCGCGTGCTCCAACTGGAGGAGGACCTGCTCGACCCCGCGTTGACGACCGTCACGATCGGCAACATCATCGAACGCTTCACCACTTCCAACCGTTCGGCTGAGCAGCGTCTGGAGCGCGTGGTGGCCGAGTCGGCCGCTTGGAACACCAGCAGCCAGCAGATCAGCCAGAACGCCGGCAAATGGGACCAAGTGGCCCAAACCGTCGTGGACAACGCCCCCCATGGAACCAGACCGCCACCACCGTCAACGCCAACGCCGCCAACTGGAACGCCACATCCGAAACGGTATCCGCCAAACAATCCGGCTGGGATGCGTCGGCTTCCACGGTCAGTCAGCACGCCGACGAATGGAACACTGCCACAACAGCTATTACCGAAGGCAAACCGGCATGGGATGCGGCGACGGACACGGTGACGAAGAACAGCGGCGCTTGGAGCGAATCCAGCCAACTCGTGCAGGCGAACAAGGACGCGTGGACTGATACCGAGCTGACGGTATCGCGGCACCAAGCCGCATGGGACCAAGCGAGCACCGATGTCGCGTTGGGCAAGGCCGACTGGGACGAGGCCTATGTCACCGCCGTCAACCTCACCCAAAGCATCCAGCAATCCGGCACGGGAACGACGCTCAAACACGGGGATCTCGCCATCACATTGGCCGACAAGATCAGCCTGACCGATTCCACGGGCGCGTGGGTGTTCGAGAACGGCGCGTTCGTCAAACAGTAAGGAAAGACGTTTATGGAGATTGAGAAGTACCGCACCATCGAGGCCACGCTCGACCTCGCCGACGACTATGTGCCGCCCATCCGACTGAACACGGGCGACATGAACGGGTGGATCCTGAAATTCAACGTCACCGACGGCGGCAACGACGTGGACGACCTCAACGGCCTGACCGCAAAACTCACATGGAACCGCGATCCCACGGATCCCGCGAGCGCCGGCGGCTGGACGAACATGACGGCCAGCACGAACACGGCGAACCCGATCGGCGTATGCCAGGTCTCCTTCACCACGCCGGTGCCGCGCGCCCTGCTGCAGGAGGCGGGCGAGCGCACCGTGGTGGGCGTGGACATCGAGGATGCGGACGGCAACACGATAGCCAGCCGCAGCATCCCCGTGCTCATGGAACCATCCCGCCTGAACGCGAAGGCCTCTGAAATTGCGGATCCACTCAAGGATCTGCATGACACGCTCGACCGCGCGCAATCCTTGGTGGACACCGCCAGCCTGATATTGGGCACCGTCACCACACTGGTTCCCTCCAAGAAGGCCAGCGGAAGCATGACCGGCACCGGCTGGCAACGCAAACTCAACCTCTCCATCCCACGCGGATCCAAAATCAGCCAACTGACCGCCACCGCCCTGGACACGGAAACCCCGACCGTGAACACCAGCTCCGACAGCAACGGCGACATGATCGTTGCATTGGGGTTACCGCGCGGCAAACAAGGACCACAAGGTGAGCCGGGCCCCAAAGGCGATCCCGGCGATGCGAGCAACGTGCCCTTGGCGACCGACACCGTGGCCGGCATCGTCAAATCCGGCAAGGACATCCAGACGATTTCCGACGGCACCCTGTGCCTGTACGACAGAGGGCGATGGTATTCACAGACCGGCATATACGACAATCCGTTCGACATCGCCACGATCCTCGCATACAAAGGCAGGGGCATCTACTACAGTCCCATCGTCACGTTCACTGCCAACCCCTACCACAGTTCCAGCAGTGTTACGGGGCCGTTGGAGGTGCAGGCGCTGTCCGAAAACTACCAGTTCACCAGCGACTCGGCGCGCACGGTCAGTTTTCTGACGATGATGCTGGCGGACACCACGGGCCTGACGAACGGGCTGACATGGGTCGGAGTCAAAGCCACGCCCGTCAAACTATCGAGGAACGTATCAATCGAGTTCTTCGACGCTTCGGAGAGCTCCACAGCTTTCAACCTCAAGCTCGAAGGAAGAAGCGGCAATAACGGCATCTACTCGCCATCATTCACGTGCCGGTTCGACAACGTGAGGGACATCACATGAGCGTCGCAAACGCACATCCGCTGATCCTGATCGTCTGCGCGGTCATCGGCAGTGGAGCCATCACCTCGCTGGTCTCATGGCTGCTGCGCAAGCTCGACCAGCGCAGGGACTTGGAACGGGCCATCGAAGCGTCGCCGACGATACGCCGGCTCGAACTGGAGATCTACCGGCAATCCCTGTTCCTGCCCACCATGAGCCGCATGCAGCACGAACACCAGCTCGACGCGGGCAAGGCCTACACCGAGCACGGCGGCAACGGAGCCGGCCACGTCCGCTACCAACAACTCGCCAACGACTACCGAAGACGGCTTGAAGCCGACAACTGGAACTATCCATAAACCACACACGACCCGAACCGGAGCCCCCCGGGTTCTAAATAGAAGTGCAACACCTTGTCTAGGGTTGGAAGTGTTCGAAGT
>OAVY01000151.1_pt1 | contig 18580 bp, 11 predicted proteins | sample 1476481 | NCBI WGS metagenome assembly OAVY01 (sample SAMEA2580116, study PRJEB22360) | human gut metagenome | biome: human gut; feature: human-associated habitat; material: faeces | place: Denmark | collected 2008/2010 | reverse complement strand
GCGTTGCGGTTGACGGTAATGCCGACCTCGTGCAGCAGATCCTCGGCCTGCTGACCGTTGAGCTCGGAGTCAACCAGGTCAACGAGGACGAGGTGCACGTCGGTGCCACCCGTGACGAGCTTGATGCCAGCATTCTTCGCATCATCAGCGCCCAGGCGCTCAGCGATGATCTGGGCACCCTCAAGGGTGCGGCGCTGGCGGTCCTTGAATTCGTCGGTCTGCGCGACCTTCATGGCGATGGCCTTCGCGGCAATCGCGTGCATGAGGGGGCCGCCCTGCTGACCGGGGAACACGGCAGTGTTGAGCTTCTTGCCCCACTGCTCGCCGCGCGAGGACAGGATCATGCCGGAACGAGGACCACCCAGGGTCTTGTGGACCGTCGTCGTCACCACGTCGGCGAACGGGACGGGGTTCGGGTGCAGACCCGCGGCCACGAGGCCTGCAAAGTGAGCCATGTCCACCCAGAGGGCGGCCCCGACCTCGTCCGCAATGTCTCGGAAGGCCTGGAAGTCAAGGTGACGCGGGTAAGCGGACCAGCCGGCGATGATGACGCGCGGATGCTCCGCAAGGGCAGCCTCACGAACCTTCTCAGGCTCGATGCGCATGGTCTCGCGGTCGACCTCGTAGGCGACGGCACGATAGTTCTTACCCGAGAAGTTCAGGCGCATGCCGTGGGTCAGGTGACCGCCGTGGGCCAGCGACAGGCCGAGGATCGGGTCGCCGACGTTCGCCATGGCCATGAGCGCGGCGGCGTTGGCCTGCGCGCCGGCGTGGGGCTGAACGTTCACGTAGTCGCCGCCGAAGACCTGCTTCGCACGTTCGATGGCGAGAGACTCTGCGACGTCCACGAACTCGCAGCCACCGTAGTAGCGGCGACCCGGGTAGCCCTCGGCGTACTTGTTGGTGAGCACGGAGCCCTGCGCCTCGAGGACGGCGCGCGGCACGAAGTTCTCCGAGGCGATCATCTCGAGAGTGTCACGCTGGCGACCAAGCTCGGCGTCCAGAACGGCCTGAATCTCAGGATCCAGCTGCGCAAGTGTCATGTCATTGAGGGAATCCATGGGGTTCTCCTATTGATCATCCGATGATGGTTGGCAGTGGCCTCTAGCCCAGGCGGGCGGCTATCGATGCCGACGCGTCGCTCCCCGGTGGTGGCCCACCTGTTCGCCAGTCACGACACGATTACCAGTCTATCGCTCGGCAGTTTTCCGCGCATTCTGCCAAGGTGTCAGCAAGCTACCAGCTGGTCATGCAGCGTTCAGATCTGACGTGCACAACTCGTCAGGTGTACGAAATCACAGCGTTTTTTCGCTTGTACTTAACCCTTTGGTTAGCAACCAAGCTAACCATATGGATAGACTAGGGTTAACACCTAACGGTGACTGAGTTGCGCGAGGGACATTTACCCAGTAAATCTCCCAGTCCAGAGCGGTTTTCCCGCCTCTAACCGACATGCAGCATTTGAGTTTGATGAAGTAGAAGGAAGACGCACAGATGACAACCTTGACGAAGCCCACCGCACGAGCCGCATCCACGGCTCTCGCATTCGAGCACGCGTCGGATCTTGCCGCCTCCGCCGACAACGCCATCAAGCGCATGTGCGACATTTTCGCGGCTCTTTTCGGCATTATCCTACTGACTCCGCTGTGGATCATCGTCGCCGCGATGGTGCGCCTGAACGACGGCGGCCCCGCTTTCTTCACTCAGGAACGCGTCGGTCTCAACGGCAAGACTTTTACCATGTTTAAGTTCCGCACCATGCGCGTGGACGCCGAAGATCTCAAGGCCTCCCTCATGAAGGCGAACGAGGCCGACTCCTCGGCCGGAAATTCGATCATGTTCAAAATGGCCAACGATCCGCGCATCACGCGCATCGGAGCCTTCCTGCGCAAGACGTCGATCGACGAGCTGCCCCAGCTGTTCAACGTCCTGCGTGGCGACATGTCCCTCGTGGGCCCGCGACCCCCGCTCCCCAGCGAGGTCGCTCAGTACGAACCCCGCGTGATGGGCAAGTTCGCAGTCCGACCCGGCATCACCGGCCTCTGGCAGATCTCCGGCCGCTCGAACCTCTCCTGGGATGAGACCGTCCACCTGGACCTCTCCTACGCCCAGCACCGCTCCCTCACCCTTGACGCGTGGATCATGCTCCAGACTGTTCCCGCGCTCCTGCGTCACGAGGGCGCCTACTAAGTCTTTGCTTTCTGTGTGTGATTGGGTGTGGCCCGAGCCGATCGGCTCGGGCCACACCTTTACTTTCAACGCGCGCCAAGCTCTCAACAGCCCAGCAGAACGCGAACAACGGCGTACACGCACACCCCTCGCGCATTATGAGATCGAGCCGTCAAACAACCATCTCTCGATAGCGATTGATTCACATTGCACAGCAGTATTCACACAATGAGCAGTTGATAAGTCCCGCGAGAGTTTGACACCCACACATAGGAACGCCCTTCAGCTCCCGCATCACAGGGAACCGTCACACCCACATAATGTTTTGTGCGGGCCACGCCATTCACTGCATAACCCTTTTCGAGCATCCATCTCGAAGCGTTTCGAGGCACGTTCAGCGCCGCTCACTCCCCTGTCGTCACACCCATTGTCGCCTCCAAAAGACGACCACTCCTCATGTACGAAAGAGGGGCTGAACTGCCGCTTTCCGTCTTCGTGCAGCACCTGTCGGCGGCCACACTCCGAGACACAGGACCGACCGATATCAGCCATGCAATCGGCATGCCTCGCCCACACGCCGGGAGGATGCGTCATGACGATGCGGATAGGTTATGACGATATGGATAGGACAATGACCTATCCAGAACAGCCCGTTGCAAGCGCCTGGAGCGCACGTCGGCATATGCGAGCCCAGGCCGCATTCGTGGACGCTGGCAGCCGTCCCCCCCCATCACAGAACACGAAGGAGGCCGGACCCGCAGGGTCCGGCCTCCTTCGCAACGACAAGCGTCAACCTCGGTCAGCGAAGCGTCACGCCTCCGACCAGCCCGAGATCGTCGAAGCTACCCATCGCCTCGAGGCGAGAGATCAGCTCGGGCGCGTGAGCGACGAAGTCGAGGGCTTCAACGGTGTAGCGCTTCGTGAGGCGCTTGGGCTCGTGCGCGATGCGCCACGCCCAGCCGAGGCGCGCGGCATGCACCCAGTTCGGGAAATAGTCGTCGGCTGCTCGCGCGTACTGGTCGATCCACCCACCCGCGGTGCACACGGAGGCCTCGGGAACGAGCCCGAGCGCGACGGATGCAACGACCTCCTGGAGGCCAGCCCCCAGGCCGACGATGACGAGTCGCGGGTCGAAGGCGGTGAGCACAGACGGATCCGCCTTCAATCGACGCAAGCCCTCGTAGCCGTCGATGACCTGCACGTCGAAGCGGTGCAGGCGCTCAGCTGCCGCCGCACCGGCCTCGGGCACAGCCCCGATGAGGGTGATGCGGGTGCCGTCCTCGAGGCGTTCGAAGACGTGCGGCAGGACGAGGTCCGCGGAGGTGCGGGCGACCTCGTGGCCTGCTGCGCGCAGACGCATCTGCAGGAGGGTCCCGTCGAAGCCGACGGTGTGCATGCGAGCAAGTGCGCGGAAGTCGGCGTGCAGAAGGGACCAGTGGTTCAGCCACGTGGTCGTGTGCCCTCGGGTGAGCACGCGCTGCGCCATGGCGTCGAATGCGGGGTCGGTCGCGGGGGCACCGACCGCGCCGGCGGCCTCGGGCACGTCCGGGCCGCCAGCGGGGGCTGACTGGTCAGTCATGGGCGCTCACCTCAGCAGGCTTGCCGTGAGATCGAAGGTGACGGATGTGGCTCCCTTGTAGTTGGCGTGCTCTTCGACGGCGATGCGGTTGACGCCGTCCTTGAGGAGCTTACGCGGGACCGTGATACGCACGAGGTTATCCTTCGCCTTGGCCAGCCCCACGTTGGAGGTGGCTCGCGTGTTGGCATCGATAGTGCCCTCGGGCATGTTGACTCGCTGAACTTCAGTGCCGTTAACGTAGATAACGGCACCATCGTCGGCGCGGACATTGAGGACGAGCTCGAAGTCTGCACTAAGGGTTCCGAAGTTGACGTCTCGGACGAAGTAGTTCGTGATGGCTCGGTCCGCCGCCGGCATCGTGAAGGGCGTGCCCGCGTCGCGGTCGCCCCAGCCGAGCGGGCTGGCGCCGTGCTTCCACGAGGAGAGGTCGGCCGTGGAGTTCCAGTTGGCACCCGGCGCTTCCTTGGAGTTCCAGTAGCTCCAGTTCATGCCGGAGTACAGGAAGGTACCGAAGTTCAGCGCGGACACGTCGAGGACTTCAAGCGGCTTGTCGGGGTCAGGAACCAGCGGCGTGTTGGGGTCCGGCGCAGGCTGCGGGTCGGGCTGCGGGTCAGGGGCTGGCGCGGGTGCGGGCTCGTTGCCCTTGGCGACAACCGTCACCGTGCCGTCGATGGTCATTGACGAGCTAGAGCGGTAGTTAAGGTGCGTTTCGACGGCGAGCGTGTTCGTGCCAGCCACCAGGGAAGACGCGGGAACGAAGACGATCTGTCGGTCGGCTCGCGCGGAGGGCGTGGCAATGGAGGCGTTCGCGAAGGTCGAAGCGTCAATCGTTCCATCGCCCATGCGCTGGCGAGCGACCTCGGTCCCGTTAACGTACACCACGGCACCGTCGTCGGCCGTCACGGCGACGTTGACTCCACCGATGGCGGTAGGGTCAGCGACCTTGAAGTTCACGCGCGCGTAGGTGGTGACGGGGCGCTTCTTGGCCGCACCCGGGGTCAGCGTCGTGTTGAGTCCGGGGCCGCCGTAACCGATCGGGGAGGCACCGCGGCTCCATGCGGAGTCGTCGTACGAGGTCTGGGCCCAGTTGTCGGCAACCGGATCGGTCGACCAGTGGTACGCCCAGGTGTCGTCCTCGTCCACGAGCAGCGTAGAGTCGTCAGGCTGGCCGGGCTTGCCATTTGAGTCGACCGCGTAGGCGTGGGTGGACGCGCCACGCAGGCCATCTGCGGCGACAGCGCGCACGAAGAACCGGTTGTTACCGCCGAGCGGAACACTTGCGCTGGTCTCCGTCGTGGTGGCGATCGTGCGGTCGTCACGCAGGATGTCGTATGAGACAGCTCCGGGCACACTCGACCACTTGAGGGTCACCTGCTGGGAGTTGCCGGACGAGGCACGCAGATTGGCGGGCACGGCGGGCGCGGTGGCGTTGCGCGCGGGCATGCGCACGAAGCCGCCGGACCACTGTCCCGAGGTGAGCGACGTGTAGGAGTAGTTGAAGTCGCCGCCTGCCCACAGCGCGCCGTCGTCACCCATTTCGAGTGCCCACGCACCGGTGGAGCGCAGGGAACCGAGGCGGTAGGGGGTCCAGCCGATCTGGCGGCCGGTGGCCTCGTCCCATCCGCCGACCCACTGGATTTCGTCGGCACGCGTCCAGGAGGTGCCCAGCGTCAGGTAGTGGTAGGCGTCCTGAAAGGCGAAGTCGGAGCAGTGGCAGGAGGCATAGACGACGCCCGTGGCGGAGCGGGTGCTCGCCTGGACGTCTCCGCCGTTCTGCATGGTGATGGAACCCGAGGTGCGGGTCATCGAGTCGGAGTTGTATCCGAAGAGCGAGTGCTGCGAGCCGCCGAAGTAGACGCGGCCGTTGCGCGCGGTAACGGTCTGCTGGTACTTGCCGATCAGGAAGGAGTGCTGGAAGGTCCAGGACGAGTCCAGCGCAGCGCCAGCGGCAGTGGAGACTCGGCCCGCGTTTTCAACAACCTGGTTGTGGGCGCGCGTGAAGTAGCCGGCCGCGTAGTAGTAGTCCTCGTTCTCGTCGACATCAATATCGATGACGGAGCCATTAAACTCGGGGTTCCATGTGCGGTCGGGCTTGCCGTTGATGTCGAGACGGGCACCGTTACGGGCGTAGGTCCACGACGCGCCGTTGCCCTGGAAGTGGGTGAAGATACCACCCAGGTAGATGTGATCGTTGATGATCTTGATGGACTTCACGGAGACACGGCCACCGTTGGTTCCAGTGCGCGCCTGGAGGGTCCACGACGGGTCGATCTGGCCGGTCGCAGGATCGATGAGGACCGTGCCGACATGGGTTTCGCCGTTGACCTTCGTGAAGTCACCGGCGACGAGCAGCTTGCCGCCCGGCAGCTCAGCAAGGTCCTTCACCTGGTTGTTGAAGGAGAAGGTTTGGCCATTCCACTCCCCCGTCGTCGCGTCGAATCCGGCGAGGCCACTGGAGGCGATTTCCTGGCCGTTCTTACCCTTTTTGACGCCGGTGAAGTTACCGCCAACGTACATGGTCGAGCCGATCTGCTCGAATGCCTGGACCTGGATGTTGCCTTCCTGGATGGAACCATTAAGGTTGCCGGTCACGCCCCAGGACATGGGGGACGCAAACTCGGAGGCGGACGCCTTCTGCTGCTCAGCCGCGACGCCGCCGTCACCGATCGCTTTGAACCCGGAGTCGTTGGAACGCAGCTGCGGGCGGATGTAGGCCTCGGCGTAGGGGTTGATGATCGATCCGTTGCGGTGGAAGTATGACGTCGAGGAGGAGGTGTCGTACCAGGACGTGGCGAGGGGGCCGTAGCCCCAGCCCATCGTGTACTTGTTTTGCGCGGACGCAGTCAGATTGACGTATCCCCAGCCGGCGTTCGTACCGAAGCCAGACCACACGATGCCACCGTTGACCCACCATTCACGGTTGAACTTCACGTCCACGGGGTGGGCGCTCTTGAAGGGCCAGATGAAGTCGCGCATCTTCGGGAAGCGCATGCGCACAGTCTGGTAGGCGGTGCCCCTGTGGTTCCAGGCGCGCTGAACCATGATGCCGTCGTCAAGGTCAGAGACCGCTGTTCCGCCGAGGAGGCCGTTGACAGTTTCATGCGAGGCCTGAACGACCTCGAAGTCACCGGCTGTACGCGGGCGGGTCTTGAGCTTTTCCTGGTCGCCCTTACCCTGGCTCCAGGTCTCCCAGCCTTCGCGACCGCGCCCGATGAGGACCCAACCGCCGCCATCGGTGGTCTGGTCGCAGAAGAACTGGCCGGGCGCGTCCATGGTGGGCGTTTGCAGCCAGTAGGTTCCATCCTGAGAACGCGGGTCATTCTGCTTGATTTCCCAGCACGAGGCCGCAGCCGTTGCCGCGCTCAGGCCATCATGAAGCGGGTCGGCGGCTGCGTTGGCAGCCGGAGAAAAAGCAAGCACGCCCAGGCCGGTCACTGATGCCAGTCCGAGCGCCAAGCAACGGCGTATAAAATTCATGGAGTCCTCACAGGTATTGCGTAAATGGTTACTTCTATAGTGTCACGATAATTGCCTCCGCTCAACCACTTGGTTAGGACGAGGCGGGAGTCGTTTACCACATACAGGTACAGCCCCCGCCACAAAGGCGGGGGCTCTACCTGTCAGCACGATTCACGAGCTGCATCGAACCATTTTCACGGGCTCAAATCTCCCGCGAACTCGAGCGAAGAAAGACGATTCTTCCCTTATTTCGCAACAGTCGCGTTCAGGTCAAAGGTCATCGAGGGCGTCCCCTTGTAGTTGAGGTGTTCCTCGACGCCGATGCGGTTCACGCCGCTCGTCAAGAGGCTCGCGGGGATGGTGACCTCAAGCAGGTCGGAGGACGCCTTGGCGGCACTCACGGCCGAGTTCGCGTAGGTGGTGTGAGTAATGTTGCCATCCGACATACGTTTCGTGTCGACGATCTTGCCATTGACTCGCAGGACGGCACCGTCATCCGCGCGCACCTTCACGGTCAGCGTGGTGTTCGGGGTGATCGCGCCCAGGTCGATGTCACGCGCGAAGTAGTAGGTGACCGCGCGGTCTTTCTTCGCAATGTCGAGGGCGGTCGCTGCGCCGGAGTCTCCCCAGCCGATCGGGCCGGAGCCGCGGTTCCAGCTCGCGAGCGAGCCGGTGGTGGCCCAGTCGGAGGCCGGCTCGTTCGTGGAGGTCCAGTAGTTCCACTCGGCGCCGGTGTCGATGACCGTGCCGGACTTGACGGTGGCCGCGTTGATCGGCTTCGTCGCATCGTCGGACTCAGTGTTGTGGTCGGAGGGAATAGAGCTGTTGTTCTCCGGGGTGCCGTCCACGCGGACGATGGAGGCCTGCATGGACACGGTCGGCGTACGCAGGTAGTTGACGTGCGTTTCCACTGCGATGACGTTGTCGCCGGTCGTGAGCGCGGAGGCGGGGACGAAGACCTCGGAGAGCGAGGCGGAGGCCGCAGCGTAGTTGGGAGCGGCGTCGGCTCGCGTCGTGTAGCTGACCGTGCCGGATCCCATGCGGGTGCGGTCCACCTCGACGCCGTTGACGTAGACGACGGCGCCATCATCGGCCAGGTACTTGACGTTGATGCCCTTCAGGGCCTTCGCGTCGGCCACCTGGAAGTGCGAACGGTAGTAGGTCGTCACGGGGCGCGAACCCTTGGCGGCGATCTGGGTGGCGATCGCGGAGTCGCCGTAGCCCAGGGGTGCTGCGCCGGTCGGCCACGCGGAGTCGTCGAACGAGGCCTGGGCCCAGTTCTCGGGCGCGGCGCTGGCTTCGGCGCGGTAGCTCCAGGTGGCGCCCGCCTCGAGGAGGACGGGGCTGGCCGGATCGACCTGGCCGTAGGCCGGCGCGGTGTAAACCGGGGTGGTCGCGGAGCGGTTGCCCTCGGCGTCCACGGCGCGCACGAAGAAGCGGTTCTCGCCGCCGCGCGGCACCTCGACGCTGGTGGTGTCGGAGGTGGCGATCGGACGATCGTCGCGCAGGATCTCGTAGGAGACGGCGTCGGAGACGCCTTCCCAGGCGAGGGTCACGGTCGAGGCAGTAGCCGCTGAAGAACGCAGCAGGGTCGGCGCCTCGGGGGCGACGTTGTCGCGGTTGTCGTAGCGGGCGAAGGCCCCCGTCCCCCGGGGGTGGTTCGTTCCACTGGGTGTGCGTGGCGTCGGTGTGGGAGAGGGTGAAGTCGCCGCCCACCCACAGGTTGCCGTTGCTGTCAGTGGTCAGAGCCCAGGCGCCGGTCTTGCGGCGCGAGGACAGCTCGAAGGGAGTCCACTTGAGGCTTTTGCCGGTGGCAGCATCCCAGGCACCGACCCACTTGATCTCGTCGACGCGAGACCAGGACATGTTCATGGACCAGGTGTACATGTCCTGGTACGTCGCATCCGAGCAGTGGCAGGAACCGTAGATGACGCCCTTCGCGGAGACGGTGCTGGCCTGCAGGTCACCGCCATTGCTGAACATCATGGCGCCGGAGAGGCGCTGGTTGCTGGCGGCGTCGTATCCGAACAGGGAGTGCTCGGATCCGCCAATGTACACGCGGTCACCCGCCGTGGAGATGGTCTGCTGATACTTGCCCGCGGAGGGAGCCGAGGGCTCGAAGGAGAAGCCCGCATCCAGGGCGGCACCGGCCTGCGTAGAGAACTTGGCCGCGTACCAGGCGCGCTGGTTGCCGTGCGCGGTGGTGAAGTGGCCGCCCGCGTAGAAGGCGCTGTTGGCCTCGGACACACCGACTGCCTGGACGGAGCCGCTGATCTCGGGGTTCCACGAGCGATCGGGGCGTCCGCTCAGAGAGACGCGTCCGGCGTTACGGGCGTAGACCTTAGAACTGCCGCCTCCGGTCAGGTGCGTGAAGACACCTCCCATGTAGACGTTGCCGTCGTAGTAGGTCAATGCACGCACGCTGACGGCGCCGCCGCGCAGCGCGTTGACGATCTGCAGGTCCCAGGAGGGGTCGATCTGGCCGGTCGAGGGGTTGATGACGACGGTACCAACGTGGGTCTCGCCGTTGACGCGGGTGAAGTCACCACCGACGAGGAGTCGACCATCGGGCAGAGCCAGGAGGGCCTTGACCTGGGCATTAAAGTCGAAGGTCTGGCCGGTGAAGTCGCCGGTGTTCACGTCGAAGGCGGCGAGGCCACGCGAGGAGATCTCCGCACCCTTGTCGCCCTGCTTGACGCCGGTGAAGTTGCCGCCCACGTACATGGTGGAACCGACCTGAGCGAGCGCCTGCACCTGGATGCTGCCTTCCTTCACGGAACCGTTGAGGTTACCGCTCACGCCCCACGAGGTCTTCGCGGCGAAGTTGGAGACCGCTCCAGAGACGGTGGAGCCACTCATACCCTCGTCGGGGATGCGAGTGAAGGAGGACGAGTCCGAGGAGATGCGCGGACGCACGTAGACCTCGGCGTAGGGGAAGACCGTCAGGCCGGACTTGCGGAAATAGGAGTTGGCGGAGGAAACGTCGCCGCCCCAGTTAGAGGCTTGGGCGCCGTAGCCCCACCCCATCAGCCAGCCCGTCGTGCGGGCGCTCGGGTAGGTCTGCAGGCCGTTCCACTCATTGTCGTAGCCGGCCTGGCTCCACATGACGCCGGGGCGCCAGCCACCCTTATCGAGCTGAATGTTGATCGGGTGGGCCATCTTGAAGGGCCACACGAAGTCCGTCATCTTCGGGAACTGCAGGTCGACCGTCTGGTAGGAGCGGCCGGACGCACTCCAGGAACGCATGACACGCACGCCGTCAGCCTGGTCCTTGACCGGCTCGTTGTTGAGCAGCTCGGTGATGGCCTTGTTGGACAGCTGAACGACATCGAAGTCGCCCGGGGTACGCGAGCGGGAGGTCAGCTTCGCTGGATCACCCTTGCCGCCGCTCCAGGATTCCCATCCTTCGCGGCCGCGGCCGACCATGACCCAACCGCCACCGTCTGTCGTCTGATCACAAAAGAACTGTTCGGGGTGATCCATCGCGGGGGTCTGGAGCCAGTAGGCTCCGTCCGTTGCCTCGGGATTCCGCTGTTTAATGTCCCAGCACGACGCTGCGGCGGTGGCAGCACTCAGACCATCATGAACGGCAGCCTGACCGGGTGCAGAATCCCCTTGACCTGCACCAACAGCCTGTGCCATCGGAGCAATAGCAAGGGAAGCGCAAGCAACGATCGGCGCGGTTGCAAGGATTGCAAGGCGTGAAAGTGCGGAAGCCATGACACGACCTTTCGAAGATAACGAGAACTTGTTGCATAAATAATTACACAACAATCCCCATTAGATCAACCGGTTGGTCAAGACCCACTTTCACAGGTGCATCACGCGCCCCACTCCTAGCCCCGACGACGCCTCGCTAAGGACCCAAGTCCCGAGAGGTGGAGACGCTCCCTGAACACCCAGCAAACACAAGCAAAAGCAAGGATTGAGAGAGCAGAGCCAACAACGGTCGCAACGAAAGAATCGCGCCCCAGCCACCACGCTATACACCCGCCCGGAATCACCGCAGACACGCCCACAACGAGAATCGGCTTGACCACTTCCGACAATTTGGGTGTCACACCGATGAAGCGTGATACCTGAACGGTTGCCATGGCCGCGTCAAGCACCATGCACACAGCCCAGACCATCGCCGCAGCGACCATTCCTCCGCGAGGAATAAAGATGACGTTACCCACAACGTTGAGGGTCAGGACCACGATCTTGTTGACCGCAGCCCATCCGGAGCGCCCGCTCATGATGAGCAGCGAGTGAATATTTCCCGCCATGAAAGTAACGATCGAGCCGATACACAACACGACGAGGACGTTCGCACCCGGGGCAAAACCGTCGCCGAGGATGCGCATGAGCGCGGGCGCGTAGATCGCCATGAGTGCGTAGATGGGTGCGGCGAACAGGACGAGCCAGATCGAGGCCGTGCTGTAGAGGTCGCGCAGCTCCTTCGTCTTGCCCTGGTGCAAAAGCTTGGAGAACTGCGGGGAGACGACGACGCGCAGGGCCGTGTCGACGACCATGCCCGCCTGAATGAAGCGAATGGCACCACCGTAGATGCCCGAGGCCGCATCGCTCGCCAGGAGGCCGACGAGGAGGACGTCCAGCCATTGCAGCGCCTGCTCGAGGCCGGCAGTGAGGGTGCGAGGCAGCGCGAAGGAGACGACTTGACGACGCCGCTGGGCGCTCGGCCAGCGTCCCACCGAGTCGGCCGCCGAGGGCATGTGTCGCAGCAGCAGCCACCACGCGGCCACGAGGACGACGACGAAGGGCAGCGCCCAGGCGACCGACACGAAGGCCAGGGAGCCGGTGAACGCGGCCGCGAGCGCAACGAGGAGCGGGCGCAGGCCGGGCAGCAGCAGATTCTGAACGAGGACATACTCGCGCATGTTGCCCAGCGCCCGCAGGGCGGCGGATGCGACCAGGGTGAGGGCACCGATTGGCACGAACCACAGCACCGCCCGGGTGGAGGCCGCGACCTGCGCGTTCCAGATCAAGGGAGCCACGGCCTCGAGAATGAGGACGCACACGGTCGACACTCCCACCGTCATGGAGGCCATGAAAGACAGGGTCGCGCGGATCTCCTCGGGTGCATCCAGGGACAGGCGCGGCATCAGGTAGATGGCTGTGGAGTCAAGGCCCACCTTGGCCAGGGCCATGACGATCGCGAAGACGCCGGTGGCCTGGGTGACGATACCCGCCCCTTCGGCACCCAGCATGCGCGACAGGATGATCGTGAACACGAAGCCCAGGACCGCGGAGGCGGCCGCTCCAACGAAGCCAACGATGCCTCCGCGCGCGAGGGAACGCCGGGCTTGATTTGCCTCACTCATGATTAACCTTCCCGCTACCGCGCGGTAGCCTTTTTCTATAACCTACCGATGGGACACACATGGACTTCATCAACTCGCTCTCCCCTGCCCGCAAGAAGATCCTGCTGGCAGTAGCGATTCTCCTCATCATTGCGCTCGTCATCGCCGGCTTCCTACGCCTGACGGGCTCCTCCGAGACGGATACGGCCACCTCCGCGGCATCCGGCGCACAAAGCGCCGAGGACGACGCGCAGTCCGACATCCCGCAGTCCGTCGCGAAGACCATCACCCCGCAGTCGGGTGGGCCCGCGAACGCATCCGGCTCGCTGGCCACGGACGCTGAGGCCGCCGGACAGGCCACCTTCGTCATGAACACGCTGTGGGACGCGTACGCGGACCCCGAGCAGGCTCGGGCGACCGACCTGTCCTCCGTGCTCACCGGCTCTGCGCTGGAGGAGTTCGACGCGCAGGCCTTCGAGTGGACGCGGGACGGCACCCACACCACCGGCACGCCCACCCTCGAGGACGTGCACATCCTCAGCGATGACGGGGCCGGAAACATCACGGTCTCGGTGTGCGTCGACTCTTCCAATGTTCGCGTCCTCAACGACGCGGGCACTGCGCTGACGGACGACACGACCATGACCCGTGCCCTCACCTATTTTCAGTTTGTGAAGGACGGTGAGACGTGGAAGCTGTCCGGCTTCTCGTTCCCCGACGACCCGACCTGTTGAGTCGAGCAAGCATCGAAGTGGCAAAAGCCCCGTCGTTCGCGGCGGGGCTTGTCCATTGCCCCATGCGCACGGCCCGCTGGGCGCGGACGGTTCCCGCGACGCTACCGGCGCTCGCGCGGCCCTCGCGGTCGGCCTCGGCGCGCTTGATCGGGTCGCTCTCCTCCTCGAGGTGACGCGACAGGAGCGCCACCGCGACGACGGAGATCATGAGGCCGGTGTTCATGCCGTAGTAGAACTGCTCCACCAGGGTCGCCAGGATGATGCCGCCCAGGATCGAGCCGTACACGTCCGTGGCGCGCCAGATGCGCGGGACCATGCGCAGGAAGAAGGCGAGGAACAGGGCCAGGCCGACCAGGCCGTAGGAGAAGATAACCGTCCAGAACTGGCCCTGCGTGCCTAGGGAGGGCAGCCACGGCGAGGCCGAGGGACGCGGGGCGCCGAAGCCCAGGAGCGGGGACTGCTGGAGCTCGTACAGCGTCTCGAAGTAGTTGGAGGCACGGTCTACCGTCGAGGAGGAGGCCGCGACGCGCTCGAGCAGCGACTGCGAGGCCGGGGTGGCCAGCCACGCGCCCACGCCCACGACGATGGCCGCGATGATGCCCAGGACGGTACGCCAAGCTCCCGCGCGCAGGCGCTGGAAGCCCACCCACACGACGATAACGATGAGGCCGATGTACATGCCGCGGTTGAGCGTCGCAGCTGCCGGGATGACCGACAGCGCACACACGGCGGCCACGATGACACGCCACTTGGAGCGCTCGCGCCACAGCACGTAGGCGAAGATCAGCGCAAGCGGGAAGATCAGCGAGTAGACGTTGCCGTATGTGTTGGAGTAGATGAAGGGGGCCGACGGGCGCGGGTCGGAGAGGATCCACGACGAGGGGTTCCACTGGGTGGTCGCGCGCTTCGTAAACTCCTTGACGAAGTCGTTGGAGTGCAGGGCGCGCGGCACCAGGTAGTACATGAGCGTCTTGAAGCGCAGCGTCGGGGCCGCCATGGCGATAAAACCGCCGATGGTGGTCGAGGCCAGGAAGCCCCACATCGTGCCCACGATCGTGCGCACGCTCAGGGACTTGCGCGCGTTGTAGGCGTAGACCGCGAAGATAGCGGGCGAGAGCTCCAGCAGGAAGCGATAGAATGCGCCGATGACGCGACCGCCCGTGTCGAGCATCGTCATCGAGGCCAGCACCCACGCCAGGAAGAACACCCACAGGATGGATCCGGGCGGGAAACGCAAGCCGTGTCGGCCGATCATGAAGACAAGCATGATCGACGCGAACAGCGGCCACATCAGGTCACCGGAGCCGAGCACCCACCACAGGAAGTACGCCGAATAGGCCACGATGAAGGGCCACGCGGGCAGATCCTGCGCGTCCTCTCGTAGCGGCCCGATGCGGGCGGGGGCGGGTTTGGCCCAGAGTCCTCGGCGCGGGCTCACGCGTGACCGTTCCCTTCGCCGGTCGTCTCCGTCGCAGACGAGGCCTGGGCCTCCTCAACGCTGCTCGACGGGGTTGCGCTGCCGCTCGCGTGGGTCTGCTCAGCCTGGCGCGGGGCGCCAAGCCTGTTGCGCTTGCGCGACGACAGATAGAGGAACGGGCCCTCCAGGAAACCCTTGATCTCGGAGGTGGTGAGCGAGCCGGGCACATCCTCGTCGGTGCCGGCGACGCGGGCACCTCCGGGCTTGATACGGTTCAAGATGCCGGGGACTCGGCCGATGAGGGTGCCTAGGACGGAGGGCTTGTCGATGATCGCCTTCGTCAGGAGCGCCGCCATGCCGGAGCCGTTGCCACGGATCTGCTTGTCCAGGCCGGCCTCGTCCACGCGGTGACGGTGGTGCACGAGGGCGTCGGGCGTGTGGATGATGACGTCACCCGTAGCCAGGATGCGTGCGAACATGTCGAGGTCCTCGCCACCGCGCGTCGAAGTGCCGGCGCCGAGAGCCGGGTCGAAGGGGCCGACCTCCATGAGGACGTCGCGACGCATGGCCATGCACACGCCTGCGCCCACGCGCGCCGTCGTGATCGGGAACAGCGGGCCGCCGTCACCCTTCTCGCCCAGGGCCTCCAGGCCCTCGGGGATGTCACCAACGCACCACACGCGCGGGGACATGTCCTTGGGGAAGCCGCCGCGCGACTCGAACCACCGCTGGGGGGCGTAGCGCTGCTCCAGGGGCAGCGCGATACCCGTCGTGGCAGCCACGTAGGGCGAGGCCGTGAACGGGTCGATCATGGCGGTGAGCCAGTGCGGGTCGACGATCGCGTCGTCGTCCGTGAAGACGATAACCTCGCCGCGGGCGGCGAGCACGCCGCGGTTACGGGCGCGCGACAGGCCGGGACGAGACGCAGAGACGATGCTCAGGCGAGTGTCCTCGATGCCCGCAAGCTTCTCGCGGGTCAGGCCCGTCTCCGGCGCGTTATCCACCACGACGAGCGTGAAACGCTGGTGATCCTGAGCCAGGATGGCACGCACAGCGTCCTCGAGCATGTCGCACGAGCCGACCGTGCACATGACGACGGTCGCATCCACGTCGGCACCAGCGCCCTCTTCCCAGCCGCGCGCGGGGGCCGGTTCGACCTCAAGCACGCGAGGATCAGCCTCCGGGTGGTCCGTGCCCTCGATCTCGACGAACGCCGAATTACGGCCGTTGTCGCGCACGAGCACGAGCGCTCGCGGGTCTGAGGGGTCGCCCGAAATCAGCTGGGAGACGCGCGCAGTGCGGTCAACGTGCCAGATGGAGGCGGCCTTGTCGTCGAGAGTGGTGATCTCCTCGGCGCTCACTTCTTACCCTTCGTGTCGGTCGAATTCTTCTTCGTCGAACCCTTCTTGTCGGCGGTGTCCTCGGTGGCCTTGTCGGGCATCGACTCCTTCGCGGGCGCAGCTTCCGTCGCCTCCTCCGCGACCGGCTCCACGGCCTCGTCCTCGGGCTCGATGACCTCGAGGGCGGGCGCAGCGACGGTCTCGGCGCTGCCGGCGACCTGCCCACCCAGGTAGATCATGCCGTTCACCTCGCGGTTGATGATCGCCAGCTCATCGAGCAGGTGGTGCAGCTTCTTCAGGTCGTGGCCCTTACGCACGGCGACGAGGACGTGACGGGAGGGGCGCACCTCGTCGAGGAGCGAGGCCAGGGGCTGGTTGATGTCGATGAGGCGCGGCGCGGGCACGCGGGTCTCAGCCAGGGAGCGCGACAGGACGCGGTGCAGGTCGCGGGCCTGCGGGTCAGAGGCGTCGACGATCAGGTCCACCCAGTGGTCGCGGTCGATCGCCATCGCGAGCATGCGAGTGGGGGCGAGCCACGGCTCGGAGGCACCCTCCTCGGCACTCCACACGGGCAACGCCGTCAGATCGGCGAGCTGCGTGGGCGAGGCCAGGGAACGCGAGCGGGTCTCACGGATGAGCACCAGGACCAGGCCGGCGAAGACGCCAACGACGGTCGTGATGAGGATCAGGCGAACCTTCGAGGGCGAGACCTCGTCGCTCGAGGATGCGGCCGGGGTGATCACGCGGCCAGCGGTGGCGTGGTAGGGGGCGAGCTGCTCGGCATCCGCAGCGAGCTTGGTCAGCTCGGTGCGGATCTCGGCGGCGCGCGGGTTATCCTTCGTGTTGCCGTCCTCGTCGACCGAGGGCTGGAGGGAGGCAAGCTCAGTCTCGAGAGCCTGGATCTGCTCGTTGATGTCGGCGGTCATCTCGTCGGCGCGCTGCTCCACCAGGGCGGTGCGCTCGGTCAGGTAGGCGTTGGCGATCGCGTCGGCGGCGTCAACGGCCTGCTGGCGCGTGGGAGCCACGTACTCGATCTTGACGATCGTGCCGTTCGTGTCGCCCGACACCTCCACCTTGGAACGAAGCTCCTCGGCAGTGACACCGTTGCCGAGGCTCACAGCAGCGACGTCGAGGACGGCGGCGGACTTCGCGATGCCCTGCTCGGTCACCATGTCCGTCGTGTTCGACAGGGAGGCACGCACGACAGGAGCCGGGGTGATCGACGGAGACGTCACGGTCATCGACACGGTCGCCGAGTGCGACGAGGGGGCGCCAAAGGCGGCTGCGACACCTACGACCAGGCCAGTCACGGTCCCCGCAACGATCGAGGTCCAGCGGCGTGCCAGCGCGTGACGAAGGATCTGCTGGCCGCCCGTGGGCGGAGGGGTCAGGATCATGACTGTTCTCCTTGGATGTGAGAGCGCACCCACGCGGCGCGCGCATTGAGCCGGCGCTCGAGAGCGCGGCGAGACGTTGCGGGTCGAGACGCGACCCCCTGAGTGTAGACCTGCACGAATCGGTCGAGCTCGCGCTCGGCCTCGTCGCGAGGAAGCGAAACGAGCGAGACCAGGCGCGGCAGCGCCTCTCCCGTCAGAGACACCGACAGGTCGGCGAAGGCCTGGGCCTGCTCGGGATTCTTCCACGAATCCGAGCGCCACGAGGCGTTTCCGGTGACCTGGCCCGGGTGGATGCGGTACAGCAGCCCCCAGGGCGCGATGCGGCGGATGCGACCACCCGCGGAGGCCACGCGCATCCCCAGGTCGTAGTCCTCGGCGGGGAGGGCGCGGTAGCCGCCGACGCGGTCCATGATCTCGCGGGTCGCGAGCATGGTCGGGTGGCACACGGGGTTGGTGAGCAGCAGGTGCCAGCCCATGTCCTCGGGCGTGATCTCGTAGGGCATGCGGGGCACCGGGCGGGAGCCGCGCAGCTCGATCATCTGCGTGAAGACCATGTCGTCGCCGCGCTCGATTGCGCGCATTGTGCGCTTGAAGCGGCCCCTGAGGGACACGTCGTCGGCATCCATACGACCCACGAGGCGCGAGTCGGTGCGCTCCATGAGCTGGGTAAGGACGCGGGAGACGCCGCCCTCGCCCGGGGTAATGTCCTCGATGCGCAGGCGAGGATCGACCACTCCCCCACGCGACGCGCCGCGGATGGCCTCGCCGACCGTCGAATCAGACGACGAATCGTTACCGACGACCAGCTCGGCGTCACGCGGCATGGCCGCCAGCGTCGAGGCCACGGCGCGCGTGATCGTGCCCGCAGCGTTGCGCGCGGGCAGCAGGACGGACAGCTCAGGCACGGGACTCCCCCTGCGTGGCGGCCTGCTTGGCGGCCGCATCCAGGGCGCGCAGGTCGCGGAAGCGGCGACGCAGCGAGATCGAGGAATGCGCAACTGCAATAGCGGCGAGGAACGTGTAGAGCACCATGAAAGGAACGCCGAAGCCCCACGCCGCGAAGGACCAGCACAGCACGCCCGGGTCGGTGGGCAGCAGCACGAAGGAACGCAGGTTCCCGCCACGCGTCTGCTTGCGGCCCGCCGCGCGCACGAACTGCTCGGCGAGGATCTGGCTCATTAA